>Ga0307982_1002659_pt1 | contig 14416 bp, 9 predicted proteins | sample OrgLakmetagen989_FD_201847 | JGI IMG/M metagenome (GOLD analysis project Ga0307982, IMG submission 201847) | Saline water microbial communities from Organic Lake, Antarctica - #989 | ecosystem: Environmental > Aquatic > Non-marine Saline and Alkaline > Saline | place: Antarctica: Organic Lake...
CACTTGCTTTGTTTGCGCAACGCACGCGCATTCCCACTTCTGCCCGCAGCATTGGCTTCTGTGTCATTTGGGTTTGTATTAGTTCGAGTTCGAGTTGTATGTCTCCTGCTGCTTGGCTAGTTTCTAGCTTCCACCACTTAGGGCCATTAAAAAATTAAAAAAAACAAATAAAGGCGAAGACATTTCGAAGCATAACGAGGGCGCCGCCTAGGCCGAAGGGTCGTTTGCACAGGCGGAGTCGTATTCGGCGAGGAGCTTGAGGCAAGGCGCAAGGTTACGCCCACAAAGATTTGGCGGGGTACGAGAGAGGGGAAACGGCAATGCCCTATATGGCCGAGCCCACTTTTTCTGGAACGTCTCGATCCCGCGAAGGCTTTGAATTGCTTGCACCTTTCTTCAAAGGTGGCGGTTTTCGTTTCCCTCCTCCTTTCGGGCGCTCCGTGGGTGATTCGGTCACGCCAGCCTCCGCTGACAGCTGCTCCACTTTTACCTCAGGGCTTACCGGGCTCTCGGGACTCTTCGGAATCTCAGGCGGCTCGCTAATGCTAGCACTATTGTTCACGCTGCCGTCTTCGACGTCTCCATTTCTCAAGGACGCTTGCTGCTTCATTTGCCTAGTGAGCTCGTCTTCCACTTCCTCTAAGGGCACCACCACGCCATCTTGGTTCACAGTGAAATGTGAGCCGTCATGCACCTGATTCGCAACGAAATGCTGCAAGGGCCACTTGCGCACCCATGGCTTGTAGCCCTCGAACGAAAGTCGCGTGCGCTCACGGTCGGCGTAGCCAGGACGTGACGGATCGTTGCACCGAAATCCAAAATGGCCCACGCAAGCCACGACGAGAGTAAGGAGCATCCCACTAATTACAATGTTGGCTATAACATCGTAGAAGTCCATCGCATCCACCGAAGCTTTGGAAGTTAGGGCAGCTTTGATTGTTCCAAGGAATTTGCTTGATGTTGGCGGATGGATGAGTTTGCCCTGTGAGCTCTCCGCAGCCCTGAGGTGGTGTTGTGGGGTTGATTGTTGATGATAGGGCGAGAAAAAATGAAAAAATGTGCTGCTGAACATGACAAAAGATCCAGAGATTTGGACATTCCGAGCCAATCAAAAGTCGCGAAGTAAATAATAGTTCTGCCAAATTCTGCCAGCCTGTCAACGGTCTCCTCATCGGAGGAAGGAAGACACCGAACAGTGGAAAACAACAATGGGCCCGATCGCTTGATGGCGTCAGTTACTCCTGAAGAGGTCCTCGCAGTGATCGCTGTCGTCAGCCTCCTCATATTCCTTGTAGTTGGCATCTTTGCTCGATGCCTCGGTAAGCTCACCTTGCCATTTGAGGCCTATACTGTTACCCTGCTGCTATCTTAAGATTAGTAGGCTTAAAACCATTGTTTCAAGCAAGTTTCCTACTAAAGCTACCAATCAGTGTCTGCTACTTCTTAATCCGCGCCTAGTATATCAATTGTCATTGTATTCTGGCCCACGTACAGGCTGGGATGATGCAAGCGCGCCGCGTCCTACCAAAGAGCCTGATCTAGAAGAAGAAGCATCCGTGCCGAGGAAACGGGCAGCTACAAGTGGCGCCAGGGACAACAAAGATACTAGGGTAGGAGGCGGCGTGGACTGGAATGCGCCAAAAGACGCACCGTCAGCAGTAGCTGAAGCCAGTGCTACATCTACCGTACCAGCCGCAGCCAATTCAACGGAAGAGCGAGGCCCCTCGAAATCTTCCATAGGTGCGCTTGGCTTGCCGGGAGCTCAGCGCATTCGAGAGCAGGACAGTTGGTCGGCCATCGACGCCAAAACACACGCACGCCCGATTGAAGTGAGCTTTCCCAGCAATGACAGTCGGTTCCAGCACCGCCGTAGCAACGGCAGCAACAACAGCACTAGCCGCGGCAGGCTGCGCGACCTGATTGACTCCAACCGTGGCCAATCTTTGCCCCCATTACCGCCCGACCCAGCCCGTACCGCAGCGCTATTCCCACCGCCAGCGAAACCTGGCGGCATTTTAAAGAAGTCGTCGAAGTACACCACTCCCGTGGTGCCTGTTGCGGCTGTTGTGCGAGGGACGGCTGCAGGAGGAGAGGCAGGGGCCGAGAGGAGAGCTTCGCAAGCGAGCTCGAGTACTTCACGACCTGAAGAGGGCAAAGTCTCGTCTGCTGACCACATCGACGGCGAATCTTTGAGCCGCGACGAATTGAATTACCGACACGGGGGCATCCTCGAAGTGAAGGGCGTGTTGAACCCGGTGCTCCCACCTTCGTCGGGCCGCCGCCGGAGCAGCAGCAGCGCCTCGCGCACGACGGCGCCCTCGAACGCGTCCTCGAACGCGTCTTTCTCGTCGACTGCCAGCTCAGGGACGGCGCGGTTCCGGTACGTGGAGCGCGGCTGGGCGAGCGAACAGAGCACGCCGCGTCACAACAACGTCGCTGTAGCGAACCGAACGCCTCGGGCCAAGTCAGCGAGTGCGAGTCGAATCGATACTGGTGGTGCTGGTACTGCTTCCAAGCGCGGAGGTTCCTTCAGCAGCGGCTCTGCGGGTAGTTTCGACCGAGGTGCAGGCTTCAATGGTTCGAACCATCCAAGCTCTAAAGTAGTCAGCGAGTCTCCGGCGGCGCGCCCTCGATTAGTGCGCCGAGGCGCGAGCTACAAGGCGCGGCCGCTGAGTGCGTGGAGTGCCTCTGAGCAAGCCGGCAAGGGCCAAAGCCAGCAAGGACACCTCCATGGGCCTAACACTACGAGCACCAGCGGCGCTACTGTGGGGCACGAGCGGAACCATAATGCAAACGTCCCACTTTCACGGCCGGTGGTAAGGCACACTCGCAACGGAGGCGCCCCGTCGCCTCTGCGGCGCCCCGTTCCCAATGCGTCGTCTGCCTCGTCAGCGGGCGGGTTGGCCCAGTCAAACGCGGACCGTGACGCCAAACTAGCGCCCTGGCTGCCGGCGCCCCGCAACACTCGTGCGGTTGCTGCCTCAAGTAGAAGTGCGGGTTACGCGTCGAAGAAGGCCGCGCCCAAGAACCCGACGAGGGGAGGAGGTGGTGGACGAGAGAGGTCACCTGTCCCCGGGGGCACGAGGGGCTTATAATAAGTTTGAATTTCAATTTTGAGTTATATAAAGAGCAAGTATGGAGTGCTTTAGCGCACTTTAGCATCTCTTCTTTTTTGTATGGAGCGATCTGTCTGCTATGTATTCCCGTTTCAAAGTTTCATAGAGCTACGTGCTCTTTCTCGCCATCACAATTCGGACTCCAAAACCCCGCGAACCCGAATAAGGAAAAGGCGTTATATTTTTGCAGACATTAAACTAGTTCTTCTTCTGGTTTTGTTTATCGGGTTTCCATTCAGTTGCCAACTTGGACTAACCATACATTCAGACATGGAAAATTACTAACTCCGGAGTCTATAGGACTTTAGGCAGAAGTAGGAAGTAGAAATAGAAAGCAGTTTCATTTCATATAAATAAGGGAATTAATAAGAGCCCTTTTTGCAGTGTATTTTTTTTGTATTCCTTGTCTGCCTGTTGGTTTGCCTTTTGATTCCGGCCCCTCGGGACCGATGTGAAAAAAAAAGAAATGAATTGCAATTCACAAGTAAGCCCCACTCCCCGCTACTTCTAACTTCTAACTGCATTTCTCTCAAGTACGAGGTTGTATCAAAATATGATATTTTCAAGGACCTCCGTCAAAGCTGCTGCATTGGCTTTGGCACGTCGTGCGTACGGAATCTGTGTGCTGCCTGCAGCCGTGTAGGCATTCGCAAGCACGTCCACCAACTGCTCGCAATGGTACTCCATAAAACTCGCTGCAGCAACAACACTTTCGCTGTCAGATTCCCCCCTGTCCACCGAAGAAGACTCGTCCACCGTGGCTGATTCTGCCCCTAAGTCTTGTCCCGATCTTCTTCTTCTCTGGCAGGCCGCCGCACGATTGAGAGCCTTGGCTTCTGCCAAGAGCGCGGGTTGGTTGGATACAAAACCAAGCGGCAAAGGAGCTTCAAGCCGAGTGCGGAAGACAACAAACTCATCTGAGGACCCGCTTCCTAATGAACCGCCGACTCCGCTGTTGACTCTACTGGCATGAGAATCGTTTTGCTCTTGCCCACTTTCATCACTCTCACCGTTGCTTGCTTCGAGTACAGCATCGCTCACGCGCTGCAAAGTGTCATAGTTCAAGCCCCAGAGCAGAGTCATGAACCCAAAGGTGAGGTGCACGGCACATGGGTCAGATGATTTCACAGCACTTTCGTCATTGCTGCTGCCAGTGCTAGTAGCAACGGCAAAGGTTTCATGGGGGCACCCCGCAGGCACAAACAAGGCATCTCCCGGGAGCAGCACGGCATCGATCAGTGGAGGTGTGCCGAGGGTCTCAGCGTTCAAACCGTCGGAATCTTTCCCGAGGTTGTACACGTCTCTGATCCCGGCACCGTTCGTCGACTCAGATGAAGTAGAAGGCATCGCCGCCAAGAAGTCCATTGATGGTCGCGCGTACACTTTCCAACGTTTTGCACCCGCGGTTGCCACTGCCAACACGTCTTGTGCGTCCGTGTGCAACGGCGTTTCGCGGACTTCGTTAATAGGGTCGTCTGCAGCTCCTTCCTGGGCGTCTCTAGAAGCAGCAGCCGAAGAAGAAAGAGAGCCATCTAAAGTAGTGGGTGCTGCAGGGGTGGCTTGCTTTTCTAGAGAGGATTGCGATTTCGCAAATCCCTTGACATCGCGCTTCGCAAACCCTTTGGCACTTTTGGTCTTCGAGCTGGCAGCTTTTTTCTTTGTTGCGCTCTCAACTTTGAAAGCGCTTGGCATGGAAGTTGCAGGTTGTGCAGCTGAGGTACTGACCTTTTCCAAAATTGCAGCTGGGGTACTATATACATTCAGGCCTATTGGCAGTTGAAATGCCTGCATGCTGAGGCTGCACAGCAGAGCGAGCTCGGGCACAGCCACCCCCGCGTCATTGATGACTACACCGCCACGATTGGTACTACTTTGGCCACTGGTACGTGCGGTACAAAGGGCACGGGCTACAGCTGAGTTGTCCGCGAGTCTAGTATTGCGCCAGCCCTGATTTAGGCCCCATTCGACTTGGCCAACTGGAACGCTGGAGTCGTGCTGTGCTGCTGCGAGCAAAGAAGCACTGCCAAACGTGCTCGCAGCACTCGACGGATCGATGGCTTGTGCCAATAGAATAGGCTGTCGACTATTGTAAGCTTCAATGAGAGCACTGTTTTGTGCCATACTGCGAAAGCCCCGGTCCCATGCCGCGCGATTATCATCGAGAGGTAATCGATCTTCATGAGCAGCTAACATGGCTGCTCGAGGTATGCTACATCGTGTATGAATGAACGACGGCCGAAGGCCTCCAACGGACCTGATCACGAAGGCTAGCCATGGGAGAAAGGCCAACTTTCTCATAGCTTTATCTTTCTTAAAAAAAGGAATAATTCGCGGGGACTCTAGAGCTCGCTAGAGAGCTTTTGTGGGAGGGGTGTTTATGGCTTGTTCGTGCTTGACACTTGACACCTCCTTCTCGATCCTGAACATTTAAAAAATACGTCAATTATTTGGCTTTAATATGATTAAGGTTTCTGGCTGCCCGCAGCTACAGCTCACAGCTACAGTACACTGAGTACGCCCGCAGCACAGCTTTGCATTGGCTTCTGTGTTCTCTGCCTTTATATAAGTTGGAGTTCCAGTCGGCCCAATGAGATACACACCCGCGGCGATAGCTCGATGAGAGGCCACTTAAGAAAAGAGATTCATACAAAGTTTTATGCATCGTGGTGCATCGGATTTAGGTGGATGTATTGGCTTGCCGCTCTTTGCTCTATATAATTCAATTCCCGTAATTTTTTTTCATAGATATTATATATCTAAAGCCCAAATCAACTCAACTCGCTCTCAAGCTTCATCTTTGGAATATTTCCAGAGTGCTCTGCATTTCACAAGCAGCTCTGTCTTTACGTCTATACCCAAGAGGAGCAATATGTCACTCCTAGATGTAGGGTCGAACAAGGCCCTTGAGAACTGCGCTTTCCGTGTCGCCATCGTCGTATTGAATAGCAAGCGTGCCGTCTTCGTTGACAGCCAGCACCGATCCTTCGTACCAAGCGTGTCCTCCACCATACCGCCCAGACACGCGCTGACCTTTGTAGAAAAACAGGTCTGCGTCTGCTCGCCTCTGCCGTTTTGTAACACTAGAAGCAGCGGTACCAAGAGAATTAGTAGTTGGAGCAGCCCGGGGCACTCTCCTAGCATTTGTTGCAGTGGCTTTGCGTCGGCCTTGCGTAGGAGCTAACGCGCGATCTGAAGCCGGAGCCGCTCGCCCTTTCTTCCTCATGGACAGGAAATGGCTCCTCTTGCGCCACCCACTGTTGCGGCTTTTGCCAGTGCTACTGCCCTCACCGGCTGTGCCATTGCCATTGCCATTGCCACTATTCCTGCTACTATTGACTTGACTGCTGCCTGCAGAAGTATCAACTGCCATTACTGCCTCGCTATTGCCGCTGCACTTACTGCTGTCACCTGCATCACTGGTCACACGGGGCTTTTCTTTGAGTTGGCTTAGGAAAGGGCGGTTGGCACTCGCTGATGCCGAAACCGCTGAGGCAGCCCGGTTCCAAACGGCTCGAGTGAAGAGCGAGCCACTGGAGGGCACCCAGGGCATCGACGAATAGTCCAGCGCGGTCGGAGTGGCCGCGATGACGTCAGCAAAACTGACCTGTTATGTGATACATGTAGCCCGAACCCCAAAGAGCAAATGAGAAATCGGAAGCCGAATTATGAAGATGATTGTATTACATGAGGCTGAAAGAAGACTAGAAAGCATCACTGTCTTCTTGCCAAAAGCTCTAAAGAAGTCAAAAAGTGCAAATAATGAATGTATATTTATTGCTCCTATTCTGACCTGTGCATATGTCTTCACAGCGTAAGCGAAGGCTTCTTGGGACGAGAAAGCTTTTCGGTCTCCGTCGTCGAAGCACACGACCCATTCAGCACCGCTGCCATCACCTGACTCACTGCTCTTACTAAAAATGTCCTCGTTGTCTTCGTTGATCTTGTTATTATTATTGCTGCCGTTGTTACTGTCAATTAATTTACTTGTCTTATCTGCACCTGCGCTCTTCACAATAAGGCAACCGTCCATTCCATTGCTGTCAAGAAGGCGCTGACGCTTATGCATTTTCTTAGACTTCTTCTTCCATTCAGGTAGGGCGCGGCGCACTTTTTCGACGCTCCCAGCAAACATGCCGTAGTTCGGGAAGTGCACTGCTACTCGCAAGCCACTACTGCAACCGACGTCGCCACTCAATCCGCTCATTTTTACTCTACCGCCACGGCTATTACTATTGCTTTGCACAGCACAGTTTCTATCAGCGTCGTTATCATCGGTGCTGCTGCTGCTGTTGTCGTTGTTACAGTAAGCACTGCTAGTAGCAACAATTTCGGCCGTTGGAGGTCCGGAAGAAGTGCCCAGCAGCGCTGGTGACCTTCTAAACGCAGGCAAAGCATCTCCGAACGGTAAATGTGATGCCGCTATCCCGGAGGCACTGCTCTTCTCAAAATTCGTGAGCCATTCCAGGCGGCGGTGCAAGGTACTAGTTATAGCATCACCAGAAGTGCTCGTCTCCTTGTCTTTTGTTCCATCATGGTCTTCATTTTTTTCTTGGAGTGGCCGTGAAGCGTCGATGCTTTCGCTACTCGGCTGCGCAGTATCATTCACACTCAAAATGTTTCTATCAGCCGCACTAACCTCGCCACTGTTGTTGTGGTCATTATCGTCGTCTGCTTTTTCGTTACATTTTCTCTTCTTCCCTTGCTCTTGAACATGCTTGGCAGCAGTAGTCTTTTCCCCTTCTTCTGCTCTTTTTATTTGAAGCTCACGACCTTCACTTTCCTCATTACTTTCTACCGTAGCGGCTGTTCCGTCTTCAATGGCATCGTTCGCTGCTGCTGATTTTTTTTCTTCTTCTTCTACTTGTAAGAGACCAGAGGCTGCCGCGACATTGTCTTCGTTATGGTACGAGTACTCACAAAAGTCGCAGAACCGCACCATGTGTACCGGAAGATTATCCGCAAAATCACCGTCATCAAATGCCACTACAGCTAGAGGCTCAGGCTCTGGCGCTGAGGTGGCAGAAGAGGGCGAGGAAGAAGGAGCAGAAGAAAAAGACGAAGAAGATGACACCATATCTACTTGCTCCTTTTCCTTCTTCGCTTCGGTGTCACTGTTTTCTGGGTGCCGCCAGTACAAGAATTGCCCGGGAAACCAGGCCCCATCAGGCATGAGACGCGCCATCACTCTCCTTGCGTGAGTTGATGCTCCAGCGAGAGGCCGCCACGGGTGAGGAGGCCCAACGCCTACTGGGCAAGGTGCTCGTGCGTCTCCTTCTTCAACGCTTGGCGCTTGATTCAACACTAAAGAGTTGCCTTTGCCTCTCCCAACACGATTACTCGAACTGCTCTTGCTATCGCTGCGATCAATACTTGACCTAATACCGGTTGCAGCACTTGAGGCAGAAGAATGCTTTAATAGTGGAGAAGTAGCGACCACGCGTTGGTTATCCAGAAGGAGGTGGTCTAGGGCTACAAATTCTCGATGTAAGTAGCGATGCGACCACCAATGCCCACTCAAGGCTTCCACTACGACACTAATATTGGTTTCCTCTGCTCCCGCTACCCTTAGTGGACCTTTTGCTGCTGCAACTTCTGGCTTCTTCCTTTGAGGCCGGACGTTCCCCCGATTATTCGCTCGACCCGCTGAATTCCTTGCTTTAATGACTTGACCTTTCGTACCATTCTTCGCTGCTGCCGTGGTCACAGCTAGTAGATCATCAGCATCGGTTAACGGTGTGCTCACAAACCCATACCGCTTGAGGAGAACTTCAACATGAACAAGCTCGCTGGGTAGGAACGTGGCAGTGAGCGCCGAGGACACCTTATCATTAATGCTGCCATGGCCTTCGCCTGCGCTCTTTGGAATTCGCCACGCATCACCACTTGAATTCCATACATTACTGCCACCGTTGCATCCACCACTGCTAATGGCATTGCTATTACTTCTACAGCCACTACTGCTGCAGTCGCTCATGGCATCGCTACTTCTACTGCTGCTGCTCTTGCCATTGTCGGTGCTCATGTCGCTCTCAGCCTCAATGCATGCAAGAAACACCCTCAAGCGCTGCACAAAGCCTGAAGCAGACGTATTCACAGCCACAGTACTTGCAGGTGCGTCTTCGGCACTGCTGCCGCCATTTTCACTTGCTGCAGCAGGTTGAGATGAAGCAGACATATTCGTGTGACTTGGAAGTCGAATCAGGGCTACGGCTGCGGGAGGCAAAGCAATAGCGGCATTCGCAAGTGCATTTGCAGAGCTAGGCGGCAGCGCAATTCTCCTCTTCGTAAAGCCTTCTTCACTGTCAGACCCACTTGTTGAGTCTTCATCGGAGCCGTCGTCTTCGCTATCGTCATCATCATCCTCATCGTCGTCATCGTCACTCTCATCGTCGTCGTCAGCTTTGTTGACGCCATTCCTCGCACGACCTTTCTCATCACGCCTCGCCTGGCGCTTAGCTGCAGCCACCTCTCTTGCTTCGTCATCGGACGCATCTGCAGCGTCCAGTAGGTCACGCTCTTGCTCCGTGCATCCGTCTGAACCCACCAGGCCACCTGCTCCTGATTCACCGACACTACCGTTGATTGGTACCCTGCCAGCCAAAAGCTGCTCCAGATTGCGACACACGTGAAAGCAACGATCCCAGCTCGCTTCAAATCGTGCCTCCATTTGCTCCAACAACCGGAAATTGGACCAAAATGAGTCACCGTAGTCCACCTGTTGACGACAGCAAATATGCTCAGCGTGAATCAAGGAACTTGACGATGTTACGAGAATGTACTGCGTATGGCCTTTTCCATTTCCTCCCCCTTCGAGCCCCTACTTATTACAACACTTCTAATTTACAATCGCCCTCACCGTCAGTGGTTCGCCTTTTTCGATGTGCCTCAATGCGACCACAAACACATGCGGCCAGCCGTTCACTTTCACTGCGGTGTAGCAGCAATTGGGCAATGGCAAGCTTTCCTTCCTCGCTTGTCGGCGGTCGGGCCCACAGAAATCGTTGATCAAGCCCATCGGGTTTCTCAACGAAGGGAAAATGGAGAACTGGTAGCCGGCAAAGTCAGAGAGGGAGTACCTGAAGACAGTTCAAATCGTTAAATGTGTGAGACTAACGAAAGAAGAGAGATAGAAAGTGGGCTTGGGCAGAAAGTTGTAAGCATGACGACTCGAAAAGCAGTACGTGTATTCTACAACTTTAAATACCAGAAGTGGAGCACGTCGAGCAGTTGCCTTGGCGAGCTCAGTACATCGACAATTTCTTTGTCTTGCAGTACTAAACCCGAGTAGGGGCCCACAGCGCCGGGAGGAATGTCACACGCAGCCACTACCTGCATTCACCCACGAAAGAAAAAAGTGCAAAAAGTTGGCATTGAATGCGTTTTATTTGCCTCAGCACATCCATTTTAAATGTGGCCTTCCGCACCCTTTTCTTTTCTTGTCTCATTTCTTGATGTTTGTGAATGCGTATTTTGCACCTCTCGCTCGCCGAACATCGCTTTGGCACGCGAAGCTCGACCTTCCAGTAAACTTGATGCGTCGACACTGGAACCAAGACCTTCTTCTGGTTGAGCTTTCTGGCTGGCTTTGCACAACTCTTTTGGCGTTGCAACCTGAGCTCCTGACAGCTGACCTTTTGACTCTACAGCACCCTTTGGTTCTTGTCCTAAGCCTGCCTTCTGCCGCCCAGCCAAAATGCGTTTTCGCACCTCAATTCGTGCGCTTTCGTCGTCGTCGTCGTTTGTGGTGCTCTTCCTTTGGCCGTGCCCACGGTCTAAGCTTGCTTTCGCAGTAGATCTACCCACAGCAGCAGCAGCTGCTCCTTTTGCTGTTGTTGAGTCCTTTGTCATGTGAGGTACTACGTTTTTGTCGTCGCCATTATTATCGTCAGCATCATCTATGGAGGAGACACCGAGGGTGCGCTCTGTCACCAGTCCGCGAAGATCATGAGCAGCGCAAGGTGACACAATGCATCGACGAAGCATCGCCATGTCGATTTTCACCTATTAAATCAGGATGGTGTACACAATGCGGGAAAGAAATTCCGGTTGAGCACAAAAAGTTGAAGCAACCAATTGTACAAGGAATCAGGACAGAAAATATGTAAGCTCGAAGAACTAAATTATGAAAAAAGTGAACATATTGTCAGAGACGAGTAGTCAGCGAAGCAGATACGTACAAATAAAGATGTAACTAGGTGAAACAAGGGTGCGCGCTCGCTTACTTCATGCGGAGGGTCCACGAGGTCGATTTCCGGGTGCCGGCTGTCGAGGTGCTCGCCCCTTGCGGTGCGCCGCGTCTTTTCCGATTGGCTCCCTGCCAAAAATGACAGAAGCTCGGTAGATCCATCGGGCGCGTACCTGCTTGTTTTTAAAGAAAGAGGATGACGAAAAAGAGAACAGCTCGCACACTAAGATGCACAAAAAGACAGCACTTCAGAGGATCATAAAGAGGCGAACAATTCAGCACGTGAATACTCATCAAGACCAACTGCTCAGATTCCTTGCTATCATTTCTAATTCTAATTCGTGTTTCTTTCTACAGCACTTACTGTACGTGCGATTCCACGCTGTCCGTGTTCTCTGCCAGGGCCGCAAAAGCAGTTTCCAACCGTTTCAGCAGTGGCCGCCGCACGCTCGTTAGGTGCTGCGCGTGCAGCGGTAGCGCTGCCCTCCGCCGCGCTCTAGAGTCGTGAACATAATACTTGTTGCCACCGCTGTAACTGCTCCTTGTGGTGCCGCTGTTGTACTTTTCACGTCGCTGCAACGGAGGCCTTGCAACCTCTTGCTCATTAGTTATTTTCACAGGGCTGCGACCCTCAGGCCCAGACCGTCCATTTGAGGTTGACGACACTGGTGGCAACAATGGAGAAGAATACAACGACGACGAAGAAGCAGTATGGTGGACATGCGCGTTGGTTGAGGAGCTACTGGCAGCACTGCGGGATGTTCCAACGGTATCCTTTTTAGAGTTCGCAACACCAGATGATTTGGGGGTGTCATGGTCTTCGTTCGCATTTCTGAGGTCAGATGAGAGGTCCGGTGGATCGCTGTTGTCTGCTAGTGTGGCCGCAGCAGCACGAGCAAGGATCTCACGATTAGCGGGAGTTTCTGGCAGCTGTTTGCCTGAGGTCACGCACCTGGTATACAGCATTCATGCACACGACAATTGAGTTCGTAACGGCGGTGCATAATTCACGTGCATAGGAAGGCTACTTTCATTTTTTAGAGACGAACAATAAGCGAACTGAACAAAGTCGGATAAGTAGCTCGGTACGTTCTTGAAGGGTATATTTAAGTATTCTCTATGTGAGGTATCACTACATTGTGTCGCAAAGTTGACCTCATGAGCAACGCACCTGATCGCAGCCAATAAGCCCTCCATATCTTCCAGCGCTGCGAGGCCTTTAGACAGCCATTTCCGCGCTTTGGCGTCGAGCTTGGCGTCCAATTGAGCTCGCTTCATGGCGCGAAAATGCCGACGTTGCCGACGGGCTTGGGTGCGTTCGGCCAATGAAATTTCAGCCTTTTCTGGCACCGCAACAGGAGGCTCCTCGGCGGTCGAGGAAGAAGAAGCATTACTGTCAAGGGGAACTGCCGACGAGGCACCAGCATGAACAGCAGCACTAGCGAAGGACGCAGCAGTGGAAGCCGCAGCGCTGCTGGAGACACCACGTGGAGCCAAAGAGCTCTCTAGGATTGGGTCACGCGGCGGGGCTTGGAGCGGTTGCTCGGGCATCGCCGCCATCGCGTCCTCAAACACTTCGCGCAACACGGCGCACTGCGCGGCAAACGACAGCCCACGGGACCCCAAAGGCTTGTCTGGGTCAACGCCAGGCTGCCCACCGACGCCACCGCGCTGCACGAAACCGTCAAGAAGCGAGCTGCTGCTGCTGCTGCTGTTGTTGCTGGAGGTCGTATTGACCATGCTTGCGCTGCGCTGGCTTCCAGTGCCTCCTACTCCTCTGCTATTGCTATTGCCGCTCGTTCTACTATCGCTCGCCGTCTCAGCAGCACCCGTGGCAGAGGCCATTTCAGAGTAGCGTCGCTGGAGCACTTCCCACCGGACCGCAGGCGGCAGCTCGTAGTCGCGGTGGTGCATGGCATCGCTGGTACCATCGCTCCCAGCAGTGGAAGTGGCGGAAGTACCAGAGCCTACAAATGCACGCGTGCTTCTTGTGGTTCTACTTCGCGTCTCCAACGGATCAAGGTGTGCTGGCGCGTGGGTTTTACCACCGTCCTCTTCGTTGCCTTCGCTGCCGCCATCTGAGGAGCCTCTGAGCAGAGTGTGACGCAACGGAGCTCCATTCCTAGTGCTGTCCGACTCGACGCCACAATGATTCAAAGATTGTTCAGGCAGCTCTCTCCATTCTTCGGGCGGCGGCCAAAGTTCGCGAGGGGACATGGTTTCCCCATTAGCACCGTGAACAAGAATGTTGCGCGCCAAGCTCGTTAGGAGCCCACCCCAGCCACTGTCAGGGTCACCACCAGAGTCGTCCTCTTCCTCCTCATCCTCAACCTGATTTTCATCCTCCCTCAAGAAATTGCCGTCATCCGCAGCGCCAGTGTTGTGCTCCTTGGAGTTCTCGAGGTCATCTCCGCTGGAAAGCCCGTTTTCAGGCTCGCCAGTGGTCTCGACGTCAACGCTCATCGACGGAGTCTCAGCCACCTTAGGGACGGGTGCTTTCGGAAGCAGTGGTGATGGAAGCAACGGCGGAGGTGCTACGATGTAGGCAGCCACGCACATGCTGCAGTAGTACAAAGAGTCGCCGACGGCGCCGCTGCTGGTCGCCGACAATCCCACGCTACGAACTCCGAAGCTACTAACAATGTCGCTTTCGAGGCCACAACACGTGGGATGAAAGTAGCCGTTGCAGCCACTGATGCCTGCGGCGCAACGAACCATCTCGCCGCGGCGTTCGCCACACAGGCAATACTGCGCGCGGTGCGATGGATGGCAAGTATCTTTCGACATTTTTCAAAAGTGCATCCTGGCTAGCTGGCTAGTACATCAACACTACACACCACACACCACAAACAATCGAACACGAACCCCCCTCTAAATGCCACACTACAGGGACGAGTGAGTTCCATGTACGAGACCAACAACTCAACGCCGATATCCACATGCACTCCCCTGTGGTTCTCTATGGCAACTCCGGCTAGTCCACCACGTCGGTCGTAGGAGTTGGTGGAGCCGAGGGGTCTCAATGGGAGTTGCGATAGGAGTGGTCTTTCACCGCCAATCGGAGAAATTCTTACTACGACGGCAATAAAGTACCCGGATGTAGGGTTTGGGCAAT
>Ga0307982_1002660_pt1 | contig 14413 bp, 14 predicted proteins | sample OrgLakmetagen989_FD_201847 | JGI IMG/M metagenome (GOLD analysis project Ga0307982, IMG submission 201847) | Saline water microbial communities from Organic Lake, Antarctica - #989 | ecosystem: Environmental > Aquatic > Non-marine Saline and Alkaline > Saline | place: Antarctica: Organic Lake...
GAAGGCCCATGGCCTTAGGAGGCCGCATCAATTTTGGAATCTCTGCATATTATAGTTAAATCAATCGATGTCGTTGATGTGGGGGGTAGGCTCGTACACATTCCCACTTCCAGCTTCTCCAAGTTGTTCGTTGATAGCGCTGGCATGGATCAATAATTCCACGAGATCGCTCTTTTCCGTGCACCCCAAAGTTGAGAGCTGCTGCTCAGCGCACTTTTCCTTGAGCACTTTAATGCTGCTGGCTTCCAGTGAGCTCTTGAGCTGATGACTTGCTTCCTCCGCTTGAGGCGATGCCTCTGCTGAATTTGCTTCATGCACAGTTGTTGGTACTTCCTCTGTTGCCGCTCCAGTTCTTGTCGTCGCCGTTGCCTCTTTGCTCGTTTCAACCGAACGAAGAGGGCTTGTTGAGACTGTTTCTGTTGTGGCAGGAGCAACAGCCGGAGCAACAGCCGGAGCAACAACAGGCGCAACAGGAGGTGCAGCAGGGACAGTGGGAACCTCAGGAGCAGCAGGGTCAGCAGGAGAAGCAGCAGCAGATGGCCGCCTAACACTGCCATTGGGCGGTTTCAGTTTGTCCGTATTGCGCGCTGCTTCTTCGTTCAGCAAGTCGCTCATTAGACCCACTCGGTGGCCCTTGGGGATCTGCTTGAGCGCTGCAGCAGACGACTGCAACCGCGCACCACCGTATCTGGGCATTATGGGCGTGGATTGAAGGAGTTAAATTGTAGTTGTCGACGGGGCAATAATTATGTTTATCGAAACCTTCATATCAAGCCGAGAAAACCTTTCCTTGCACAAAGGTAGACACGAAAGCAATAATACTATCACCCGTCGGCACCCGTAGCGCTGCTGTCGGACGAGTCCTTCGACAGCGCCATTGCCTCGGCCAAGCTCCCACTGCGGGACACCAAGTGCGACGTGAGCACCGCGAGGCGCTTCTTGGGCGGTGGGAGCACGGCTTCCACGGGTCCCGGCGGGTAGTCCAAGTAACTGTGCTTCAAGCTGGGGGCCGCCGGCCCGTTCTTGCGCTCTTCGGCGTCCCGGCCCAAGATTTCGCCGGCCGCGTGGTAGGTGCGGCACAGGGACGCGGCCATGACTAAAGTGAGGGCGGTGGTCGGTTCGTTGGGTTGGAGGCCGCCCAGCTGGTCAGGGTGCACCTGTCATGGCAGCAGCCGGGCAAAGCGGGCACGGGCAAAAAAAATAACATTTTAAGCACACGCTGCTAATGGGTGGCAGTTGCACATTTCTGTCGCGGAATTAAGCGTGCAGATGTCATTTCAAGAAGACAAGAGCAGCGTTCATCGAGTAAAGCTCTTCTTTCGTACCAAGCGCATGAGTCGACGGTAGCGAGCTTGCCACGAGGCCGCCGCTGCTGCACTGCCATCGTACACCGCAAGCACCTGACCATAGAATAGCACGCACACAGCGAATACTGGTAGAAATCATTATATTGTCTAACATTGTAATGCTGGAGTACTGCACTACTACATCCAATAAACGCCCTTGCTGAATGCTGCACTAACAAAAAAGCGTACGCTGTGCCGCTTGTGCGCGGTGGATGATGTTTTCCATTTCTATTTGAAAATTACCTGGCGTGCGATATTGGGGGTTCGAAGCTGCCCATTAGGCGTTTCCCCAAGCAGCGTCCAGACTCGCTCGTATTCTTTGGCAATCTGGCTGCAGCGCAGGGGCATGCCACTTTCAGGGCTCGTGTACGCACGCTTTTTGCGCGGTGGTTCTGCTGGTGGCGCTGGCTGCTGAGGTTCGTTGGTCGTCGGCTCGACGCTGTCATTGTCGTGGCTACTGCCATCGTTGCTCCCGCGCCTGCCACCGCCGCCGCTGCTATTCGACGGGCGGCCCCGTGCAGCTGACGCGTTCGGCACGGCTCCGCTTTGCGAGCGTCGCGGCGGCGCGGTAGCTGATCTGAGCTTCGCATTGGAAGGGTGCCGCAGAGGTCGCACCGTCGTCCATGCGTTGGCATTACTGTCCCAATACTGTTTTGGAGCTGGCGCTGCTGACGCGTTCGAAGCCTGCCGGTTGAATTTGTGCGTCGTGGACCGATCGCGCATGTTACTTGGATAACGGCTGCTGCTAGCTCGCGTTGGGAGCTGAGGCGTCCACTTGTGCTGTGCCGCGTCCCAATACTGCTTTGGCTCACCCTCACCATCTCCTTCGTCGAAAGTGCTGCTGGAAGCAGCAGCGGCTGCGGCTGCAGCGTTGAGAGCAACGTCGTCGTCGCGCTGTTTGATGCCTGATTTGGCTCCTTGACACTTCTCTCGGTGGCCGCGACTCCAGTGCTCTTTTTTGCAGCGTGCCGAGCAATACGCGTCCAAGTTGCACCGAGCGCAGACTGTCAAAAACACGCCCGGGGAAGCGCGCAGAGCACCGCAATATGCGCACGCAGCAGCTCGACCATCTGGCGTTGTGCTCCCAGGATTCGCATTACCTATTTGAGCATCGGCGCCAGAATCTACATCACCATCATTAGCACTATTGCCTGCACCAGCACCGTTCCTGATCGATGTGGCTGCGTCGCCGGAAGAGGTTAGCAACGGTGACTTTGGAGGTGCAGTGCGACGAGGAGGTGCACTGGAGGCAAAGCGTTGCGGTGTGGGTACAGAATTGCGTTTCTGAGAGCGCAGCGGCGTTGAAGCTTTAGGCTGTGCACTCGTAGGTGGCCGTCGGTGTTTTGTGGCTGAGTTTCCGCGGTTTCGTAGCGGTGTTTGGAAGTCATCTGATGCAGTGGATACATGTGGGCTAGGTTTAGCTTCTGAGGGATTCGACGTAGACTCTATACTGCTGCTATTGCTGCTGCTACTGCTGCTTCTGCTTCTGGTTCTGCTCATGTCTTTACTTCTCTTTTTGTCTGATGGGCTACTTTTGTTGGCGCTGATATTTTTGGAAATGTCGCCGCTGCTGTAGCTGGCGCCACTGCCAATGCTGTTGGCGCAAATTGCGCCAGTGCGGATAGGAGTACTTATCTCACCACTTGCGTGGCTGTCAGAGTTCAGAGGGACGCTTGTAGCTTTGGCTATTGGTGAAGATGAGATTCGGTGATCATCTCCACCTCGAGTTGCGCCACTGTTGGAGTGATTGCCCGAGTCTTCAGGTGGTAGTGACGCCTGCGCCCGGTAAATTTCATCAGCTGTTTCATCACCAGGCGCGATATCCACGACTCTAACCTTTAAATAGCGTCAAATATGAAAGCAGCGAGACAAAGGCGTCATTCAACAATGTACCAAGTAGCTGCCAGTGTTTCTCAAGATTGTACTCGATAGAGTTGAGAAATTAATCAGATACTTGCTTGATAAAGCGCTTGGGAAGTATAAGACACCTAAAGCGCATACCTCAGAAGCACGAGCTACGTTGAGGTCGTTATTACCAAACTCATTGGAGATTCCTGTACGACTTCTCATCGACGCATTTGCTTGGCAAGGAGGTAAGACGTCCATTTAAATAGGAGACGATAGACAATCCCTAGACTGAATTTAGAGTATAGACAATCCCTACACTCAAAAAGTTGATATGACCAAGTTGATATTAACCACATCTGTTTGAGGTAGTAGTTTCAATGAGGATGCGAGCTAAGTATAGGCCCATCCATGCCTGAATGTTTAGAGAAGGGGGACGGAATTTTTTTGATGCCTCGTGAAAAAAAAAAATACCGGCTCATCAGCGGGGCTCAGACTCAGACTCGACATCACATCTCATCGTGAGATCACGAGATTCTCTTAAACACCTGATGAGGCGTATCTTTTTTTCCCTCGTTCATCGTGTCTGTACATACTGAATAGTAGTGCGCTGCACGCTCCCTCCGTCGCCTATAATCGCTGCCCTCGAACTCTATCCAACATATCACCGCTAAGAGGAGCACATCTACAGCACAGCACGCTTATACTTTTCTCTGCACCCCAAGTTACACGTAAACTTTCAGATTGAGTATCTGTTCACGAGCATTCAAATTATAAAGCTAGCTGGAAGAGAGCGTCGATGTTCTCCTTTCGATAGATACACCTTAATACATTTTGGTTCGAGGCCTGCATTTAACCTGCCAGCCTCGTCACAACTCTGTCGTTAAGTAGTTCAGCTATCGCCATCACATTGTTAATATATATCTCTAGCTATAACTTATCATGGCCGATTCCGACTCAAGCGAGGAATCTGATCTAGCTTTCTTCTTCCGTCGCCATGCTGAAGGTGATGGTGAAGTCAATGAAGTAGAAGCAAATATATCATCAAGTGGCCCTCTTGCTAGCACTGATCACGTTGGCTGTGCTCAGTTACCACCCACTGGCGTTGTTCTGACTCCAATTAGTTTGCCTGGAGCACCTCTCCCGATCACACTAGTTGAAGAGAAGTCTAAGGGCATTGGGTTCCAGCTATGGCCAGCAGCTGAATTCCTCTGTCGGTAGGTTTTCTTGACATTGTTACCAGCATAGATGAGTAATGCACAAACGACTTCATAATATATTATGTAGAGGGTTCTCATTGTGTTGGTGATGTTCTTTCCTGGTGTGTTTTGTGCTAGGTATTTGGCCTCGGACGCCGCTCAGCCCTTCCTGCCAGGAGGTTCACTAGCGAGTTGCCACGTACTTGAGCTCGGCGCTGGGGTGGGCCTCGTCGGCATTTGGGCGGTGGCAGCAGGTTGCGCCAGCTCAACGGTCACTGACTTAACGGAGGTGCTGCCCATCTTACGAGCAAACGTCGACGCAAACCCAACATTAGCTCCTCAGTTGCGCGTGCGGCCTTGTGCTTGGGGCACCGATGATTGGCGAGCTTGGGCACCGCTGTCCGGCACTTCTGACTCGCCAACTTCCAGGAAGAGCCCGCTGGCAACCTCCTTCGTAAATTCTAGTGGAAGCATTTTTGCCGGAGAAGCAGGCACCACCACTCAAGCAGAAGCAGTAGAGGAAGTCAGCGACGGCAAGGAGCCTACGCCGAATCTGGTCTTGGTGGCCGACTGCGTCTACTGGCCTGAACTTTTTGCACCGCTCGTGGAGACGCTGCGAGGTCTCTGCGCGCCCCGGGCATCAGGCGGTTGCGGTTGCGAAGTATTGATGGCCCACACGCGCCGGTGGAAGAAAGACGGGAAGTTTTTTGCGCTCGCGAGCAAGTACCTCGAGGTGACCAAATTGCATGAGGTGGTCGCATCGTCCTCATCTTCTTCCTCAGCAGCGGATGGCAATGATGAAACGGTGGACCACATTTCATCTGGTGCAAATAATATCAAAGCTACAGACGATCAGCACTCCGTTGAGGCTGCCACTAAGGATGCGCGCAGCTGTGAATCTGACGAAGTCACTCCTCCGCTGGGAGCTTCAAATGCGCGCACAGTGATGCGTGTGTACCGAATCCGCGCAAAGCTTCAACTGCCACATTAAGGTTAATGCATCACTGCGCTATGCACCCAAATGATTGTAGAGCTGAGCTGAATCGGAGAAATCCCTATGGGCCAGAGAAACAACTACGCAGCAAGCAGCGCTTTACTCTGACGCCCCCAGGAAGATCCTGCCTGGAGCTCGAAACTCGTAGCCATCTCATTTGGGTTACCATAGCTCCTACTCAATGGACCTCTTGTAAGATTTTGGAGTTTTACAGTTGATAGCTAAGTGCTGTTCTTTTCTTATCGGGCGATTTCGGCAAAACTCGGATACATGTGAGTCTGAGGCTGAACACCACCGAACCTCTGTTTAACCTCGTTAAGTACGGCTTCTGGAGCGGAGAAGCTACTCCTGGTGTTAGTAGGCCTGTGACCATTCGTGTTCGCAGAGCCTACAGCATTACAGCCATGTGGTCCATACTTCGCTAGCAAGAAAGAGGACAGGCGATGCTGAGATCGGCTGGCGCCCGACGCCTGAGAAAAACATTGAGACGATGCCCTGCTGGGGCAAATAAATAGCCCGGAGAAATGCCTCGTGTACCTGGGACGTGACACACGAACGGGCACTCAGTCCCGCCGACTCGTTCGGAGGAAAGACGCCAGTTGGTGCCTGAATTGGCCTTCTGGAGCAAATTTGCTGGCGCATGAGCGGCATATGTAAATTCTTTGTGTGCCTCTGTGACTACTGTGTACTTGCTTTTCTTTGTTATTGGGAGAGTATAAACTAGACTAGACTAAGTGGTGGTAACGGTACAAAGTGGCCTTCTCGTCTACTCGTCCACGCCCTGAGAATTTTGTAATGAAGAGGGTTCTCCGCGTCCCCACCCGCAGAGGAAGGGGCAACAATAAGAAACGTTAAGCGATCTGGAGTGCAGTCGCAAGGGTGCGATTTACGTACACGCGTAATTTACGCGCTTCGAGCCAATTTTTTACTTCACGCGTAATTTTCACGTAATTTACGCGTGATTTACGTGCGCCATACGCGCGGTAAAAACCGTTTAAAATACGGGCTCTTGGTATTCTTTGGTGGTGCTGTGCCCTTCCGAACTCCCTTCCCTATTGCTTACTTCACTAGCTTACTGCCTTTTAGCCTGCGTTCGATTTGCCCATCATATGTCAAATCTTTTGTGATGGGTATGGTCTCTGCCCAGAGGGAAGTGCTGCGCTTTGTCGGCATGGGGGGCGTTCAAAGGAGTCTACCACGAAGAGTGGTTGTGCTGGTGAGTCACACCCAAAAGATTCAGGGGGATTCCACGGTGACGTCACTCCAGTATGCGCGGGATTTTGTGACGCAAGTTACGTCTGATTGGTAAAAATTACTTCCCCGCGTAATTTACGCGTAATTTACGGCGTAAATCGTAACCTAGTGCAGTCGCCTACCCCCGCGCGATTGCATGGCCCAATTTACGTGCGAGCTTCTGCTTGAACATGGCTTTGGCTCTCACGCTCTCACTACTGGGGCTACACAGCTGCGTTATGTGCTACACTTGTGAAGGCCCGAATTCTAGGTGCAAAAAGCTCTAGCATTTCAGCGAACTGGGTGCTGGGTGCGAACTGGGCACGTATTATGCGTTTCTAAAACCCAAGAATTAAAAGGCTTTCATGTTCGAATTTGGGTAAGTCCACCCCGTAGGGGCAAAGTGCATTGTTTATTTTGTTGCACAACAACCAGCCCGTAAACTAGCTAGCTAGGGCGTGACTTCGTTACTTCAGCTTCGTTCGTTCGGTGAATGTAAAGTGCAACAGATACTAAGATGATCGAGGCATTAATGGCCGTGCGCGGTAATTTTGGAGAAATCATTGCCATGCCGTCAACAATAGTCTGGTCTAGACGGAACGTGTGCTGGTGATTAATTTTCTCCATCGCATGCGGGCTTTTGTTCCACTCACTGTTGTAGCAGCTACCGCCTTGTTAGCGTCTGCACGAAGTATCCCAGGAGCTAACGATTACAAGGCTAGCGTGCAATCATGCAAGTGCTACGCGTGCGACTTATCCGAACACGCAAGCCCGTCGAATCTAACAATTTATGGCCGCACCGATGGGAGCGGGGCGACAGCTCAACAAGCTCTTTACGCCATGGCGTGGGCCGCGCAGCTTCGACTGCGATTCGGAGGTGTCGTAATCTTGGATCAAAAAGCTGACGAGGCACATGGTAGGTGGAAATTTCGTAAAGCTTTCTTGCTGCTGAATTATAGATTGATTTGCCTTATTCTCTTATACTTAGGTGTAAGTCGTACCAGCATCATGAAGTTTCTCTTTGGCAGTAATATTGTGGTGAATCAAAAACCACCCTTGATGGGGACTTTACGGCTAGATGATGATGCATTCCGGCTAGAGCATTACCCTTTCTTGTTCGCTATCGATGGGGTAAATTATAGATGCTTCCTATTTATCTGTTCTACACTAGAGCTAGCTGTTCACGTTTGTGTGCCTAGTAGGTGAAAAACGGAGAGAACAAGAATATAAATCGTGAAGAGCTCAGAGACCTTTTTGATGCTAACTACCACCGGCTTCTCTCTGATGTCTTGGGTGGTGCATTCCGCGAATATAACACGCCCTTATTGAATGTCAACTTTCCGTCAGAAGTAGCACCACTTGCGTTTGAATACAGCTACCCGCTCTTTTTCAATGAGAAGTTTCTGGCGTCCATACGACGTGGTTCTGATTGTGGAGTGGCTTTTGAGATGACAACGTCAAATCTTTTCAAGCCATCTAGTAATGAATCGCGCGTTATTCATGTTGCTGCACATTTGAGACGTGGCGATGTAGAAACCAACAAAGTTAAAGGCCGGAAGCGAATCACTGAGGATAATGCGTACATCGAGTTGTTTACCGGAATAAGATCAGCGATAGCTCGTATTTCCCCAGGAGTTATGGTTGACATGCACGCTTTCACCAGTTGTTCGCGAGCTCTGGATGAAGTTGCTTGCGATAAACATTCAGAATATGTGCAAAGCCTCTATCGTGTTCATGGAATCTCCGTTCATATGGACTACGAAAACAGCGCAACCGCTACTAAGGACGCCATCCGCACATGGGCGCACTTCATTTCAGCAGATGTCTTGATTGTCGCCAAATCGTCATTCAGTTTCACACCAGCAATGTTCAATGCCAATTGTGTAATTTATGAACCGCATTGGTCTAAGCCGCTCTCGAGTTGGGTGACCATGAATATGACATGGGCCGCAGACAAGATCAATGCCGCTGAACTAACGCAACGCATGGCAAAGGAACTTCCGAAGTGTCTTCAGCAACTCAAGAATTGAAGTCATCATCTGGCTCAGCTATTCTTTCCTATCGACTGAGCCTCTACGACAAATAATATTTACATGCAAAAAAAAGGCTCAAAATTAGTTCTTGTAGTATTTCGACGTCGTACAATCCTGTGAACTACGTGACTGTACGCACCAGTGCAGGCATGGGATCCAAAATGAAAAAAGGCTGACTTGCACCAAGAAATTGCCTACTTCAGGTCTTAGTTGAGTAAACTGAATGAATAGTGCATCGGCGGCCAATTACTGACTGGATTTACGCGTCCAAAATGCTCTACGCTCCTTTGAGCGTATCATAATTACGGCGGTCTTCTGACGAGGAGTTCAAGCTTCAAATCACATTTGCATAGGGCGACTGGCTGTTTATATATTTTATAGGCAGCTAAATCCTGATATATGTATCAGTACTTGGCATCGCTTATGTGATGAACGAAAGTTTACCGTTTTCGGGCGCTTTAATCACTCCTCACTCCATTTCCGGCTTGAATCCACGTCCATGATCCATAAACGGAGATGCAGGCCGAGGCTGAGGGCCTTATAGTATACCTTGCAGGTTACAGGGCCTAGTTGCTGCTAGTTGCCGCAGGACTGAGGAATTCATAATTTCATCGGCTTGAATCACCTCCGATAACCAAGGCGCCTTTGTCCCGCTGGGGCCTTTCTGAAGTCCCATTAGAACGCCCAAATTAGCTCTAATTAGGCATCGAAAAATCTTAAGGATAGTCTTGAAAATATTTACAGGAAAATACATCAAGGATCAAGCACGGGCAAGGATTATGGATTTTAAAAAATGTGACAACTACTTGGCATCTAACATTTTTGATCTGGCACAGCCCCCCCCCAAAAAAAATGCGGCCAGTGTTTCTGAAGGACCACCTCATAGCTAGTCTATTAAGTCAACGAATGCAAGGCAGAAGAGCTCAGTCAGTGAACAAGTCGTCACTAGCTTCCCAGCTGCTGTAAGCGCATTTCCGTAAACGAAGGCGCCGACCGCGCGTGAGGTAAGTTGGCGCGCTGCGAGGTCTGCAAGCGAGTCAAACGCAAGGCCGAGCACGCAACAAAAAACATTCGTTAAAACCCACGAAAAACTTTGTAGAAAAGAGGTTGCATGATGCAAAGTGCATTCAGGCGATTCAAAAAAGGCTTGTAGTGCGCAGAAAAGAAGAATAGTATCGATGATGGAGATCTCACATCTTTGTTGTCTGGCACGAGCGTAGTCGAAAAGCGCGGTGGCTTCGTGAGCGGAGAAGGCGCCACACCAGCAGGTGCTACAGCCACGGGAGACGACGGAAGCACCGCTCCTGCTTTTCCTCGACCTGGAGCTCCTTTCACGCCGAAGACAATAGCGCTCGAATCTGCCTGATTTTGTTCCTGCTGCAATCGCTGCTGCTCCTGCTGCAACTGCAAATGCTTTTGGTGGGCCATCAAATGGGCGCCGTGCAGCCGAGGGGGCGCCAGCTGAGTCGTGTCCTGCATGTGAATGCGGTCACATGCGTCCGACCGAAAGGAATGCACGTACGGCTGCTCTTCGTTCTTCCCAAAGAGGCCCGCCTTTTTTAGGGGGCATGATACCACGCACGCACAATGTCATATAAAAGGTTACAAAAGTACGAATCGGAATAAATGAACAAAACGGAATGCAGTTTCGATGTGTCCATAAAATAAATGAAATAGAAGTAAGATAGAAGAGCTTGCGTGGGTGAATTTGTGACTTGTCTTGTAAAAAAGTAATATCAGCAAACCGACCTTCGGATTTCCGAAGAGGCCGTGCTGGTTGGCCGCCACCTGGTTCCTCAAGCCCTGGTTCGACTCGCCTCGCAAGTGCACCTCCCCCAGCACCATTGGCGCATGCCCTTGCGCCAAATTCGTTGCACGCTCGTCTTTGTCGCTGCTACGGAGCCGTCGCTCGTAAGCGTCGATTTGGTTGCCCGCGTAGCCTCCGGGCTGATTGATATATTGGAGGAAGAAAGCAATGCAAGTGAAAAAGATGCACATCAAAACGTTGAGAACGAATAAACGAATGACACATCTCTCAAGTCATCATTTTGTAGTGTAAAAAAAAAACGTGTGCGCAAAATTAGGACAGAATAAATAAGCAAGCAATTCTAAACCTGATCGTAGTCGCGATGCCGCTCACGCGCACCATGCACCTGAAAGGCACGTGTAAATCAGCCAGGTAGAGATCAAATAAATACACGGTGAGAATAAAGGGAAGTTATTACAATAGATTAAATTGAAGCAAAAGCATCGAGGAGAACAATGGATGAAGGGAGTCGACGAAACTCGAGAATGAAGAAATTCGAGTAAACACACACCACGCTGCGGCGCCATTCTTCATTGGTGCGAAGTTGAAAGAAAGACCGCTGCCAGTGGTCGTCGGGTTGCGACGCTTTCGCCAAATAGGTGGGCGCGAAAGGGCCTTCTTTGGGCAGACCGCACGGCTGGGTGCCCGGGCCCGTGAAGTGAGACGCGTCGTCGTCGCCGAGCTGAGAGCCGCCCCCCGCGTTGCCCCCACGCCACATCCCGTCCAAACTGATGCGCGGAGGGCGGCCTTCCCGGCCAACAAACAGCGCCCGGCTGGCGGCGTCAATTTGCGCCGGTGAGCCGGCGAGCTTGAAGCCTTTTGGGAGCTGGCCATTCGGGGACAGTACTCTGGGCGGCAGCACGTTGTTTCTGGCGCTGCTGCTGTTGCCGTTGACTCCACCCGCTTCTGGTAGAGAACTACTCACCCCAGTAGCTGCAGCGAAACGGGCCCCTGCGTTGGTCGGCACTTTTGCTTTCGCGTGGGACATTGCAGCGGTGCGCCTCGCAAATTGGGACGTCTCATCGAGGCGGTCGGTTAAGGTTGACATCATCGAAACCACTGCAAAACCATGCACGTTCGCGGGTGAACTTCGGCTTTGGCTCTCGGCTTTGCCAGCAAAAGGGCTTGTTGGTGGAGCAGAGTCCGAGGGCTGTGGCGAAGGTGTGGACGGCATGTCCTCAAACCTTGGGCGGGTTGACGCACCATCCATTGGCGCTTGCTCACCTGAAAAGTTGTTCGTTTTCTCAGGCCCACCGACAATGTGTGCTGGTTGAGGTGAATCCACAACAGCTGCTGCTCCTTCTGAAGATACAGGAGACTGGTTGAGGTCAGAAGTATCCCGCCCGTTCGCCCGCGCCGTGGCAGCAGCCGCTGCCTCCGCTTCTGTCGCTCGCAAATATTCCTGTACAACATTGCTGCTGCCGTTATCGTTGATGCCGTTGCCTCCGCCAGTGGTGTTCCCCGCTGCTGCTTCCACTGCGAGCCAGGCCAAGCCGCGCGTGCCGTGGAAGTCCTCGGCTTGAGGCTCAGGCAAGGCCCCGTGGGCGCGGGACCTCGGGCGCCGCGCCAGCACGGCCGCAGAGAGGGCTAAGCCTTGCGTGTGGCTGGAAAACGTTTGCCGCCGCGCGCGCCACGGCGTGGCAGCTGCTTTTGTACCCTGGTTGCTCACAGTGGCATTTGGACTGACGCTTTCGTTGGCCCAGCGCCAACCAGTGGCGCTGCTGAAGCCGTCAAAAGTTAAGCCGCTGCCCATGGAAGGCGAATGCGCAGATCCCGCTCGCCCAGTAGCCGTCGTTGGTGACGATGGCAAGCCTTGCGGGCCCGCCCCCGTGCGCTCGCGGTAGCTTTGGATGGGTGCTGCAAAGAGTTGGCTGGCTGGGGTTGGCGGCTGCGCCAAGATCGGCTCCCCCGGCAAAGTCGCTTCGATCAGCATGAGCCACGCTCGCTGGTGGGGCTGCGGCTCCCAGCCTTTCTGCTTCGCGCCCGAGCCCAAGGTTTTCAAAGCGTGACGGCTTTCGCCTTCGCCCACCAAGGGCGGATGCACTCTCCGGAAGCCTAGGGCGTGAACCACGTGGCCTAAAGCGAGCCGCTGATTGGGCGGGGAAAAATCAGCGAGGCCACTGTTTGGAGCTGCAGCAGTAGTTTTAGGCCTAGCTCCAACATGATTAGAAGAGGCAGCCCTTGCCGCCGCTGGACCTTTCGGTACGTCGTGGCCGGCGTTGAAGGACGAAATTGCGTGCTCAAACATTGCATTGAGCTCTTGTGGGCTCAAGCGAACTGCGCGTTTTCGAGCGAGCGTTGTCAAGTCCTCTAGGTCGACGCGTTCATCTCGATCGCGATCCCATACGTGGAAAGCCCTCTGCAGCAGTAAATGTATTGCGAGATTCAAATGATGAGACGGCAACAAAGCCTTGTCATAAAGGAAAAAATGCCGAAGCAAAAGAGATGCTATAGTCGTGAGGGCGCGAAGGGTTCTTAGCACAACGAGCTCTGTTTCTCTAACGCTCTCAAGATAAATTGCAAATGATAAGATAATTCTCGCGAGCATTCACAGCTATCTTTTAAGGGGAGCCCATGCCCTCAGAAAAATCACCGACGTACACAAAGCACTCTTTCACACAGTAGTACCTGCACGACGGCCCTTGGCACTTCGTCTGGCTTCTCTTCCAGCAATTTTAGGGTGTTGGAGTAAATGACTGGTCGGCGCACCGTAGACCGCGACAAGTGAGTGCCTTTGCCAGACGCTGCTGTTGCGCCGTCGAAGCTCGAGCCCCAAGGTCCATTTTGCGCCACTCCACCTCGTGTCAACAGGTTGGCCTTTCCAGAATCAGATCCCACTGCGGATGGAGCTGAAAGTGCCGATGCGTAGCCGCTAGTGCTTAGACCACCGCCACCGCTGCCTCCAGGAATGCTCGCAGAGCTATCGAGCGCCCCGCGTGCAGCCAGAGGTGATGACGGCGGCACTAATCGAGCCTTCTGGGAGCGTGAAAACGTAGAGGATCGACTGTGTGCATTGTCTCTAGGTAGGGCCGCAGAATTTTGACCACTTCCTAACGTGAGCGGTGAGGTGGGCCGGCTTTGTGTCACATTCGAGGATTCTTCGTGGTACACCTGCATCTACAAGCGAGGAACAATATCGAGGTGAGCATGAGCAAATTGAACCTGTAGATACACTTGACAGGCATTTATGACTGATCCGGAAGTCATCAACGCGCTAAAGTTTGCTCTAACCTTGAGGTCCACCTAAGCTCCTTTCGGCGAACAAGTAGTTACTATCATGGAAAGAGTGGCAGGTGGTAGAATGTGGGATCGTGGACGGTGGAGAAGGTAGAAGGTACAAGTAGAGGTTGCTATCTCTGTACATATACAGCGCTACAGTAAAGCGTGAAGAATGGTGAAGGGGTTGTGTCGTGTGTCGAAGTACTAATTACGTATTAATTAATTACAGGTATCTGTAGGTATTGTCGGAGTTAGGAGTCTAGACTAGTTAATACTCTCCCAATAACAAAGAAAAACAAGCACACAGTAGTCACAGAGGCACAAGAGAAGTCCCCGAGCCAGGCTTCCAGTCCGGCCCGGGGGACTCTGTAGACGCCGATTAGATGGCACCCTGTCTGTAAGTTACTAAATCCAGTCCCCCCTCGGAGGGGCTCAGAAAAAAGTATATGTGCTGCGCTAGCAAATTTGCTCCAGAAGGCCAATTCAGGCTCCAACTGGCGTCTTTCCTCCGAACAAGTCGGCGGGACTGAGTGCTCGTTCGTGTATCACGTCCCAGGTCAACGAGGCATTTCTCCGAGCTAATTTTTGCCCCAGCAGGGCATCGTCTCAATGTTTATCTCAGGCGTCGAACTCGAACTCGAACTCGAACTAATACAAACCCAAATGACACAGAAGCCAATGCTGCGGGCAGAAGTGGGAATGCGCGTGCGTTGCGCAAACAAAACAAGTGCGGAGTG
>Ga0307982_1002661_pt1 | contig 14394 bp, 7 predicted proteins | sample OrgLakmetagen989_FD_201847 | JGI IMG/M metagenome (GOLD analysis project Ga0307982, IMG submission 201847) | Saline water microbial communities from Organic Lake, Antarctica - #989 | ecosystem: Environmental > Aquatic > Non-marine Saline and Alkaline > Saline | place: Antarctica: Organic Lake...
GTCTTTCACCATATCTGCCTTGATCTCGAAGAACCCGCAGCACACTTCCATGGTCAGGCGCACCCCCGCAGGTGGCTTACCCAGCGATTTGACTTCATCGATGTCCGACTTCTTGAGCGAATCCAGCGCCTTCAGCGAAGCGGCCAGGGCTGGCAGAGCTTTGTCGAGATCGGCCTGAGCGGAGTCAGCAATTTCTTTGGTGGCCGCTGCTTTCTCGTTGGCGTCTGCTTCTTGCACCTCGCACGCTGCCTTGGTCACCTCAGCATCTGCCTTGTCGGCAGTGATGACCACCATCATTTCGCTGACTTCTTTGGACTTGACAACAAGGACAGGTTCGAGCGCTTCGATTTCTTTCTGGAGCGTAGCCACCACTTCTTTCGTGGAGCTCAGCTTGTCTAGACCAACCTGCAAACGGTCACGCTTGGTGTTGACTTGGGAGAACTTCATGCCCAGCAAACTTTTGAAACTCGACAAAAGCTCGAGGTAGCTAGTTGGTGTCACGTAATTGCGACGCCGCAAAGATTCGAAGAAGTTGCGGCTGGCGTCTTCCACGGACAAGTGAATGCTGCCAAACATCTCCACCATAGGCTCGAGGGTTTCGCCGAGTTGCTCTTGCATCTCAGCCGTGTCAAGCGTAGCGCGGCCCACCGAAATCAGAGCATCGCGAGGCCACAGGGTAAACCAATCGGCGGTGCAGCAGTTCACAATCGAGGGGAAGTTGCGCATCCGATCTCGGAAGGCTTGACCCAACGGACTCATGCAAAAGCACACGTGCAAGTTCCGCCGCACGCGAATGAGATATTGCGCAAAAATATTGAGTTTGGTGGGTGGAATGCGCTTGCGCTGACATTCGACGCGGCAAGCGCTGACGATTTTGTCTTCGTCTTCCGCGACATACAAGTTGGGCACGTCACCAGCATTGAGCACGTTGTTGATGTCTTCCACCATGGACTCCATTACCACTTGAGCGTCGCTGAACAAGAACACGATGGGCTTATCCTGCAAGCCTGCGTACAGCAAGCACTGCTTCACGTCTTCACGCCACTCCACTTGCCCATACCCTTTCGTGATGTTCACCGAAAAGATGTTGTAGCCCGAAATGTAGGTGGCCAGCCTCGTCATCGATTGACGACCGCTGCCACCCACACCGAGCAGGAGCGCATTCCCCTGAGGCTGGCGAATTACGCGCGCAATGCGGCCTACGTGCATCAGGGCATCATTGAACATCACGAGCGGCATGGGTTGCTTGGACTCAGCATTGTGCTCTGCCAAGTAGTCCTCCACGGTATGCTTCAATTCATCCATGTCAGGAATTTCAGCGTAGACCCTGGGGTCTGCACCTGGCACCATGAAATCGCCATACAAAAGCCTCTCACGAGGTTTCACATCGGCCCAATTCAGTTTGAAGTATTCGTCGATATTTTGTGCCATGAGCTCCTGGAACCAATTGTGATCGTGGTCGTCGACCATCCGATCTTCAAATACGCGCACTGACTCGTGCACCCACAGCCGGGCCAGTTCTTCTGGCACCGTCATCAACTTGGGCTCCCCCATCAGGACGCCTTGAAAGACCTTGCTCAAATCGCGCAAATTGAAAATGTAGTGGCACTTCGCGGGAGTGGGCAACAGTTCGGCCACCACTTTCGTGAAGGTGTACAGGGTGGCTTTCACCATGGCATCGCCTAATGGCATGAACGCTCCCGGGTTGTTTGGGAAACTGCTCAGCCACTCGTTCACGATGGTGCCGAAAATGGTGGCTTTGGACTCATCAGACATTTCCACATACCCAATCGTGTTGAAGTGCCGCAGGAAACGACCCGTGACGATTTGTCGACCGCCGCCTGGAGGTCCCATCGAACCCACAAAGGTTATGTCCACAATGTTGCGGAAGGTGAGCTCCTTGCGGTCGTACCAGCCCGCTTGGTCGAACCACTGCCGCAAGATTTCGATCGGCGGCTGCGCGCCGTACTCTTCGCGCAACGGCATGTTCATGTCATCAACGTGAATGGCGTACTTTTTCCCGGCAGCAGGCCCAAACACGCCGCGCTTGCGCTTCTCGAACTTCGAGTCCAGCAAATCTTGCGTCATGTTGGCCGACGCCGTGGCCGAGAAGGTCATGGTGAGCGCAACAATGCTCGGATCGATCACTTTGCCGCGGCTCTTGGACTGGCCCTGCAAGAATTGAGAAATGTTGACGGTTTTGCCCGTGCCTGTTTCACCGACCATGAGAGTGTGCTGCGCGTTGCTGACGAGCATGTCCAGAAGGTAGGTGTTGCGGACGCTGTCGGTGGTTGGGATCACAATCTCTGAAAAGTTCAGCTTCCCTGGGGCGAAGGTGTAAGGGTCCGTCGTGTCCATCCATTTCACCCACTTTTCAGCTTCCGAATCGTACATGAACGCGTATAGGTCGCCGGTCGTGGGTGGGCGAACCTTTTGCATCCCATTGAAGCACATTTCCTGGCGGAGAAAGGCGTCAAAGCGCAGGCGGCCTTCGTCGTTGGTGGTCGCGCCCACCGACCACACCAGGCAAAACATGAAGAGCTCGTCGATGCCTTGCACCATCGTGTCAATGATTTCTTGCTTGGGCGGTGGCTTTCCCTCCACGAAGACAAAGGGAGCGAAGTAGCAGTCCAGCAGGCGCGTCAGAGAGGACGCTAGGTTGTTGTCTACCGTAGGGCTCAGCTCTTTGAGATGGTCGCGCACGAAGTTGATGGCCGGCCGAAGGTAACTGTCCATCAAAAACACGAGCCGCGCCTGAATGAGGCTCTTGAGCACGGGCGGCAGTGTGTTGAGCCAGCTTTGCACGAGAACGTCAATGCCCAGCGCCGACGGCTCCATGTAAATGATGCCTACACGGCTCACGGTCGCTGGCGATGCCACTTGCAAATCCTCGACCTCGAACATCATGGTCATTTCTTCCGACATTTTCATGATTTCACCGCTGTTGAGGCACAGCTTCTTGTTGTCGTCGAGCACCGTGTTCATGTTTTCGATCCAAATGGCGTCCACTGGCCCATTGAACATCATCCACTTGCGGTCTGAAGACTGGCTCATCGAGGCCAGGCGGTACATGGTGCTCATGATCCCGTCTTGCCACTCGCGCGTGTTGGGGTCAAAAGCTCCGTACATTTGACCCATGGTAATGGACTTTGGATTTAGCTGGTAAATAATCACCTTCTCGTACGCAAAACCCTTCACTTTTTGCCGCTTGAGGTCGCCGAGGGTTTCTTGGAGCACTTCAACGTTCATCGTTTTGCCACCGCCAGTAGGGCCCACCAACATCAGACCGTGCCGCACTACAATCATTTCGTACAGCTGAATGACCTTTTCGATGAACCACGGGTGAGGCTGCAGGTTTTTCTTCGCCATAATAGCTTTCATGGATGCAAAGAGCTTGCCGTAATCGATCACGGGCTTCGAGATACCGGGGAAAAGGTCCCCCATGATACCGGCGTACAAGGGAATATCTTGATCCAAAAACTTGGGAGTGTTCACGTCGACGAGCGCGCGCATGATCAGGCTGATCTCGTCCGCATCCGGCTCAGCGGACTTGAGATTACCTGCAGCCACAATCACCGTCTTCACCGCACGCATGCCGTAGTCGTAGTGCGGTTGCGAGGAGCATTGCTCGGAGCAAAGCTTGAAGGTGCCCACCATTTTGTTGCCACATTCACGCGCAATGCCGAAGCCGTACGCAAAGAACATGATTTCGCCAATGAGCGCGTAATCGGGAACCATCATCGCTACAGGCCGGAAGAGAGCGGCGAGGGAGTCGGGCAATTCGGTGCGGCCGGCGTAGCCAGGGTTCATGGTGATGAACACACCGAAACCAGGCTTCACGGCGATATCCGAGTCCGAAAAGATGATGCGCTTCAGACCGGCTTTGATGGCGAGTTGGATTTCCATCACTTGCTGCCCCACCACCGAGAGCACTTCGATGTTGATCCGGTTGAATTCATCGTAGCAGGCCCACGCGCCGCACGAACTCAATCCCTTGGCGAACTTTGCCATCTCCAGGTAACCAAGGCCGTCGCTGCAGTTGAACACAACGCACTGCACTGCGAGTGCTTTCGACAGATCTTTCGTGGTCTCGGTCTTGCCGGTTCCAGCAGGTCCTGCGGGTGCACCCCCCATCACCAGCTGAAGCGCTCCCATGAGCGTCAAGTAGCACTTGTCCGTGAGCGGCGTAATCACCAGACGGAACGAGTTGCCGAGGTACTCGTAGCAGTAGGGACGGCGAGCAGCTACCATCATCGCCCATAAATCTCCGTCGTCGCCGTGCTCACTGCCCTCCTTTTCCCAGTAGTAACGCAACTGCGACTGCCACAAGAAATCGTTCAAGCTTGAGGTGCCAGCAGCCACCAATTTGACCATTACGTCACGCGCGTGCACGTCAATTACGGCGAGGGCCCCTACCTTGGTTTTTACACCCTTGCTGAGAGGCTGCCGCACCAGCACAACCATGTCCGCCAGCTGCAGCTTCTGTTGGTCGAGCGCGAGCTGAGGCGCCTTGGCCCCGTGGTCGCGGAAGAGCACTTCGGTTTCTTTGGTCCAGAAAAGCTGAGAGCCGTTGAGCACGTGCATCGACGGCCACTTTTGCATCCTGATGACGAGGGCAAACACATGAAAGAGCTTGAAGTAGGCTATTATAAAGATAAATGGAAGCGAATAAGAAAAAAATATTCAAGAGAGATCAAAGAAAAATTGCTATTTTGGAGCTTACCAGTCAGTGCGCTTCGCCTCAGGATAATCCGCGAGCGCCAGCTTCATAATGTCCCGAATCGACTCTTGGCTCTCAATTTCCAGCGCCATCAGCCAGCTTTCCACATTGGAGCCTTTTGGGTCGAGAGGCCGGCTGAGCTCGATGGCTTCTTTTTCAGGCGACACAATGTTGGTAATAATAAGGTCCTCAGAGAAGGTGGCGTGATCCACAGCCTCAAAGACTTTCTTGAGATGCGGGTTCAGCTTGAGAACATCCTTGGATTCGGACAGAATCGTCAACAAATCGTCGTTGGACAAAAAGTAAAAGCGCGGAAACACGTCGCGCTTCGTTTCGAGGTACTGGTTGAGGCCCTTCTGCACTTGGTCCAGGTACATGACACCCTCCCGGAACCGTTCCAGCAGCTTGTCGTTGTCGCAGAAGTCGACGACCTTGGGGTTCTTCTTGGCCGCACTGATCGACTGCCGCCAAGCTTTGTCCACTGACGCGTACTTCTTTGCTTCTTTGGGCAGCTGCTTGATGATGTCATCCGATTCGAAAATGGGCTGAAGGTACATCCAGTCCCTTTGCACTTTGGCCCAGTTGTCGAGCACTTCGCTTACCACGAACAGCTTGTTGTTCCAGCGTTCGATGCGCTCTTCGAAAGGCCCCTTGAAGGCGCTGAACTGCATGGCTTGGGTCATGGTCACCTGCTCGTCGAGCACAGCGTTGATCTCATCGAAGCCTGCAAGCACGCCTGTACCGGTGTCGCGGTAGGGCCGAATGTCCAATTTGAATGGCAGCCAGTCTTCCTCCATCTTGTCCAAGGTTTGTTGGATGGTGTACTCTTTGGCGGCGGACTCGGCCACTTTTTCGCACACTTCTAAGTGCTTGTCGAGGCCCAGGTTCACCACCTTCTGCAGCGTGAAGTCGGGCGCGGTCACGTCGCCGACGCTAACCCCCGTCGCTTCTTCGATTTGGTCCCAGTGCCGCTGCGCCATCCCTTGGTTGCGCAGCGCTAACAATAGGGGCACCAGAGGCCGGAAGTCCTTCACTTCGCTTTGCACGTGTAAAGCCACGGCGGCTTGCTTGTCGGACTTGTTGGCGCCCTGCCCAAAGAACTTGGCGGTCTTGGTAATGGTTTGGAAGGTGTTGTCCACCACGGTCTCGCACAGCTCCGCGTCGATCTCATTCCACGGGCCGTGCATCCAAGCGGTCGACTGGGTCTGCCACTCCGCTGCGGACTTCCACAAGTTGTTGAACGGCTCAAACGTCTTGCGGGCATTGGTGAGGGAGTCGTACTCGCTGTACTCGCGCTCGAAGAGCCCTTCTCGGCTGTTGAACAGCGCAACGCTGTCTTCGGCCTCCTTGAGCCGATTGGCCAGAGCAGCCCCCACGGCAGCGGCCTCCGTCACCTGCGCCAAGTCTTCGAAATTCCCGAACTCGTTGACGTCGGCCTCGAGCGCGGCAGCCAGCCGCACGAAGGCTTCTTGTTCGGTGGTGAGTTGCTCGGCGAACTGCTCGCGCCGCCGCTCGCACCGCAGCGCGGCTGCTTCGATGCACGACTTCACTTTGAACGGCCAGCCCTGCGCCATGAACCGAGCGGCCGACTGCTCCATGCCCACTTGAAAGCAGAACGGGTCGAGAATCGCCGCCGTGTACTCGTCGCACTCCGTGATGAGCTCTTCCAACGGTTCGGTGTGCTCCTTCACGTGCGACAAGAACTCTTCCAACCCCACGGTGTGCTCGATGTCTTCCGGTTCTTCGGCCAGCCGACCTTCAAGGGCCACGTACGACTCGTCGATGTAGTGCGCCAGCTTGGCGGCTGCCGCAGCGTGCTGCACCAAGAGCCGCTCAATGACTTGGGTGTGCTTCTCCGCCAGCGCATCTCGCACCGGTGTGCAGTCCACCGCCCAGAGCCCAAGTGCGAGGGGGTCGGCCTTGAGCTCCTCCAACACTTGCGCGCGCTGCTGCTTGTGCATGGCCAGGACCTTGTCGAGCTTCCGGACGTCCACTCGGGTGACCCCCCCTTCGCCCCCTGCCGAGTCATGGTCGTCGCCGTCCCCGTCGTCGTCGCCGTCCCCGCCGCTCAACTTGAAGTCCAAACTGCTGACGTACGCGTCCACGTCCTGGTTCAAAAAGCCCGACCATTCGTCCAGGGTCGCCAAGAACGATTTCGGCGCAGAAAGAGTGTCCTCGAGGGCCTTCTTGAGCTCTTCCCGGCGGCTCGCCACCCAAGGCGTGTCCAAGGTAGGGGTGTGCACTTGCTGGGGCCTCGGAAAGAACAGGCGCTGCATCACGAACCTCGGCACCGCAAACATCCCCTGTAAACTATCCACCGCCGCGTCAAAGGCTGCCAGACACGCCTCGACGTACGTGGCGGGGTCGGTGGAGTACTCGAAGACCAGGCCCATTACAGGGGGCACTGCGTCGGTGGGGCACACTTCGTTTTCGTTCACCGGTTGGCCTTTGTCGCGCTTCACTTGCCGCGCTTTGTGCCACGCGTCGATGTCCTTCTGCACCTCGGCGATCGCGTCCCCGTTCAGCACTTGCGGCAAGCGGCTGACGCGCAGGCGCAAGCCGAGCACTGGCGCAGGCGGCTTCATGGACGAGGAAGAAGAGGCGGTTGCACCTCCTTCTCCTCCTTCTTCCGCTGCCGTGACCACCACCTCATCGCGGCCTTTCACTTCCACCGTGGCCTTGGCAGGCGTTGCGAGCATCGCAACGTACTCGTCGAGAGAGGCCTTCACGGTGTCCCGGCACACGTCGGTCATTTCGAGGGTCACGCGCGTCAAGAAGGCCCGCAAACGGCTGCCAGCTTCGCCGAGGTAGGCGTCCATCTTCGCCTCGAGCACGTTGTAGCCGCTCTCCGGCTGTTGCGGAATCAAAAGAGAAAAAAAGACCGCACGGTTTTGTACGCGCGGGTACAGAAAGGAGTGAAGGCATGATTCTGTCAACAGAAGACCCTTTTTGACTCAATGCGAACGACAAGATGTGAAATAAAGGACAAAAGCCGGGTACATATGTAGGTCGAGGTGGCAGTGGTGCTTTCTCTACTTCGGTCTCACCTCGTTCACGGCCTGTTCTTGGAGCGCTTCGAAGATGCCTGCGCCCACACCATGGGGCCAGTCTTCGCGCAGGGTGCGGATGCCCACCTTCTTCGTGGTGGAAGCTTGCTGCGACACAAACCCGTCGAAGGTCCACACTCCGCCGCCCATCTCCAGGTCGTCCCCCTTGGCAGTTGAAAAACCATCGAAATCAAGAGAAATTTCTAGCTTTGCACAAAGTAATAATTTGGAGATTGCTGCTGTCATTGCAAAGTAACAGTAGTGCCCATGTCTCAGCACTCTCATCGAAAGAAAACAAGCAGTGCACAATAGAAATTACCGAGTCCCTTCACTACGAGAACTCATCCTCACCACACACCTCTTTGTACTCTTCGGGGTCAAGCAAGTCTTCGCCGTCCAGTTTCTCGAAGTCCATGGCCTGAAAGATAGCGGCGCCCTTGCGTCCGCCCTTGGGGGGAGAGGGCGCCGGCCCCGTGAACAGTACCCGCTGAGCGCTCGCGTCCAGGTTCATCTTGCGCACATCCCGCATCACCTTCAGCACCTAGTGCATACAGAGAAAAGAAGACGCACACACGTCCAGAAAAGGAGATGAAAAAAGGAAGAAAAAGGGAGTGATGTGGCAGAACGTCGTCGCATCGACGCGCAAAATACACAACCGTAGACTAGTTCTAAAACCGTAGACTACAGCAGCAGCGCAGCCCCTACCGTTGCATTGGTGACCGCGGCCTTGGCCCGAAACTTGGCCTCTGCCTCGGCTTTTCCCTTATACTCCACCGGCAAATCAGCGATGGTGCCCTTGCGTGGCGGCTTCACTGGCGGTGGTTCAGGAGGCAGCGCTAAGTCCATCAGCACCCCGCGGTGACCTACCGCATTGGCTTGGAAGGCCACTCCATTCATGCAGGCAGTGTGGCCGTCGCGGCACTCCCCCAGGAGCTCCGACACCAGCGACGGAAAGTTCGTGAGTTTACGCCCGCCCATGGGCCCAGGCACGTTCGCGGCCCTCTCCACGAGCGCTGCTAATTGAGGTGCCTCCAAGGGAGCCACGGTGCGGGCGTTGATGGGTACGCAGTCGACGTAAAGGTGGTACCGCACCTATCAAGAGCAAAGGGTAAGCTCAAAGAGGAGGGAGGCGTAAACAAGAATAGTTTCGATTCAAAGATTGCCGTTGTCGTAGCATCCTAGACGAGACGTTAACGCGCCTCTGGTGCTAAAAAAACGCTCACCAAGCTTTCGGCGTGCCGTCGGCGCGTTAGCGCAGCACACAGCCTCGCCATGATCCGCCCGCAGGAGTCGACTCCGGTAGCGGCTACTCCACTACTGTTGCCTGAGACTGCACCCTGGTCGAAGCACACGTTCAACGAGGCCACGCGAGCTGACGATGCTTCGTCTCCTTCGTTACCATCATAGCCCTTGTCACTTGAGTCCACGTCAAGCCAGGCCACCACAAAGGTGCCGTCAGCTTCGATGGCCTTCACGAGCGCTGGCCGCCACACGCCTGCACACGCAGCTAAGCTTTCGCTGAGGTTGCGGCCATAGCCGTCGCCAGGGGATGTGCCTGGATTCAAAGCCAGTGAACGCACCACCCGCTGCGGCGGCTGAGTGTCGAACACAACCGCTGAAACGCTCTGTTCGTTTTGCAGTGCCGCCAGCGCCGCTACTCGTTCAGGAGCGTCCGTGTCCTCGTGCTCAAAGGTGCCAAACTCGTCAAAGAATTCAAGCGGCAGCATGGGCGCGTGGGCAGCTACGAGTGCGCCAGCCGCGGAGGCCAGCCACGCTGCCAACGACGTGTTGAGGTATTCAGGAAGCGGCATGCCTTCGCCAGGTGGCGGCGGCAGCAGAGCCATGCTGTGCCGCAAACCTGGCGAGGAGGGCCGCTTCACTTCCTCTTCTGCCTCTAGCTCTTGTGCTGTTTTCTTTTTCTTGGGAAAGCGCACCGTAGGCGGCGCCCGCTCCACAGGGGAGGCAGGCGCCTGAAAGTTGGCCAAAAACCGGCCAGTCACTTCAGCTTCATCAGCTTGGAACTGGGCAACCTCAACCCTGGAGAAGAAATCAGCGGGCGCAGCTTTCGGCTCGGCTTTCCTGCCGGCAGCCTTCTTGGGGGGCATGTCGTTTCTTCCCCCACTAAGCCACACTGCTTGTGCTCCTCGTGCTGCTCTCTAATTTACTTGTCTCCAGATTTTCCCACCACGGCGTCAAAATTAACGAAAGCCACGTAAGTTTACGACGATTTGTTGATAACGCCTCGCACTTATTCTGTTTCATCGAGCATCGAGCATCGAGTAGACAGGCAGGAGTAACGAGTAGCATGCGGCATTTGCAGCACCCGGTGGCATTTGGCTCACTACGCTTGATCTTCTAAGAGCCGTAAGTAGGACTTCGCGGCTCCCTCGGCTCGGCTTCTTTTTTAGCTAGATTTGTCAATAATTTATGACAACTTCGGGGTAGGCATTATTTCCTACAATAGTTGCGAAGCAGCTACTTCCAATTGATAGTATTATCAAGGGTATCTACACTTGGTAGAATATAGGAAGTGCACATCGACATGGAAAACCTGCTGCCAAAATGGTCATCAGAACTGGACACCATCGAAGAGCGCTCTATGCCAAACTCGCAGTGGCAACCAGGGCGCTCTACCTACAAAGCAGGCACGATGCTACCAGCGCGACTTCGGATGCTGGTGCAGTTATCACACGCAGAGGACGCAATCGAGAACCCACAGCCAACCGTGGTCTCCCGCACTGCGCCGCTCGAGGAGCAGTCAGTTGGAAGTTCTTCACTTAACTTCGAGTCGCCCTTCGACTCGAGCGGTGCTAATCCGAGCCCCTTGTGCGCTGACGCGCGCGGCCAGCTGCCTCCACCGGTGTCTGTGAGCGTGGATCAGGTGCCCTTCGAAACGCCAGCTTGGAGCCCTTACAAGGAGCGTAGCAGCGTTTCATCAACTACCAGGTCAAAAGTTGACCTTGTTGGGAGCACCACGTCTCGTGCTGGTACTACTGTGCCTTTGTTTACGGTGATGCATGACGCAGAGCCTTGGGCCTATGAAGATCCCAACGGACTACCTAAGCGGCTGGCGCGGCTGCTGCCCGAAGCTGCATCGCAAGTGAATCAGCTGCCGTCCAACTACGGCGCAGTGGATCGTGGTATGCTTGCCCTATTGGACGAAGACGAGGACGACGAGTACGATTGGGGCAGCACAGGTGGTGGAGGAGAAGATGGTGGTGGTATTCCCCTTCAGCCCAATGTCGCGCGTGTGGTGGACGTGTACGTTTGGCATTGTAAGAGCGGCAAGATGGCTCACCACGAGCTATCTGCTGGGAGTGCTTTGATGCAGCCTGCTGGAGGTGGACCTCGCTTGCCACCACCGCCTGAAGCCTACTTCCCTTACGCACCTCAACCAGTTGTGGGTTCTTTTGATAGGAGCAGGAACCAACAGCACAACCAACCGATGTCGGCGTCAGCATCCACTGCAATAAGTGGAGTAAGTTTATTGTACACGACCCGGGCACGCTTACAACGCCGCACAAGTCCCGCAGAGGTTGCGAACTCTGTGCATTCACAATCGAGGGGTGATCCCAGCGTGGAAACACCATTGGGTCGTGATTCAGAGTGGTTCAATTCAAGCGCAAGCGGCGACGCGAGTACCGAAATTGATGATGCATGGATGGGCTTTGACGGAGAACTGCCGGAAGAGGTAACCATGCTAGAAACTTCAGCCTTTCAATGAAATGTTTTTTTCTATGGAGAGCGCTTTCAGGAGGGCATACCTAAATGGAGCGCTTCATTTGTCGCATCCGCATCGATCGACAGAAGCCTGCCTGTCTATATTTCCAAATGATAGCTTGTTTTTGCCGCGCTTGTCCTTGAATTTGAAATGTGGCATGTGGTGAAGCTAATACTCTTGTAATTTGTGCACGCATGACATTAGATTGAACGTCGGCGGGCAGCACGAGCACTTGCTAAAGCACAGGGTTCTGACGACGGGTCGTCGTTGTCTGCTGCTGGATGGAAACCTCGCGCCGTCAGCTTTGAAAGTTTAGGAGGCGATCAAGCCCTTGGCCTTGAGCTAGAGTACGACGCCGAGCATAACCGCTGCCACGTGTTTCGGTGCATCCCTGGGGGGCAAGCACACGCCCGCGGAGTAGTGCCAAATGCGAAGGTTTTCTTGGTGTCTGCGCTTCCGGTGGAGAGCTTACGTGCTCCCAACAAAGGGGAAGATGAAGACGAGGAAGATGAGGAAGTTGAAGAAGATGATGACGATGGCAATGCAAGTGGAAATGGCAGCGATGGGGGTGATGACCGAGAGTTCAGCACCAGTGAAGCAGTTATTCTCGAGGTGCAGTCACTTGGTGACTTCGAGCGCGCAATCGTGCGTCTTCGAGGAAGGCCCTTTGAGGTGACATTTCTCGAGCCTGGTGAGCGCCAGCAAGTTGTCAAGGGACCTCCATCCATTGGATGCAGAGACGCGCCTCGAGCTGCGAATCCAGAGGAAGACAATGCCGCGAAAGCGCGCGTGTATGCAGCAGCAGCTGCGTTGCCTGATGCTTTAAGTGAAGCTACATTGACTGCCTTGGGTGTTGCAACCAAGACTGACGAAGCCGCGAAGGCTCCAGATGCAAGGATAGACCCGCCTCCCTCTGACGCTAGTACCCAGGAAGATGATTGCGCCAATGGCAACGAGAAGCGATCACTTGAATCAGGCCGCAGCGCGGGCAACATGGATGACGTGGACGAAGGAGAGGAACTGACTTTTGTGACTGGTCGTGGCCTTGGTGCCGTTGACAATGCAGTGGATGTTGATGACAATTATGACGATGACTCTGGTTTACAAGCAGCTCGCTCGACGCGTCCTCAAGAATCTTTACCATGGGAGCAACCAGCGCCAGTGGCTGCTCCTGTTGAAGAGCCAGCAAACAAGGAAGAGGTTATACCACCTGATGATGACGCGGCTGAGAAGTTGTTGAAGTGTCCTCCGGACTTACCTCTTGCATTGAGCCGCTCTGAAGACCCTTTGCTCGCATCATCTTCATTGTCTGCGAGTAGCAGTGGAAGCAGTACTCCTAGCGACAGTCGCCAGTCAAAGCCTCATAAGTCGTTCAAGAAAAGTGCCTCTCATGGACCTCGTCTAGTGTCCTTGCATTTCGTGAACGATTCGCCTCATTTCAACCTTGAAGTTAGCTGGCTTGATTTCGACAGCGTGGTTCAGTTGCGGGCGGTGCTAAAGCCGGGGGAACAGCACTTCGAGAAGTCGTGGGCAGGGCATCCGTGGTGCGTGACTGCCGTGTCCCCGCCGCGATTTGACCCCAGACGCCACGCTGACGCCGCAGACGCGGATTGGGATTTGCCGGAGCCCAACGACAACAACCAAAGTCTAGTTGTGCGGGTGGGCCAGGTAGCTGCCGAGGGCAGTTACACCATGCAATGGGCGCCGCGCCGCCGCAGTTTGAGCTTAGCGAGCCGAGATTTGGCTGCCACCAGGCTCGCAGCGGAGACTGCCAGAATCCGCGTATCGAAGAACGGGGCTTCTACCATGGGAAGCCAAGGAAGTGCGGTGACCACGACGGGAAGTGCCACAACGAGTGCACAGCGCGTTCGCTTGGCGCGGACAACTTTACTGCAGGAACTGAAGGATTTAAGAAAGGACCCAACAGGCCAAGGCTCAGGGACGCCGCCCACTTTAACACTCAAACTGGTGGCGTCTCGACGTGGCGAATATTTGACTCCAGCTCTTCTTAGTGCTGCCCAAGAAAAAGGAGGTGGGAGGTAAAGAAGTAGGCAGGAGGAGGAGGCAAATACCTGACGAAGGGGCATGTATTTTCATTGGCTTATCTAGCGCTTTTTTATCCAACGCCCACCAGCCCGCCAGAAGGAAGTTACCAGTAACTCCAAAACCGCAGGCCCTCTTGTAAAGACTAAGTAATTTTCTATAGGCCAGTAGGCGTAGGCCAAGTTGATACTGATACCTGATACTCCCTGTATAGTCTCATAGTCTGAAGTACGAAGAAATCCATATATTCTATAGCACCCAGCAGTTGGATATTGAGTGGAAGAATCTCAAGAACAAGTTCGACTGGGCCCACCGGGCTTCTCGCCATAACCACCGCGGACATGCCCGAGCTCTGCGCATACAGACAGACAGGCCTCGTTGTTTAACACAGTTCTAGTTCCCGAGGGGCCGTCGGAATAATGGATCAGAATGCCAACAGGCAGACAGAAAAATCAAATCATTTTGGTCACTCTGGCCTGTGTGCCTAATTTCCTTTAGTATTCGCTGCCTTGAATTTTAAGTTTGCCTGTTAGCCTTCTAAGTCCGGCCCCTCGGGGCCCGAGCCAAAGCAACGTGGACTAGAAGGAAATCTAGTTATTTCGTTCCACGTGTAACTCGGATTCACTTATACAAAACCATGCTGAATTCAGGGCGATTCCAGAGCAAGAGGCATCATCGTACAATCGTACTGTACCGGAATCGTGTCTTACGTATATTTTTGACGGACCCGCACATTCGACGGGAATAGTTGTTTCTCCCCTGTCACCCTCCAGTCTATGCTTTCGGCTTCCTCTCTCTGCGCCCTCAAATGGAAGAAGTAACTCCGAGCCAGGCTTCCAGTCCGGCCCGGGGGACTCTGTAGA
>Ga0307982_1002663_pt1 | contig 14390 bp, 10 predicted proteins | sample OrgLakmetagen989_FD_201847 | JGI IMG/M metagenome (GOLD analysis project Ga0307982, IMG submission 201847) | Saline water microbial communities from Organic Lake, Antarctica - #989 | ecosystem: Environmental > Aquatic > Non-marine Saline and Alkaline > Saline | place: Antarctica: Organic Lake...
CCAACGAGCAACGAAGCGACGCTCAAGCGCGCGTTGACGCGACAGCCCATGCCCTGAACAGCAGTGGTGGTGGTGGTGAGGGAGGCTTGAACAACCGCTATCATCAAGACGAAGCGATTCCAGGCCCGGACGAGGACGCCTGGGATTTGGGAAACCTCATGGACGAGCACGACAATTCGTTTGCAACCTCCGAGGAAGCTGTTTCATCAGGAGCAGCAGCAACTGCAAATTTCGGAACGTCTCCCACTATGGGCAGCGCCTCCTCCAACTCGACGTTGCTGCAGCTAGAGTCCGACCCATCGCAAGAAGCGCCCTCGGTGGTGCACCGAAGAAGTGCAAACGTCGTGCGAGCGCGCTTGCTTGAGGTTTGGTCGCGGCCGCATCATCTGGCGAAACTTCGACCGAAGCAGGAGAAGCTCGCCAGGCATTTGCTCGACAAGTGAGAAAGGGCCGCACCAAGAATGTGTTCTTTTTTCCCCTCAAGTGCATTTGCATGATTATGTTGTTGTTTTTTTAAAAGAATATTTGCACCGAAATTTAGCTCAGTATTTTGCGCCGATGTCTGAATAGCCCTACCGCTATCCTCAAGAATCTTACCGTTGCTCTCGCGTGTGCGTGCGTGCGTGTGCCATACTCTTTAGGTACAACGGCCGCTTCGAGGACTACCGGGACTGGGAAGAAGTGAAGGCGCGCGAGGCCCGAGCAGCAGCCGAAGCCGCGGCCAAGAAGGAAGCCGCCTTGATGCGAGGCCGAGGGGTGGTAGGGGGCGTGAAAGGAGGGGCTCTGCGGGACGACGGCCCCTCGTACGGGGGCAAAACCATCAACCAGGTGGCGGCCGTGAAGGCCCGAGCCCACCAGGCGCGGGTGGAGCGGCGCGACCGGCAGCACTTGCGCGCGAAGCAGTCGACGCTGCGCCGGCCTGGGGAAGCCCCCGATCCAGACGACCCGGAGGTGCGTGTTCGTTATTGGTTTGAATCGATGAGCTGAACTTTCCTTGTTTTTAATGAATTCGGGTGTCATTAAGAGAGGACAAGAGCGGTTGTGATGATTGAAAAGACTTTTGGGTGTAATTCCTGACCTCTCAAATCCCTTCTTCTGCTACCGTAATGTGGTGTATACTCACCTTTTTCCCTCTCTTGTCTCTTTTACCAGGAGGGCGCGCCTCCGCTCGGGCCAGGCATTCCGTTGCCGCCGGTGGTGGAACGGGCGCGCGCTGCCAAGCAAAAGGAAATGATGATGACCACTGGCGCGAGTGCCAAGAGCACCAAGTTCCTCTTGGACGACGAAGATGACGATGACGACGACGAAGAGGAAGACGCCGCTGCACTAGCAGCCGCTGAAGCAGAAGAAGATGCCGCATGGGCACCTTTCTTAGTGACCACAGGCACACTGGAAGATATGGCGGGGCACGACGGGTGAGTTCTGCTCTTGTTGGAAAGATTTCTCGTTGAAAGGACTCTTTTGTAGGTTGGCTTCTCTGTACTTTTGTTCCAGTTTTCTTTTTGATTACGTTTTTGTCTTCATACCATTACGCCCCTGTCACCTCCTCGTGCGGTCACTACTATATTCTTCAATCCCTTTCACCTCAATTACCCACTCCAACAGTCTTTCTGAAGCTTTGGCAACCTTCGACGTGGACGTCAAATGCCGGTCGGTGCTCGGTGAATTGGACCGAGCCAATCACAACCCCAATCCTTTCATGGACTGCAACATGCTCGCGGGGTTTTCGCAGCGGTATAAATTATATGTAGCGGTTTAAACTGTATGTTGTTGGTGGTGGTGGTAATGATTATGTTGATGGGTCGTCATGACGAGACCTCTTTGATATAATCCCCCTGTATTTTTTCCTGCTCTTCAAGCACCAGCATACTCGCTATACTACTAGATCCCATAAATCATGCATTGCCCCTTCGTATATAGGTACCCAACAGAATTGCTTCGCAAAGCCCTTGCTGGCGAATTAGATCGCCTCATGAGAAACCAACTCCTCGAGCGTGAACGAGCAATGCGGTGATTTGATTGTATTCAAATGAATGTTGACCAAAAGATTCCTCTCAGCAACTGTTCTCTTCTCTTTGCACTTTGTTAGCCTTTATGCGCGAAATACCTTGAAAGTTAAGTTGTTGGTGATGACGGATGCATTTCTACTCGTTTCATTTTTATGTGTTCTAGTTTCACTTTCTCTTTCTACGTGTGACGAATGAAATTTGGAAATTGTATAGGTACATTCAAGACGAGCCAGAAGACGAAGCAGTGGCGAAGCGCAACGACCGCCGGCTCAAAAAGCTCAAAAATAGCCGCTCTGGCGCAGGCGGCGGCGACGAATTGAGCACCAGCGACTCCGACTCCGACAACGAAATCCAACCGAAGGTTGTGAAGAAGAAAGCCAAAACGGCCCAAGAAAAGGTCGCAGAAGAGGCGGCCATGGAAGCCATTCGCAACGGCGGCGGGCGCACCCCGGAAGGTTACTTGGACCGCCGGGAAACCATTCGCCGCTTCGAGATCAAGGAGGCCTTGGCCAAGTCTCAGGCAGGCCGCAGCGACACGGGTTTAACCCAGGCCCTCGAAGCCCACGTGAACCAACGGGAAGCCGAAACCAGCACTGAAGCGGGCGCCCGGGCGCTGAACGCCGCGGCCTTAGCCAAAGGCCCCCAATGGTGTGGCGCCTGCCAGCACGACGGCTGCGTGTGGCGCGACTCGTGCGACGTGGGCGCCGTGGCCAAGCGCCGGGCGCTGCTCGCCCAAGAGCTCCATTATGTGCGCGTCCACAGCGACGCGTCGAGTTTCGAGTCTTATGTGCCGCTGTCTGCAATGCGTGGCGGTGCTCCTCAATTTCGGCGGTAAACAAATTGTATGTGTTGTTTTCGTTCTGCTATTCGGATAGGCATCTCTTTCTTTGAGTTTTTTAGAGAAGGAACCTTTGTTTGTACTCATTCATGAGAAGTTAAATTGACAAAACTGCATTTCCTTGCCCTGCTCTCTTGATCACTTCACAGGGCGGATTTGGTGCGCGAGCTCATGGCTGAAGATGCGCTTCTGTCGGTGTATGCACGGCTCAACTGCGTCGATAAAGAACTCCACGACACGTTAGTAATTTCATTGTTGTCACCTGCATGTGTTCGGATTTAGTGGGAACCTGCAAGCATTCAAAATCGTATTGAATTGGATTGCATCTTCCTGCCAACTGGTGCAATCCAATTACGACTTGGGTGCTGCATCCTTTTGCCTTCCATTTCAGGTACGCGACTCCGAAGGAGTATTTGGAGGTGGCGAGCGTGCACGGGTACCGCAGTTTGATGTGGGTAGGGGACGCGCGCAAGACCTTGCACAACACGCGCAACCGGTTCATTGCGCAGACTTTTGTGGCCGAGCTTGTGGATGACTTGTTGGAGGCCATGCTGGAAGGCTGGGCGTTCGGGGAGCGAGAGTCGAACTTTACGGTCGCAGGCTTTGCCCCTACGGTACAAATTAAGATGACAAAAGGGAAGACGAATAATGAGTGGTGTTGTGCGCTTGCACAAGGAATCAATATATCTTTTTCATTGAATTTTTTAGGCCTAGAACGAAATAAGGCTGAATTGTAGCAGCGCAGTACATTTTCGACCGAGCATACGCGCTGATTTTCTGCCTGTTTGCCTGCTTTATTTCGCAGATCAAAGCAGACGGCATGATTCGCGCCGGCACGGAACAAAAGCGAGCTGCGGTGGCAGCCGAAGAGAAGCGGGCGAAACGAGAAGCAGCAGCCGCCCTCGGAGAAGTGTCTTCCGAGGAAGTGTCGGGCTCGCCGCAAGGCAAAAACGCGGCCATTGAAGACTCGGCGCAGGGGAGGCTGTTCCGCGACGCAGCGGAGACTCAGGTAATCACGAGTGGTGTGGGTGGCGAAATGGGGGGGGGGGTGGCGGTGCGTTTTTCTTAAGTGAACTTCATGCAACTTTAGATGCGCGAAGAAATTACACTTAAAAGAATTTATGGTAGAAAAAATAGAAAAGAAATTGCCTCTGGATGAGGTACTTGTGTTATCTTGTGTCTTTAATGCTACTAAATCATTCAGGTCCGAGAGCGGGACCACCAATTGAACGAGACGGAAAACACGCTGAAGTTTGGCGTCTTCATGCTGGCGCTGTACTACTTCAAAGCCCTGACGACGGTGCGGCGGGAGAAGGCCAGCTGGCAGGGCAAGGACGACCGCCCCGACGGCCCCGTCGTGCGGCCCATTACGTTGGAGCGACGGCGCCTGGCCTCGGAGCAGAAGGCCTTGGAAGCGAGGAGGCTGGAACTCCACAAAGTGCGTCATTGTTTGCTGCTGCGTCCTTTCATGTCTCGATTACAATATAACGCTCTGCCTGTCTGCTTCCATATTTGATTTTTGGTGATCTCTGATTTTGTTTACTCCTCTAATCGCTGCGCATTGGTTTTTACTCTTTGTGATGGGCTGGCGATGTTGTTGACGATGAGCAGGTAACCACTCGAGAGCGGCGAGGAGCAGCTGAGCGGCGGGAGCGGCGCGAGAAAGAAGCCAAAGAAGTGGCGGCTGTGGTGCTCGCGGAGCTAAGGCTGAATCGATTGCGAACCAAGGGCTGCACCGGCATGCAACGGCTGTTTCGAGGCCACTTGGGCCGGAAAGCCAGCTTCCGGTATATGGTTATTACTCCTATTCCTACTCCTACTACTTACTACTACTGCATATTGTTGCAGTTTCTACTCGCCAAGTGTTGAACACGTTCCAGTTCGCATCTGACTGCTCTGATATACATGTCCCTACCTTACTTACCCCCTTCCTCTTACCCCAGTTTACACACTTTTTGTGCGAATAATTTCGGTTCAAACGTTTTTTTTGGAATATTCTTGGTGCTTTTCCTACTTCTTCTTCTTCTCAATTGCGGTACTCATCAAGGTGGGCTATGAAGCGCGCCGAGCTTGAAGCGATGTTGTCCTTAATGCACGGCAGCGCCGTCACTTTACAGCGGGCCTTTCGCGGGTTTGTCGGGCGCATGGCGGCGGCGGCGCTGCGCAGCGAGATGGCGGAATTCATGACCATGCTCCGGATGGAAGAGTCGGCGGCGGACGAAGAAGAGTTCTGGCGCTGGAACCGCTGGAAGCGCCTGCAGCGCGACTTTTCGCAGTTTTGGGACACTTCCAAGGCCGTGCTTTCCAACAGCTCTGCCCTGGAGTGGAACACCCACGTGGGGCAACTGCCAGTGCAGCAGCGCGCTCCACCGCTGGTTGATGCGGACTAGCAGTGCTTTCGTTTTGAAGTTTGTCTTCGAGAGTGAGCAGTCCCAAACGCGCCTGAGGTGCAACTGGAGCCAGAACCAAATATTCTTCGTCTTGGACCTTTGAGTTCGGGTTTGGGTCCATGGCAGTTGCTCAGAAATCCCACGAGGCAATTTTGTTTTCGATTGATAAACACCACACTCAAAATGTTTGGTGAATCTAAGATCTCTAACTATAACGGCTATTCCTCTTACTTCGAGTTCCGTTTTTTTTCTTACTTTTGAAACGTGCCCCTCGGGGCTGAGGCCAAAATTAAGAATCCGAGGACAGACTCAGAGGTAGAGGAGTCGGCGTAGAACTCTCAAAATTGGCCAAGGGCGTCTCCCCGAGCGACCATAAGTAGTTCTTTGATAAAACGTGCATGCTCTTTAATGGCCATGGCACTTTAGCCAAGATACGATGGCGTCCGTGTAGCCGCATAGGCGTAGGTTTTTGTAGGGCCATCAGCGTGCGAGTGCATGCTATCTAAAATGTTTTCACGAGGCATAGCACTAATAGTACTGCTTTGGGAATATGGGCAAGGGAATTCTGGCTCTATATGTCCCATGAACTATTGGTTGCTTCTTAGTCTCATTTGGTACCGGCACAGGTCCCTTGGAGCCGGAACAAGAGGGCTCACAGGCAAGGCTGTATGGAAAATGGGACACTGTATTGTTCATACTACATAAGAAAAGCTAACAGGGAAAATTCCCGAGTCCCAAGGGACCATGGGAGTGACCACGGCAGTCTTGACCTCACTCTAACATACTGTAAATTGTACATCTGTACAGCGCAGTAATTTTGTTGCAATAATAACGCACAGTGCTATACTATACTTTATCGTATTAATGTGCGTTTACAAACGATCCTGTCTCATATGAGGAGTGAATCCAAGTGACTCATACTCTTCTTTTTCTCCTCGCTTCAGCACTCCTCATCATTCGTAAACCTACGTCTCAAGCTTCCTTCGGAAAATATTCCTGAACATGGAGGCTGCTCTCTGCACTGAATTTTGCGGACATACCAAACGCAAGCCCTTACTAATAAGGAACTCTAGAAATTTCTTGCGATAAATCTTTCTCTCGTGTTAGCCACTGCTGACCTGCGCGGCCCCACTTCACTGAGTGCTACCACCTACCACAGCTTATAAACCAAAAAAATCCTGAGACGTAGGTTTACGAATGATGAGGAGTGCCGCTTCAGCACATTTCCTGGAGATTTCCTCGTGGCTTGGTTTTAGCTGTGGTAAAAGAGTACCGCAGCAATTTTACAAGCAAATTAAGAGTGCTTGAACAACTTTCCGAATCAAGTACATAATCCTCTAACCTAAAATATAGACTTAGATTATGGCGGCATTTGTGGTTGGCACTCCAGTGATTTTGAGCAACGAGTTCGAGGTAATCGAAAAGCGTATCTTATGAGAATGATGCGAAAGTCTTTTGATGCTCTTGCTTCATATATCAACGAGAAATCGTTTTATGACATATTTCTTATGACTGAAATTTATTTTCGAATCGTCTAAACTTTGAATTGCAATGATCTTTCCAGTTACATAGTCACCTTGACGCCAAAAGCGGGCCTTTGAATGCGGGAGTGGTCGGGTTGGTGACAGAAGTGCACAGAGACATGGTTGAAGTTCAGGATTCAGGTGGCCAAAAGTAGTTGTATGCGAAGAAAGCACTGATTCACGCTCCTTCAATTGAATCTGAGTCGTCGTGTATAACTGAGAGCGACGCAGCCGCTCCAGATGTGGATTCGGCTGCTGCAGAAGGAGCTGCTGCCGAATTGGACCATGATGCATTCGATGCAGATGAGACAGACGAAGGTGACGCAGCCGCGGAGGATCGGCGGCGTGGAAGGTGCATGCTTTGTGGCCATGCATTTATTGGTCAAGACCGCGCGCGCCGCCCCGACGGTACAGAAGTGCATGGCGAGTGTCTTGAGCTACACCGTCTACTGCCGAAGAAGAAAACCACGAAGGACGGCAGTGGCGGTGGCGGCTTCAGTGCTGCAGCAGCAGACGACACCATCGCCCGGCGCGGGACCTGCGCCTTGTGTCGTGATGGCGTGTTTGAAACAGATTCACGGCTGCGAGGCCAATCGAAAGGCGACTATGTGCACGAACGCTGCTATCGTCGCCTCGAAATTACCGAAGCTGCTACGGCATGCTGGTCGGAAAGTACTCCAACAGCTAGCGGCAGTAGCGGTGGCAGAGGTCGTGTCGGCGCCGCATCAAGGAGTTCTTCGAGCAGTGTGCCATCGACGCTGAAACGTGCTTTGACGCCAAGGTCACGCAATGCGCTCACGATGTTCAGCGAAAGCGATACTGCTAGCTCAGCAGCCGACGTTGCGTTTGCAGAAGAGCTGCTGGTGCGCGGCGCCGCTAAGCTCAATGAAGAAGACCAAAAGCACGTTCGAGCTGCAGTAGCCATGGGCGAACTAGGCGTGGCTGGCATGCTTTTTGTGGGCAAAACCTTGTCTGCTCCAAGCACTTCTGTGGCGGCGGATTCTGGCAGCGGCCACGGCACTACGAGTAGCGCCCTCATGTGCCCCATTTGCTTCGACAATGTAGTGATTGAGGGTGAAGCAGCAAGCAGTGGGGGAGCCGTGTCTTGCCTCGCCGGTCACGCGATGCATGCGGCCTGCGCCTCTGGCTTGGCGCTTTCTGGTGGAGCTTGCCCCGAGTGCCGTGAACCCTTGTTCTTTGCGAAGCTTAATCCTATGGATGCAAGCGGAGCCGAAGCGCGAGCAAGTATGGTGGCAGTGAGCGGGAGCCTCATTGCCAGCGACGGCGACAGCAATTTTTGTGAGGCCGGCGATAATAGCAAAACTTGCGGCGGCGGTGGTGGTGGTGCCAGCAGCAATGCATCCAATTCCAGCAGCAGCGCGTCCAGTGTCACGGTAAATGGCCAAGGTGCTCCCATGCAGCAGTCGGCTAAAAGTGGCAAGTGGTACTGTGGGCGCCGCAAGTGCAACGTGATGAAGAAAGATGAGGAGTGCAGATCGCCCAAAAATGGCGATACGGTTGTTCTCAGCGCAGAATTCGTAAAAAGGGCAGGTGCGAAATTCGGACCGCTTAAACCCGGGCAAGAAGGTACCGTAATCGAAGTAAGCCGGGCTTCACTTCGAGTGCAAACGTCTGCCCCCGGAGGAGAGACCATTACTCGGTGCTATTTATCCTCAGACCTAGTGCGCAAGATTACGGACGCAGAGGCCGAAGCCGAACGATACGAACGAATGTATACTGTTTGTGGGCCAGATGACGGGCGTCAGTGCCGCAGCTGTAAGGAATGGACAGCAACTGCCAAATCCATGAACGGCGCCAAGGCTGCTGGCATGGCCGCGGCACACATGGTTCGTTTGCGCACGGAACTGGCAACCGTCAAAGCAGCTCGTGCTCAGGTGCGACGAACGTGCATTTCGCTTCTTGCGTACCTTATTTTCTTACCTTTGTTCCGGTTGCTCCAGATGAGTGGTTGAACGCATTCTCCAGCAACCTGCATTATATTTGTTTTTTTTGTTTCTGTGTGTTTTTCATTTTGAAACTGATACTTTAATTTGAAGTGACACCATGCGCATCATTTCTCTGAAGCAGGCTCAGGCAGAAATGGTAGGAGAACTCGAGAAGCGTGAAAACAGTAGCGGTAGCGGTGGTGGTGGCAGTAGCAGCAAGGAGCACATTCCTCCTGCTACTGCTAGGGTTAGTATCGATGAAGTCAATCACCAGCTCAGTGTTCCACCAGCGCCTCCTACTTTGCAGCGCCAAATTACACCTGGCTCCACAGATGCAATTGATTTTCTGCTAGATAAAGTCATGGGCGCAGATTACATCCGTGGACGGTAAGAGTATTCAGACACGTGCGCTGTGAGTCGTTTCTTTTTTCGCTTTCATCTCTTGTTTTTGTATTCACGTCGGTGGGTGAAATAAGGCTTTTCAAACACTTGAGACAAGAAATTGTCTACAATCAAATTTATTTTGTAAATGAATAAAAATGGATTGAATCGCCTACTTTCTCTCAAACTTTCCCTTCTTTTGGGGTGTTCCAATGTGTTAAAAGGCATCTGTTGGCACTTGCAGCGCAATGGGGCGATGCACCTGACGCTGTGGCTGCGCGCGCCGCTTTGCATGAGTCTGCCAGAGCTGGCGATTTGGACTCCGTGGCACGAGCAATTCGCGCCCGTAACGCTTCTATGGCCTGGGAAAATAGCATATGGGCGGAGGTTGCCGTTAGCGATGACATGACTGCCGAGTGGACGGTTAGTCCAGTGGTGTCGATTCCATTGCCACTTCGCTGCTCGGCAACAGCGACGTCGCGCCCGACGGGTTATTTCTTGAAGACAGGGCAGCGCTTCACGGCAGCGAAAGAGTGGCTGGATCCCAAAACCGGCAACCTGTGGCTCAAGCTTGCCGAGAAACAACCTTTAGGGGGCAACCAAGAGGAGGAGAAGAAAGAAGTGGGCAGTGGTGGTGCTACCGGTGGTGGAGGAGGAAGTACTGCACGGGACAGAAGGGATCGGTCGGAATCACCCGTGCGAGATGAAGGCAGGAGCAGTAGTGGCGCGAAGAGTGCAAGCAATATACCACGAATCAACGACGAAGGAGCTACTGTAAGCGTAACAACGCGGTCACGCCATGGCGACGTAGGGAAATACTACTGTTGGCGGCGCCTGGGGCTAAGCATGATTCCTGATTCGGACGGCCAATGTGGCCCTACTAACGGCCCACAGTGTGCCAGCTGCGTACGGTTCACGGCGTGGATGAAACAGGACGCTATCATGTCGCTGCCCGCAGGTGAGCATTCTGGAGAATGGCGAGGATCTTCGAAGCACCAATGGTGTTCTTTAGCGTCTAGCCGAGATGGTCTTCTGTGCACGCACGGAGGTCGAGGGCCAGGTGGGTTGGTGCTCTCGAAGCACTGGTCTTGCTGTGGCAGCGCCCATCCAGATGCCCCATGCACGTTCACACGAACAAAGGAAATTAGCAAATTTCTTTTGGCTAGTCAGCCCCTTCAAGCTGGTGACCTCGTGGTTCTCTCCAAGGAATACCGGACTTGCGGCGATGCGGCGAGTGGGCCCCTCAAAGAAGGTGACGTAGGTGTTGTAGTACAGATGCGCGGGTCCTCGAGTGGGCAAAACCTATCGGTGCGACGGCTGCCAAGAGCTGGTCAAACGTCGTGGTCGTCTTCGTGGAATTATTCGCACAAAGCACTGAAGCGAGCGCCGTTGCCCGATCCCCCTCTTGAGGAGGTAGAGACGAAGAAAAAGGGAGAGAAAAAGGCTGCTGCAGCTGCTCCCAATATGGCGCTGCTGTTGCCGGACGGCCAAAAAGCGTGCGGTGCCTGCACTTTTCACAACGAGCCTTCGTGCGCTGCCTGTGAAATGTGCGGCACCGCACTTATGCTGCCAACGGATGATGTCACTGCACCGCCTGCTACTCCCTCTCCGTCTGCGACTGCGCCTCTGGCAGTGCCAACAAGTGCATCTGAGGCCGCACGACTGCTGTCGCTGCCGCTGCCGCCTCAGGGCTGGCTCCTTCTGCGGCCTGGGGGACCAGGCACTCCAGCAGTCGCGCAGCAGTCGAGTAGCTCTTCCGTTAATCGTTGCTCTTCCAGCCAAATCAGCAGCAGCGGCAATGGCGAAAACAGCCAAAAGACCAAGAAAGGTTTGCGTTGCTTTGGATGTGGGCATGGTCTCTTGCCTCCGCCACAGTCAGCATTGAAATTCACCAAAACGCAAGGGTTTACACCAGGCAGCAGTGTGAACACCTTGAAAGTAGGCCAAATTGTGCTCGTGGCCTCTACTCTTGAACCAGCGGTGGTGGTGGGTCCGGTTGACGCTGTGGACGACAACTATCTAGACAAAGATGCAAAAAGGGGTCTGGCAAGCGGCAGTCGCACGAGCAAAAGTGCATCGGAAGACGCACTTAAAAGTCGTGTGTGCGAGGAAGCTCCTGCAGAATTGGGCAAGCGAGCTGTGGTGGTATTCCCGAACGAGCGCAACGTAATGAAAAGCGATTGCGACGGCGATGAAAGAGTAGAAGAATTGCGTTTTTCGTTTGAGTGCTCTGAGCTCCTTGTACCCGGGGTTGGACTCGACGAGATGAAGATGATCAATGGCTTTCCCCGAAGTCGTTACGAGTGCTGGCTGCTGCATCAGCGTGACGTCACAGCCGCAAAAGCTGCGTGGAATGAGGCACCCTCTTGGGAAGGCCACCTTGGCTCGACATGTAGCGCAACGACGCTCAGGAGTGGCAGTGACTTTGCCAGTTGCGTGCATGGCCATTTGTTACACGCGCACTGTTTTCAGAGGGCCTTGTTGGAAGGTGCCGGCTGCCCCGCGTGCTCAGAGCCGCTGTTTGTGCCGCGAGTCCAGCGCACCGACCGTGCCGATGACGACTGCCACCATGACGTCGTTGAAGGCGGTGGGCACCCTTCGAGCGAAATTAGAACAACAGCAAGAAGCGCAGCAGCTGACGCACTGCAAGCTGCTCGAGCAGTGGAGGGCGAAGCGGCTGCGATGCTTGCATCATCAAGCGGGATAGAGGACGGCAGTGATCGAACTTCTACCCAATCATGGGAAGGAAGGAGATTTCGCATGTGCCCTGCGTGCTGTGCTGGCCCTTTATACAACGAAAACTGCAGCGATATGCGGGTAAGACAAGTTCAATGGGTACTGAGGTCATTTTCCACCTAGTACGTACTTTCACTCACATGCCTATTCTTTGTGCACACTCAGAGTATGTGTGTTTCGATGCGTATACATTTCCAGATCTTCTTTACGCATATGTTTAGAATTAATATTGTTGTCGATGACTTGTAAGTACCATTTTTGAGCACACCGCCTTGAACATTTCCCCCCGTCCTCCAACACATGTACATCAGGCACACCACGGGCAGTGCCCGACTTGTTCGAGCAAAATTCGAAATGCCGACGCCGTCATTGCCTCAGCGCTCGCTTCCGTAAGCTCCAGCAGCTCCAGCACGAGCGTGATGGCCCTGTTACCGTCTTGCCCGAACGCCAGCTGCAAGGGCGCGAAAGTGTTGTTCAATGGATGCATTGGTTGCGGCCATCTGTTTGCTGACACTGGCGATGACGAGTGGTGCGTTCGTCAGCTACATGAAGCATTTATTGAGAGAGAGTTCTTATTGGTATGAGTCAGTTACAGCGCATGCAGTACTTTTTTCTTAATTTTTCATGCCCTTGAACTTGTGTGTGCTTGTGGTTCCTCCTCTTTTTTCTTCGTTGCCAGGGACACACTCCCCCTTTGGGACCCGAAGGCTGCATCGGATATGGCCCTCGATGTTAAAACACGCAGTGCAGCTCGCTTACTGGCGGCGCAGGTGTGGGATGATAATCCTGTTCTTTCTTTTGATCATTTCATCATTGGCTTGAACAATATCTGCGTGGCATGTGTTTCTAGTGACAATTATTTTTGGAACTGTCAATATTTTCATGGCCAGGTTCGGGATGAGGCAGCTCACTTAGAGCATGAGCGCCGTGCACTTCGGGCTGCTCGCTCGTCCGTGACCCTGTTAGCTGAGTATTTAGTGGAACTGCAGCCGCCGCTGCCTCTGCCACCTACGTCTCGGTGGATCCCCCCGAAACCACCTGGTTGTGGGCCTACGTGTGGGCGAAGCCATACTGATGACGGAGATTGCTTGGTGTGTGGCCGAGGTTGGGGCAACCACAGCGGCCATAACTGCTCTGGTGGCCACGGCCGTGGCTCCTGGCGTGTTTAGGCATAGGAATGGTGGTGGGGGGGAAAGGAGCACCTTCCTTCTCTTTGCGACCCTTCTCACGACAGAAGCACTGCACATATTCATATCCTACGTCTGACGTACTTTAACTGCCGAGCAGGCCAAAGGGATGGGAGGGTCTAATTTAGATGAAGTGTTGCTTCAACTTACGACTGCGACCTCGGCAATCCGGCAATAAGTTTTGAGTTAGAGTTAAGTTTTAATCATGTCCTTAAGAACACTTAACACCTGCGGCCAGTTCGGCTGATAAACGGATAAACGCCAAATCCACAGGCCGGGTATCCAGGTACTTAGAAATCCATACACCTCCCAGGCCACTTCCCTTTGGAGCCTAACTAACTTTAAATTAAATGGAATATTCCCTTTGTTTTGTATTGCTGAGTGTTGGTGCTTTGAGTAATGTGCTTCGGAATCGGAATAAACAGTAAACACATCACCACAGAGGAGAAGTTTACAAAGCTCTTGTTCTGTCTACTTTGCTTTATAGGTGTGAGGGTTCGTGCTTACGAGAAGACTTGTTCTAAATGAGTGACGTCCCAAGAGCTCGAGGTAGCAATTAGATTATTCTCATTTGACTGAGATTACTCATTTAGGCCGTGCGCATGTCCTTAAATAACTGTGGTGCTAGTGGCGAGCACCTTGAACGAACTAAAACTGGAGATTATAAAACTGATCACGCAGGACCTCACAAACGAAACTCTACTGATTTGTTCCTGAACGCAAAACCCCTTCCCTGTAGGCCTTTGTGAATTCCTCCTACCAAAGGCGCATAAGCGTTTTGTCCGTAGCATGTGCCGTGTCAGCCTTTGTCATGCCTTTCATTGTCACATTTGTTCCGGTGTTCCGCCGCTCGTATTCAAACAGTCGATGGATACCTTCAGTGGTGTACTACATTCGTACGAACAGCGCAAGGCACATACGGGGCATTAGCCCAATCCTTAATTTGTTCCTGGTGAACAACTCAACAACCCGATTCTTCGCTAATTCAGTTCACACAGAATTATTGCCGTGCCCATGGAGACAGCGCGCCGCTTACTTGGCTTGTCTGTTTGTTAGTAGTTTAATTCTCTCTCTCCAGTTCACTTACGCGATTGTCCTTATATTATACTTAGAGAACCAGTATCTATCTTGAGCTAGTCAGACCTCTTTCTGGGTTATAGGGCCTACGTTTTTATTCTCGGCGTGGAAACGTGTCGTCTTTCGTCATTCAAAACGCAGCTTCATGCTATTTGCTGTTGTTTCTTTGCAATTGGGGAGTATAATTTATTCTACTCTAATTTACGATCTAATCCAATCCAATTGAGTGTTGAGGACTTGGTTGAGGACCACAAAAGATTAAAAGATAACTAATTACTCGAGATTTCAGCGGGATAGCTAGCA
>Ga0307982_1002664_pt1 | contig 14386 bp, 11 predicted proteins | sample OrgLakmetagen989_FD_201847 | JGI IMG/M metagenome (GOLD analysis project Ga0307982, IMG submission 201847) | Saline water microbial communities from Organic Lake, Antarctica - #989 | ecosystem: Environmental > Aquatic > Non-marine Saline and Alkaline > Saline | place: Antarctica: Organic Lake...
ATCTAGCAATATGGTACCTGACCCGCAGCAACCGGCAGAGCCGTGGGTTGGCAAGAGTGGTAGTGCCAACAGCTATAGTCGTGGTAAGGAAGGTGGCAACTATTACGGCACTGTTGGTGAGAGTAGCAGCAACAGCGGCAATGAAGGTCCTAGTAACACTGGCATCGTCCGTGACATTGGTGGCAACTACAGCTGTGGCAGTAATAGCGTTAGCAACACTATCGTTGCCGGTGACTGTGCTGGCAACAAGGGTAGTGGCAGTGATAGCGCTGGTCAATGGAATGTCAGCCTTGACACTGGCACTGATGTGCTGCCACCCCCTCCTTGGGCAACTATTGGTGCAGCCTCTGCCAATGACACTGAGGTCTGTCGCCAGTCAGCACTCTATTATTCATGTCGTTGCCACATGTTTACGTACCGTGAGCCAAATCGTACTATCTGTAACTCCTCCTTCCTTTAGTCACTTCATTATACGTGTACCCGTCTGACTACTGATAACAATCATTCATAAACTTAGTATCTTTGCAACTGCTGCTGCTGCTGCTGCTGCTGCAACAGGTTCTCCTGTATGCACTACTCGTGCTCATAGAGATCAAGGGGTGTCCCCAAAAAGTAGACGCTTTCACGAGCGCGGTAACTTACTTTTCTCTCCTTGCTCATGGTCTTATTTCTCAAGTTTAATAGAAATCTCAATTTGCAGAGTGCATGCCGATGATTTACTTCACCATTTCTATTTTTTTCCTTTTCAGGTGGACCATTGCATGGAAGCGCATCGGCGAAGAGATCGAAAAGTAATGAGGCACAAGTCCAAACGCCACGGCTGGAGTAGCAAAAGCGAGAGCGATGAAATAGATGATGATTTTAGTGAGAAGTACAATGGAAGCTCCACCACTAGCAATGTCCTGGGAACTGAGTTCCTTCCGCCCGCGGTATAATCCTTTCCATTGCACAGACAACCTTCTCTAACTATGTTCGTTTTGTCTCTATACTAGTACTGAGTTTAACAGTTCTATTTTGTTTCGTCGTCAGGTCACGTCAATTCTCGATCGAGCCTTGCGCCCTGCCAAACCTTCAAGTTCTAACGATGTTCAACTAACAACCACACCAGTGCAAGAGTCAGCTCGGCGTGCACATGTAGCTCAACTCACAGCTGTTGCCTACGCAATTCAAGCATTTCCAGGTCGGGGTGGAGGCTTGTATGTGTGTTCGTTGTCTCGAATTGTGAATGAAACGGCTCCAGCGAAAGCTGCTGCAGTTCCCGAAGGCTCAGCTCATGGTATCACCAAGAGCATTGGCGTTACTTCTGCCACTGCTGCTCCTGTTTCAGTTGCCTCTGCTGCAAGTGAAGTAGAGAAATTTGGCTGGCGCGATGTGAACCAGTACCTGAAATGGTATGCTGCGGAGCGATACCTCACTGGCGGAACAACCAAACGAAAGGGCCCTCCTTGGGCAGCTCGTCATCATCTATCTTCTTCTGTTGGAACAAACAAGGCAGCAACAAAGAAATCTCGGAGTGCATTTTCAGACAGAGGTCAACCGTTGCGGCTGCGTGCGCATGCATGCGCTGGTCGAGTGGCAACTTTGCTGTGGGAACATGGCGACAGCTTGTGGCGTCTCTTGTGCCGAGGCGACCGCTTCCAAGGTTGCGTTTCTATTTATTCTTCCCACTTTTTTTCCTCGAGGTATCTCTGGTTTTCTCACGCCTTCTTGTGTGTGCGTACACATCTTATTAGTTCTACCGCTGTGGGAGCATTTCGATGCAGTAGCCTGCGACACCTGTGCAAGTCTATCTCCTATCTTGAAAGTGCCAGTAGAGCACTTGGTTGCAGTCAACGCTTGGAGGTATGCAGTTGTGAGGACAGAGGACATGCTACTTTTTATCAGCTCATATGCCGATATTGTGTGCAGAAGTAGACAGACGAAGTGACAATCCATTTTTTGCTAAAGATGTGTCATTATTAGTTCCGTTCGTATCTTCTATCTACTAAGTGCACTTGACGTGCTTTTACGCAGATACCCTGGCCTCAAGAGTACTTCGCGCTTTCGGCCAGGCAATCGGGTTGATTACCAACTTGAACGAGATACTCTGAATCTACGATTTCTATGCAGCTATATCTCTTTTCTGGCCCAGGAGGTATTGCTATGATAGTAAAGTGTTTCAATTTTTTTTATTAGTTTTCTTTTCAATCTTCTTCTCACGCATTATATGTTTAATAATACTCATCGATAGTCATTACTCTTTCTCTTTTTTTCTTTTTTTTCTTTTTTGGAATGGTCAATCTTAGGTTGCAGCCAGTAGTCCTCGTGCTGCTAATCTTCTTGGTGTCAACGAATGTTCGAACGATTCATCAAATGTCCAAGAATCGAGAGTTGGTGGAGGAAACGTCAACGCTGATAACAGTGCAAGCACGTACAGTGGGCGTGGGTGGGTAGGGCGGCAAGACGGTTTGTCTCAAGATGACGTAGCAGCGCGCCGGCACAAGGTTTGGAGAAGTTCATGAAGTTCAGTCCTCAGGTTGTCATTGTTTTGATGCCTTAAATGTCTTCGCGCTTCTTTCCGTCTATTGTTTTTTTCTCGCGCAACAGGCAATTCGCAGCGTCCTCCGTGCTGCACATGTAAAAGCTGCAGAGGATGCGGAGAACGGTGCCGTCGAAGCTGGTGGAGGTCCTACTCGAGCTGAATTTCTGGCGGCGCGGCGGGGTGGGCGGAAATGGCGTGCGTGGGAGCTTGAAGCTTTGCAGAATGCCGTTCGGGCTTTCCGGTACAGATGAGGAGGACATTGTATTGATAATTGAATCCTTTCTTTCAATTTTTTCTATGATGATAATCATAATAGAACTTCAACATTTTCTTTTTATCTATACTTACTGGTAAGGTCTCGGCGGCGCAACCTTGACCAGATGGCTGCGCTAATGGGGCATGTCGACGAAGACATTCCGATAGGCTTAACCGCAATTGGTACTGCGCAACCTCTTCTGGCACGCGCATGCGGTGTTACTGAAGATGTAAACGACATGATTGACGACAAAAAGGATGAAGGCGCACTCCAATCTCCAACTTCACCGGGCAATGACTTGGTCTTGGCAGTTGGCCGGAGCCAGCCTCGCGCGCGTTTCATTCCTGACGGTCCTCTCGCAGCTCTCGCTAGCCCATCGCGTGCTCTATCCCCACGCTCAGATCATGCTACCTCGGAGCAGTCAAGCAGCAGCGGCTACACGGATTCGATTGTGCGTCCAGGTGTAACCTTTGTGTGTTCTGAGGGAATGCCGTCAAGGAGTGGTCCAGTTTGCTTTTGCGCTCGTGGAGGCAACAAGCCTCTAGTGCGGGTGAATCCATCAGGGCAGGTAAATGAGGATCGTTGCGTTGCTTTGGCACCACATTTTTTCAGCTGCTTCAGCGTAGGTTTTGAACTACTCTTGGTTTGTTTGAATCGCGCGCGCTTTCTTATGGAGTGCTTCTGGATTAGGACTTTTCAAGTTGAGTGCACAATTCTAATAGGTGCTCGAAAAGTACTGCTCCTGCGCCAAGGCTGCCGCTAAGCATGGGTTTACGCTTCAAAAACTTGCCGCATTTTTTCGGGGAACGTAAGAAGCTATGCACTAAGACACGTCTTTAGTTTCAACTGATTACGTCATTCTTCTTTACAGATGCTCTACACGTGTGTATATAATTCGATACGCCTTTCTTTCTTTTTATACAGGACTGACTCTTGCATAGGCCAACTTTATCGGTTCATGACGCATGCTGATAAAGACGCGACATGCGTTGTGTGGCCACCTCGCCGAGTCATGTGCATCCCATTCTCCAAGCCAGTGCCGGTGCCATTGCCACTCTTGCCACTCGCATCTGAATTAGGTGAAAGCCGTGCTTCATCGAGAGATTCAAAGACTGATGCTATGGTAGCATCAAAAGAATTGATGTTTGGGAGCACAAATAAGCAAGCAATGCCAACAACTACTGAGAAAACAAGCGTAGACATTCTCTTCGATGAAGCAGCCGTGCGAGAATTTGCCTCGGCAGCTGACGCAGCGGCAGCTCTAAACTTGCCGGAAGCTGACATCCAATGCGCTTGCGATCAAGGCAGCGCGCGTGAGGGAATAACAGCAGCACAAGTAGCGGACAATCGTTTGAGCAGCCGTAAAGGTGGGCCAGTTGAAGCTTGGTGGGTTTGCTACAGTACTGAACCGGGGGAGATGCCAACTGCCAACACAACAAGGCACAGCTCTGCCAACAAAGAAACAGATGGACGTGATTCAGTTCACAGCTGTAAAAATTCTGGAACCGATAGAGAGAAGACAAGTGCCATACAGAGTATCAAAGCAGACAATGAAGAAATGAATACACATAAGCGAAGGCCACTTGTGTTGCTAGACGATATTGGTAACGTGCTTGCTCAGTACGAATCACAAACGCTCGCAGCTGAAGCGCTCGGCATTTCTAAACCGATGGTATCGACATGTGTGCGTGGTTTGATTGCCAAGGCTGCAAACAAGCACCGTCTCCGATCAGTCGCCCACAATGGACTTTACCCTACCTTGAATGACGAGGGCTGGACGGAAGGTGGCCAAGCAATTTCCTCGTCATCGGCCTCTTTGTCTGAAACCTGCAACAATGAAGATGCGAAAGAAGACCCACACCGGCACAAACGAAAGGCTGTAGTTCTTCTTGATGATTACGGCAAAGTACTTTACCACTACGATTCGCAAAGACATGCAGCAGAAGCACTCGATATCCCAAATATAGCAGTCTCAAATTGCGTGCGCGGAATGTTTGCAAAAGTTGACGGCATGCACCGTCTCCGAGCGGCTGCTGCGGATGGCAAATATTTCTCTTTGGAAAGCGAAGGTTGGACAACGAAATTGGTAGATTCAGTAACGGACATTCATCACTCGAGAAGTGACGATAGCGAAAGTAACTACGATCGATCCACAACTGCTAGTTTGATTGCGAAGTCTGTTGTTGTCTTGGATGACGATGGCTTCGTTTTGCAGGAGTATGAGTCTCAAACCATGGCTGCACGAGCACTTGGTGTTCATCAAGTCCAAGTGTCGCACGCTGTTCGAGATGCTTCTAAGCGAATTCGTGGCCATCGTGTATGCCTCACTAGACCTGACGGAGTCTACTCTGCAGCGCCAAAAGACGAAAAGGAAACAAATTTCCTTCGTGACAGCGAACCCAGCACAGGTAGTCATATTCCACCGGTAGAAAGAGAACGTGACAACGAATATAATAGAGAACCTGCAAATGCACAATCAGTATCATTGGACACGGGAAGGCACCACAGGTGCAAAGAAATTGTGCTATTGGGTGAGAATGGGCAAAGTATCCGTGAATTTCCGAGCTTGGCTTCTGCATCTACTGCCCTCAACTTGCCTACGCCAAGCATTTCCATGTGCATCAATGGAAAGATTCCAAACGTACGCGGATTCGTCTTTCGGCTCAAGACCGTAAGCGATGAGACTAATTCAGAAAGCACTGAATCAAAATATGATTTGACAGCGCGTCAATCTTCGTCCCCAGTGATGTGTGCCGCTAGTGAAGACAGTGGTCTCCCCAAAATACCTGTCGATACGAATTTTGGGGCAACTCAACTCTCTGAGCAAAAAGAAATTGAAAGCAGCACCACGATAGCCACGAGTAGCGACAAAGCAAGTGCATTGTCAGACATATTAAGTCCATCGGGGAATTATCGCCGCAAAGAAGTAGTCTTACTTGGAAAACGTGGAGAAGTTACCCATGAATTTCCTAGCATTACGGCTGCATCTGCTGCCCTCGATGTACCTGCTCCATACATTTCCAATTGTATCAATGGGAAAAAAACAACCGCTGGTGGGTTTATATTGCGGTTCAAGCATTTAAGCCCGAGTACTCCAAGTGTACCCGTGGAAGCTTCGGATGTCAGTACAAGAGTTAGCAACCTTGAAGCTACCTCAAAAGACACCGATCCATCTCTAGTCGTTAGTGACGAACTCTTCTCATCCAGTTCAACGGGAAATTGTCGACGCAAAGAGGTTGTCCTGTTGGGTGAAGATGGGCGCGTTACCCGTGAATTTCCAAGTGTTTCGGCTGCAGCAGTTGCTCTTGATATGCCTGCTCCGTACATTTCCAACTGCATCAATGGAAAAAGTCCAACCGCCGGTGGGTTTGTCTTACGGTTCAAGAAGTCGTCCACACCCGCTCAGACTACACTCTCTGAAACTACGAAATCAGGTGGGTTCGCTGATTCAGTCACATCTCCTTCGACGGGCAATTTTCGCTGCAAAGAAGTCGTATTATTAGATGAGAATGGTCACGTGACTCAAGAGTACCCGAGCAGTTCGGCTGCAGCGCTTGCTCTTGGTGTGCCTGCACCATATATTTCCAACTGCATCAACGGTAAAAGTCCAACCGCCGGTGGATTTGTTTTACGATTGAAGCATTCTTCGGGGAGTTCTCTACCCAAGGCTGACGAATTGCTGGAGTCTAGGAGGAGAGATTCCATTCAAGAAAGTAACCCGAGAGACCAACTTAGCAAGAGTAGTGACTCACTTTCGCCTAAACCGATGGGCGATTACAGCCGTAAAGAAGTGGTGCTTTTAGACGAAAATGGAAAAGTTGCCCGCACATTCCCGAGTGGAGCTGCTGCATCGGCTGCTCTTGGTGTGCCCCAATCGTATATTTCCTTGTGCGTCAATGGGAAGATCCATGATGCTCGCGGCTATGTGTTACGTTTTAAGAACTCGAAAGCTGAAGGCGCTCTTGCAGAGACTTTGGAACTTAAGAAACGGGCTCGCAACCCAAGCAGCAACGTAAAGGACTGTGATATACATTTTAACAGTGGTGATCCAGTCTCATCGAGTTCGGTAGGCCGCCACAGCCGTAAAGAAGTGGTGCTTTTGGATGACAACGGGCAAGTTGTCCGCACATTCCCGAGTGGAGCTGCTGCATCGGCTGCTCTTGGTGTGTCCCAGTCGTATGTGTCCATGTGCATAAACGGGAAGGTTCCAGACGCTCGCGGGTACGTCTTGCGGTTGAAAGATGCACCGGAGAACCCTCTCAAATCTGCTGAAGATGCTGCAGAACATGGGAAACAGGCTTGCGATCAAGACAGCATATTGAAGGAATCTGGCGTACATGATCACGGCGACGGTATACATGCATCAAGTTCGGTGGGGCACCACAGCTGTAAAGAAGTGGTTCTTTTGGATGACAACGGGCAAGTTGTCCGCACATTCCCGAGTGGTGCTGCTGCATCGGCTGCTCTTGGTGTGCCCCAGTCGTATGTGTCCATGTGCATAAACGGGAAGGTTCCAGACGCGCGTGGGTACGTCTTGCGGTTGAAAGATGCACCAGAGAACCCTCTCAAATCTGCTCAAGATGCTGCAGAACATGGGAAACGGGCTCGCGATCATGATATTAACTTAGGGAATCCTGGTGTATCACTTGATGAAGAAGAAACTTCAGTTGTCAAATCTCCATGTCATCAAAAACCTCTATGCGTAATTGATGGCAAGTCTTCAGCACCTCTGCTTTCTTCATCAGAGTCTCGTGGCGGAACTGATCTTGTACTCGATGATGTCGACACTTCTTTTCCTTTGAGATCGTTCATTGGATGTTCGAATGTACCTGAGCTAGTCCTTGAGAATGGCCCTTCCGTGCCTTTAGCTTCAGCAAGTAAATCCACAGGCATGCAAAATGCAGTTCTTGATGATGGCGAAGAGCAACTGGCTTCAGCGGATAAATCCCCAAGCAAATTCCGAGCTCTCAATGACAGTGATACTTCTACGCCTCTAGATGCATCAGAAAAATCTCCAGGTGAAGGAGCACCACTTGACGACGATGAAATCGTTAATTCTTCCGAACAATTTAATCTAGTAAACAATCACCCAATCCAACAAGGTCTATTTGTCAACGATGGAGATGCTTCAGCGCCTCCAGATACTTCGAATAAGACTCCAGGCGAAGGAAATTTAACTCTTATCGATAATTTTGACACGCCCACGCCTTTGAACGCAACAGTTGCTGGATCTGTGGGCAAAAAGGGTCTAGATGTTGTTCGGCAAAGCACTAACGCTACTACCATAGAAGGTGTTTGTGTTCGAGAGACACGACTGTCGAACCGTTTGGTTTCTGATGATTCCAATGCAGCTGCGAGTCCTTCAAAACAGACAATGCCTTCGTTGCAAGCTTCAGATCGCTATCGTGCGGGTGTTTTGCCTGGTTTAGCGAATCCAAACCAAGGACCTCGGCACCGTCTTCTCATTGGCGCCACTGTGCCGCATATAATACCATCATCCAGTGATGGTCTTTCCACTTCAGCAGCAGCAAAAGCAAAAGTAGCAAATTTATCAACATCACCAGACGTATCCATGTCGGTATCATCAAACGCAAACGGTGCCTTAGAAACTGCCCAGAGCGACCTTTGTACCTCGACAGGTGTCTCGTCAAATTCAGTTCCTTCGTTGAGGGATCTTGGTGATAGTAGCGATTCGTCAAAGCGTGCACGGTGGGAAGTGATTGCTTCGTCTCATGCACCATCACATGCACGTGCACGGGAACTTTGGCGATGCATACAACGCGGTGAATCGAGTATGCCTGAGAAGCATGCTGAAGCATTGCCGATGAAGCTTATGGAGACACAACCTGGTCAAATTATATCACAAAAAGCGTCGCAATTGACGTCACGAGTGGTGTTGCCGGGTACTATGTATCAAGCGCGACCGTTGGTGTCATCTTCGGTGAATGTAAACATGAGTGGCAAATGCAAAGTTTGGCGCCTTACACCCGTTAAGGTACACTTCTTTCGACCTCATCTTCTACGACCATACATTATGTGTAATTACACTTCCCACCTCAACTCAATGATGTTTGTGGATACATATGCGTTCATAAGTTTGCACTTTGTAAATTTTGAAAGCTCCATCTGTTTCGATCCTTTCTGCCTTAATTTGTCACTCAGGTTTGGCCCTCCTCTCAGTTCTCGACCTCGGCTTCAAAATTTGAGCTTGCGCCTGGTGCCACTTTTGACTATAACGCGAAGCGCACCGAGGTACCTACTCGTAGCTAAACCGTGTTGTTTTAGATTGATGGTCCCTAAAGTCTACTTATATCTTGATTGGGATTTTCATATCCTTCGCCTACTTTATGTTATTATAATTCCAGGAAGTTTTGGTAGCGGGGCGGCGGCGGCCTGTCACATTCTATCGCTTGAGCCTCGGTGCTCGTGGCATCGGTGCTCCTTGGGCGACCTCTACCAATGAAGCTTGGGTGCACGATTTACCTCCTCTGGGTGGAAACACGTCGTCATTGTCTACGTCTTCCTCCTCATCTTCTTCTGACACTCAAAAGGATCCGCTGTCAGCTTATTTAGCGGACAAACCAGTTCTTTATACCTTGTCCGAGGTAGCAACAACCATAGACGAAATTATCATATCGAGATTGGTATCTTTGTTCAACAGAGGCTTGTTGAATGTATGAGCTCTTTCAAAGCGACCGAAGCCACATGCTTACCTGTGTTTATCTCTGAATTAATGAGTCATTTCTGTTCCTTCTTGCCTTCTTCTTTTTTTATATCTGCAACGAAAATGGAAAGGACCTCAAAGTGGCCGACGTCGACGACGCGGAGTGGGAAGAATTGGCCGAAGCCGCGGGGTTGAGCCTTAGTTTTACGGGCGACGAGTGCCAGGACGCTTGGGAGCAACTTTGGCACGACGACACTGCACCGGGCTACGAGGTGTGTGGGATGAATGGTTTTGACTTTCTACATTAAGGTATGCCATTTGGTGCTTGAAGATGTATTGGTGATCTACTCTTTGTTTTTAAGCTACAATCATAGCAGGTCTTTATTTTAGATTAAGATGTTTGCGATTATTCCCTGCATTACAATGTGCCATGCTCTTCTCAAAGCGTTGCCTGCTTACTTATTTATCAGGTGTACACAACGCAAGAGCTGAAGCATTCCATGAAATGGGGCCAGGTTTGTTTGGCTTTCGAGGCATATTTCTGTATTTGTTTTTGAAGGGTAATATCTATTTGTCCACTTTCGAATTTATGCCTCACTTTAACATCGTTAACGCATATAATTCTTTCTCTCTTCAATCCGGAATGAATTCAGGCTGCCCGGAAACGCTCGCGTCTGCACGGAGAAATTTTACCTGATGAAGAAGAAGAAGCAGTAGAAGAGCAGTCTGTGGCATCTTCAAAGCCTTACAAATGCCCCGTGCCAGGGTGCTTGAAACGTTACTTGATCAGAAGGTTATCCAACTGAATCTTCTCTTCTGTCATTTTAGTCATTATTTTATTCTGATCATTTATCTCCTCATACCACTCCATTCAATATACGTCTTGGACTTCAACGGATGCCTCATTAAAGCTTGAAAGATCCAATGAGCTATTTGACGACTATCCTACGTATGAATCTTGATCGCTTTTGCTTCTACCATAGAGTGTGCGCGATACATCCGGATCGGAAATGCGTCAAAGATTCACATCCACCCACTGGCGCCTCTCATCGTACGTCGAAGGAATACGCAGCGCCATCGATTCAGGAACCTGCGTCAAAGGAGGTCCCTCGCATTCTCCACTTCCCTGCGTCTTTTGTAGCCGATACTTTGGGTCAACTTTTCTTCTTCTTTGACTCGTGATATTCTTATGATTTTTTGGGCTTGTCGGATTTACAGGCCCTATCTCCGATGGATTTCTGTGACGTTTGCGGCAGCAGCGCGGACGATGATAAACTTCTCGTTTGCGAAAATTGCGTCACTGGATGGTCTTCCTCTGACGAAGAAGACGATGAAGTTGGTAGTTCGAGAAGCCAGCACGCTAAATTGCAATGTTTTGGGTCTGCGCACACTTTCTGTCTCGGGCTTAGGAGAATACCTAAGGGAGATTGGTATTGCTCTGAGTGCATCTCTGCCAAGGCATTTAAGGTATGAAGACAAACCTTTGATGTAGCGTAGTCTACCGGTTTTGAATTTTGTTTCTTTAGATTTCTTTTTGCATTTATTTGACATTCTTTCTTCAATCCCCCCATCACGTCAGAGAGAAGTGGCGACACAGGATCGCCAAATTAGGGCTCGCGCAGCTATTTGCTCAAGACTCCCAAACTTTGCCGCTAGTCTCGACAAAAATAGTCAAAGGCTCGAAGACAGCACCGATGACAACAGCGATGTGGAAATGCTCCCAAGTCGACGCGTATTGAGAAGAACTGAAGTTGAAGAGAAGGCTCCTATGAACAGTGGCCAAGATCTTGATGATTTTTACATCGATCCACTAGACCTAGCTCTAGTTGGGAAATCATGGCGAGACTGGGAAGACAACGGCGCAGAATTTATATTAAAGTCTGTAGACTGGTCTCGCGTTGACAGCAACGATGGCAAAGGGATTCCTGTGCTTGTTGGCTCGTACGAAGAGGTAGGAGGCAGCGGCAAGGAGTACTGGTCCGATATGAAGGAAATTCGTGAGTGGATAAAGGACAATGAAAATAAAGAAGATGTTGATGACGACGTCTATACAAGTGAAGAAAATGGTGAGAAAGGCGACGAGGACGAGGAATGCAGGACGAATGGTGGGAGCAGGTACTCTAGGAAGGGGACCACGAGAGAACGTGCTACGGGGCCAACCTATCAAAGCGGCAGAAGGAACGTCATGCGGCGCGCACCTTGGCGAGCTTCTTTGGTAAAGTTTAAAGTATCTGTGTCAATTACAGAGTCTTGCATGAGCTTTCTGCTGGTGTTATGCGGTACAGACATTTCGTATCTTTATTCTTAACACAACTACGTATAGCTTTAATCAAATTTATGACATCGAACAATTGGCTGCTTCGCGTTCAAATTTGCAGGTGGCGAACAATGTCGTTATTTGCGACGACGATGGAAAGGTGTGCACATGGAAAAAACTCATACATTGTATTTGTTCGATTCTGCATTTGATTCAATACCGAAGTCTTTTTTTTCTTGCCGATGCATGTACGACCAGGTTCTGCTCGAATTTAGTAGCCAGAGGGAATGTGCGGCCTACTTGGGCGTTCATCCAACCACGGTCAGACTACGAACACATAACCTTGCATTCATTGAAGTCAAGATAGGATGCACTCTAGTTTAATAACCAAACCTCTGGTCCTATTTTGCGCACAATGCGTAGGTGAGTTATGGTGTCTCGAATATGAGACGCGTAAGGGGCTGCAGAATCTTATTGCGCCGATCGGACAATACTTATCCACCCGCTCAAGTCGTCCAGAAGATTGGTAACGCGACGGCAACTGCTCCGAGTAATCTCAGTGAGCAATCGAATACGATCGATCTTAGCCGTAAACGACGCTGCTTGCCCACAGCACCTGCAGGTAGCAACTCGTCATCTTCTTCCGCGCCGCATGAGAAAAAGGCCGTTGTGCTCTTGGACAGCTCTGGCAAGGTGCTGAAGTCTTCCATTTCGCAATCTGAAGCTGGCGTTGCTCTCGGCCTCTTTCCAATACAAGTCTCTAATGCAGTTCGTGGCAGTCGCATAGCCCACGTAAGACCAGTTTGTTTTTTGGTCATGGCTTATTCACGGTTTTTGTTGATGACCTTCTTCTCATTAGTGCATGTGTGCTCATCGTAAATTTGACTCCTGCCAATTCCGTGTTTGTAACGTTTATGTAGTTGGGACCTTATCGGCTTCGCGCTAAATTACCTTCGGGTAGCGTGTATCCAACAGCTGCCGATGAGTATGCAGAATTGACTGCCAGCTCGAGCGTGAAGGTAGCACTTTAGGCGTGAGCGCACAGGGTTCTTCTTACACCACATGATTGATGTTAAATAATAAATAAAGACACGACAGACTCATTGTTAACTAGATTTTGTTCCATGTCTTTGCACAGGCCTTTGTTGAAAGCAGGCTTACTCGTCATGCTGTAGACTCTGAGCTACTAGATGGCACCTCAATCAACGTCGATGTAGATGGGGATGACACTGACATTGAGCCTGAAAAAGACGAATCTGATAGGGAAAGCGTCAGTTCAGACACAACTTTAATCGACGTCGACGATGACAACGACGACACTGATTGGTTGGACAGTGATAAATTAGCACCTTCAGCTACTTCAGCGGCAAATACACAGCCCTCAGCAGTAGCAGCAGTAACAACAGCAGCACGAACCGCAGCAGAGTTAGGTTCAGGAACCATAACGGCACCAGTACCAAAGATGATAGGAAGGCCAACAAAATTGACAGTTGCGCCACCAATGCCTCCAGCTGTAGCAGCAACGACGCCATCAGCAGTTGTAACAGCTACAGCTACAGCTACGGCGTTGTCGCTTCCTATAGCAGCAGTCACCAATACCTCTGCACCATTAAAAAAACATGTGCTTGCCACTGAACCTCTCAAGGAAGGCACCGAAGTGTACGTGCACAGCCATGGCGTTGGCACGGTGAGATCATTATACAAGTAGAGTACTGTTCCTAATCATTGGGTCGACAGCGAATACTTGTTCAGTTTGCATGAATGCATTCATCATTCACACGCTCCATTTTAATGATTGCTCACTCGTTTCTCGTATCCTTCTTGACATTTTCAGCCTCTCATTATTCCACGCACACATCCTTTCACGTTCTTTCTGTCTTTGTCTCTACTCTATTTATATTTGTACTACTAAAAAATAACATTCCGTAAATAACTAAGGTCGCCCAAGTAGCGCATCCAGCCAAAGGATGGGTGTACGTGCGATTTACTTCCACCATCAACTCCATAGAACCGGTCGCGGTGCCCGCGAATGAGGTACCTGTTTCAAATTACACAATGCTTTTGTAATCTTCATCGTTTACTTCTTCATCGAAACCGTTTTGTTTAGATTCACTTTTTTGTTTCCCTTTCCTCTTTCCTATTCGCACTCCTTTTCCCCTTCCCACACACACCGAGGCACCATCGTTTTAAATGTCTTGCTGTCTTCGCACCTTTTGTGCGTGCCATCTGATATTTCAAGTATCATACATTTACAGTGGGTGTGGTTCCATATTTAACTACTACATCAGGTACAACAAATGGCAGTACCTGATTTACCATCAGCAGCTGTGGCAGCCCAATACGAAAGTAGAGTCAGTACTGTTAGCACCGCAGCTAGTCCTTCTGATTGTCAAAAAAAGGCTCGTACTTGTGTCCCCGAACATTCTCCTGTTGCTTCTCCTGCAGCTCCTACTCCAGCAATCGCAAATGCAGGGGTACTTCATACTACAGCAGCAGCTGCTGCCGCATTTAGTCGTGCTCCTCTACATACCAACTTCCCTGCCAGCAACGTCATGCATTATAATGGCAGCACAAGCACTGTTGCTAGTAGCTCAGGCAGCGGCACTGACAGGAGCGCTCTTCACAGTGGCAGCAATAATCAGGCTTGCACGCAAGCGGGTGCTCTTTCGACTACCAATATACCGCCAT
>Ga0307982_1002665_pt1 | contig 14383 bp, 14 predicted proteins | sample OrgLakmetagen989_FD_201847 | JGI IMG/M metagenome (GOLD analysis project Ga0307982, IMG submission 201847) | Saline water microbial communities from Organic Lake, Antarctica - #989 | ecosystem: Environmental > Aquatic > Non-marine Saline and Alkaline > Saline | place: Antarctica: Organic Lake...
GTGTTAGGGGACCTGAACGTCGTGGTCGGGCTCTTGACGGCTATCCATCTAGGGTGGTCCAGCAAGGGGGGCACCGAGCCACTGGCGCTGGTGCTTACGGGCTTCAAACTCTTCATGGCCTACTTCGGGCAGTAAGTTGCTGCTTTCGTTTATAAATCACCTACCAGCTGTGGCTTTTTCTTTCCTTGTGAAGAAAGCCGCACACGACTTGACCCATCACCTTGAAAATTGACGAAGTGAAACGTATTGCTACCCTTGTATGGATTTCGAAGTGAGGAAAGTGCAGAGGGGTAGAAGAAAAAAAGGAAGTCAAAAGGGGTCACAAGAAGTCCAGTGAGCATTTCAAGCTTTGCCTTGGCGATTGTTTGTTTTTCTCTCGCACGATGACCACTTCTCCGTTCCTTCGGACACTACGTAGGTACAGCCACAAGTCGGCGCACAACATCAACCACCGAGGGCCCGTGGCGAAGGCGCTCCAGAACTCGGGCCTCATGATCTCCACCAAGGAGCACTCGTTGCACCACACCCCGCCGTACGAGCTCGACTTCTGCCTGGTTGGCGTCTGCAACCCCGTCATTGACGCGATGCGCAAGGTGACCACCGACCCGACCGTGTGGCTCGCCCTTCTCTTCGTGTGGAGCGTCGTGGACATCAAACTCCTCGCCCACGCCCTCGAAGCCATTGCTTAAACCAGCAAGCGGCGTGAGAAGCAGCTAGCTAACTAGCTGCTGTGTTTAGAAGGAGCAACACGTGATTGTGATTGACTTTCGAGGCACCCGTTTTACGAACACTGGACTGCAGAAAGCAGCGAAGCGATTGCGGATAACGGAGGCATAATCCAAGGAGCAGAACAAAGAACAAAGGGGCACTAAATATGCAGCACGTGGCAGTCATTTGTGTTGCTCTTCTCTTTCTTTTATCTAATTCGGTGTGCGTTTGGAGGTGCTAAAGAATCGTTGTCAACAGATCAATTGGACTATTTCACTTGACCCTCTTGATTTCGTTTTGGTAGTTCGGAATACGAAATATGCACGTGCGTGTGAAACTCGAAATCGGCACTCGAGATAAATAAAACCTGCACACAAGCACAATCACACAAGAGTTAAAAGTCCTGCCTGTTGGCCTTCTTATTCCGGCCAACTGGCTCATTCCAAATCTCAATCGCTGTGATTCTGATACACCGCATGTAACGCAGCTTTACGCAATATTTAGCGTCTGAAACTCCCTAGCCTTCCTAGAAACGCAAAAATTCTTGTACTAGCAAATCTATATGTTGATTATAAGATCATACGTCCGTTGTGGTTCGTGGTTCGTGTCCGACTTAAGTTTTGGGAGGATCCGTGTATACAGTAGGAAGAGAACAGCTGTATAGTTAATAGTAGAGGTGTCTCAGAGTCATACACCAAAGAGAAGCGGACTATGAGCACCACAAGGACGCGGGCCACGGGCAGAACAAAAAGAACGCGCCTAACTCGAACTGATACAAACCCAAATGACACAGAAGCCAATGCTGCGGGCATAAGTGCACGCGCATGCGATGCGCGCAAGTCAAAATCGTAAATAGGAAGTGCGTAGAGAGAAGGAAGTACAGCACTTTTAATCCTCTCTTAAGTGGAAGCTGCTCATGAAATAAATCTTGGAACTAGACTTAGGTCTCTTCTGCGTTAAAGCGCTGAGAACGCCCGCATTGTCTCTGCAAAGTATTGGGCTCCTGAACCGTGCATAGCACGGGCCACTTTTCGCATTTCGCATCCCAGTTCCCAGAACTCAGCTCTTGAGCTGCTACTGTAAACTGCTAGACCGCCACTAGACCTACAGTAATAAGCTAACAATAATTAGCTACTATCTGTAGCTAGGCTAGCATTAGGAGTAGTATGGCCAACTTAAAGTTACTTTTCTCTTTGAGTTCTCAGAAGCGCCTATGTAATGCTAGCTAGGTGCTCGACATCAGCTAAGTTTTGCCAGGTCTAGGCTAGGGGTGGTGTCATCAACTTCAGGAAACATAGAAATTCTACTAGTAGTGACTCGCCTTCGCAAATTGCCAGCATCCACGTGGCTCTAAATTTTAAAGGATAAAACATTCTTAGACTTGAAAAGAAATATGCCTGGATATGCTCAATTTTCGTCGATGGTGTACTACAATGTTGTCAAGATCTGAATATTCAGCTTTCAGCATTTTCGTTGTAGGATGAAGCGAAGCTCTTGTAGACAATTTAGATACTCATGCTTGATAAAGTTAGTGCTTGGATTAATTATTTTCTTTTACATTGGGGTTGCGTTTACATTTTTAGAACAAGTTATGCGGGTTGACGTGTACTCCCAGCATGACATTTCGGTCCCTTCATTTACACTTGTAGTCCCAGCGGTACCTTCGCCACCGCGTAACGCGTTCAACAATACCAAATCAGTCGATAATTTCAATGACATTCAGATCCCTTTAATGGTAAAGGCGTCAATCAATACGCCATTTGACGTGGGTTTGAATACGGCACACGGATTGATTCGCATTCGACTCTACAACTGCAGTGACAACCTCGATGCTTGGAGATTCTTCAATGAGACTCTTGCACACTATTATCATTCAGGTTGATCATGTGCAGCAACCATGCTTTCTAAACTATCTGATTGCTTTGCGTATAATTCAATGGTCCTCACATTCTGGATACCTGATTTTCTTTGGCTATTCCTTCAGGTGAGCCCGTTATGCCGTGCAATCGCTGTAGTTTATACCGTGCAGAGCCCGTGCCATCGACCTGGGGCTCAATTGATTTGCCAAATTCGTCGTTTGGTGGTCGCTGGGGCCCACCATACGCACTCATGCAAGGATCTGTGGGACCCAACAATAAACCTCAAAATTACGGTAGACAAACCAAGCAAAACCCTAATGGAAGTGATGAAAAAGCGAACTCCACTCCCGTGTTGAATGCTCGACCTGGTCCGAAAGGCAGCCCGAGCGTGCATCCGTCCATCAAGCGGGGCATGGTGGCGTGGGCGGGCGGTGGCGGCGGCCCGCACTTTTTCATCGCGCTAGCGGACCATCCAGAATGGGGTCATGCTCATACGGTACTTACGGTTCACTTGTACCGTGTAGTCGTCTGTCCTTGACAGACCAGGACATAAACTCGTGTTCGCGTCGGTCTTCTACAGTTTGCAAGGTTCGTAATCTTTTGGCGCGTGGCGTTTAGGTGTTTGGCGAGGTGCTGCCTGCAGATATGACTACGGTGGTCGCTCAAATCATGACTTTGCCGAATAAGGTGCATGTGCCCCAGCAACATAAAGAGCGGCCCACTATTACCAATCTGGTCGCACCAGTACCGTTTGCCATTCAACCAGGCAACCGTATCGTTTCATGATTATAATATTGACCAACGGAGCAATATCCCCTGAAGGTTGGGTTCGCTTGATGCCCGTTCAAAGTGCTTACTCGCAACTGAGTTCATGAACCCAAGCAGAAGCAGGCCATTCACCACCCGCTCCCCGCAGTCGGCGACACATCATTAGTGGTCACTGATTGGAAGCGTGTGTACAGCACTTGTTGGAATGTCCATTTAGCTCACCGTTGAGTCTTTTCTGAATGAAATTCGGAAGGGAATAATTTGGACTCCGCTTTTGTTACATGCGCCCCCGGAAATGCACTTCGAACGAAGCCTGCCACATGTCACCACGAAACCCCGGAATCAGTATCCTGCAACGACATTTCCATGGGCTAAACTTTACCTTGAATTCGGTGACTAATTGGCTCTTTGGTTTTACAAGTGACAAAAGCACCCTGTGCTATATATCGGGAAACTTTTAGAATATTAGCTATAGATGTCAAAATTGGGCATTTGCGTTGTTCCGTGTTCCATTATCCATTAACCATTACCATTGGGCTATGCATGGCCACTTGAATGTTAAATTTGAAACTCCGATAAAAATGATCTTAAATTTAGGCCCATTCTAATGTAGCTGCGAGTCGCATATCCCCAGACAGATAGTGGACTTTCAAGACTCCAATGCTTCTGGTTTAGTAATTCCCTTGCCAGTGCAGTACACAAGCACTACGTCGTTTCAGCACACACAAAAATTGAACATTAAATCAAAATGGCCACGCATATACGATACAAGGCCTGATGACCGGATCGCTGGACTGGCATATGAGAAGAAGAATCACTCAAGCTAGACGCAGCGAAGCCGAATAAAATTGAAGAAACAAGTAGGAACTCCGCTTTGACAATTCTTCTCATTTCGGACACAAAACAATTCCAACAAAGGCATGCATCGTCCTCAAGAGCTCGCACGCGGAGTGAGCTTCACCATGAGGCCTGGTTGCATGGGGAGCACAATCGTGGCCTGGTAGCCCCCCTCATGGGGCACCGCCAACTCGAAGTCGAAGTCCCGCAAGAGCAAGCCTACGACCAGCTTTATTTCCATGAGGGCGAGAGGTTTGCCCAAGCAGAGACGAGGCCCCGCGTTGAAAGTGGAGTACAGAAACTGGTTCGGCTCCGTTACCTGCGTAGTTCAATCGAATGGGCAAAGCAAAAAAAATCCACTGACAATCGAGCCGTGATTTCACATTCACGATATTGTTCATCCAGCTTATCGTTTGATACAACCTCAAGACGAGCACGGTGGAAACTATACCTTTCGAGTGGCGTTCTCTTTGGTGTCGCTTCCGTCCTTCGGATCTTCGAGGAACCGCGTAGGGTCAAACTCTTGAGGCTTCGACCAGTACCTAGTAGGATGAGCGAGGCATTAGTTTTCCTCTGATGCGGCGGCCACATGAAAACAATAGCTATCGCAAGTGGGTTTAGGAGTACCTGGCGTCGCGGTTCATGGCGTAGGGGCACCAGAGCACAGTGCAGCCCGCCGGGATGTTCGTGCCGTCCGGAAGCACGTCGTCGCGCAGGGCCACCTTTGATTCGGACCACGAAAGCAGAGAGTCAGCACATGTGTGCATAGCCAAGCAAGTCTAGAAGATTGATTCAAACACCATAAGTACGTCAAATGCTCATCACAGTGCGCGAAAGCAGCTCCTGTACTTTTTTTGGTGCCTCTGTGACTACTGTGTGCTTGTTTTTCTTTGTTATTGGGAGAGTATTAACTAGACTAGACTAGTGCGCGTGTCCGCTACGTACCTTGAGGTTCCTGGGAACGGACGGGTGAAGCCGAAGAACTTCGAGCGTTACTGCATGAGCATACGACAATGACGTCAACTTTTCGTACCTAGAAAAGCATCATGCAGCAAATAACCGTTGATAAAAATTCAAATCAAATCAAGAGCGCATACGGCGGAAGCGAGTATAATGGGAGAGTTGGAAATCAAAATCGAAAAGGAATCTTATGCAGAGAAGCTCTCAGAAGGAAGTACTATTTTTTAATCGCTGTATCTATCGACTCACGTGATCTCATCATCGCCAGCGCCCATGGCGTTTGTCCATTCTTCGCGCAGCCGATCTTGGCATTCCCTTGGGGCCTTGGCGAGTTCGTACAACGTCCACGAGAGCGCGCATGCAGTGGTGTCGCGACCCGCAATCATGAAGTTCAGCACGATGTCACGCAACTCCTTGTCACTCCCGCTCGTGCGCGCCTATATAGACACAATATGGATGCAAGACAGCAGAACCCAAGGCAGTAAAAGAGGCGGAAGTGACCAAAAAGGTTTGGGGGGAAATATTGTGCGTATCAAGAAAACCAGAAACGTAGTTCGAGAATAATAGTTGTGCTCATCTGGCCCTTCACCTCTGCTGCAACGCCTTCTTCGGCCTCCTGTTTTTCCTTGTTAGCGGCATCCTCAAGAAACCTCGACAACAGGTCGGGGCCTAAGCGACTTTCGTGCACCTCTGTGGTCGAGTCTGCGGCTGCAGCCGGCTGTGCAGTGGTGCTCGAGAGAGTGCGCCGTTTGGCTGCGATCACATCCTTGGCGAAGGCATCCAACACTTTCACGCCCTGCGTGATCGCTCGCTCTTCCCGTGTGAGCTGCAGCAATCGCGCCAACTTGTAGAAAGGGTTGTTGAAGCGGCGGTTGGCCGCCGCCTGCACGGTGTCAAACGCCACGGCAAAAGGGTGCGGCGCACCGGGGCGAGGCACTGACTCAAGGTCAATACCAAACGCAATCACAGTGAACACGTCCATCGTGAGCCGGAAAAAATACTCTTGCATGTCGACAACGCATGATGATTTCTTTTTCTCGTGAAAGTCATGTGTGCTCACTGCGGCGTTTCTGTTGGCGTCTTCTTCGCACTTCGCTCGCAGCACATCGCAGAGCCTCGAGGCGTGCAGCAAAGTAACTTTGGTGCTCTCGCGCAACAAACGAGCTGTAAACATGTGCGACGCAACCTGATTGCCCGCCAACCGCACGCAAAGCAATAATCACGTTAAGAAGTCAGTGCCGTCAGTCGACCATGGGAATATGCCCTCAAGGACTGATATTCAGGAGTCGGTAAACGACAGGAGAGACTGACTAAGAGAACGAGGGGGCATGGTGCAGAAGTTGGAAATCGCAATTGTACTCAACAGCTATAGCTACCTTGCGATGAAATTTCCACATTGGACCATCTGCAACAAAGATGCCATCACCCAAGAATTCGCTCAAGGCATCGTGAATGGCTTCGCCCTTGACATAGTTATCGAAATTGTCTTTGAGTACATGCTTTACGCTCGCTGGCTCAGTGAGAAAGAAAAGGCCACCGCGAATAATTCCGATTTTAGGCATTTGTACAGCCCACGTGCCACCGCCATAGAGAGTGCTTGCATTCAGGCAGTATTCCAGCATGGTCTCGAAGTTTGCAGCAACCTCAAGAACGCCGTTCAGCCCCCATGGCAAGTACCAGAACCGCTGCGGCCCCGGCAAATCTTTGGGAAGACTGCACGGCCAGGTCCATGAGACAAAGAGCAACACGCCAGCGATAATACTCATTATCACTTTGACGTATGAATGTTCTAAGGAGTCCAAAATCCAACATCCTGATGCCCACTCAAGGATAGTGTCGGATGCTGACACCATTCCTATTTCGAGTACTTGTGTCAAAAACTGCCCGAAATGTAACCTTCGGTTCAATGGCGAATGTGAAGGGCACCGCAGTTATGGGCCACAGAAGTTCCAAGTGTTGTTTGAGGTATTCAAGAGGCAGTAATTCTTGAATGATCACGAGTTTATAACTCTAGCTAGCAGTGCAGTAGCTAATTAGCTATCACTACTTTTAGCAGGATAGCAGCCTGCCGCCTCACATCACACAGATCACACAGCAGCAACCTACTGCACTGCAGCAGTTAAATAACCGGCGATGTAGGTTTACGAATGATGGGGATGTAGATAGAAGAAGCATTCGTCTTCCGATCGGTTCTTTTCGACGAAAATTGCTACCTGTACTTACTTACAGATGATAGCGTACAGTAGGCAGGCTACCGGAAGTAACGGAGAGGGTAGGTACAAAAGCACGCAAGCGAAGCTTCGGCGACCACCATGGCGAACGAATTCAAAGAAGTCATCCAGGCAAGTTCAACATATCTATTTACCGAAACGTAGTATTGTCTCAAGAAGATAGCCTCGAATTTCTCTCAATAGCGTACCAAGTAAGTACCAAGGGTGTCTTCTTCATGATCTTTATAAAGATACCCTTGAGCGTACGGTTGCTGTTGCAACTCAGATCTTCATGTGTTGTTATTATTGTCTTTGTCGTCCGAACAGCTCATCCGCGTGATCGTCGTCTTCGTTCTCACGTGGACGCTCAATGCAATCTGTGCTTCAATCCTATTCGTATCAATGTTGCCGCCATGGCGCATGTTACCCTTGCTTGGAAGCTGTGTCAGTGGAAGGTTTAAGCGAGTGCGGCGAGCAGTCGACTCTTACTCTTACGTGGAATTGCGAATGGCGTCCGTCTTTTGCTTGTGCCAAAGCATTTTCGACCTTTTTACATTGCCGTTCTTTTGTCTCGGCTTATGCACGATCGTGCGAGCGCCGCTCTTATTTGGAGCCCTCATCATGAGGACTCCTGAAGAAGAAGATAAAGAAGAAGGCGGGATCGCGGCGTTGCTGAACTATTCGTTCACACGGCGCTTTATGATTATAAATCATGGGATCAATAGTCTTGCTAACGTTTTAGTCTTTCCGCTTGCTATCGTCGCCGTCATCGTTCCTACGTGCACGTGGGAAGTGGTCCGAGGCTCTTGCCACCTTGCGAAGTATTGGTGGAACGGCGACTTCGGAGACACTCCAAAAGATAACGACGGGCGCTTCCTCGATTCTCTCGTGATTTTCTACGTGTGGCGATTTCTCCACGCGTGCGGCGACTGCGCAATCTTACTTTTCGGTGTACTGTTCGCGCTGCTCGTACCTACACGAGCGTGGGTATTCTTCGGCCGCTACTCGTGGCTCTGCAAAGACACTCAATTGGTGCATTGGAATATCCATGGACATCCTGAGTGCCTATATGTAACCAAGAACCGTACCAAATTGTATGCATTGAGCGGCCTTACTATTCGGCTTGCGCTGCGTGATGTTGCCACTTTGCTGCTATCTTGCGTGGCGTTAGTGGCTTCGCCGGTGGCTGCCTACGAGCTACTGTCTGGCAGTTGCGCTTTGGTGAGGCTGTGGTGCCAAGGTGCGTTTCTCCCGGCCACTGTTGGCGGAAGGAGCAGCACGTCGACTGCTGCAGTTAACACGACAACGAGTGGTAGCCTCCCCGCAGCCGACGTTGAGATTGATGTCGGGCCAGGTTTTAACGATCGTGCAGCAGCGTACGAAGAGCTGGCCCATCAGCTCAGCTGGCTCGCCGTGTCGCGTTGCGTCACGGCTGTGGGAGACTTGCTAATGTTGCCATTCGGGCTGGTGAGCCTTTGCTGCCCTACCAGGTCGCTCGCTTTTTGCCGCGCCCTGGGCCGCCTCAAAGCTATAAGGGAACCCGCTCCTTTCGTGACAGCATTAGAACCAGGTACACCCCCCGGTGGAGAAAGTGCCGGAGAGTCATCCTCAACAACGTCATTATCATCTTCGTTGTCGTCGCAATTGGTGACAAACCAGGAGAAGCAATTGCACCGTGCGGCTTGCTTGGTGGTACCTCGAAGCGACCTCTACGCGCTTTGCCTGAGCCATTGCCTGTACGCATTCGGTGACTTATGCTTTGCGCTCCCACTCGGCGCATTGGCGTGCTTGGTCCCGAGCCGCACCTTGCCACTGTGCGCAGCCCTCGTGGTGGCTGCTCGAGATCCCCCCCGTAGCTCCAATGCTTTGAAATGGCCGTTGCCCGGCGAACAGTGGGCAATTTGCGCCCACAAGTAAGGACTATTGGCATTAAATCTTCTACTCTTTTTTGTTGGTTTCTCTTTGAATATACACATTTATCTATCATCTTGTTTAGTCAGCTTCGTTTTTAGTACGTGTTTCTCACTTGAGCTCAGGCTTTGCGCTATTAACGATTTTTCAAACTGAGTGTCTTTTCTATTCTTTTTGTGGTGATCGCTGTCTCTGTTTCTGGGTTTTCACCTCTTGATTTGTGTGCGACAACTTCCGAACTTGGTCGGTCAGTTTTCTCTACGCTCTCGTCGATCTGGCGGTGTTTCCTTTTGCTGTAGTGGGTTTCGTGTCCTGGACTCGCGGCCCTTCTCTACGCAGAGAAGCTAAAGAGTTGGCTGCTATGCAAGCGAAATCACCACCGTCTACCTTTCGTGCTCTCGCCATGCGCCACTATTTGCGTCACCGTGGGCATCAACCTCCCCTTACCAGCACATCACCTGACCTGGAGCCTGCTTACAATTACAGCGAAGACGAAGAATCATGTGGTGTACATTGCGACGAAATCTGTGGCGATTGGGGCTGTGGGGTCGTGGTCGCAAGGCAGGAGCTCGACGAAAAAGTGCCCATATGTGGCGACGAGGTCGTGGTGCATGACAATTGCGCAATCGTAGGTTTACGGGGATTCACGGCCTTGGTGGTGGATGTAGACTTGCCGCTGCTGTCGATTTCTCCAGCTGCCTCTACGACGGCTAATGGTCCAGCGACAGGTGCTGCTATTGCTGCTTCGACTACTTCTCGCCACGGTTTGTCGTGGTCCGAGCCGCGCCTCACCCTTCGCCATGCAGCGCTGCCTTCAGCACCGTCGACCTTGGACGATGGAATCGCAGATCCAGTGGCCACACCAGCGCTTGCAACCGCACAGATGTCGGCTGCAATTTCAGGAGCAGCATCAGAAATTGAAGTGGCCAGTGTGGTGCCAGATATGGCAGCAGACATTCTAGCGGCAGAAGTGCATCCAGTGGTTGATGTTCACGCCGTTGGCGTTGCGGCCAGGGATAACTGCAACCACAATGACACGCGCGTACCGGCTGAACGAGATGAAGGTGAAGTTACAATGCGTATGACCTCTCAAACTAACTCAATACAAGAAAAGGAGCCCTTGCGTCCCCTTGAAGATCAACTGCCACTAGGAAGTAGCTACAGTCAGCCGCAAGCGGCAGTTGGACCCTCAGCAAACCATGACCGTGCTCTCCTGGCAGCTTATTTCGACGGCTACGACGGCAATGACAACGCTGAAGTGGCTGTGAGCCAAGAAGCGCACGCAAGCAGCACCGGTGCCATCAGCCGAGGCCCCACGGAGAGCGTCATTCCAGCGTCGGACGTTCAATTCCTGCGACGAAATGTGGTAGGAAGCTTTGGCTACAGCTGGACCCTTCGGGTGCAGTGCGTTTCCGCGGGCATTCTCGCGCTTGCTGATGTGTTCTTCGTGCCCTCCTTAATCGTGCTTCTTGCGACTCGCTATCGCCTTGGGCCACACCGCCGGAAGGTTAGGAATCTTCTTATTTCGTTCAGTATATGTATCTTTTGTGGACTTCATTATTTCCTTTTCTCTTCTTCTTAAGCCTCTCATTGGTGAAAATTCGCTTAAAATTGCCTCCTGCCTTCATTCTTGTTGATAATCGCGTGCGTTGGTGGTATGGGATCTCTCACGCCTTTGTGTGTGGATCTGCTGCTGTTGCGTTGCCAGATATTCGAGGGCGGTGATTGGTCGAGGCCACGGCGGCTCGGCTTTCGGGAATACGCGCTCATCGTGCACTTGACTGGCCTGGTGTGCGCCGACACTTGCCTCTTGCCGTTGACTTTAACGGCTCTTTACCTGCTCCCATGGCGTTCTCAGCCGCTGAAGCGCGCGCTGCACAACGAGTTCGTGCTTGGCATCCCTGCAGTGTCACGCATGCGACGAAAGCAACTTTCTGTGCGCGAGGTGTGGGAGGAGGCACGCGAGTTGCACTACTTCCCAACGCTTGCGAAGACCTTGTTCCTCTTGTTGGTAGACCTGTCGCTCTTGCCACTCGCAGCTGTATCACTTTTGGCAGGCTTTTGGCGGGCAGCGCCTCTAAGGAAAGTACTTGCGTTTGAGTTTGGAACCTGCAGCAGCCAGAGTAGCAGCGTCAGCTCTACTCGAGGTCGCTTCGCTGCTGCCGGTCAACCTTTCGCGTATGTGCCGCCTTTGCTGAGCGGACTGTCGTTGGCCGTGCTCGATCTCGCGCTTTTGCCCCTCATTGCGCCCGTGACTCTGTGCTGGTGGCGAGCTCCGTGCCTTCGTGCGCGACTGCAGCATGACTTCGGCTGCGGTTCACATTGTGGCCGCAGTCGCTCGAGAAGCGCGCTTGCTGAAGTAGACAACGACGCACTAGCATCACCTGCGGTCGCTGGCTCGCCCCCGCCGCTACCTCGTGTAGAAACCCCCTCACCCACTTACCTCAGTGCGCTCTTCATAGCGTTCGGGTTGCAGCTGCTAGACTTACTTGTCGCGCCGCTTTGGCTGATAGGCCAGTTGTCGCACCTGCGCAGAGATCGCCAATTGGTGAAAACGGCGAGCGCCAAACAAGATGCCGACACGGGTGTGTGGTGGATTCTCAGTACTGACCACGTGGGCAAAGAAAGCAACAACGTGAACGACGTCGAAGGCAACACCGGCAGTGCAAGCCAAGGCGATGGCTCCATTGCCATCGCTCGTCCTCCTGGTGCCGTTTCCGCAGGAGCTGCCGCTGCAGCACCAGGAAACACTGCGGTCAAGCTGGCGCCACTCGAGCGGTCACTCAATACCGTTGCTCAACGTGTGAGCGTAGGACCCTTGGAGTGGCATGGGCACGTGCTCCGGGTATTCCTGACGGCCTTACACGACGTGGTGCTCCTCGTGCCACTCTTACTTCTCTTGTTTGTCACGTTCTATCGCTGGTCGGCCGTCTGGTCTGAGCTCCGAAAAGCGGTCTATCCGTCATTTTCGCAGCAAGAAAGCAGGAACCAAGCCACCCTAAGTGCAACCACAGCTGCAAGGTCGAAAGCTCAACCCCATGCGTTGCGGGCAATGGCTTGGAAGCAGTTTGGCCACCTGCTGTGTGACCTGCCCGCTTTGCCACTTGCGCTCATTGTCATTGGGACAGGCTGGCGCTGCCGTGCACTCTGTGTAGCCTGCTCAGCCAAAACACGAGATGAAGACCAAACAGTACCAGGAGAGCACCTACTTGTTGGCACCACCAGGAGCCAACCAGCAGCAAAAAAGCCGAGGCGGCAGATCGTACTTGAACAGTTTTGCTCGCTTCTTATGGACTTGTGCGTGCTGCCGCTCTTTATCCTGGAGTTAGTTACTTTCGTGCGGGCATGCAGCGTGCTGCATCAACTTGCGTCGAAGTGGAGTGTGCCACTCGATGGGAAGGGCCCTTCCCATTCGCCCCTTGTGCAAATACTGGATGTTACCGTGGCATTTCCCAAAAAGGGTCACCCCGTGTTTAAAATCAAGGGCATTCTGCAAAACCATGCAAACTCAACGCAATCACAACAAGCAGAAGCAACGCCAGTGGCACCAGCCGCGGCACTACAGGGAGCGTTGGCCGCACAAGCACCGTTCAAGTTACACGTGCTGGGCACTCAATTTTGGGACGAAGTTGACCTTGCTTTTGACGCTAGCCTCGTTAAAGGTTACCTGCCGCTAACCGTTGCGGGCACTGCTGCCTCTCAAGCTCATGCTTCAGCTGGGGTTGGTGCTGTTGCAGCGAAGTCATCGTTTGATCGTCAGAATAACACAAAAGGCAAATTGGCTGCAGAATGCAACCTAAGTCAGGTGCTCGAACAAGCAAACCAGCGCCAAGGCGATGGTAACAGCCGCGATAACATCGTCGAAATTACGCTCACTTTACCTTTTGTTGACCGGCGACGATTGGCTAATCATCTTTGTTTAGTCAAGCACTCCGTGGTCGCTCTCGTGCAGGTTTCCAAGTTAATTATAATGCCTACATGTACACGTCCTTTCCAATCATTTGCATCAATTTGTTCCATGAAGGCGCACCACGGTCGCATGCTCATCTTCCATACAATTTTGCATATAGTATGCTTTTTCCCTTCGTCTTATCACGGCCATGTTAGCTTCGCCCTGAGGGAGCGAGGAATTATAGCTTTCGAGAAATGTTCCCTAAATGTGTTCATTCTGCGTTGTTTTCGCGATGCTTGTCACAAATAGGTTGAAGCAACTCTTTTCGAGACTGTGAACGGTGTAAAGGGAGCAACGCACCGAGTGATCGCTCTAGCTTTGCCGATCAAAATGTCTGCATTGCAGTCTGCTTTGTCCGCTGCATGGCTTGCTGATGAGACTGGTGAGAAAGCTCAAACTAACAACAGCGCTGCTTCATCTACTGATACTACTGGCACTAATGCTCAAGCTTCAGTTGCTGCTCGTACTATGACTACAGCCGGAAGCGACTCTCAATCAACAGCATCTGAATTGTACGTATCCGAGCCCCAAGCAACATCCGGGCTGCTCTCACCGAGTGACGAAGAGCAAGGAGAAGATCGTGAAGGCGAAAACGGGCTGAGGTTTATCCCGCTTGAGAATCCATTCGGTAGCTCCCACTCTTGGGACTCTCCCTTGATGCCGCATGAGGTTGACGCCTGCCGAAGCGAGCACGTTGGCGTAGTCGACTCTTTTGCGCCAATCGTGTGGGCAGAATTCACAATGCTGGTGACACATGCTGCGCTGAAGACGCAGTCGAGTCTCTGGTACAGCGCCAAAGTTCTCGCACACGTCCCGCTCTTTTTGGCCTGTTTCTTAGCACCCTGGCGGCTGGTGGAGTTGTTGGTTGCGCTCTTCGAGCCTCGCCGCCGCTGGCCGGCCAGGAAACTCCGCCGTTTGGTAGGGAGGTTGGAGCGCGCCGAGGGGGCCCTGGCGCTGTACCGTTCGCAGCTGCTGCCGTTCTGCAACCGCGCGGCCAAGCAGGCGGTGGACCGGACAGGCTCAGTGCGAATAGGGGACAGTGTGGAAATGAAGCAGCGCCGTGCGGCCGCAGGAGAAGCAGTGATAGCAGGGAAGGTGACGGGCGTGAACTACGGAACAGGTTCGTGCCACGTGCAGCCGCTGCGGTCGGAACTTCGTTTACAACGACGTGGCCCTTC
>Ga0307982_1002668_pt1 | contig 14379 bp, 9 predicted proteins | sample OrgLakmetagen989_FD_201847 | JGI IMG/M metagenome (GOLD analysis project Ga0307982, IMG submission 201847) | Saline water microbial communities from Organic Lake, Antarctica - #989 | ecosystem: Environmental > Aquatic > Non-marine Saline and Alkaline > Saline | place: Antarctica: Organic Lake...
GGATTTCGATGAGTGGATCGCCATTGCCAAGGACAGGTCGAAGTGGAGACAGCTGACTCACTCCATTCCCAAACCTCCTGATGCCTGACGGCTGAAGGACACCTCGAGAGAAAATGATTACAATTGTGTTACGCAAAAGGACACTCAGCCCAGTCAGACTTGTTCTGGAGGTTACATTCTGTTGCTATTTGCCACAGTGGTGTTTCTTTGTATTTTGGGGAGTATTAAGTAGACTAGACTAGAAAGGGCGCAATCGAATCTAAATGCACCGTCGTCCATGTTGTTTCTACTGCCGTTGATGTGGACGCGCAATGAATTCCTTTGCATTGATTTCCCTGTCTGCTGAATATAGAGCCAATCCTTCCTTGAAGCAAAAACAGTGCCCTGATTGAACACGAAGAGGTGCTCATTTGCCGGGCGAACTAATACCGAGGAGAGCGGAGAACATGGCGCCGAGATCGATTTTATAATTGAGGAACGAATTCGCGTCCTTCACCGAAGTGACTCGAAACGGTGGGGCTGGCGAGAGCCTTAAAGAGCCTTCAAATAAGATGCCTCGCTCGCGCACTTCAAGGAGGTTAATGTTGGCGCCCCGCCCAATGTCCACCTCCACTCGAAGAGCACCCTTGGGCACATCTACTCGTAAGCCTGCGCCCGTCTGGCATGGAATATGGTAATAATTACGGCAGTCCAGAAGTGCAAATCGCAAAGAAGAGCAGGAGAATTAATTAGGCCAGAACATATACGTTCGATCGTGAACTTTCGAGGCAGAAATCACGCTGATATCGAAGCGTACAAAGGTTTCTCAACGCATGAGTCATTAAATTTATGTTCCACGTAAAAATACATTCGCTTTTCTATTTCTTACCATATCAAAGTTGTCAAAAACCACAATTCGCCCGTTGTTGGCGAGTTGAACTCGGAAGCTCACGGCAAACGGCGACGACCTCACTCCAAGCGGCTTGAGGAGTGGTAAAAGGGCTTTGGCTTCTGAAGTTCGACCACTGACCCGCACCCGCCCTCTGCCCACACACTCCACCGAATCAATCTGGGGCAGCGAGTCTTCGAGTGGGAGGCCTGTAATTGTGCCTAATGTCTGCGTCGGTTTGGCGAGAATCACCCCCACGAGTGTTTGTACCAATGAGCGCACCATGGGTGAGCTCTTCACGTCCTCCTGATGAATACAATGGTGCAGTAGCAAGCAGTGGCAGTGAAAGCATGTCTAAGTCACTAGATGAATATTAGTAGGCTAAACAAAAGGTATTTTAGGGTAAAAGAATTATTTGTAAATGGAGTGCTGTTAAACCTGCGCGAAGAAGAGAGAGCCGTGAAGGTCCATCGGTTTTCTCAAAGCTCTTGGCGGTGGTCCCAGCTTGAGGGCTCGGTTTAAGAGCCAAGGCACGCGAAAGTCAACATTAGCCAGGGTCACCACGACACCGCCTGAAGCTGACAGCTGCCGGATCCCAACAGACGTGAGCTTTAGCCGCACGGGTGGGCATTTCCCGCCAAGCAGTTCCACTTTACTAGCCGGCCCCACTCCAACTTCAAGGTTTTCGAGGCCGCCGCCCATAGTAGTCGTGCGGTTCACCAAAAATGTTCGAATCCGTTCGGAGACCTTTATCCGAGAGTATCATATTTTGCAAGGTAGTGAGCATAAGAACTACAGGGTATATAGCGGCAGGATTACCGTGTAGCATTGGTCAATATGCGAGCAGGGGGAGTGAGCTATGATCTAAACACTATCTCTAGCATACTCTGAACATCAAATGGCTAGTCACCTGTGCTTGTGCCCAGGTATGCTCGTCTTCTGGCTGGAAATAACTGTCTTCAATATTCTCTGGCTCACTGTTCCTAGGCAGCCCCCGAAATACCCGTGGCAAAATCCTAAGAGGCGGCTGCGCCACCAACATCGGCGCAAACGAGTGTGCTGGAGCGAAGAGCTCGCTAGGTGCCAATATAAGCATGAGGCTTACGAATGCCAACTTCATTTTCGAATTTCTTTAGAAAGATCTTACGAAGCGTTAGTTTGTAACTGATGTAGATAAAGCCACCTGTCGATAATTTAGGAAGGCCTGTATTTACTCGAGCTGGTTGCTACCAAGAGGTCGCTTGAATTAGCTCGGGGATAGCTGACGACTATGATTGTTAATAAACCGAAAAATAGCTAGTGGTCGACCATGGCTTTGCCAACTAAGATAGTAGATAATGCCCCAGAGCTAGGTCCGATGAGCTAGCTCCAGAGAGTCAGCTTCAGTGCTTCAGTGCTAAGTACTTGTGAGACAAGAGCAACGTTTCTTGTTGCATTTGGGAGAAGTCAAGATTTTGGGAACAAGAGACAAGAAGGAAGAATTTTACCCGGCGGGTGGCGGTGGGTTCAACATCGTCTTTCGAGTACGCACATCATAACATCATAACGCAGATAGCGGATAGCAGCGAAGCAGCTATCAATAATGAGGCGTACACTACAAGGCTTTGTTCAAAAGGCCTCTACGGCGACTCGCCTCACGGTTCCCAGAGGACCTTTGCGTTGCAGCTCGCGACCAGCGAGCTCCCATGACCTTTCAAAGATTCTTGCAGCAGTTAAAGAAGGCACCATCAGTGTCGATGATGCGACGTCCTCGATCAATGCGATCGGCAGCCAGGAAAGAAGCGCGTCCTTACAAGAAATGACAGAAGTAATTTCCAATTATGCGCGCATCGATCATGGTCGCATGAAGCGCACCGGTCTCCCAGAAGTGATTTACGCTGAAGGCAAAACAGACGACCAAATCCGCGGCATTTTCCTCTCGATGCACCGAGAGGCAACACGCGTGGGTGGAGAAGCACATGTAGTCGGCATGGCAACGCGGCTAAGCCAATCGAGTTTTGATGCCATTGCTCTCGACGTGCCAGCTCTGCAATATTACAAGGATGCTAGGATTGCTGCACTACGTTACGAGGATGCTGACGCAATTAAATCAAGTTCTGCGGCAGCGGCCGAGGCGAACGAAAGTGGTACACCTTATGTGGCAGTGCTATGCGCAGGGACGTCAGACCTACCTGTTGCGGAAGAGACTGCTGTAACCTTAGAGCTCATGGGCATTAAAGTGCGTCGGCTGTACGATGTCGGTGTGGCTGGATTGCACCGCCTCTTGAAACAAATTCCTGTCGTGCGGGAGGCCTCGGTCACCGTTGTAGCCGCTGGCATGGATGGTGCACTGCCATCAGTGGTAGGTGGCCTAGCCAAGTGCCCCGTGGTAGCAGTACCTACTAGCGTGGGTTACGGTGCTGCTTTCGGCGGGGTAGCGCCGCTGCTGACGATGCTGAACAGCTGCGCCCCCGGAGTCTCTGTCGTGAACATTGACAACGGCTTCGGTGCTGCCATGGTCGCTGTCAAGATGCTGGGAGTTAACAAGTCAGGGCGGTAAAAAGTTCAAAAGTAGAGTTTTTTGCCAACTAACTTTTTGATTAATTTTGATTAATTTTTGATTAATCTTTGATTGATGATTCGTCGAGAGCAAAGGGGCGGCTGGTTGAGGCCCGGCTTGATTTCAAAGCGCCCATATTCAGGGACTGCACTACTGCAATGCAATGCGCTGCTGTAGTAACAAGTAAAGAAGTCATAACACACCCCAGTCGAGCTTAAATCCATTTAAGCTAAATTAAGGAAAATAATAATTTAAGAGGTTTTATGAGGCTTAAATTTAGGCCTAAAATAGGCTTAAATTTAGGCCTAAAATAAGGATAAATTTAGGACTAAAATAAGCTTAAATACTTAGGCCTAAAATAAGCTTAAATTTAGGCCTAAAATAAGCTTAAATTTAAGCTTAAATATAAGGGTCCAGGCCACGGCCCTCTCGGGGTTAGGGCTAGGGTTAGGGTTTATCTGGAAAAGCGGGGAGGCTTAAATATAGGCCTAAAATAAGCTTAAATTTAAGCCTATTTAAGCTTAAATTTAAGCCTGTATTAGCCTTGAATTTAAGGTCAATTCTGTTGATCCGGAGAAGCGGAAGTGAGAGGCTTAAATTTAAGCTTAAATTTAGGCTTAAATTTAGGCCTAAAATAAGCTTAAATACTTAGGCCTAAAATATACTAAATTTAAGCCTAATTTAAGCTTAAATTTAATGGTCCAGGCCACGGCCCTCTCGGGGTTAGGGTTAGAGTTTATCTGGAAAAGCGGGGAGGCTTAAATTTAGGCCTAAAATAAGCCTAAATTTAAGCCTAAAATAAGCTTAAATTTAAGCCTTCTCTAGCTTTGAATTTAAGGTCAATTCTGTTGATCTGGAGAAGCGGAAGTGGGAAGCTTAAATTTAGGCCTAAAATAAGCTTAAATTTAAGCCTAATTTAAGCTTAAATTTAAGCTTAAATTTAAGCCGAATTTAAGCCTAAATTTAGGCTTAAATTTAAGGGTCCAGGCCACGGCGTTCTTGACCCCCTCGGTGGTCGTGCACTTAAGCATATTTGCGATGCTTCATTTAAGCCTAAATTTAAGCCTAAAATAAGCTTAAATTTAGGCTTAAATTTAAGGGTCCAGGCCACGGCACTCTTGACCTCCTCGGTGGTCGTGCACTTCAGCATATTTAAGGGCCTTGTTTAAGCCTAAATTTAGGCCTAAAATAAGCTTAAATTTAAGCCGAATTTAAGCCTAAATTTTAGCTTAATTTTAAGGGTCCAGGCCACGGCGTTCTTGACCTCCTCGGTGGTCGTGCACTTAAGCATATTTGCGATGCTTAATTTAAGCCTAAATTGAGCCTAAAATAAGCCTAAATTTAGGCTTAAATTTAAGGGTCCAGGCCACGGCACTCTTGACCTCCTCGGTGGTCGTACACTTCAGCATATTTAAGGGCCTTGTTTAAGCCTAAATTTAAGCCCAATTTAAGCCTAAATTTAGGCTTAAATTTAAGGGTCCAGGCCACGGCATTCCTGAATTTCTCGGTGGTCGTGCACTTAAGCATATTTAAGGGCTAAATTTAAGCCTAAATATAAGTCTAAAATAAGCCTAAATTTAAGCTTAAATTTAAGGGTCCAGGCCACGGCATTCATAGTCACAGCCAAGAGCTTATTTCCCCTTAAATTGAGCTTGTTTGAATTTAAGCTTATTTAGGCTTAACTTAGGGGCTTAATTGGATTTAAGGCCAACTGAGTTGTGCTCTCAAAGAAGTGCAAAGCAAGCTAGAAGTGTCAATGCTGGGTCGTTCCCTAATTGGCCTTATGGTATCACTCGAAGTAATCGCCAGCTATAGAGCTACAAGTGGATAAGTGGGTTCTCGTGCCTGTTGCATTAATGCCTATCCCAACTGACCTCTAAACCTAAACTTTTGCGCTTCCCACTTCCCGAGTTTCTTAAAGAATTATCCGCATAGATAACCATGAGCAGTTCCGTAAAACCAAAAAAAACGTCGACTACGTGTTTTCTTCGTTTTGGTGAGCCGCCTCGAAGCGCAAAGCCCTTGAGCTAGACCTGCTAGGCCATCAGCGCAGTATTCAAAGGAAATAGGGGTTTTCAAAACCAAGCCATTAGCCATTAGCGCCATTTGTACTAATTGGCCCATGAGGTATACCAATCCACGTCACTCTGAGTACTGTCCGGTGTGCTCGCTGGGCGATCTTTGATTTTCTCCTCAGCTGACGCACCTGCGCCAGGGTTTTCTCGTGATGGGCGAGCAGAGGTGGGCCTTGGCGCTCTTTTCGACGCTAAAAGAGCTTCCGCCACACTGCCCATAAAGCCTGGTGCCCCGAAACCTTCCGCAGAATCAGCACCCATCTTCGAGGTGCGCCGTGCGCAGAGGGCCTTTTGAACTGCCAGTGCATGCGACGTTGAGGATGCTTTGGACGAGGGGCCTTCGGAAGCTGTGGATGGAGAATGGGAGATTGGACCATGAGCATGAGGTGCTTCAACTTTCTCCTTCTCGCCTGGGGAGACAACTGGTGGGGTAACGCTCAGAGAAGAAGCCGCAGCAGGGCGTAGATAGTTCTCTGAAGAAGAGGCTTTTGCCTTCGGTCTCAAAGTAGCGCTTCGCTGTTTTGGCTCGACTGTCTCGCGGTGTGGGCTCAGGCGCAGCTCCTGCCCTTCGAGCTCAGGTACTGGGCCGAGAAGATCAAGCACCAGGTCTGAAGACGAGGACGATTTGGAAAGGGGGCTACCAGGTTGAAGGCCAGCGCTGCGCCGCCACTGCTCACTCATGCGAATGGTCTCGGGTTGATTCCCTGAGCATCTCTTGGGGGAAATAATTCCCTTCAGGTATGCCTCTTCATTGCCATCTTGTGCCCGCACCAGCTTTTCTGCTTTCGCCAAACGATCTGCCTCCACTTCTGGCCGTCCCAGCATCGTGTCGTAGTTGACGCCACTCTTAGCAAGAGCGTCAGGTACGAGTGCTTGGTCACCACCTTCCTCGTTTCCCGCTTCAGGATCCGGTTCAGCTTGAGTGACCCAACGTTCAGGCGCTCGGCTCCACTCAGCCACACCATCGGCTGCCTGAGCTGCCGCCTCGCGCTTCTTTCGTTCTGCCCCAGCTGCTGATCCCGCGAGGTCAAGGCGATCGCCGTCACGAGCCCACGTGTGCACTGCTGCTTTTACATGTTTCACCGCTGCATTGCCACTCTGACCGGTGAGTTCCGCAATGGTTGGCTCCTTCTCTCTAGCAGCCACGCCGTCTCCTTCCTCTGCATTCCATGCTTCCTGTAGAGCTGCATCGACATCCACCATGGCGCCTCCTTCTGGTCCCCGAAGGTCAGCTACGCCATCTAACGCATCGCCAAACCTCTCTGCTCCCACTGACATGCCTACAGCGCCCCGCCCTTCCCGTGCTTTCCCCACCTTCCACTGTGGCGACAAACTCAACGCATCACCGTCCCTCTCTTTCTCGTCTTCTTCTTGTGTTGCTGTAAAACGCACAGGGCCAAGGGCCATGTTCACAGCTGCGCCACCGCCGAGATTAAGCTTCATCATGCCATTTAACGCCGCCTCTCTTCGCTGTTCCGCTAAACTTTCTTCTTCTTGAGCTCGGGCCCTGGCTTCGTTTAAGTCTTTCTTCTGCTGCGCTTTTGAGCGTAAAGCTGCTCGTGTGGCCGTTACAAAGTCATCTTCTTCCTCCTCATTAGGTGACCAACTCAACGGATGCAGCTCCAATAATTTGTCTTCTTCGCCGATAGACTCGCGCCCCCCCATGCGCGCATAATCAACGCCCCCAACAGGATGCTTGGATGTTGCCGTCAGTGCAGCTGCCGTGTCGAGAATCAACCGATCTCCGTCCGCAGCACTGTTCGAGTCAGCTTCCTCATCGGCCCATCGCACCGCTGTGGCGAAGGCACCGCCACCCTTGAGGTTATCCGTTGTGCTCTCCGGCCGCTGGGGTATCAGATCTAGGACATCTCCTTCAACGGCTACTTCACGCTGGATGCGATTGGTCGAGGGATGAGTGGCACCTTTCGATGGCGGGGACCAGGACTCAGGGCCATCGCGAGATTCCTCGTCGCGGCTGTTCGTGCACTCATGTAGTATATCCTGCAGAATATGGTGCCGCAGCACGGCCTCGCTGTAGGCGCCTGATTTGCCATCTGCACCGCTCTGCGACGAAGCCCTCGGCGACAGTTGTTTATCAAGCCGGAGGTAGCGGTGGCCAACCGGTGTGCGTGCGCGGTTCATGGCGTATGGATCCAGATCCAACACGTCACCCTCTCGGGGGAGCTCTTCTGCATATTGACCTGGCCGGTCGTCCACTGCCACCCCAAAGCTGAAGGTGGGGGCCTGGCGAAAGGGCTTTTTCGGAGACAAGATCAGCACGTCACCGTCCTGAGGTTTTATGAAGCCATTTCCCATGTCATCCAACGGATCGCCCGCTGGTCGCTCGCCATAAGGCCCTACTTGGTCGGCGCGACTCGTGACACGATCCCACACGTTTTGGCTCTCGGTCATCAAATGGCCTTTCTCGCTCGCCAAGTAGCGAAGTGCTTTTTCGGCGCCGTCGGCGTGATGACCCGGCCCGAGCGATTCTAGAGGCGGGCCAAGAGGGGCTGCGAAGTCAACTTCCTTCCGTGCGTCCTTGGCTGGCACCGAGATTGACGTGCGCCCCACAGCGGTAGCCATGTCATGCACGCTAGCTACTCGACTAGGGCCAAGAGCTTGATGCACTGCGCCGCCACCACCACCGCCACCACCGGTAGTTGAAGAATCTACCCAAGCTACATGCAATTGAGATGCTAAATAGTCGTTGCCGCCTTCCGCTGGCTGGACACGCTGTTCGTCTGCTTTGCTAGGCTCGGCCCACTGGACAGATCGCCTGGACATGGACCTTGCATTGAAACTCCGGCGGTACCCGTCCACAGCAGCAGCTCGTGAAGGGCTCGTTAAAGGGCTACTCGAACCGTCACTGCTGTTCTCGGCATTTGAACCCCGAAGTGCTGCCAGCGCCCATTTCTCAGCTGCTTCTGCCTCGCTCTCGTTACTTCCTCGAGCTGCAGCACTTTCTCTTTCTGCTGCCTTTTTGGCTGCTGCTCGCGCTGCTCGTGCTGCTTTTCTGCGTGTCCTTCGACTGTGCGAGCGGCCTTCGGGTGAGTTCACCCAGCTCACATGCAGCTGAGGGCCGTAGACTGCTCCACTGCTTCGCGCAGCTTCAGAAGCAGCACGCAGCATGATAGTGGGCCGCTGACGCGCCGCTTCGTTGTCGACTTCGTTGTCACTACTGTGGTCGCCTCTGGCTCCGCTTCTTTGCGTGTCTTTTGGCGGGGGTTGCCACGCGGGTCCACTCCGCGCAGGTGCCTCTACGGCTGCTCTGGCTGTGGCCACGTCATAATAGCCCGGCCCCTGTATTCCACCGATGGGCTCATTAACGCGGCGCTCTTGTGCCACTCGGGCAAGCACTCGGCGGTTGTGCCACCCCACTGCTGCTCTGACCTCACTGCCATCATGATTGTTGCTGTTGCGATTACTGGTGCCACCGAAGAGGGCACTCGGCACCCGCCGTTGCACCATATGGCTGTCCACAGGCAAGGTAAACACCGCTTTAGGAGCGGCTGCTTTCTTGGCTATCATCTTCTCCTTTCTCTTCTGAATGGCCTCGTCACGGCGGGTTGCTTCCTCCGTCTCCGCAAGAGCATTATCCTGCCGGAGCCGCTCACGGAGCCGCCGTATTCGTCGCTTTTCTTCGCGTTCTTCCCTGTAGCGCTGTCTCCGCCTTCGACGACTTCTGACGGAGCTATCCATGCTGCTAGCTGAATTGTCGCTGTAGGAAGAGTGCGACGACGTTGACGAGTTGTATGACGACGATGATGAGCCATTTGAGGAGCTCGATGAGTGCTGCAACAGGGCAGCCAAGTCGCTCGGATGCAAATCTGAATACACACATCAAAATTTGTAAAACGTTAGAAATCGTCAATTTATCACGGCGGCTCTATCAATAAAGTATTTCATTTGAAATAAGTAAATTCAATTCGATGGCCATGATCAAAATGCACAACGTCATTTTTGGTCTCTGATGACTTACCGCTGGGCGAATAATCGTCGGGTCGAATGTTTGGTCGGTGCGGTTTTGCTTCTTCATCCTCGTCACTTTCACTTGCACCTTTGCAGCCCTTCGAGGACTTAGCCTGGTCCATTGCTTTCGGCTCAGCTGCTGCATTATCAGGTAATTCGAGCAAAGGTGGCATAGCTGCTTCGGCATCATGCGAATTTTCCGGCTTCTCAACGGGCGGCGCAGTGTCCTGAAGAGGCATGCCTTGAGTGAGAGGTGGAGGTCGGCCAGTTAAGGTTGCGGCCGTCACCCGCCGGCGCACGGTTCGCGCATAAGCAGCGTCGGTGTCATAAGCACCGGGGCCGCGACGAGCTTCTGCAGCCTGTTCCAAAGCCCGCCGCTGCGCCACAACCAAGGCAGCTGACGGCCCGTCTTCCGACGGTATATCATCCGACGGCTTATCCGACGGCCTTGGGCCGAGCTTCGGGCCGGCGTTCCATGAAGGTGCAGACACAAAAGTGTTCCTCTCCTCTGCGGGTGAGTGCTTCTTTCCCGCATAGCGCGAGAGCACCCGCCGAGGGCGATGCTGCGGGCGCGGAGCAATGCTCGGTGCCGGCCCTGAAGAAGGCCTCGTGAGGAGCCAAGCCTTATCGTTGAGAGTGGTCGGAGGATCAAGGGCTGCTTCTTTGGTCGGGTCAGACGCAAAGCGCGGCACTTTGCTTTTGAAAGCAGATATACCTTTGGACTCAGCACCTGCAGTTGGAGCAGCAGCAGCAGGACCAGCTTCGGTTTGTGTGGTGTCAGCATTGTTGCTCGAGGCATTTCGCTTCGAAGCTCCTCGGTCAAGGTCCCACATGTACGCGGGCAGCAGCGGGTCGTGCAACGGAGGAGTCGGCTGAGTCGAAGTAGGAGGATTATCCGCTCGGCGGCCACTGTTACCAAGGAATAGGCCTCCTCTGACACGAGGCGCCACTGCTGCATCACTTGAGCGTACCTCAACTGACACAGCGAAATAGTGAGGCAGCACAACACTGTCTTCTTCTTCTTCGTAACCGCTTGAAGCGTCTAAAGTGGCGCCTTGTTCCTTAAAAGTGACGTGTCGTGCTAGGAGTTGCTCAACTTCTGTCTGCGTGCTTCTCGACTCCACACCTGCTCCCAAGTTTCCAACCACTACTACAGTGCGCAGCTTCCCTGACCCCGCTTGATTGTCATCACCACCCCGTAAAAACGCTCCACCGTTATCCCCATAGCGCACCATTACCTGACAGCTTCGGCTTAATCCATTTTTCGCTAAGATTTTAGCGATAGCTGCTCGTGCAGCTCGGTCTTCCTTTAGCTCATGCATGCGAAGGGCCTCGCCAGATAGATTGCTGCCACCAGCACTACCACTCGTCGTCGCCTCTGCAAACGACTGTTTCTCTTCCTTCGCAGTGGGTCCTGCCTTTCTCAAGCTTTCAGGCGGGACCGAAAACAACTTTCGAGCTCCACGACTATCGTCGTCGTTCTTAGAACTTTGCAAGGAAACATCTGTAGTACCATTGACATGCACCTTCGAAATGACGCCAGAAGCCCATTTACGCCCTTGGTCTCGAACCTCAACTTGGTCGCCTACTGCCCAGTGCGGCCTTCTTGCATCGTTTACGGGGATGGGCCGCACAGCATCTAATGGAAGGACTTCTTGCACTCCTACATCGAACGCCACAGTATACGAGGGTCGAATTGAAGCACCACCAGCAGCAGCATCGTTCGCCCCTTTCTCCTTAATTTCTTCTAAACCAACTGTAGCAACCAATGTACCCATAAGCCAGGCTTCACCACCACCGAGAAGCGCCTGTACTCGACTCCCTATTTCGAGTTGTCTTTCTTCCGAAAAGACTTCTTTAGTATCCACTTCGCCTGTCGCATGTCGAGCTAGCGGTTGAGCCCACGTGGGCGCCCAGGTTTTGAACTTTTTGGGCACTCTATCAGAAGCATTCTCTTTGTCTCCCTCTTCCACTTCATCTTCATAGTCTTCGTTTAACTCTGCAGTAAATGCGAGGCGCAGCTGCTCTCTCTCTGCGTTTCCTTCTTGTGACACTGCTGCCTTAGCAGTCGTTCTTTCGTGGTGGCAACGGCAACCGCACTGCCACCAGCATTTGCCGTCGCACTCTTTGCAAGGATCATGAGTTGACCGATGCGCCCGACGAGTTGTCTTGACGTCAGAATTGTGGGACGCCTCTTTGGCTTTAGCCTGTGCGTTACAAGCGCGAGTATTGGAACGACTAACAGCCGTTCTGGTGGGAAGTTTCCCTCCACCAGTCAAGGCTAGGCTAAGATGCAGCACCACATTGTAGACAACTTCCCCTACGGCCACCAGCACTGCTTCAAGCTTAGTTGTCTCCTGACATTTGCTCTGCTGAGCGATAATCGAGTCGAACGGTAAAAGCCATGTTGCTGCTTTAGGATGCGCCGCACGGGTGGCATTAAGCACAGGACTCGCTCCTTCGTTGTGTTCTTTGTCACTCGCCACGTTTGGGTCACCTTTAATCTCAGTGACGTAACGGCCGAAGACGAGAGTTGCTGCTACACTGTCTGAGAGGCTGAATCGCTCACCATCATCATTATTGCGCTGGTTTTGAGCCGACCTGTGACGAAGTTTTACACCAATAGCGCCAGTGTTTGTGGTTGAAGAAAGGGTTGGTGTACACCGTTTCAAGAGGTCTCCAAAGCTTTCCCGAAGCGACACCTCCATGCGCACTCCGCCCACCATCAAAGGCCACCTCAGCGTAACGCCAAGCCCAAGAGACGAGAGCGCAGCACCGCCCGCCAGCCCCTTGAAGTCGCACGATTCGTTCCACTCCGCCAATGACGACGCCCCCGGCACTTTCCGCGCCCACGGTGCGAGCGCTGATGGTGGTGACCGGTGCGACGGCTGTGTAGCCCATCGCCTGCCTGAAGGGTCGTGAGGGCGATCGAGGGGTCGCAAGTCGAGCCGAACGCGACACTCCTCCAAGTCACAGGCCGGCAGCAACGGTGCGCTCTTAATGCTACTGTCCACGCTAATGTCGCCTCCGAAATTCCCTAAAGTGTCGTTCGCACTGCTCGTCTCTGCGGATGTTTTGTTGGCCACAGTGGCAGGTGACTTGAAAGCTACCGCAGCTGACACTGACGCAGAGAGCACGCAAGCTCCTTGTAGACTGAATGGCACTGGCGCTGGGGCTCTGGTAATACTGCTCATCTTGGTCAGATCAGGCGACAGGAAAGCAATGGGTGGCCCTAGCGTGTTTGATGCCTCGCCCAACCACTGCCCGCGATCGGACTCTTGAAAGTTCTCTGCATTGTCCACCTTTTCAGCGGTGTCGCGGGCGTCTAATCCCTTGTGACGACTTAACGAGTGGCCGCTGGGGAGCACCACTTTTGTGTTCTTTGACGAATGGGCTCGCTTTGTGCGCTCTAATGCATGCTGCTGCAATGCCGCTGCGTGCGCCGCTGGTCCGCCGCTGGCTCCAAAAGGCACAACCCCCTTGCTCCCTGCCCTTCGCGGTTTCGTCGCGTCTTGTCCCACTTTCACTGAGCCCGAGGCTGGGTGCTGCCATAGCGCTTTGCGTTGCTCCATCCGCCGCCGCCATTCAGCGACCCTCTCTGCTTCTCCATCGTCCCCTGCATCAGTGGTGGAACTATGTTGTCTATGGTGTGCAGAAGCATGCTTAGAGTAGCGTCTGTCCAAATCGGCACTGAACGTGCGCATCGCTTTCTGGAGCTGCCACTCGTGCGCTGCCCACAAGCAAAACTCCACGTCATCACGCCATGGCTCGGAGGTTTTGTTGGCAGTTGTAAGAGCAGCAGTGGCAGCCACAACTAAGTCAGCCGACACGCCGCTATGCCGAGCTCGCACGCGAGCGAGCGTTCTGTTTAGATAAATACAAAAAGGAGACGAATGATGTGATAGAAATTAATTTTTAAAATAGGACATTAAAGCTAGTAAGTGCTGTATTATCTCGCTTCAGTCCACTATTTTGGCCACCAATCCTTTGATCTATCGAAGGACAGGGCGCTCTATTAGGGCTACGGACTAGATAGATTTACTTTGTGATGAGCGGCGCAACAGTGTTAGGTGCCTTGATACTAAGTTTGTAATCGCCGCCAGTTAGCTGCACCATCTGCTGAATTCGCACACCTGGCGTAAATTGGGGCTGTGCTGCTTCTGTGAATTTATCACCAATTTGCTCGTCTATTTCGTCAGCATCATTATCGATGTTGGCTTCATTGGCGGCGGTTATAGTGGAGGGATTTTGAAGCCGATGAAGAGTATTCAAGATTGATGCGCTCGTGGCATCAACTTGCTGCGTGAGCGCTTCCAGAGTGCCATCCATTGAGAATGAAATTCTAGCCTGGTAGAGGTCTACTCAGCTAACGAGAATCCTATAATCAAGATGCTGCGACCGGCAATGGATACCGAGCTTGAGTATAGTACTGTAGCTACGAGCTAGGTACTATTTGTAGCAGGGAAACACATGAACTGATATAGAAGTAGAAATGGAAAATCTATCTATTGCGGCGTGCAATTTAGTGCCGGAGTGGCTCAACCTGAAGAAGTGCAAGCCAGGCTTCGTGTTGCCACGAGTTCCGCATCGACGGCGGTTATTATGTCGAAGTCTTTTGGTTAGATACACTGCACACACACTGCAGTAGTTTTTTCGAACAAGTGGAAGAAGCTCGAGGAACATGATGGATTATTCGTAACCAATACATTAGAGAACCAACTCCTACCTACCTACCTACCTACTACTAAGTATGGGTATTTGGGGGAAAAGCGTCAGCTGGAAAGGATCCTTTGGAAGTCACCCCCTTCCCGAAGGGTGAAATGAAAAAAATTTCGACGGGATCGAGCCGGGCGATGAGCCTTAGTTTGCTGAAACTAAGATTTATGGCTCAAGCTATCGCCCAAACCGATCCCGGCGCGATGAGTTCG
>Ga0307982_1002669_pt1 | contig 14371 bp, 7 predicted proteins | sample OrgLakmetagen989_FD_201847 | JGI IMG/M metagenome (GOLD analysis project Ga0307982, IMG submission 201847) | Saline water microbial communities from Organic Lake, Antarctica - #989 | ecosystem: Environmental > Aquatic > Non-marine Saline and Alkaline > Saline | place: Antarctica: Organic Lake...
TACACAGGGCACTCATCCACGGGCACCTCAAGGCCGCGAACAAAAAGGGGCACGGTGCTCCGCACCAAACTAACTGCACCTGATCCGCACATCGTGCGGGCACCCGAACTTGTCCTCTATCCTTTATCCTTTCTATTAAATGGAATTTGGTGGTTCGTGGTTCGTGGTTCGTGGTTCGTGGTTCGTGGTCGTCGTTTTTTATGTACCTACAGTACCTACAGTACTACAGTACAGTACAGATCTGTTGTACATGTGCAGTAAACAAAAACACAAGGAAGACCACGGGCACAAGAAGGGACACGCACCACGGGCACAAGAAGGGCACTCACCCACGGGCATCTCAAGGCCGTGCACGGAGGTGCTAAGAACACGCACCTACTCCTCCGCAGCAAAGACATTGCTCCGAAGCCGCGCATCGCGCGGGCACCTGAACTTGTAATTTCTGAACTCAACAACTAACGTCTGCATTCAAAAAATGAAGCCAAACAGTTGATATGCTCAGTCCGGTATAGAGCTTATTTAAAATAGCGCTCTCCTCAGAGGCAAGGTAGCATTTTTTTAAAGGCATCAAAGCAAAGGCGCACTACTGTAGAAAGAGCTGGTTTAGCGACTGCTATGGTGCTATGTTTTATACCGCTGCTTCTCGCCACGGCCGACGCAAGCATCTCATCACCATCGGGCCAACCTGCGCTCACCGCTCGTAGCATACTTGAAGCAACAGATTCACCTGGAAACGAAACATTCCCCTTCAATAGACAACAAATTCCCTCGTGGCAATTTTGGCGGCAGCCAGCACCCACTGACAGGAATAAAACTGGGGAGAACTTAAGTACTTCACCCACACCCAGTAAGTCTAACGCTTCAGAAGTACCGCAAAATGCGAAAAGGAACCTAGGAAATTCTACCTTTTCAGATACCAGCGCTTCCTCTATGGATCCCAAGAATACTTCGGGTTTCAGCTTTGCTCGGCGATGGGCTCCGCGGTGGCCTTCAGCAAAGGAAGTAGTACCTCTTGAGACTGCAGAACCACGCGTTGAAGATTCGTCGCAGACACCGGTCTCCACACGACTTGACGCCCACATTCGTGCGTGGGCCAAAGGGAAGCAGACAATTGGCCCATCAGAGCTGCCTGTCCCAGTGAATCTCGATGCTTCTTCGAATGCAACCGAATCGCGCAGAGCAGTAGTGCTCTGGCTTTTATCTGCATCGTCAAGCACAAGAAGCATCGCAGCAGACTCCCTTGAAAAGTTGAGGCTGAACCGGGCGGCCTTAGCAAAAAATGCAGCCTTAGTGGCTACGAATGCGACTCATATCGCCAAGGCTGCGCTTCTCTACAAGTTTCCGGTATGTATACTCAAGGATAATCATTTGAAGAAAATGCTTACATGTGTGATTTTCACATCTTTGATACGTGCTTAAAATGTATTTTCTTCTTTGGCTTACACAGCCATGCCGTATGCTCAAACCTCGTGACGCGATTATTTCTAACACCTTGCCTTGCATGTCTTCTACTCGAAAGGTTGGTTTAGTGGCAGCAGCATCTGTTTACCAAACAGTGCGCCGAAAGTCGGTATGGGAGGAGCTTGGCTTGTTCTCACTACAGGGTGTGGCCGGTGGCGAAGACGCAATTGGGTGTTGCTTAGACGCTGGCGACGGCGCCTTCTTGCGACCTGGCGGTGGAGCGCCATGGCCACAAGTGCGACTGGCTGTGCGGCGAAGGGTTGAGTATCTGGCAGCGCAGGCAGTTAACGAGAAAGATTCTTCACAAGAGGCACTGGTGGCTGCTGTGATGGCTATTGTTCCATCAGCCGGCACTGTTGAGAACAATTCACGTGATGCTTCTGAAAATGTTGACAGCTCGAGCGTTGAGATGAGCAATATCGAACAAGTTTCGCTCAGTGATGATCTTCTTGAAGAGAAACATGTACAGGGCAAGCCAGCAAATACTGCCGAAAGCAACGCCTCGTCTAGATTGTCGCCAGTATCAGAAGCAGCTGTGGCGGTGGTAGTAGCCAAAGAGGCTCACCTGAAAGCTCTATCGGATGCCTTGGCAGTGCGTTGTATAAGAGGTGCAGACCATCGCGTTGCTTACGTGCGCGCATTAGGCACTGCCGCCAATATACTCAAGGAAACTGCTGCCAATCTCACACGTGCTCAAGCGACTTATACCGATGAAAAGGCTAAAGTTGTAGCAAGACAGGCTGAAGAAGAAGAAAAAGCTAATGTCAAAGCATCGTTAGAAGCTACTCAGGAGAGATCTCGTCAAAAGAAGACCTTGCAGGTTTGCTGTGGTTACCTTTAAACTTGCGTTGATAATACCATGCAATAGATTCAATCTGATTTCTCACACTGTGCAATGATTCTTCGTGTTTTTATTGTTTGTAGCTGGGCCACTTTCACTCCAATCATCGAGGTCTCATTGATGGTAGCGGCCCTAGGATTTGGTCTCTGATGTTCGCTCTGAGCGTGCTTTTTCAGTTGGCTGGCGCGGTCGTATTTGATGCATGGCATTCGTGGGGCGCGAGCTTGTTTGGTTGGGGGGCAATTTCGGAGGTGAGAGCTAACGCGGGAAAGGTGGCTGATAAGGGGGGTGCTATACACTGCTTCTTATGTATCCGCTGCTCGTTCGTTTCTCATCTTACGTTTTCTTCTATTTTCATATTTCTATGCTTCTTGACATAGTTGGTTTCGGAGGTAATTGGTGCCGGCGCTGCCTTCCCGTTGCTCCTCAAGCTTTTTGGCACATCCACAGCTTCGATCCTTGCCTGTCTATTCGGCGTTGGCACCGTGGCATGGGTGCCACCTCAGCTCGCTGAACCAGCAGCGACTGCGGCTGCGGCTATAGGTGCAGCTGCATTTGCTTCTGGTCCCTGGGTCAATCGTGGTGCAGCTCCTGATAGTCGTGCTGCTACTGCGCTGCCACCTGAGTCGCCACACCCCCAGCCATTACCATCGCAGACTCAACATCAAAACAATATTTTGCCAAGCTTCCCTAATATGATAAGTCAAGGCCAAAGCACCGATGAGGTGACGTGGCCAGCGGTGGGGATAGCTCTAGTGGAGTCAGAGCTTGCAGAAGCCCTTCTTCGCGTGACTCGCGACGCTATTCTCCGATCCTTGAGTAGCGAACCCACTGCCTTTGAGGTGGAGGCTACTGGCATAGAGCAAAGCACGCTGGAGAAATGTTGGCGCGTGCGGCAATCTAATGGAAGAAACAAACATTACCATGACCGTTATTGGAGTGCAGCAAGTGACGCTGAAGAGCGAACTGCTGTGTGCTCTATGGTACGCACCCTTGAACTGCGTCGCCTTGGTCACCTACAGTACCTTCTCCTTCATCGCCCCAAAGATCTCCCTGCATCTGCAGCTACCGCAAATGTCCGTGGCTCCAGCAGCAGTGGCGATATTCCGGAGGTTGCCCTGTCTCATTGGGTATCTGAGGTGCATGAGTGGACATCTTCTGTCCGAGCAGCAGTGAGGGCAGTGGTGAGCAATGGAAAGGATGGTTATAACGATGACTTGTCTTCCGTGCCAGGTCTCTTTGATGCTATGGCTCGAGATGGTGTGGGTGCCGTCTTACTTGCATTTGCATCTCGGGGCGTTAGCACTCCATCTTTGCCAACCAATACGTCGGCTCCAGTGGCTGCGGTGACTCTAAGTGGAGGTAGTCAAGCAGTCACAGATGAATGGGAGCAAGATCTAGCAGGGGCAATAGCGCTACCAGCGGCGAGAGTAAGGCTCTTGGTTGCTTTAGAATTGGCAACATCGGCTGAAGCAACGTCCTGGCAAAGACACGTGAATCGCCTGAGGCACGTGCTGGGGCATCGACCGAAACGAGGACACCAGCAACAGAGGCTTCAAGCTGCGTTCCCCTCTCCAGTGGATGCAACCCACGAACAAAAAAGCGGCGAAAATATTGCTGATACCTCCATTGATGCCGAAGACATCACGCGGGGGAATGCATCACCGGAAATTATAGCGACCTCGGAAAGCGATTCTTCTACGGAAACCATGGGCGCAGAAGAAATCAATCGCAATAACACATACACAGACGCCACAAACGAAGGAGGTACGGCGGAAGAGGCTTCCAGCAATGACAGGACGTCGAGTGTATTGGCAGCCGCTCCTGTTGTGACTGCATCAGCTTCGCGATCATCGGGTGCTCTAGGGTGGATTACGGGAAATGGTCTGCGGCGGGATCGCTTTTTAGTGCGGCTTCCCTCTGGCCGTTTACTCGCGGTACCCGTGCGGAAACCCCTGCAATTTGCAGCTCGAATGGGCGCAGCGGTGATGGCGCATCGCTGGTTGAAAGACTCGCCGCATGTGGACTCCTTGGGCAAAATGGCGAAACACCAAAGCAGATTGCTCTGGCGCACCACGAGAGGCATTTTGGAACGACGTTTTGCGGTATGCGGTATTCGAATAAGGATGAGATTAGAGGTTGCGAAGATAGGACCTTCAAGCAACAATGATGCACGTTCATATTGAAGATTATCTCAGTGCTATGCTTCCCGGTCTAATGATAATTTTGTTATCAGGTACCTCTGCGCGGGGCAGCATCCGATCTTTTGAACCGCGTACCGCGACTCACCGACGATCGTGCTCTGTCCGACGCAGAAAGTTCCCTCGTGCAAATGGTATATAATTCGCACCTTGAGAGTAGGCTTGAAAGTTACCGTTTTTTTGGCCTTATCTCATCTAATTTTGCCCAATTTCCACGCTCAAAGGTTGATAACTTTTTGGCTGAGGTAGAGCCTGGATTATCGGCTGAAGAAAGAGCGACACGTGCTGCCACTCTTGACCCGAAACTCATTTCACCAGCATATGAAGCGGAGCTCAAGAAAAATGTGGCAAGTCTTTATTGTAGCATTTGCGTAAAGATTTAGCGCTACCACGGCATCGTGCTGTCTGATTTATTGAGCGTTTTTGGTGCTTTACTCAGGTTAAGAACTTTTTCACGGGGAAGATGGTGAAAATGATGCTGATTCAAGTGCAGTTTCTGAAGCGCGAATTGTTCAAAGCTATGGAGGCTCTGGACGAAGTTGTGGATTCCAATCGGCTCAACGTGCAGTTGCTCGCTGCGGTGCCTGCTTTCGGTCTTGCGTTTGCGGGAGCTAAAGTGGGGGCGAAGGTAAACACAGAGCGGATACTCGAACAATCTAACATTTTTGATAATTAAACCCTAGTCCTTCGACTTCCTCATTTGTCTCAATTATCTATTTATTTATGACTAAAATATCGACTTAAAGCTATGGTTTGCGGTGCGGACTCGGCGAGTTCGATCAGCGGGTGCCGTATTGGCTGATGCAGGGGTTGTGCTCGGAGATCTCGAAAGACTTTTGGCTCTGGATGGATCGAGTAGCAGTAGTGGTTGTGATGACTGGAGCCCTTCTCTTAGTCGTGGTAGCAGCTTATCTGAAAACACGACTGAGGCTCTGGAAGTAGGAAGAGCTCACACGGCAAGCAGCAGAAGTGATGTGCTCTCTGCGCAGGGCTTGGGGGAATTGTGCGTTGGCTTGCATCGCTACCAAGAACTTCTGGACACTGCTGCCATTAGCAGTCGAGGCGTGCCCAAAATGCTTCGGTTCTCGTCCGAAAATGCCAAACAAGTGAGTTGAAAGCTTATACGAGTCCTTTCTTCAGGCCATTCTTTGAACCGAACGACAACCTTGACATTTTCCCTCCCCCGTTCTTCCGTGCTATTCCAGGCCATTGAGGCAGACTTGCGCCGTTTGCTCAGCCCAGGCAGCCCCCATCTCACCAAACAGCAGCAGCTGGTTCTTGTTCGCCGCGCCGCAAAACGGCACGCTGCTCTTGCCAAGTCCTATTGAAAGCGAGTAACATGAGAAGTTTCTAGTAGCTTATATGTAGGCTTGGGTTAATCCTTAGTTTTGGAAATCCAACTGCGGTATATACAGTATATCATTTAGATACCATACCCGTTCCCGTAGTTCCAAGTACAAGAGATAGTTTTTTTTGCGTAGCTCTCCTTCTACGTTCTACCTAAGACGCCCCCCGCAGCTCCTAGGCGGCCATGCATAGTTCGAAGTTCGAAGCCCTTTAATGTGCACCGCTAAATTATTAAGACACATTCATAATGGGTATGCCCAAGGGAATTCTTGTTGCTGCACATGGCGAGGCACATGAGCACCATATGTTAAGATTGAAAGCTCACCATGTTCTGGACTATAGGCAGATCCAACACTTCGCAGCAGCACCGACGTATCTATGCATGCTTCCAATGCTTCCACATTTGATTTCAAAATCTTATTATAATATCTCAGCTAGCCTTACTGGATGCAGAGCGCATCAATTCATATGGTGAAGCGTCTAAGCAAAGGTGGAAGCTACGAAGGTCCTTCGTGCATTGGATCAAGAAGATCTAACCTTTCTCTTCATCTAATACTGTACACACTTTCGAATACTTCAGATGGAAATTATGCTTTTATCTTAAACATTCGACTCGAGATATAGGCTGCAAAGTGCCTCAGAGTGCAGGGCTATCGACAGACATGGCATGGGCAACTACGAAAGTATCCCGTATGTTCGACAAAATTAACTACGGTATATACCGCAGGTACGGGTAGCTACGGGCACCCCGTAGGTACGCTTAGGCCCAGCCCTACCTATATGTACTATTGATATATTTCCTATTGCCATCGGGATTGGGATTAGAAGGCCGTAGTAATGTAAAAAAAGCGGCCTAAACTAGGGAGACGCACGGATCTTGATTTCAAGCCCAGTGTCCAAAAACCATAGAACTGCGAACTGCTAGCTACTAGGTACTAGGAACTGCTAGCGCAAATGCAGTATGCAGCTCAATTGTATTCCTTATGTGCCTCTACGACATCTGTGCACTTGCCTTTCTTTGATTTTGGGAGAGTATTAACTGGACTAGACTAATAAAAATCAAGGAATTGAAATCTAGAATCTAGTTCGTTGTCTTTCATTAATAATCATTACTACCCATATCGGGGCTTGTGGGTTCGGTATGGTTTGCTGGCATCTAAACGTATGAAGCATAAAGCCAACATTCCAAGAACAACAATGCCAGACCCGTCATCGGGTTGAGCGCGCCTGTTCATCGCAACAAGAGCGAGAGCGCGGCACCCCAGGTCGGCACGTGCATTCCCCTGTGTACATGTACAAAGCGCGCCTGTTCATCGCATCGAGGCGAGAGCGCGGTTGCGGGGGAAAATAATGTGTTTGTGGTGTGTATGTGTGTGTAATAAGGAGGTGGGCGTCTACCATCCGAAGCCCCAGCCTTTCTCCTTATTCTGGACCTCCTTTCCTTCGGCAGGCGAAGCTGTTGACTCAGCAGGCGGTGCTTCTATCGCAGGTGTCGTTGCGTCCCCGAAGAGACTGCTGAAGTTCGGAGCTGTGCCGCCCATCATGTTAGCCATCGAACCAACCACCGAAGATTGCTCACCCTCGGCCGCAGCAGTGGTGCCATCTGCACCAGCAGCAGCTGGATCGCGCTCAGTGAACGAGAGAGACCGGCCCAAGCGTTCCACTCCGGAGGAGACCGCAGACGCACTGAGCATCGAGCCGAACATCGAGCCTTCTTCTCCTCCTTCGCCACCTTCTTCAGTCTTCGATGCGCCAGCGTCAGGATCCTTAATTCCATCGTCAGTGACTTCAAGCCCAAAGAGCCCAAGTAACCCGTTCTGCACGGTCTCCGGTGCCTTGGTGATCTCCTCCGCTTCCTCCGTCTTCCCCGAAGTCGCTGTGGTGTTCCAACCACCCGCTGCGGCAGTGCTCTTCGACTGTGCTCCTGCGATGCCAAAAGACGAGAGCTTATCGTCGTCAGCACTCGCCTTTTTGTCAGAGGAGGCCGCTACCTCCTTGGGTGCATCTTGGGCGTCTGCACCTTTCGACTCAGCCTCCTTGCTGCCTACTGCCTTGGGATCGGAATCCTTGGCGCTACCCTCTGCTTTTGGTTCAGGTGCTTTGGAATCGCCTTCCTTGGACTCAGTCACTCCAGGAGCAGCAACAACCGACGGCTTCTCAGAAGCTGTCGCAGCATCCGCTTCCTTCTTGGAGGTGGCAAACGTGAGGGTGACTGGCCGGCCCTTGGTGGTGATAATCTCAACGGCGCGCTCATACGGCTCGTCTGCTCCAATCAGCGATTCACCGTTGACCTTGACGAGGAAATCCCCCTCGTAGGGTAGAGGATCCGCTGGCTGCCGGGTGTTCTCATCCACCGAGGGCAGCTCATGGCCGTTGTCCAGGAGACTGATGCCGAGGCGCTCGTCACGGAACACCACCTCGTATTGGCGGAGGCTGGAGATGGCGTCAGCTGTCTCGGGCGAAGCCTTGGGTGCCACCTTCACACCAGCAGCAGCAGCAGCAGCAGCAGCAGCGTCCTTCTGGTCACTTTCAATTGAAGCTTCACCAGACGAAGCTTGCTCAGCTGCTTCCAATTTCTTCTTGTTCTCATAGGCTGCTACCGTCGGCACCTTGACTTTGATCACCTGGCCTGGCTTGGCGCCTGCAGGAATCTTGATCTTCGCACTGCGGTCGCCTGGAAGTTGGAACTCTACCGTATCTCCGGCTGCAGCGCTAGCTGGCACTTTGACCTTCACCACCTCTAATTCGTCAGCCTTGTACTGGTGCGCAGACTCAGACGCCACGCTCTCCGCGTCGGCTGTATTAGGGCGAGTTTTGGGAGGCGATTTGCTAGATCCACGCAAGAGCGATGAGATGCCACCACCCAAGGTACTCGTTGAAGGTGCTGGTGCTGGCTCCGCGGCATTGGCTTCTGCTTCGGTGGTTGAAGCAGCGCCACTGCCACCACCAAAGAGGCTCCCGAAGCCAGCAGCTGCCATATTGAGTCCCATGCCACCGGTGTTGGAGATATCGCCCAACAACGACCCTCCCGCCTCCTCTTGTTCGGGTGTCTTCTCTTCTTCATCCTTCGCCTCGCTTTCCTTCTCCTCCGTTGCTGCCGTGTCGGCTCCTACGGTTGCAGCGCCATCTTTACTTGGGTCCGTCTTGGGTGCAATCTTAGGCGCTTTCACTTCGATGAGCTGGTTGGGTTTACAGTTGGGGGGCAACTTAATCTTGGCACTGCGGTCGCCTGGCAACTTGAACTCGATGGTATCTCCAGGTTTCCCGCCCGCAGGCACGCGCACTTTAAACACCTCCATTTCACCGGTCTCCTCGCCCTTCTTGCCCTTGTCCTTCCGGAACAAGGTCGTGATGCTCTTCTTAGGCGCGGCAATCTCCACTGCTTGAGCGTCATCGTCGTCGTCATCGTCGTCGTCATCTCCCGGCTCCCTCGCTGCGCGCAATACCTTCACACTCGCCGAATACGGTGGCTGTTCCATGAGACGAGCTAGCGAGGCCGTCGCGTCCACCACCGACTTCATGGCAAAGCTCGAATCGTCGTTCACGCTCACCACACGATCCCCCCTCTGTAGACCGGCCATCGCCGCAGGACCCCGCTTGACCACCATCTTGATGATGAGGAGACCCTCAACGCTCTCGAACTTGAGACCGTTCAGAGGCCCGTCGTTCATCGACGCTTCAAACATGCCCTCGCCTGGCCGCTCGAACTCCATCAGCAGAGGTCCCGCGCGAAGCAACCCTTGCAGAGCTGCGTGCGCCGTGTCGCTGTCCATTTTCGCGAAGCTCGCGTCACCATTGGCACTCACAACTCGGTCCCCTTCCTCTACGGCCAGAGCTGAAATAACGCCACTTTCGTCAACCGTCGACTCCACAAACAGCAGCTGTGCCGGGTCCCTGTTGCCCAGGACAATGCCCAGAGTGGCCGGCCGGAGGACAGCGCTTAAGATTTTGACGCGGCCTACATCATTGCTGTCGCCGTTGAAGTAAGAGGAAAGAGCCTGCAGAGCCGACATCTCGTCGTTGTCCTCGCTACCTCCGAAAGACGCCATTTCCACCAGCAGGCGGTGCGAAGACGCGCTGAAGAGGTCATTGGCGGTTTGCGCGAGTCGCAAGTTGCGCTTTTCTTCGACCATGTGATCGAAAGCAATGTCCAAGGTCGACTCGAAGAACTTCTTGCTCGACATATAAGAGAAGGACCCTTCGTAGCCGTTCACTTCGCGCGTCAGGCTGCGGGCCAGCATGCACACCGCCGCATTGTCAAAGAAGGCCGGGTCGCTCCGAGGCCATTTCTCGGTCAAGTCGCACGAGTCATCGACCTTGCTGAACAAATGCCGCGGCGCAACCTCCCTCGCACTCACCCGAGGGTCTCGGCGAAGGTCCACGAGGCGCATGTACCACCGGCTGGAAGCGTTGCGACGGTTGATCGGGTCTTCTTGCAACAAGAGCACAGCACGCATGGTCTCGCCACACACGAAACTGTCAATAACCTTGGTGTCGACGTCGTGCTTGTCCAGGTACTCTTTCTTCTTGACCATGAGATCAATGGCCGTAGTGTAACGGTCGCGCATGACTCCTAGATTCATGTCAATCAGCTTACGGCGCAGCAGCTTTATCTCGTCTTCAAGCCGATCGCTGGTGTTGCTGCTGCGCTCCGGATGATTGCCGTTCTGGAAGCGAGGTTCAGCGTTGTGCTCCCGCCACAGGGCCTGAATTTGCGCCTCAATCTTGTCGACTTGGGTCATGCGTTGCTCGCGCTCTCGCTCAGGCAGCACCTTCTGCAGCACCGTGCCACCATGGTCCCAAACGTCTCCTTTCTCTTTGGAACGAGCCGCCAGCACGGAGCCTAGGCCACCGACAATACTCTTGCGATGTGCACCTGCCTTGACATTACCCGTGCGCATCGCCTCCTCGTCCTTCTCGTTGCGACCCTTCGACTTCCCTCGCTTCCCGCTCTCAGCCGCTGTCTTTTTGGCTGCCTGCATCGCCTCCAGAGCCTTCTTGCGCTGCGAGTGGAATGCTGCAGAAATGGGGAATCCGCCCACATGGACCGTGAAAAAGTTGCCACTCTGGGTGGTGAGCACCAGAATCTGAGTAGGCGCTTCCTTGGCGGTGCGTTTGGCATCGGTCTTCTCTTTCTTGTCGGACTTGGCAGCCGCAGGCGCAGCAGCAGCTGCCTTGCCACCTAGTGCTTTCTTCTTCTCGGCAATCGCAGCCTTCTGCTTGTCCAAGTATGAAGCTGCTTGCGACGCCACCTCAGCCTTCTTGTTCTGGCCGCAGATTTCGGCCGCGACAACATGATCGTCGCTCGGCTGAGGCCAAGCCTGCGCTCGCATGAAACCTTTCCGCTGGCTCACACCATACAGTAGCACGTTCTCCTCGTTCACCGCCACCATCCAAATCGAGGTAGTGTCGCCTACAGCCGTGGAGTTGCCAACGGCAATGATGGTGGAATCCTGGAGCTCTTCAGGTAGGATGTACTCGGACGCTTCGCGCTCGTCCAGGTCAAACAAGTCCAAGTTCAGCGATTCTGCTTGAAAGAAACGGCTGTTCCAGGGGTCCCGGTTCGGTAAACGAGCTGGTTGACCCAAGTCGCGATCTTTTGGGATGTCCCAGTAGACCAGGTAGTTACCACTCAACGAGATCACCACATTTCCCGAAGGCGTGACATAGGTGAAGGTCACAGGCTCCCCGTGCTGCAACGTAAACATCTTGGCGCCGTTCAGAGACGACCAAATGTCCACAGTGCCGTCAGCGTATCCCGTGGATACCCATGAGGAGGAGTCTCGGCCACCAACGGAGGCTGGCGCCAGCACCAGTCGCGATTGGAGCCACTCGATCTGCGTCTTGCAGGGGATCGTCTCACTGGCGATGGCCTCGGTTGAGTGCACGTAGACCTCCAAATCCTCACGGTTGAGCGCTGAATACTCCTTGCGGTCTTCCTCTTCGCAGAAAGAGTGCCACACGTAGCCCAAACTGTGGTTCATGGGGGCGCCCATCCGGCTGAGGTCGCCGCGGCCCACGGGAAAGGCATAATCACCGTGGATCGGGTCCCGCACCCGGTACATCCCGTCAGGCTGCGCGCGCGTGATCTCGCCTGGCCAGGTCTCACCGTCGTAGTCCTTGATGCCCACCCGCGAATAGATCCGTAGATTTTGCACCGACACCGTAAACGCTTCGTGGGGCGAGGGCAGCTCGGCAATGCGCTCTTTGCCGCTGTGGAAGTCCAACACGAAGTGCGGAGGAGCCTTGGTCTCGGTGAGGCTCACGCTGATCTCGGCCGTCGAGGTCACTCGGTTGATGAAGCACAAGTAAAAGTTGCCACTCCCATCGAAGTCCACATATGGGCGGTACTCATTGTCGTGCTGGCGGCGGCGCCCGCGCTGGTTGCGCTGCGGCACATGCGGCTCCAGGAGCTTCAGCACGTCAACCGACCCCATGCTCACGATGGTGGCGTAACTGTCGCGCCCCACCACCGATCGCCCGACGTTATAGTGCCGCAGGAGTCGCGTGTCGTTGTTGATGTGCTTGCGCATGATGCGAATCGAGGCCCCGAACGAGCTCAGCCACTTGTCGTACTTGCCGTACTCGAACTGGTTGGTGTGGTTGTATTTCGGTGACGTCACCATGTACACGAACACGCTGCGGTTGATCTCCGCCTTGCACTGGTTCAGATACTCGTTGTACAGCAGGCCATCGCGCATGGTCGAGCTGTAGTCTCGGATCCACTGCTTTGCTTTTGCACGGCCGATGTCGGAGAGTAAAGGCTGGCGCCGCAGACGATCGGCCATGTTTGCACGGTAGTCGTCTTCATCGTGGCTGTAATAGTACATGAAAAACTTGTCCTGCGCCTCGATGTAGTGCTGCTTGTGGCGAGACCCAAAGAGACGGTAGCGCACGGTCCAGAACACGTAGGGCCACGCGTAGTTGAGCCAGAACTCGGAGCTCAAAATCATGCCAATCAGAGGCAGGCACTGCACTACCTCACTGCGCGCGTAGTTGAACAAGTACAGGCCCACGTAAGTGTTCACGAAAATGAAGAGGTAGGCGTATGACGACGCTAGTTCCGTTTGTAGACGGCCCGTTTGATACATGGCACCAGCGAACATCACAAACACGTGAGCAGACAGAGCCAAGGTGTCGCAAAAGTTGCAGCCTTCCTCGATGAATGGCTTGGCCAGGTTTTGCCACAGCGCGAAGAGCAGGAAGAGCAAGAAGGCACTTGTGATCTGCACCAGAACCACCAGATTGTCGGTGAACATTTTGATGGCCGGCACGGCGAGCTTGCGGAGCATGAAGGTCAATTCCCACCACCAGGTGTCAGGGTTGTACTTGGCGTAGAAGTAGCCGTACCGCACTTTTGCCTCGGCCTCATTGCGCAGACCCGGCAAAATCACTTGGGAGTACACCAAGCCCATGATGAGGAAAGGAATCCCGATGATGTAGGCGGGGGCAAACACGTAAAAGATGCGCATGAGGCTCTGGTGTTCGGCGGAATCGTGGCATCGAATGCTCGGGTCCTTGTCGAGCGTCTCGTAGTTCAAGCCAGGCTGCACCGAGCAGTCAATCAGCTCCAGCACCGTGAGCGACAGAGTCACGTGCGCGAAGCTCAGAAGCATGATGAACGCGTTCACGTACTTGTTGGCGATCCGCCGTGGGTTAAACTCATTCACATCCACCGGCTCGTGGTTCTCCGCGAAATCGCCGAGCTGGCTCACGGTGTTGCGGTAGAGCTTCAAGGCAGCGTTGCGCTCCGGGAAGGTAGTGATGTAAGTGGTCAAACTGTGCTGAAGGGCTTTCTCAACGAAGAAGGTGCTGCCGGACCGGCTCCCGTCTTGAGCTGCTTGGGCAATGGCAACACGATCATCGACTGAGTCCACATCGCGCAGCCAGGAAGTTTGAAAGGTGTAGCGGTCCATGGCATCGTGAATCATCGCCCGTCCCGTCTTGCCTTTGCCCTGCTGCCGCCGCTGAATCGTGGCGAAGCTCACACGCTCGTAGCGCCGCCGCCACCGCCGCCAGGTGTTCATGAAGCTGATGCACAAGTGGCGCCACACGAACATGAGGATGGTGATGGCGAGGACCATGGGCATGAGGATCAGGTAAAACACGGTCACGCCCACCACCTTGGAGAAGTGGCCAAGCAGAGAGCTTCGCCACTTGACCTGGTAGCCCCGCACGTGCGAGTCGGGGTTCGACATCTCGAGCTCAATCGCGCGCTTCCAGGCCACCGCACACTCGGCGTCGGAAAAGTGCACGGTGCTCACGAGCTCGGGCAGCTTGGTGACGGGGCTCACACGAGTCTCAAAGTTGATGGTCACGCTCGAATCCTGGAACTGCTGGGCAAACTTCGTTTCTTCGTCGTTGTCGAACATCCCCGCCACCTTAGCCGTGCGTTTCTCATTGGCGTGGCCGTCTTTAGACATGATGAACTTTTGAGTGCGAATGTCCACGTCAAAGGACACCGCCGAGTCCCAAGCGTTGTTCTTGAGCCGGCGCATGACGCTGTCGTTGTTGAGCGCGG
>Ga0307982_1002672_pt1 | contig 14365 bp, 2 predicted proteins | sample OrgLakmetagen989_FD_201847 | JGI IMG/M metagenome (GOLD analysis project Ga0307982, IMG submission 201847) | Saline water microbial communities from Organic Lake, Antarctica - #989 | ecosystem: Environmental > Aquatic > Non-marine Saline and Alkaline > Saline | place: Antarctica: Organic Lake...
GAAGAAGTGATCACGTAGCGCACCAAAGGCCTTGGAGGCTTTCTTGATTCGAGCATCCACGTCATGATGATCTGATAAGTCGCGATGAAGCAGTGACCCCAGATAGACGAAGGACTGAGTGAAGCTGGCCGTGCCCCCACAATCCAAAACGAGGTCCGAAGTGTCCCCAGTCCCCAGCCTCGTACTCCTCATCCCGCGCCGGACAGTACATGGCCTCCGTCTTGCTCTTTTGCCTGGTGCGCCGACGTGCATGAGGCGTTGCGCGCAGCAAGTCAAAATCGTAAAGAGGATAGTGTGTAGAGGGCAGGAAGCATAATACTTCCACCCCCTTCAGAGACGTAAGTCCTCATGAAAACTTTTAACTTTTATGCGGTCGGCAATTCGAATTCGCACCCGAGAGCAAAAAGGACATACACGGCTATTTAGCGTAAACTCAAAAATATATATATCTTGGCTGGGTGCCCCTACAAAGCAAAAAAATCGTAGGCGATCACTCCAAAGCTGTCCTTAGAAGCATTCACGCATCAGCAGGGGGTTCGAAGCCCGCCTTTGTGTCTGTTGCTGAATGACTGGTGCTCGACGCACCCGCCTCATGCGAGGGCGCACTCCCGGTTTGTGATGAGCCTTTCACCTGCTCTTGTTGCTGGAGAGCCTGCTGTTCGGCCGCATCCTGCTCCTGCTTCGCTAGTTTTACTTTCAGTTTCTTCCATCTGTCCCGCAGCTCCGCCGCTGACCACTTGTCAGCTAAGCCCTCCGCGCCAAACGCTGCGCATGCTTCCCGCACCGACTCCCACGAGAGCTCCACGGTGGTGGCGGTGTTGCTACTGCTGCTGCTCTTGCTCGTGGCAGCACTAATGTTCGTAGTGGCTTCGACGGTTGCCACGGCTGAAGCGAGAATGCGCTCTTCGGCAATGGTAAACCGTCGTCGCTTCACCGGTGGAGCTGCCTCAACGGTAGCATTCACTGTTGCATTCGGAGCAGCAGTGCCTGTGGCGGCATTTCCACTCTTCGCCTCGTTCACTCTTTTTGCAGCTCCTCCATTAGAGTCCGTGTCAGTAGTTGTTGCTTGGTTAACACGAGGACTTTTGGCAGGAGGTGGGTCATCTGCAGAGAGATCAATGGAAATGTCTACAGGGAGCTTGGCTGCCGGATCGACTGCAGAAGGAAGTTGTTGAGATGAAACTTCAGCGGGAAGCGGCGACCGAGGCCTCTTGTTTATATTGGCCGCATACCAAGGATTCAGCGGAGGAGGAAGAGCACCAGGCGCATACCAAGGAGTCCCATGGAGCGCCATGCACGCTTGCACCTTGGCGAGCGCGCGGGCTTTGCGAGACGAAGATGACGCAGTTGTCGAAGCTGCTGCAGTTGCCGCTGATTTCGCTGATGATTTCGCTGCTGTTTTTGCATTTCCTGTTGACGTTGCTGGAGTTGCCGTTGAATCAGTGACGACAGCTCCAGAGATCACTACTGCAGAGGCAGAGGCGCTCGTTTTCGCAGGTGATACCTGGGGTGCAGGTGCTGCTGCAGTGGCAGTTGTATCGAGTGGACCAACCACAGAAGCATCTTTGGCAACAGATGCGCGCGGGGAGGTTGGGCTCGCTATTGGAGCTGCCGGGCGGGGCGATGGTAGGTCACGCAACGGTGCTGCCGCTATCGTCTTCGCCTTAGTGGTAGAAGTAGAAGAAGAAGGTGCGAGATGGGCGCGAGATAGAGTGGCAGCAGCGACTACAAGCGCATTACAGCGTCCTTCGAGGCCGATTCGGCCGTCTTGTTGTTGTTTTCGTTGTTGTTGTGGAGGTGCGCTGCTTGCGCTGCTGCTAAAGCTCGTATCTGCGGTGCTTTCGGTGCCAGTCTCAGGAGGTGCACCGTCGAGAAACGTCTCAGTGACGTGAAGGTGGCGATCAAAGGCGAGACTGAGGAGAGACGACACAGCGCTCGCCGAGAGGAGGCCGCTGTTGCTATTGCTGCTGTTTGAAGAACTAGTTCCCTTGCCACCACCACCACCACTGCCACCACCACCGCCACCGCTTTTGCCGCTGCCTAGAAAACTGCCTTGTGCGCGATGACGATGAGCGAGGGCGTGTATGGCATGCGCCAGATGAGCACTTGCGGCTGCGTTCAGCAGGTCGGCTTCCAGGATCTGATTAGTGCGGTCCCGGCGGGTAGGTTTCACGGCTAAGCAATGCCCCGCTGCACGCTCCAATAGGTCTTTACTCTTGGCCATCCAGGCAGTGTGCGCTGTGGCCACTACCGCCGACGAAGGACTAAAGCTGCTGCTGCTGCTGCTGCCATTTCTGCCATTGCTGCTATTGCTGCCACCACTGCCACTGCTTGTAGAAGTGGTTTGACCGCCAGCACTCGCCAGCAACATGGAAGGAGGGTCTGCGGCTAAGTCTTGGGTGAACACCGCAGCGAAGTGCGAGGCATACTTGATGCGGAGGCGGTCAAACGCGCGCGTGCGCACAATCGAAGCTTCCCATGAGGAGGTGGCAGTTTCCGGCACCCAAATGGCAACCACCTTATCACACACGCACAGGAAAGACAGAGGAAAGGCGCAAATGAGCATGTTGAAAGAAATCAGAATACATACACAAATGAGCGCAAATGAACGTAACTCCCATTCAAGCAGACACAAACCACAATAAAAGCCTAAGGGTGTGTTTGAAAGGTACACATGTGTTTGAGAAGAAAGTGAGTAGATAAAGGCATCAGTTACCTGCGGCAGCCTCTTGGCGAGGAACTTTTCCAGCCATTTCCCAGCTTCTTGGTTGCCTCGCCTTCTCAGCAAATCAACGTCCGCGCTACCGCCGGGGCCTGGTGCGAGAGCCATCTCAATCTCAGTTTCTTTCGCGGCCGCGGCAGCCGCTGCTGCTGAGGCACTGTTGCTGCCACCGCTGCTACTGTTTGCATTACTATCCTTGGCAGTCGCACTGCTGCTGCTGCTAGACTTCTTGGAGGCAGATTGCTGCTTACGGCACAACCTCGCGCGTCGGCTCTCAGCTACACTACCTGTCGTCGTTTGTTCGCCTGCATCGGTGCGCCCTTTCTTACGCTCCGACGACTCTGTATCAGCGTTGGATGCTGCCGCCGCGTCTGTTGCTTGCGTAGCCGTATCTTCTTCATTATCGTCGTTGTCGTTGTCGTCATCCAAATCACTCAATCCTCCTTCGTCACTGCTGCCGTTGTCGTCGCCTGATACCTTGGTTTGAGAAAAGGCAAAACTCGCTGACGCATCTACGTCTCTGTCGTGGTCCTCATCGTTGCCTTGGTTTCCTCGAATAGACGAAGCAAGCGACATGCGTTGCGTTCTCACGTCATCTGTATCCTCTTCGTTGTCATCTGCTTTTGCTACCGTCCCTGCGTCCTGCGACAGCGGCGGGGGCTGCGATAAGGGCTCCAATGAGGGTGGCAGCAGTGGCGGAAGAGGTGGTGGCGGTTTGGGCTCTGTCGATACAGGTGGTGGTGGTGCAGCGAAGGGTGAGCAGCGCTGACGATGAGGGCTAGAGCGCTCTACGCCAAGAAGTAAGGCGCGATCAACAGCGAGAAGCAAAGGATCTGGCAGTGGCGGAGGCAGTTGAGGTTCTTCAGTCAGTGGTGTATTCGAAGCACCGGCTGCTGCTGTTGTTGGAGGTCGCCAGAACCACAGGGTGTGAAGTCCCAGAGGCAGGGCTTGCAAAGAATCAATGGTGGTCTGATGAGGCAAATGCTCCAAGGGCCTATGTGGAGGTGGTGGTGGGGTACGTTCGATTTGAGAGTCACTCGAAGATTCAATGGTCAAGTTCACCATAGCGGGTGTGGAAGCTTCCGAGTCAGCGGCTCTTGAGGTTCGTGGTGCTGTTGCCGTTGCAGCTGCTTCCTCAATTGCCACCAGCACATCCCCCACCTGTAGACCTTGCGCGAGCGCCGGGTGGCGCACCATCTGTACTCGGCATGCCTCAGAGCCTTCTACGAAATCATCAATATCGTCCATACTGTCTTCCGAGGGGACTTTATCGAAGCTCCTGACTTTCGCCCCTGTATGAGTGCCATCGGGTGACGTCATCACAGAGTCTAAGTTGAACTTGAAGCCCGACTCCCACTTGGTGATCGTGACAGGGAATGCAAGGCTCATGTGGTCAACAGTGGTGGTAGTGGCAGTGGTGTCCGCAACGCTAGCAGTGGTAGCATTGGCAGCAGCAACAGCAGCATCAGTGTCTCTTGCGTACGATGCGTAGGCTTCATAAGCTCGGAACCAAGTGGTCAAATCTACACCGCCAATAGAGACCAGTTCGTCACCTGGCTTCGGGCAAAGGTCAAGCCAAGTCTTCAACGCAGGGGCACTTGGTGAATGTACAGCATCATCGTCGTTGTTACCATCCATGGATTCTTGGCCTGTGCCACCACCAGCAGTGCTTCTACTGGGATTCGTAGGGATAGAAGACGATTGGAGCAAGGAGCGACCTTCTCCAAGCCCTAGCCCAAACCCGAACACTGAAGACGATATCTCCTCTGAGGCAGAAGTCCTTGCAGCGCCCAAAGCAGCAGCTGTGGCAGCAGCATTCGTAGTAGGTGTGGTGATCCTATTAGCGCCAGACATGAGTGGTTGGAGCCAGCTTGCCGCGGCTGGCCTCGCCGAGGGTTTGCGCAGTTTGAGGCGCCCTTTCGCCGCTTTGGCCCGCTTGTCGGGGAAGGCAGCACTGCACACGGCGAGGGCATCGCTCAACCGAAGTGACGGAAATGACAGCAGCTCGTTGTTTTGACTGCTGCTACTAGTGCTTCCAGTCTGGTGTCTAGATTGGTCACCGCCCATAGCATTGTCCAACTCAGTATCCATTGCTCCTGTTGGAGCAGCAGCTACAGTCGAGTCGCGAAAAGAAGGGTGGAATCGTTTGATGCGTAAAATAGGAAGGTCGCTGTTGCTGTTGCTGTCTCCGCTACTATCTGGAGGACGACTTTCTACTGTTACTTCTAGCCCCCATCCATGAAGCAAAGTGTGAGCGAGCTTGTGAGCTTCGCTCAGTGCGGTTTTCTTATGCCCCAAATTAGCAACGCCACTAGCACCAGATTCCAATGAAGGGCCCTCTGATGGAATTCCACCTTGCATTGAGATACTCTCAGGCATTGCAGCCTTGGCATGAGCGCCAGGGGCCAGCTGCAAAGTAAGCTTCGCTCTGGGCCCACAGACCGCTTGGCACCGGCGCTTCTCGGCGTGGGCGTGGGCGAGCCCGGCAATGGCGCGGTGGTGGTAGGGCAAAGCTTTGAGCACATGTAAGAGCGCGCGAATGCAGTCCACGAGGACGGCCTCTAGCCGCTGGCCAATCGACCCTGGCTCGAAAAAAGAAAAAGGAAGGCGACGTGGTGGAGGATTTCCCAGTCCGTCTCCTGCTGAGGCTGTAGTAGATGATGATGACGAGGAGGAAGAAGACGTTTCACCGGTTGTCAAGGAAGACGAAGCTTCCCCGGAAGACGAGGTCGAGCTATAATCCCTTGGACTAGAAATAGGACTTTGGGCCACCTGCTGCTTGTCGCCTCGGTGGAAAGCGAAACGCTCCAGTTGGACGAGCACCCCAACAGGTGGGGGAGTGGCTGTGCGCAGCCAACGGCTAACTACTTTGGCGCGAGCGCAGTGCAGCAAACAGAGCGCGTCGTAGCCGGCCGTGGAGAGGGCACCGATTTTCATCGACTCTTTCGGCAAGCCTCCTAAGCCAACCTGCGTTGATGACGAAGGTGCGTACTCTTGAAGTTCTCCCTCGGTGGCGCCAGCAGTGGCGCTAGTAGCTGCATCACGAGCGCGAGGAGAGGTGGGGCTACTAATGGCAGTGGCAGTGGTAGTCACTGGCAGAGTACCTGCGCAGGCTGCGAGTACTTCCTGGTAGCTTTCCAGCACTTCCTTTGTGAAGGAGGCTTCTGTCTCCTCACCTGCCGTTGCTTCTTCTAGCGCCCCGGACTCGTCCATAACTTCAATTTCTTTCTCCACTTGCTCTATAGTCCTGTCTATGGCTGCAGCTGCTACTGAAGTCGCGACTTTCCCTATCAGCTTGAGCTGAAGCTTAGCCCTCAAGAGCGCGCAGCCCCAGGGCCGCAGAGGCAAGCATTGCGCGCGAGGCTTCGGGCGACGCATGCGCAGAAGTTGCACGCCAGACTCTGCTTCTTTGTCATCGTAAAGCAAATCATAGCTCGCAGGGGCCTCAGTGGACGGAATCATCGGGTCTTGGCCTGCTTGCTGCTCCTCTTGATTGCCCATACTTTCTCCAAGTTCAGTGGTGTCGTCAGGTGAGGTGATATGCACAGCCACCACGGATGCTGGGTAGAAAAGATCGCCACCGAGCCAACGAGCTTCAATCTTTTCACCTACTTGGAAGGTAGAGCGCAAAGCAGCTGCATTGCTGCCGCTGCTGCTGCTGCTAGTGCAAGCAGCGTTGTCTGTGGCATCTTCCATTGCAGCCAGAGGAGCAAGAATTTCACTCGGTGCTGCTACTTCAGCTCCAGCTCCAGCAGCGGCGGCCTCCGCAGCGGCCTCCGCAGCGGCCTCCGCAGCAGCAGCAATAGAGCCTGGGCTCGGGCGAGTAATGGCGTCCACCACTTTAAGGAGGTCAAGCATTTCCGTGGCTTTGGCAGTGCGGAGGTGAGTCCACGCTGCACCTACGCCTTCACTGGAACACGTCACGCTTCGCCCGCCGTCTGGCCACCCTACTGCCCCTAGCCAGGATGTGTGCAGAGGCCGTGCACTTGCAGTGGCCAGTGATGACGATGAGGACGACAAGGACGGTGCTGATTGCGCCGCGGGTTCAGCTTCATCTGGCGGCGGTGGCCAAGCAAATCGCGGGTGGCTGGCAAACCATTCTCGGCGGCCGCCTTCCGCTGGGGCGCGCGCGTCCGCTTTTGGCATGGGAGGCTTGGGCAGCGCTTGCCGGGCACCGTACATGTGGAAGCAAAGGGCTTCGAGGGCGCGCACCAGGTGCAGCAGCTGCGGCCCGCCTACCCCGTCAGGAGGGGGGCAAAACCACGGGCGCGCTGCTGCACTAGTAGTGGCACTTGGTGAAGACGACAATGCCACTGTTGTTGTTTCCTGTGACGCGCTCTGAATCTGCAGCCGTGGCTTCGAATTCTCAGAAGGCACCAACCAGCCAAACGGTCGATCAGTAGTAGTGATGGTGGTGATGCCACTGCTGCTGCTGCCACTGCTACTGGTGTTGCTGCTTTCGAGGTGGGCCCCATCCGAGGGTTGCGTGGCAGATGCAAACCAAATACCTGGCGTGGGCAGCAGGGGCATCACAGGAGGAGGCTGCCAGCTTAAGCGAGCGCCCCGGGCGTAGGCGGCGGCAGCTGCTGCGTAGCACCGCCCACACAAGGCCCGATAAGCATGGGCAAAGAGCGCAGCTAAGGCGTCTTGAGGACGAACAAGGCCTTCAGTGCATGCTGGTGCTGGTGCTGCCGCTGTAGCAGCAGTTGAAGTAGCTTCATGAATCATACTAAAGCCATCGAAATTGTCACACTCCTCCATGGCATCTCCTGAGATATCAAGCACTGTTAGGTTGGAAGCAGCAGCAGTCGTTGTAGAACTGCTAGCTGGCAGTTGTTGTTGTTGCTGAAGGCCTAAACGAGCAGCTAGGCCTTGAATTTCGAGGATCGATGCGCGGTCAATCTCCCCACTTTCCCACGCTCGGACTGAAGTCGAAATTTGGGGCAATTCACTCCCACTCAAGACAGCGGCATCGTCATTTCCACCGCGAGTACCACTACCACCATCATCATTATTCAGGAAAGGTTTGAGGAGGTCCTTCCAGACTGCTAAAGCAGGCGCTTGATCCGCGTGCATGCGGTCTCCGTACAGCACCACTGCGCTGGCTCCCACTGCAGTTGCAGCTGACGCACTACGACCCATACGCAGATGGTGGCAACCACTTTTACTCACTTGGGGATAAGAGCTACTCGAAGAGGAGGTAGCACCAGTAGATTGAGACGACGATAAGGAGGAAGGGCTTGGAGCAGAGTGCCGCTGAACCATGAGCTGTAAGAGGGCACTCGTAGCCACGTGAGTAGCCGCCGGGCTCAGTCCCAGGGCTTGATCGATCGACGCGTCGAAAGCGTCAGAGACCAGCCTCAACAGGTGCTCGTAGGCGTTGCCCAGGGCCCACCATGACTCGTGCGAGCTTGGGTTGAGGGCTAATGCGTGCAAGCCTGCCCGGCACACCACCAGAGCTTCGTGCTCGGCGCGCGCGTGCTCGGACGACGAGTCAGGCCTCTTTCCAGAGCCAAAGACAGCGAAGCTCTTGCGCTCCACAAACAAACGGTACAATTCGGGCCGCAGCGCATGCATCCACGCAGCATGAGCGCCTTCGTGGTCGTCGACAACTGCATCAACGACCTCAGAAGTCTCGTGTGTCGTGTCAGCACTTGGTGCACTAGCTGAAGCGAGTTCATGCGCAGCTCGTTCAGCTCGTGATAATGTCAAGTCGTCGAAGAGATACGACAGCGAAGCACTGCTTACATGAGGAGCTTGAGGATGGTGGGCAGGACGAGGAGAAATTTGCCTTGAAGTTTGTGGTCGTAGAGGTGGCAGCCACCAGAAAGCGTCGGTTCGGAACACGGTGTCTAACAGGCGCAGCTGGTCGTCCATTTGCACCTATGAATATGAGATAATAGAGGAATGAATGGGCGCGCTTACGACGCTATAAACGCAACACTTTTTCTTGTAGACCCAACTATAACAACACTGGAAAGGCCCTCTACTATTACAACACACCGCAAGCCAATTATTTCCATGCAATTGCTTGAGCCGTCACTTGTTCCTACTCTTTCTGAATCCCTTTGTCTATGAACCAACCTTGGAGAAGCCGCCAGCCTTGGGCACCAGCTCCAGCCAAGCTGGTGGAAATCCCCCCTTGGGAGCCTTGGCGGCGGCCACGTTCAGACAGTCGTCGTCGTGGGCCGCCATCAGAGGCGCCAACAAGCGAGACAAGCGACTTGCTACGCTCAAAGGTAGAGGTAGGGCGCCGCTGCCGATTGCTGCAGGTGCCGCAGCGAGAGGAGCGCACAAGTGGGCCATCGAGGAGGAAGAGCCTGTGTTGTTGGCTGGAGATTTGTTAGGCAACAGCCCCAGGGCAGAGGCGGACGTGGCAGTTTTCACGAACGAGGGCAACACCAGCGCTGACGCTACTAAACCACTTCCTGCATTCGCTGACGATGCTCCAGCGGTAGCAGCAGCAGAGGCAGCTGTGGGCGGTGAAGTAGTGTCCGCGGCCCATCGGAGCCGGTTGTCGTCCAGCTTGGGCAGGAGTTGCAGGTGGAACAAGTCCCGTGCTAAACTGCACGCCAGAAGCAACTGAGCTGCGGACAAGTGGCTGCCACTGCTGTCATTCAATTGAGCTTCGCTATGGTCGTCGCCTTTGCGGTCGGCTTTGCCTTCGCCAGTGGCAGCACCACTTGAGTGCGCCTCATGATCAGCGTCGGAATACACGTAGTCTCCAGGAAAGGCCGCGGGAAGGGCGGAGAAGAGGTCGTGCAGAACCACTTCGAAGAGGGCCACGCTGTGAGGGGGAAAACAAAAAAGGGGGGAATTAAGGGCGAAAACAAGAAACAGAAAAAATGTAATGTATTGAATGGATAGCAAAATGATGAAGAGCAACATTCAAAGTACCAATCATAGCAAAGAATATGTAAGTGTTCTTAGTACATAGGAGCACTCGCACTTACAGAGGCTCAGCATCCGACTCCGGACAGACACTTGCATCGGCATCGTTTCCTCCAGATGCACCTGCCGAGCTACCTCCTAAAGCCGATGACGCAGAGCTCCCACCTCCTCCACCGAGCCCTGCTGCTTTGAGCGGTGGCGACAGGTCAGGATCGCCGAGGCCCACGTCAGCGACCAAGAATTCGTGGAGCGACTCGCAGACTGCCAAGCGGGCTGCTGGTGATAAGCCACAAGATCCTATAGGTTGACCAGGTGGCGAAGAAGAAGGAAGCTCAATTTCGGCATTGGTCAGTGGCAAGGGAGCGAGGAAGCCTGGAAAGAGCGCATAGAGCGGCGATGCTGCAGCACTGTTGTGGTTCTGAGCATTCGCAGATGACGCCTCCTGAGATAGCAACGAAGGAGGCGGCGGTGGCGGCGGTGGCGGCGGTGGCGGGGCAAGGAGCCAGACTAGAGCTGTCGCAGCAGGGACGCGAAGGGCAAGCACCACAGGGAGTGCAGGGCGCGGGGCGTTGGAGTCATCGTGATGAGCAGCTAACGCAAGCACTTGGGCAAGGCCATCCGCTAGTTGAGCCAAAAGTGGTGTTGGGCTTCGGCGCATTTCCGAAACACCACTACTGCCACTGTCAGCTGCGCCACTGCTGGTCTCAGTGACGGCATTGTTGTTCAAGGTGGTGGCTTCTACGCAACAGGTGGTAGGGTTCGCAAGAGCTGGCGCATGTTTGAGAGCAGTCGCAGCAGGCCCAGCCAGTAAAAGCACACCTGAGTGCCGGCTGGAGAGGAGGTCGGATTGTTGAAGGCAAGCGCATGCAAAGGCGAGGCACCCGCGACCAACAGCACGAAGAAGATACCAACCGATAGGCTGTGCACTCTTGATATTTTCGTTGCTGCTACTGCCATTGATGCGACTACGTAGGTCATGAGAAGGCTCGAAATTATAGGCCACGGGAGCAGAGTACGCTACTGCGAGGCATGCCTCAAGCACAGCCCCAGCCACTGTGCGACGCGCAGCACCGACACCAAACGCACTGCCAAGGCTGCCGCTGCCACTGCTGCCACTGCTGCTGTTGCTGCTTGAAAGCGCGTCGCGAGCGTCTTGAGTGGCGGTGGCCGCAGCGAGCTTCATGCAGGCTAGCAGCGCGGCGGCGAGTGCGTGAGTGGTAGCTTGCGGCAATGCAATGGTTGCAGCAGCACCGCCCCATGACGCACACGCTGGGTGCAACTGTGCATGATCTCCACCTTCTGTCGTGGTAGCAGTCTGCGAAGTGCCCACAGTGGGTGGTTGTGAATTACTTGAACCTGGTTGGCTCTCGTGAGCGTGGCTGCATCGCCATAGCGCTGCAGCTATAGTGCGGAGCAAACCTTCAATGATCGCCAAATGTTCGTGCTGCGGTGGTGATGCTCCACTGTTATTGGTGGCGGAAGCGCGGCACACGGCATGCTCCAGCGCTGCAGTCAAAAATGTCAACAGCCCGGCGGCGGTGGGGGTCTTGTCGTTGGTGCTGCTTTTACTACTGCCATCGGCGCTACTGGCAGTGTTACTGCTTATGAGATGGGTTAAGTTGGGATTATGACCAGTGGCCGCATGCAGCCAGCAACCAATCACACTCGTGGGGGCAGCTGCATTGGCCTGCGCTTCGCACCATTTCTCGCTTGCCTTCCGAGCCCCAGTTAGCCGGAGGAGTCGCCTTCCGTCGTCGTCCTCGTCTAAGCAACGTCCATCAACAGCAGAACGCCCAGCCGATGATGAAGACGCGCCCAAGAGCGAAGCGCGATGAGCGGCTGAGACATGGTTGGTTGCTGGTGACGGTGCTGAGTCTCCTTCAGACACAGGTTGCGTAAAAGAAGGTACCGGAGGTGCAAGGGGTAAACCTAGGGCATGGCGGCGTGTGCGCTCCGCTGACAGGGCGGCCAGTGCCGCCAAAGGAGGCGGACCCAGAGTCGTGTGGCCCGACAAGCCATGCATTAAGCGGTTTGAGGAAGCAGGCGGACGACCGGGACGCGGCTTTGAAGCGCTGCCATTATTACCACCAGAAGCATTTGCAGCAGAAGTGTCCGAGCCTCCGGCAGCTCCTTGAGGAAGGGCAGGGAAGAGCTGCGGGCAGTGTTGCATGAGATCCTCTAGGGCATCTGCCACCAGTGCAGGTTGCTGCTGCTGTAACGATGGAATTGTGGCACCGATGGTGTGCTCCTGATTCTGAGATGGAGTTTCTTCACCATCACCATCATGCCGAGGCTTAGCCGCCACCAAAAGAGTTGCTTCCAAAGCTTCTGCACAGCGGCGCCGCGCTACAGGGCTGTTCTCTAACTGCAGCAACCTTGCATGAGAGGAGTCCCTGCCTGCTGAGTGTGCATGCAGGTTGCTGAAATGACTGCAGCTGCCGAGGCTGCTGAGCCGACTGCTGCTTGCCTCACTACCTGAACTACTCTCTTCATCGCTGAATTCGTCGATGCTATCAACGTCCACGTTGTCGCCATCGTAATCACTGTACCCGCCATTGCTGTTGCCATCTCTACTCCCTTCATCGTTGTTGTCGTTAGTATCTCGTGGTAATCCCGACGACAGTACGTCAAACAGTGCATTCGTGAGGGCTACTCTCAGCGAAGGCAAACGATCGACTTCTGCCAGCTCCTTTCGGCGTGCTTCCAAGGACTGTGGTGTGGTAATAACCCCACCAATCGTTTCCTTTTCATTCGCCCAACGGCTACCTGTGGTATTTGGCGCTTCGTTGCGGACTGTGTTCTGCTTGGTATTGGTGTCAACGGTGTAAGCAGTCACACCAATTGCCGGGAAATGAAGGTGGGGCCGCCACAGGCAGGTCATTGTTCCCAAGGCAGCCGATGCTTCTGTCAAGTACTGCGACTCTTCCATAGTGGCAGTTGAGCCACTATTGGAATGACTATAACGGCCACCCCTACTAGCACCAGTACCCTTGCCACTACTACTCGTGCTGGTGGCAAGAGTGGCGGCATGCCCAAGGAATGCGCGTGAAGCTTTCACAAGAGCGAGCCTCGTTTTCAAGGAAGCATTACTGTTAGCGTAGCGTTGATGAGTTTCCAAGGATGAAGTGGGCCCTTCACATTGTAATTTCAACCGCGCTATGCATGCGTCAACCTCCCAAAGCGTTTTCTCAGCAGCAAGTCTGAAAGAGGCCAGGTTACTCTTGTCGTCATTGTGAGCATTAGGATAAAAATTAGGATACGGCTGTTTTCGGTGATGCATACGAGCCCACAATTCTGATGAGGTCAAACTGTCACTGTCGATTCCGCCGTGATTTCCACTGGAAAGGTTGGAGAGGTCTCCATGGTCATGATGGTGTTTCTCGCCACCACTGCCTGCAACGCTAAGATCGTATGCCAATTTTTGTAGAGCAAGCTCAGCTGCTAACAACTCAGCTTGCACACTGTCTAAACCACCGCTCAAGCCACTGCTATGGGCAACGATGGGAGCTGGCGAGAAAGCACGCACAATGTCTACACAACAAAGGAATGTCGACGACAGCCGCTGGAGTGGTGCTGGCGCTGCTGCATTCTCTGACGAGGATGCCTCAGGAGTGACAGCATCACTCCAGCCCGCGGCAGCGCATGCGATTGCAGACATTTCAATAATGTCATTCGATAGCTCGCTACCAGCGATTCCTGAAATATCATTGACGCTGGAAAGGTGCTGCCGCTCTGATAATGCTAACGCTATGTCCGTCTTAAGTTTATTCGTTAAATGTGCAGTTTGGTGACCAATATTGCTCACGAAGACCTGAAGCCATTGCGCAAGCGGTTGTGCTGGCTGTCGCTTGAGGAAGGCATGCACAGTTCGGTGCTCATGAAACGTCACTCCCGCAGGGTTGACTTTTCTTTTGGTGTGCCAGGTAATAATTGCTCTAAGAACAGCTTCTTGGAAGTCGCTCTCACTGCTGCTATCTTTTGCGGGGGTGGCCTCTTTCTTTCGATTCGAGCCACGCTTACCTCGCGCAGATGCTATCGTTTTCACTCCATCTTCTTTGGCGGTTTTCGTGGCATTGGATGATGACACACTATCAGCCTTGCGTTCTTTTATTGATGCTACCAAATACTCCGGCCATAGCCACCATGTGGAATCCTCAGCTCTTACTTCACAGCTGGGTGAGTCGCCTGCTAGTTTGCCTGCCAAGGGAGCAACGTTGGTTGCTAGAAGCGCGCTACCAGCCCCAAGAGTAGCCAAAATGGGCGCCAAAACGTCGTCTTTTAAAGTGTCGTGCCTCCGCTTGGTGTCTTCTTCAACTCGCTTTAATTCGTCGGCCTTCCGCTCCACCTGCCGCCTTGATCGCCGTGCGCTCGAGGGGCCTTCTTCATTTTGCTTGTCGACGTCAAGAGCAGCTTCGCCTTGAGGCAAAGATGCTCCATTTCTATCGTTGTCATTCTCATCTGCGTCCCTGCTTGCATCCTTTGCGACTGCTTCCGCTTCTTGAGCCTTACTTCTTGTTGTATTTATTTGTGCCGCGTCCGTAAAAGATACGTCGGACTCGCCCCTGCCACTGCTACTGTTTCTACTAAGGCCATCAACATTAATACTGTCACCTTCTATCGTCAAATTTGCGCGTTCAGCCATGCTCGCATCTTCCTCCCTGGGTTGAGTGATCTTTGGCCTCATTTCATTCAAAGGGTCGGAGGCCGGTGCCTCGGCCAATTCCACCACCACGCATGGCCATCCTAAGAGCA
>Ga0307982_1002677_pt1 | contig 14353 bp, 10 predicted proteins | sample OrgLakmetagen989_FD_201847 | JGI IMG/M metagenome (GOLD analysis project Ga0307982, IMG submission 201847) | Saline water microbial communities from Organic Lake, Antarctica - #989 | ecosystem: Environmental > Aquatic > Non-marine Saline and Alkaline > Saline | place: Antarctica: Organic Lake...
GACAGTGACACAAGGTTGGGAACCACACATAGATAGCACAATGCCTGTTCGACCTGTGTTGGACAGGGCAGCCCAACGTTGCTGGAAAGTGTAAGAATTTGCCTTTGCAGTGCATAGAGTAGGACAAGTTCAACTTATTGACGTTGAATCATGCAGCAGGAGGAAGCAGCTGCTTCCAGAACTTGCTTCTCATCAACACCATTGATAGCCACTGTAAAGGGTTCTTCTTCTGTAATGAACAAAAAACTTGATGACTTTTGCTTGAATTTTCAATCTGCACATATTGCAATGACGGTGGTGCCTGGTATGGTAAAAAGCGTGCAAATTGGAAGGCTGCACACAGTGTATGTGAAATTGAGGCGCGCAGCCAGGCATGGGACACGCCAAACCGGAGGACCACCACTAGCATAGCCATATGGAGCTCAAAAGTACTCGGGCACGAAAATGCTTGAAATTCAACATGAGGATCACATCAAGGAATGTATTTGTGGCATTTTTCCGAAATCGGGCCACCAAAAAGTTATGGGTGCCCCTTGAAAACTGGAGCTCATAAAATGAGACACCCCTTACTAGTTTCTGCAAGGCACCAGCAGAGCCCGAGAGAGTCCAGGGGGGGCGGAAAGTCGCAGCACTCACTAGGCTAGGGCTGGCAGCAGAGCATTTAGCGCACAATATCAAACAGATAAGCTGCATATCCACGAGATCTGCGTGATTATCCTCGTCCCTTACGTTGCGTAGGCCGCAAACTTTCCAGTTCAGGGTGCGAGTGCCGGCTGTTGCGCGAGGAAGTTCGCTCCATTCCGCACTATGACCACGCCTTGTGTAATTGGCGTTCTGGCCATCCAAGGTGCCTTTGTTGAGCATATTCAACACTTTAATGACTTGCATGATGCAGATGTTGTTGCCAAAAAAGTCAGGTGTGCCTCAGACTTGAGCAACTGTGATGGGCTCGTGCTTCCGGGGGGCGAGAGCACCACCATGGCAATTGTTGCAAAGCAAACTTCCCTGTGGACAGCGTTGAAGCAGTGGGTACAAAACGAGCGACCAACTTGGGGAACCTGTGCTGGCCTCATTCTCCTGTCCGCTTCAATCTCCAGTGGCAAAGCTGAGCAAGACTTGCTTGGCGGGCTTGACGTGCATGTTGCTCGAAATGCATTCGGAGCACAGCTGTCGAGTTTCGAGGGGGCCATCTCTATTGAGGAAACACTTGTCGACTGGAACGTCATTCAGCAGGCAGTCTGTGCAGCCGAGCCGGCTCAGGCGTCGCGCCATCAGCACGAGCACCACCGCCCCCCCGCAGGCCCTCGCTCCACAGTGACGTCATCCTATGAAGCTGCTATCTCTGCGGTGTGCATCCCACAGGCAGCAGCAAAGCACGAACAACACACCCAAGAAAGTGGCACCGCCGTTGAAGTGGGCATCTTCATCAGAGCTCCTGCCATTCTGGCGGTTGGTGCGGGGGCCTCCGTGCTGGCCACCGTGCAGCCCCCGCCTCCCAGGGGCGCCTCCCTGCTTGCATCCCTGCCCAAAACAAGCCAGGACATGAACTCCAGCAGTCAACATAGGGTGATTGTTGCTGCCGCAAAACGCAGCGGCCACGAGGGCCTGCCAGTCCTGCTAGGCACAGCGTTCCACCCGGAGTTGACCCCCAGCCTCAAGTGGCATGCGTACTTTGCGGCGATGGTCAAGGCCTACATCAACAAAAGCAAGGGCAATAGCCAACCCAGTCGTATGTCCGATGCACAGGCAAGCGCAGATGCTACCAGCGCTTGATTGAGGCCATTCCGGCAGCGACGCACTGTGGGCATGCCCAGATGCCCTCAGGCACCTCATGCTCCATCATGCTAATGCAACTCAGGTGAAACGCATTTGGACAAAGGTCGCAGCACAACAAGCTACCTACACCGTTGCACTTGCTGCATACTTGTTGGTTGCCGTCACTACCCCCCCCCGCAGCGACACGATCCCCCCCCGACGCCTCTTCTGTGTTACCCTTGAGTAGCCATGCACTCACTTCATCCTGCACAAGACCTCGCACGGAGTTGTCCACACCCTGCACCACGCTTTGGTGGATCCCTCGGAGGCGTGCTGCTCGAGCCCGCAGCAGACCGGCGCGTCGGGGGGCGTTGCTGCTTGCGGGGGAGGCGGTGCTGTCGCCGCCGGTGGAGTTGCGCGCGCGCTTGCTGCCGCGCCCAACAACGAACAGCTTGCGGTCCAGCGCAAAGCGCAGCTCTGCAGGTGATGACTGCGAACAAATTCGAGTGCAGTGTGATCTTTTGGCGGGCGTTGCAAGACACTTACAGCACTTCCCCACAGCGCCTCAGACGCGCGGCAGGCGGCTCTGTGGTCTCGGTGGAACAGTACTCTATCATCATCTGGAGGCAGCGCACTCTTCGCGCCATGTACAGGCACCCATGCCCCACCACCTTGTGAAAAGGGCATGTACGTGTATTCGCTGGAGACTGCGCCGGTGTACCCGCTGTCCAGGGCAGCAGCCACGTCATCCAGGCCAATGCCGTTGCGCCGGGCGCGCAGGTGTGCCCGGTGCTTACGGGCTGCACCTGCATCTGCAAGGAATCCCCGGCAGGTTGCTGCACCACAGAGACACTTCCACGGTGCCTCGCCAAAGTGGCTCCACTGGTAGTCATAGCTGAGCTCCTCCCCAGCTGTGATGTCCCGCGTGGAGAACATGGCCACACGAGTCTCCTGCCCCACCTGCCACTTCTGCGTCATGCAATTGGGGTCGCAGCTATGGTTCAGGAAGCGAGCCAGGCCCCCCGCCATGCCCGCGTCAATGGTAACGTTGGGGCCCACCTCCATTAGGTAGAAGTGTGGGTTGCCGCTTTCCTGGTACAGTTTCTTCCTCCTGGCCACCTCAGCTTTGTCGATGACGTCACCCACGTACTCTACCACAAACGTGTTGGCAGGGATGTCCTTGGCGGCAAAAGCCCCATAGCCCTTTTCCCCGCAGTACCGCAGCTCCACGTCCCAAGGGTTGCTGGAGGAGCTGGCAAAGCAGCGGTTTCCGCACAGGGGAGAAGCCCCAAAGCTGCAGTTCTTGTCTGTGCACTCAACCTGCACAAGTCTGTTCTCACCTGCAAGCGTGCGCGGGCGTGTGTAAGCAGCGGGCAAGGGGGGGGCAGGGCTGCTCACAGTAGTCGTCACACTGCAGCGACCCCCTGCTTTTGCAGTCACACCGCTCCATGCTGTCTGCACCCAGGTCCAAGGATAGTGAGATGTTGGCCTTGCGTACTGCCGCAGACATGTACTTGTTCTTTGCGATCTTCTTGAATGGATGTATCGCCTGCATCAGGCAGGTTCTGTGTCTCTGCTTCGTTTGTGAACAGGCTGGCGCGGCATACCTGATCAGCCTTGGTCTTCCCCGAAAGGATATCGCTAGCATTAAGTTCTTCCATCACATCAAAATCGTGAATCAAGACGGCAGCAGCGGGGCCGCTGACTGTGCTGGCATGGCGGCAGTCAGCGCTGCAAACAGCCACGGGAGCCCTGCTTTGATTCTCAATTGCAGCGGCACCAAGCAGCGCCTTGAATGAACTGAAGCCACTACTGGATGGCATTGTACTATTTGCTTGAGCAGAAGCCTGACAATCGGTAAGGTGTCCTGTCGGGAGTTCCTGCAGGATGTATAGGCTGACCTGCTGAATTCAAATATTCAAGTTCCGCACAGACGGGCGCACAATAAGCCCAACTGAGGCATGTAAATGCGAGCGAAAGAGGTCAATATTACACACCATCTGCACATACATTGCCCTATTTGTGCCTTCTGCAGCAACACAGCTGGTGAAGGGGTGCATCGTTGGGAATAAAACATGTCAAAGGGGGGTTGAGCTCATTCCCACAAGTGTGCAGTCTCCTGCGTCAAGCGAGTCACCTCTTCTGCGACCCGGTCACCTGTATCGCTTTCGTGTCCATCGCTGCCATCAGCATCCAGAAGCTCCTCCAACGCCGCTGCCACATCCTCCATTCGATACACTGGTGGAGAGGAGCCGGCCTGAACTAGCCGCCCATCCAGCAGGAGAACGCGCAGAAGGGACACCCACTGCGCTGCAGTGCCGGAGCCAGCACCACCATCTGCCAGCTGCCGCAAGGCAATGTCCGCCAGCACCCGCAGATCGGCTGTGAACACCACCGCAGCGGTGGCGGGGCGGGACAGGAGGTGCTCCAGCAGTTGCAGGGCGCTGCAAATGGTCGCCTCGGGCGCAGACAGGTCGCCCTGCTCTGTGAACTCGGTGCTGTTTTGCAGCACTGCCAGCAAGCCGTCAGCAATGGCTCGCCCACGGGCGTCCCCTACAGCCACAGCTAGCAGTGGGTCAAACTCGGGCGTCGCAAAGTTGTACACTGCGACCATGGCATCCGTCCATGCCACGCGGCACTGCACAGTCCAGGGCAAGACGGCAGTGATGTCCAGCAGCACTGCCAGGAACGAGCACAGGGACTGCCTGGGAGGCTGCACGCTGAGCTCCTTGCAGCTGTGCAGCACGCTAGCTGCGTACATGAGCCACGTGGCGGCGGCCTCGCTGTCCACTGCACCGGCGTGCCACGCACTCACGCTTTTACGCCGAGAGCCCCCCAGCCGTGGGGGCCACATTTGCACTGTGTTGACGTACTTGCACCCCATGATGGCGTTCCACAGCCCCGCGGCACACATGGCCAGCAGGCTGCGCAGGCCGATGCCCCACGTCCCACGCACTGTACCCTGCAGGGTGGAGGGCTGCATTTGGTTCAAAATGAACAACAGCTGCACAGCACTGGTGCGCAGGGCTGGTGGTGCTGCTGGCTGCAGACAGCTGATGATGGCCCGTATGACTTCGTGCTCGTCCGCCTCTGCCGCTGCTGCCCACTCCCCGTCCTCCCCCGCCTCAGACAGCACTGCCAGCAGCGCCTGCAGCGCACGCAGGGCCTCTGTAGCATCTCCGCTGCCTTCATGTAGGCAGGTGCATGCCTGCACCCACGTGTCTGCATTGGGGATGCCGATGTACTCCAGTGCCTCGCCCACCCCCCCCTCCTCCCCAGCCATCTCGGCGGCCTGCTGCACCAGGTCGCCCACATCCAGGGAAGCAGAGAGCTGCTGGGGAGTGACGACACCTGTAGGCGTGTCCCACAGTGTTTCACCTGTATGCTTATGCACGTAGTACACTTCCCCTGCTTTGTGCCCCCTGCTCTCGGTGGAGTGGGGGGCCCACAGGGCGCCTTCCCCCGTGGGCAAAGGGCCCACGTGGCATGCAGAGGCAACGCCGCGCCACGTATCATACTCTGCATCTAACTGTGCGGGAAACAGCGCGACCATAGCTTGCAGGTGCTCATCCACTGTAGCTGGCGCCATTGATGGCGGATTTTGGTCACCGGTCCCAGCAGCAGCACCGTCTCCGTCCGCTGCTTCCAAGTCATCAGAAACAGCTAAAGCCAAGCCATGTGCCTCTAAATCATCATCTGGTAAAAAGCGTTCGTCGTCTGCAGTAAATGGTTCAACTTCAGACATTGCGACGCCGGCAGGAAGCTCCCAACTGGTTTCGCTGGTCTCACTGCACACATGTGTGAATTACAAGGCTGCAGCAACGCCACAAAGCAGGCACAAGTGGACGCACATGCAAAAAAAATATGATTCAGATCCATCTTCTGGCACACACTGCTTCCATGTTCTGCTGGCTTCGCTTGCCATCGTGCAAGTTGTATGACTTTGCAACCTGAGAAAAATCTCTAGGCACTGAGTGCATGCAGGATCTAATGCAACAGTTGGGTTGATGCCTCACCAAATGGGCAACAATTGTACCACACGTTCGCTCTCTGTACAGCTGGATTTGGCTAGCACTGCTCAATAGGGAGCGTAATTTGAATGTATCGTAGATTCGCAGGTGTTGTCGTTGCGTGCACTTCAATTCACGACGTAAGTACAAGAAGAGCAACAGACACATAGAGCTGACAATTAAACATTGAACGCATTGGCACTCATCTGGTTCTCCGGAACTGCAGATCGACTCACCGGAGCTACAGTTTGCATTCAGTGCCAGACAGTCTCAGCAGGCAGGGGGCCTTCGAGAGTCTGGCAGTGCACTTTTGCGCCGCATTCAGCGCATAAGCAGTGGCTGACGCTAAAAAGAAACAAGCCTGCCATGCCAACTACGTAGATCCCATTTCTTCCACAAGCTTCTCGCTCTTCTTTGCAAGAGTGCTCAGCGGAATTTGCTGCGCACTGTGCAGGCAGGTTCTCACCTGCGCATGCCGCACTGCCTGCTGTGGTGATTGTTGGTACAATGGATAAAGACCTGCTAAAGCCCGTCGACACCGTCGAGGACAAATGGAAACTCCTGCCTTCCTTCTTGAAGGTGCGAAACACACCTGTGGTTTTCAGACTTCAGGCTTCAAAGTTTGCTCTGCTTCGCAGGTTCGCGGTGTCGTCAACCAACACATCGCCAGCTTCAACCATTTTGCCACGGTAGGCCTCAAACAGATTCTTAAGGCAAATGCCATTGTGCGCAGTGAGGTTGGTTCACAGTGTGCGCACAAGCGATCAAGATTTTTTACACGGGCTCTGCGCAGTCCGACCCCAAGTTTTTTCTCGAGTACACCAATATTTACATCGGCCAGCCGAGTGTGGAGGAGGAGGACATGGTTGAACGTTCTGTCAGTCCTCATGAGTGCCGTCTGCGTGACTTGACGTACTCTGCACCAGTGTTTGTTGATGTGCGCTACACTCGCGGAGACACGGTGGTTGACCGAAAGAAGCTGCACGTTGGGCGAATCCCCATCATGCTGCGCTCTGCCCTGTGCACCCTAACGGGTAAGCGGCCAGCACAGCTGATAGCCTTGAGCGAGTGCCCCTATGATCCAGGCGGCTACTTCGTCATCAAGGGCACTGAGCGCGTGGTGCTGTCCCAGGAGCAGCTCTCCAAGAACCGCATCATCCTGGAGCTGGACCCCAAGGGTGACGTCTCTGCCGCCGTGACCTCCTCCACTGCCATGCGCAAGTCTCGCACTGTGGTGCACCTGAAGCGCAACTTCATCCACATGAAGCACAACACAGTGGGGGAAGATGTCCCCATCGTCATCGTCTTCAAAGCCATGGGCATCGTGTCCGACCAGGAAATAGTGGCGCTCATTGGCGCTGAAGATGCATTCTCAGAGTACCTGGTTGCCTCGTTGGAGGAAGCTGCTGCCCTGGGCGTATTCACGCAGCAGCAGGCGCTGGACTATTTGGGCACCCTCATCAAGGCCAAACGCCTTGCAGGGTCATCCTCCTCACTGGGCAAAGCAGACGAAGCGCGCAACATCCTCACAGATGTTGTCCTGGTGCATGTGCCGGTGGTGGCATTCAATTACAAGCTGAAGGCCACGTACATGGCGCAGATGGTGCGTCGGGTGCTGCTGTGTGCCACGGGGCGCATCGCCCTGGACGACAAGGACTACTACGGGAACAAGCGATTGGAGCTGGCGGGGCAGTCCATCGCACTGCTGTTCGAGGACTCCTTCAAGCGCTTCAACGGGGAGTTGGCACGGCAAGCTGACAACGTGCTGAGCAAGCCCAGTCGCGCCAGCTCCTTCGATGTTGTGAAGCACGTGCGGCCAGACATCATTACCAGCGCCATGGTGCAGGCCATCAGCACAGGCAACTGGTCCCTGAAGCGCTTCAAGATGGAGCAGGCTGGCATGACGCAGCAGCTGACGCGACACTCGTACATGTCAGCCATGGGCCTCATGGCACGCGTGCAGTCCCAGTTTGAGAAAACGCGGAAAGCAGCTGGGCCGCGCGCTCTGCAGCCTTCCCAGTGGGGCATGCTGTGTCCATCTGACACCCCAGAGGGTGAGGCCTGTGGCCTGGCCAAGGCTCTGGCTCTGCTCACCCACGTAACAACGGACGAGGAGTCGGACCCGGTGCACCGCCTGTGCTTCGACCTGGGCATGGAGGACATTGAGCTGCTGGCAGGCGAGGAGATCAACGCGGGGTGCTTCCTGGTGTTCTTGAATGGTTTGTTGATCGGGGCACACCGCCGCCCCCACGCACTGGCCTTCCGCCTGCGCTCCTTGCGGCGTGTGGGACTGCTGGGCGAATTCGTCTCTGTGTACGTGCACGAGGAGCAGCGGGTGGTGAACCTGTCCACAGACGGGGGGCGGGTGTGTCGCCCCCTCATCATTGTGGACCCCATCACGCGCCGGCCCCGCATCACCTCTCAGCATATCGTGGATCTGGAGGCGGGCCTGCGGGACTTTAACTCATTCCTGGCTGACAACTGCATCGAGTACGTGGATGTGAGTGAGGAGAATAACTGCTTGGTGGCGCTGCGTGACGCTGACATCACCAGCAGCACAACGCATCTGGAGATCGACCCCATGACTATTCTTGGCGTGGTGGCGGGCTTGATCCCTTACCCCCATCACAACCAGTCCCCCCGCAACACCTACCAGTGCGCCATGGGGAAACAAGCTATGGGCACTGTGGCATTGAACCAGCTTGAGCGCATCGACACGCTGATTCTGCTCATGTGCTACCCACAGAAGCCTCTCGTACGCACTCGGGTGTCTGACATGATCGGCTTCGATAACCTGCCTGCAGGGCAACAAGCCATCATCGCAGTCATGTCATACTCGGGGTACGATATTGAAGACGCCATTGTGTTGAACAAGGCATCGCTTGATCGAGGCTTCATGCGCTGCTGGGTTATGCGCAAGTATGCCACGCAGATGCAGTCCTACCAAAACGGCACATATGACAGAGTGGTCGGTGCGCCAGCAGAGGACGACCCAGCCGTGTCAGCTAACATGCAGCAGCGCTTAAAGGCGGTGGACAGGGACGGCTTGGCCATGGTGGGACACCGGGTGCTGCCCAACGGCATCCTGGTGAACAAGGAGTCACCAGTGAACACCACGGAGACACGCACCACATCCATGACGCCCGTGGCCAGCTACAAGCCCACTCCGTTGTCCTTCAAATCCGGCAAAAGCACATGGGCCGTGGTGGACAAGGTTATGCTGACTTCAACGCCGGCTGCAAAGCTGCTCATCAAAATTCTCACGAGGCAACTTCGCCGACCTGAGCTGGGAGACAAGTTTTCGTCGCGTCACGGCCAAAAGGGTGTGTGTGGCCTCATTTCACCCCAGGCTGACATGCCTTTCAACGACGAAGGCATCTGCCCCGACCTTATCATGAACCCCCATGGGTTTCCCAAACGCATGACCGTGGGCAAACTCATCGAAATGATTGCTGGCAAGGCATCTGTGCTTGATGGCTATCGGCGCTATGGCACTGCATTTGGTGGGGACAAAGCTGCCGACATTTCCGCGGCGCTGGTGCAGCGCGGGTACCACTACGCGGGTAAGGAGTACCTCACCAGCGGCATCACCGGGGAGCCCCTCAAGGCGTACGTATTCTTCGGACCCATGTACTACCAGAAACTCAAGCACATGGTGATGGACAAGATGCATGCTCGAGCAACCGGCCCAGTGACCCTGCTGACTCGGCAGCCCACTGAGGGGCGTTCCCGAGACGGGGGCCTCCGTCTGGGGGAAATGGAGCGGGACTGCTTGATTGCACACGGCAGCAGCATGTTGCTGCAGGAGCGCCTCATGCTGTCCAGTGATGTGTTCACAGCGTATGTGTGCACGTCCCGGGACTGCGGCGGCTTGCTTGGGTACAAGGGGTGGTGCACCTTCTGCCGCAGCGGCAAGCACATGACCCCCCTGAGGCTCCCCTACGCCTGCAAGCTGCTCTTCCAAGAACTGCAAGCCATGAACATCGTGCCCCGACTGCATTTAAAGCCCATGCACAAGCGGTGAGCTTGCTCTTGGTGAGGCACTTGCAGCCACATGCGGGGGCAGTGCTGCCTGGGGTGCGGACCTCACGCCGGGCTGCAGTCCTTCCTGTGCTCCAGCTGCGCAAATGACAAATACGCGCGAAGACTTGTGCAGTTGCTTACATGTCTGCAGGTGGGTGACTGCTGTCGAGCGCAGTGTCAATTGTGAGACCATGCTTCAAATGCATTTGTTGTGGGTTTGGGTGAACACTCCGTGTGCGCTGCCGGATCTGGACAACAAAACAACCACAGTCCTTACGAAAACTTCGTGCACAATTTTTTTTAGCTGACTATCTCTGCAAGTGCAACACCTCCTGCTTGTTCACTGGCCAGCCGTCCGGGCACTTGCGAAGGCTACGACTACCGCAGAACAGCATACTCTGAGAGGAAGAATTCAATGCTAGATTGGGGAAGCATCGTGCACACTGTTGCGATGCACCGCCCGTGTGAGTGGCGAGGAGTGGACACCTGGCCTGCCCGTGGCCCCTCCACGACGACCGAGCCACTGCTCCAAAGCCTGCCGGCCCACGGCCCACAAGTGCAACTGTTAGGTATGGCTGTTGCGTGGGAGTTCGAAAGGAACAGGCATCAGAGTGGCACTTTGCCGAGCGGTTCGCTCAACTGCCCCCCCCGTTACGCAGGGGCTCGTAGGGGCCCAGCGTCGAAAGGCCCCAACACAACTGGAAGAGTGCTGAGAGCCCTGTGCTCGAGGCATCGTCATGAGGCAGTACTTTCCATTGGGAGTGCCTCGTGGCCCACTCCAAGCTATCGCCATGGATTAGTTTAGCAATTACCCAGCCCGCCCACTCCTCGGGTGCTGTAGGGGCACCCGACGATTTATTGCCAGTACTGTTCGAATGCGTGTCTCACACAGGTACAGAAGGGGGCTCTGTTACGCATGGGCCCGTCGCGTTGCGGGGGGGACTGAAAAGGAGGGGCCTGCTTTGCGAGGACACGTGTTCCACCAGACCTGACATTTCCTCAGGCTTCCATTTTTCATCAAGCAGTCTTGATTCTTGAAAGCTCGCCACGTTGCTACGCGAAGGTCTGTTTGCAGCACGGTTGTGGTGGTTGGTGATTTATTGACTTCACTGGCATGTCCAACTTGCCTCCACAAAAACCGCTGGGCTGGCGAGTGAAGGTATTATGGTCAAGCGGCAACTCATACGGCGGAGTTGTTGCTCGTCACACAGGAGATACAGTACAGATTCACTATGGTCGGTAGTACATGCCGACTTGCCAATGGTCCAGACAAAATCCGCACTATGCAGACGATGGCGAGAGGGAAAAATTGAAGCTAGATGATGACGACATCACCTGGCTTCGACAAGAGAGTAAAATAAATTTGCAGAAGGCTAAATCTATCCGGCGGGAGTACAGAAACATGGAGAAGACATCTGATGTTGCGAAGTCAGCTCAGGCTCAGCTCTGTGCCATGCTCGCCCAGGCAGGAGCTACCGCCGTAGACGGCATCGGTCTTGCTGCAGGTGGGGTTTTAAGCGACCTTGATCTATCCCCTGTGCATGTTAGCAGCCCACTGCACTCAAAGGGGGCCACTTTTCAAGAATCTGAGATCGGCGAGTCAACTGTTGCCAGCGAAAGCGGTGCCTCAGTGGCCCAAGACAGTGACAGCTCTGGCGACGACAGCGATGAAGATTCAAGCGAAGAAGAGGATGGACTGGAGTCGTCAGATGAAGAAGAGGAGGACAGTGACGACGGCAGTGACGAGGAGGACAGTGACGACGACAGTGACGACGACAGCCACGAGGACAGCGAGGACGACGAATCGGCACAACAGGCTGTGGACGCCCACGAGGAAGAGGATATGGTTGGCTCAATGCTTTTAACGATGCACCGCCCTGAGGCCGGTGGGCGGCGCCTGGACATCAAGTGGGTGTGGTGCGCAGGGGGGAAGCCAGAGCCCCATGCAGCTGCCACCAGCGGCAACCCCGTGAAGAAAGCAAGCATCATGACTGGTGAAGGCGTGCAGTCTTTGCAAAAGGTGGCCTTTGACGCCTTTAGCAAGCGGCTTGTTGGCAGCAGTAGCGCCTCGCTTTGTTTGGCATACCGTGATGAGGATGAGGACGTGATTGTCCTGGACAGCAATGAGGACGTGCAGCTCATGTACGCCTGCTTCACACGCCCAGACACCGACGCAGCAGCGGTGCGCAAGCGAATCATGGTTTCGCCGGAGCCCATCCAAGAGGCGCCCACACAGATGCCTGGCGGGAAGGTGTCTCCTGAGGAGGACACAGTGCACAGCAGTGCCAGCAGCGACTCGGCCTGTGCCATCCGGCACTGGAAGCAGGGACGACTGCTGGGCACTGGCTCTTTTGGCAAAGTGTTTGAGGGTTTGGATGTCGACAGCGGGCGCCAGATTGCCATCAAAACCGTGAAGCTGCCGGACCACCTGATGCTGGAAGTGATGAGCAAGGCAGGCATTGCGGCTCATGATGCCCAAGCAGGTGCAGCAGCACTACCCATGCCCACCAAGTCGACGGCGGATGACAGTCTTATGGGCTCCACGGCTGGCACTTCGGGTAGCAGCCTGGACGAGCTGGTGGGGGAGATTCGGCTCATGCAAAGCCTGGCGCACCCCAACATCGTGGCGTACTTGGGCAGCACCGTCATTATGAGTGAGCGTAAACTTCTCATTTTTATGGAATTCGCTTCTGGTGGCTCTTTGATGAGCGTCCTTGAGCGGTACCGCTCGGATACAAGTCCCGGACTGCCTGTCGACATCGTCTCACGGTACACCCAGCACGTACTGCATGGACTGGCATACCTGCACTCCCTCAAGATTGTACATCGGGATCTGAAGCCAGCCAATGTGCTGCTGGATGCAGGTGTGGCCAAGCTGGCTGACTTTGGCTGCTCCAAGGTGGCTGCGGAGACATCAGTGGAGACCAGCTCTGCCATCGGCACCGCCCTGTACTGCGCACCGGAGCTGTTGTCAGAGGCACCCAGCTACGGTACAGCTAGTGATATATGGTCTCTGGGAATCACTGTTGCCCAGCTATTCAATGGGGAGCTTCCATGGTCTGGGAATGTTGCCCATGCTGTGTACAAGGTGTGCTTCTCCTCGGATATGCCCGAACTGCCTGCGTCTGCCCCCAGCAGTGCAGTAGACTTTGTGACAGCTTGCTTGGCACGAGAGGCAAGTAGCCGACCCTCAGCAGAAGAGCTCTTGGCATTCGATTTCTTCAAGTAAACACTGAGAGCTGCGGCTGCTGCTGCATGCTGCGTCACTGACACAGTCAACATGCGCCGCCCATACAACGGATGGATGCCGCTGTGAACAGAGACAGGTGTGAACTTGCGCGGTGTATGCAAGCAGAGGCCACGGATCGGTGCTACCCTCCAGGTAGCCACTACTGCATGGCAGTGCTGAATCCGGTGTTTGCCAGTTTCGTACAATATGCATTTGCATTATACTCGTCGGCGGGGGGGTACATTTTTAATCATTCCCCCTCGGCATCAGAATTGCTGAGCAGGATACAATCGATGTAGCCACCCTGAGCTGTTACATGCAGGGTAGCGTCCTGTCCGCCTATGCATGCATGTGGGGAAGGGGGGGGGATGTAAGCCTGGTATATCGATGGTCCACAGGCTGGGCTGCTGAGCCACCGGAGGTCAGTGCAAACCTGAGGCGCACATTTGTTTCAACATTCAAAGACTCCACACACATTTGTGCATTGTGGAGCACTGGCCTGGGAACAACTGTGCCCCCTGGCACCGACAACTGCCACCTCGCACAGCTATGCAGACTTCGATTGCTGACCAGGGTGCTCACAGTAAGCAGGACCTTCCCAATCAGCTTGCAGTGAAAATACACTTGTTGCTGGTCGCCTCGACTTGCTGACCTTGGTCCAGTATTGCCGGCAAGCTGCTGTGCCTTCCCCTGTATCCACTGGGTCGCCTAGCCAAGGTGATTGCTATGAGCAGTGTCTTCCTTGACACCTTGCAAGACAGGTGCATTTGCTACTAGCTGCTATAGTTTGCCTTGCTGCCTTGTCTCACAGCATCCCCAGCTGGCCCCGGGGCCCCCTATATCAAGAGTAGGACTGATATGGCGTCTCTCCCTGTGTCTCTGACTCTCAGAGCTGAGGGCCGCAGATATCGATATGTACAAATCAGGGCTGAGTGCCTTAGTTGCAGAAGTCCTCCATGCCACCCCGGCTGTTCACAAAATATTAATCACGTTTATCCAACTGAGGCCCCTGGCTCTGAAGAGATCGATGGGGGGCCAGAGTGGGGTAAGGTGGCTGAGCTTGGGTCTGCTGGGGTACTGACCATCATACATATGAACAGGTGTCCAGTGGGCTTCGCAGAACACAGTAGAAATGGCATAAATTGAAGGAGGGGGCGAATTGACCGGCCCCTGGGGATGGCTGGGTGGGTGCGATGCGGACTGGGTCTGCTGACCAGGACGCGGCTATAAGCAGTGTCTTCCTTGACACCTTGCAATACAAATACATCTGATGCTGGTCATCATAGCATGGCTTGCTGTCTTGTCACGCACAGCGTAGCCAGCTAGGCCCTCTGCT
>Ga0307982_1002678_pt1 | contig 14349 bp, 11 predicted proteins | sample OrgLakmetagen989_FD_201847 | JGI IMG/M metagenome (GOLD analysis project Ga0307982, IMG submission 201847) | Saline water microbial communities from Organic Lake, Antarctica - #989 | ecosystem: Environmental > Aquatic > Non-marine Saline and Alkaline > Saline | place: Antarctica: Organic Lake...
AGCAGCAGAAAGTGTAACCCCTAGCTAGGAAGTCAGACTGGGCTGAGCACAACAGCATCTTTATGCTTGAAGCAAAATACGCTCATTTCCTCTTGAGTTGTGCTTCAGCCATCAAACTTCGGAGTAGGAGACTCTACAGAGTGCCAGAGGTATGAGGATGAATAAATAAAGCGGGAAATAAGGCTCAAACGATTCCATCTCAGTGCCTCCTTTGAAATACGTACCAAATCCTATATATAAACGCAAATTTTTTCACGCCGACACCGAGAAAAATCTACGATTTCCCTTATATATAGGATTTGGTGTTCGACAATGACGTGCCTGAGTGCCGAATGCCCAAGCGGTATAGTAATGGAGTGAGCATACAAATTGGTGGCCACCAGACCTAGTGCGCCCAAACTAGATGTGTAATCAGCTATCAGATTGAAATTTATCGAAAGGGGTCGTCATTTAGCGTTATCTATCCCACGGTAATTGATGATGCTCTCCCACGAGCACCTCGGCCTACAAATATGAGTAGTTATGTTCCTTGCGTAAGTATTGGCTGGCTACTGGAGTTGGCGAAGATTTGAATGGCATTCTAGTCCGCTTAACTTTCTTCAGCTCTATCTCCTCGACCCACCTCTGTTCACCCTCGTACATATTCCTCTAATTTCCTCATCCTTTCCAGATCCTTCTCGTCGTACTAGGCTTTTTTTTCGTCAGCGCCAGCGGTAATTTCGCCATCGCCCTGAGTACCTGCGGCATTTTCAGCTAGGGTATGAACGAAGAGTTACTTCGCTCGAGCCCTCCTGGCAGCTGCAGTCAGCTGCCCATTCAATCTCAATTTGCTGGGGAGCCACCGCTAGTCCCGCATTGTGCGGAGTGGGTACAACGGGCGACATCCAGTCCATCGGTAAGTTATAGAGTGCTTTCTTCATAATATGTTTGTATCCGTGCTCATTTACCAAAGCCTTCATTCACGATTTTTAACGGTCGAGCCCTGTGAATTTCCTCTCAAATGCGGCCTGATTATATATAGACGCAGTCTAAACCCCATGCCTAATTTCTCAGTCCTTGGGTGAACTTGTTTGTTGCAATGGTTGCGTACAGAACCCACATTGGCATGGACACTGGACTTGGACTATTACGATTCCAGAAAGGACAAAAATCGGGATTTCGTTTAAAGACGATACGAAAGATTCGATGCTTGTGGACACTGTGGACGTGAGCGCGAGCGAACACATCAAAGTGTTGTACCGAAATGGAATGCTGAACCCCGGAGATGTGCGATAAAGTTGATAATACCATGGTTTTCAAGACTTGATTGGGTGCTTTTCAATTTCGATATTTCTTCGTGCCTTTTCGTACGCCTCACTTCTACTCTGTGCTCTTCCAGGAATTGGTTCGAGTGGGTGGTGCAACCGTCTGCAAAACGCTGAATCTGAAGGGATGCAAGCAACTCATCAAACGTCAATCAAAGCAAAAATGCCCACTGGTGTGTGCACATTTGGCTGCCTTTTTAATTTATTTCTTCGTCTAATTATACGTGCTTTTCAGGATTTGGACGTTGCGCGCTACCGTACGTGGGATGGAAAGGAGATCCAAGTAGATAGTCACCCCGTGGTCGACGGCGGCAGTGAACCAACTGACAAAGACAAAAAGCCCTCACCCCCTCTAAGACGACGATCCTTGCGTACAAATATCAATGTGGATAGTAGTCCTGCAGTTCAAGATGGATGGTTATTGTCTGAAGAGCAAAGCGCGCGTAAAAGAGTGAAGCCTTCGAGCTTGGAGCCTACTTTGCCACCGACAACATCTCCTGACGACCCCATTGCGGCATCAGATACCAATGCAATCGATACCCAAGCAGTCAAAGATGAGTGTACATTATCTAGAAAGCAAGGCGCGCAAAAACGAGTGAAGGTTTCGAGCTCGGCTCAGAATTGTTCGCCAACTTCTCTCGACGATCCGATTGCAATTTCTGATACCGAGGACGATGCACCCCCTCATGATGCAACTTCAGATTCTCATCATTCATCGCAACCAGCCGCAAGCACATCAAAAAGTGCTGGTGAAAACTTTCCTGCTACGCGAAAAAAATCTTCCACTCGAGGATCTGCGAGTGCGAGCGCAGGTGCCAAGGAATTCGTTGACGAACAAGGGCCAAACCAGAGCAGCAAGCTTTCGATGGTGCGAGATCTAGCTCGCATGGCCATGGTTATAACGCCTTTTGGCCCAGGAATTTTTCTTCGGCTTCGTGAAAATTCAAAGGTATTTATTTGTGGATGTAGTTCAAGGTGCAAAAATACCTCCTCAATTTCATTAAATGCTTTTTTGTTTTTCCTCTCGAAGGGTGCCGTTTCAGAGGTGCAGCTGGGATACGCAGTAGCGTTTTTGCAACCTGAGGCCATCACGGAAATTTCAAAGACGTCGCCGTTAAACCGACCAATACTTTCATACCCTCGTCCTAAGATCAAAGGCGCCATTGATATCGGTCGACTCGATCTACTCCGTTTATCTCGAGGATGCTTTCTGAATGACCAACTCATTGATTTTTACTTGAGGTACCTCTGCGACAAAGGGCCGACATTGCTCTCGGCATTACAACGTGAAGTTTACGGTGACAATTGGATGCGAAGTGAAAAGTCTCGCTTTTATTTCTTCAACCAATTTTTCTACACTCAACTTGTAGATGGCTTTCGAGGCAACCTGGGTGAAAGTGATGAAGCAGTCGAAAAGAGGCGCGTGCTCTGGAAACGCCTTCAGCGCTGGACAGTTGGGGTAGATCTCATGTCGCGAGATTTTCTAGTGATCCCGATAAACGACTCCCTTCATTGGAGCGTTGCGATAGTATGCAACCCTGGAGCTCTAGCAGTAGCACCCAGAGAAGCTCTTGAGAAGTCGGTTGGAAACGTCGCTCGCTCAGATTCTCTTGATGATAAACGAAGCTTAGAAGGAAAAGGTGAAGACGAGGTGGCAGGTAACGATCAAGATGTTTCAATGAGCGATACTCCGACAGACAACGAGGCTAGTCCCAGGACGCGTAGTTTCGAATGTGAACGAGTCATTCCAGTAGGTACACAGGTAAAAGTAGATGGACTCAAGGGCGCCAGTTACCTAAATGGACATCGCGGCGTTGTTGAAAGATTTGTAGCTTCTACAGGACGTTACATTATAGATTTTGGGGGAGACGTCACAAATGCTTCCATTTCGCCCGCGAATTTACAACTTTGCGCCAATCAGCTTCAGCCTAGCCCCACTGCATCTGACAAATCAACAGCTTCTGGCGTCTCAGCCGCCTCAGAGACTTCATCAGTGGCGGTGCCAGCAGTATTTCCAAATGGTTCTCGAATCCAGGCTCAAGGCTTCGTCCGCATGGCGCACTTGAATGGCCAATTTGGGCACGTAGAATCTTTCTGTTCCAAGACTAGCCGCTACGTGATCGTTATTGACTCACTCGGCGGAGACGTAGAGGGCGCATGCTTACGGGCCCGACATGGGAATCTGAAACTTGTTTCAGATGATGTAGACAGTCAAGCCGCTGACAGTGAGGAAACACCGAAGACGTCAGAAGCGGCCGCCTCCAAGGATGATGGCTTGCGGACCTGTATCATATTCTTGGACTCTGCAAAATTTCACCACTCGCAGTCAGTCTTCAAGCATGTTCGGGCATACCTTCAGATGGTTTGGAATGAATCGTATGCTGATGCTCACGGCCCTCGTGCCTTTGACACGAAAACGGTTCCTGGATTCTCTCCGCGTGTCCCTCAACAAGTGAACGACTTCGATTGTGGCCTCTATCTGCTTCACTTCGTGGAAAATTTTATTTGGGGCCCGCCTCGAGTCGACGATAACTTCATCAATCAGAAAGGGCTCGGAGCCAAACTAACCGGCAGGAAAGGGCTAAATCAGTCAAGAGTCATGGAAGGATGCTATTTTTCAGCAGACGACATTACCAGAAAGCGCGAAGAATTAAAGAAGTTGCTTCTGCACCTCATACACGAACAGCGCACCCTTCTTGGAACGGATGCTATATCGAATTAATTTATTCCACTAGGTTCTGGTCTAGTATGGCTATAGCTCAGCGGCCATAATTAAGTTGGCCTCAACAAATGAAAATTCAGAATTTTGGTGCTATAAATATTCAATAAAGCCACAAAGGACAGTGCAAATATGAACGATAGGCCCAAAGAACCCGCGGCGTAGCGCCCGCCGTTTTGATGGTTTCTTCGTTGTTTATTTTGTTATTTGTTACTTCGGTTCGTTAATATTCGACGACCGCGTTGCATAACTTACAATGCCATCAGCATCCCTCGATAAGTTCCGGTATCGCCCTTAGCCCTATGAAACTAGGAACTAGAACTAGGAACTCCATAGAAGTCCAAGCCATATAAATATATTCCGGTGGCCTGTTGGTATATTATACAAGTAGCAGTGCATGCCATCGTTAAAAATATCGCGCACCCCCAGAGATTAGATTAGATTAGATTAGATTAGAATATACTCCCCAATTGTAAAGAAACATCAACAAATAGCAAAAAAGCTACGTATTGATGAATCCTCTAGAACAAGTCTGACTGGGCTGAGTGTCCTTTTGCGTAATGCAATGTTCATCTTTACTCATACCCAGACCCAAATCCAACAAAAAGCTTCATCTCGCTTAACAAATACACTTTCCTTCTTTTTGGGTTAGTCACAATGTACCGATGGCGACATCAGCTGAGGAAGTTTGTCTTTGAAGGCCCGTACCGCCTCTAGCGTACTCAGATCTACTCCATCGTTGTCACTGCCATCGTTCACAGTGCCATCGTTGAGGCCAGCCTCGGCAGCGTGCGCGCGAGCGTACGTGTGCACGCGCAGCGGCCGCCGCTGCGGCGCGCTCGGCGACAGGCGCTCGTGCCAGGCCTCCAACAGCTCGGCCTTGGTCACCTTGAGCACGGCGTCGGCGCGCGCGGCCCGGCGGTTGAAGGCGTAGCGCCGGCTGAGCAGCTCGCCGAGCGCGCTGTCGTGCTCGTCGCCGAGGGACCGCGGCCGTTCGGTGTACTGGGTCGCGAGCGCGAGGGCATTGGCTGCGCAGGCCTCTTCGCTCAGAGCCTCGAGCTCCTGGGCAAAGGAGTGGCACCATGACGTCATCCGCGCTTCCAGGTGCCGCGGAGCTGCGGTGCTGGACTGCACCAGCAACGTGAGGCCCAGGGCACCGCTGAATCGACTCACATGCGCGGACACCAGGTAGCCCAACTGCTCTTCGGTGCGGAGCTTCTGGAAGAAGGAGGGCGCCGCCAAGTGGCCGATCAGCTCCAAGCAGGCATGTTCGGCGGTCGACAAACGCTCCTCCTCTTCTCCTTCTTTTTCGCTGGCACCACTAGCACCACCATTCACAGTGGCTTCAAGGCCAAAGTGCAGGAATTGTAGCGCGCACGAGTTTTCGTTGGTGGTGTCAGGCAACGTGCGGCAAAGCAGCGGCCCAGGGGTAACTGGTATTTCGGCAGTGTTTTTAACATCATCATCAGCAGCAGCAGGGGCAGCAGGCACATTTCCAGTAGCAAGCTTTCTAACGAGGGGCAGTTGCACAGCACGAGGCAGTGGCACTTTATTATCATCATCATCATCATCGTTGCTGTTGCTGTTGTCATTTTCAGTGCGAAGAGCTCCTCCAGAAGCATGGGCTGTCTGCGCAGGAAGCTCCGCCAACACCCGGCGCGCAACCTCTGCAGCTTCTTGGTCGCTGAGGTTGCCCGTCAAAAGCACTTCGGCGCGCGCCGTTGCAAGCAACACTTTGCCCGCTTCGAGCACGTCCTTCAGCTCGCACCCCAATTCCCCACTTTTCTCCTCGCTGCGAACAAATTCTTCTCTGCGAACACCCTCACTCGCGCCCTCATCCATGCCATCACCGTCGTTGTCGTCGTCCTTCTCATCGAAGGCGCTCTCGAGCACGGCCAAGTATTCGCTCACGTGCCATGCGCGCGCTTCCACGCATTGCCGCAACCAATAGGCTGCCTGGCTGTACGCAGAGTCCAGAGCGGCGTTTTCGAGGTCCACCGCCAAAAGTTCAACTTGGGTCTCAAACCGCACTTGCAAGTCGGCCAATCCTGCGTCTTTGCCCAATCCTTCGTCTTTGCCCAATCCTTTTCCTCCTCCTTCGGCAGCATCTGGTAGTGGCTTGGTTAAACCGTCGCTCTCGTCTAAAGCATGCGCGAGAGAATACGCACGAGCGAGGAGAGCATTGAGGAGACGGGGCACTTGGCTCTCAAACCCATATGCGTTGACCACCTGAGAAAATTTATTCAGATAAATTGAGGGCGAGTGATTGATAGTGCATACTTCTATAATAATAGGCTACAATCGGTCTATGAAGTGAGGAATAGTAACCAGGAAAGCAATCTTGCATTTCAAACAGAATTAAAGTTCCATTTCACGTGCAATCCAAATAGAGTTTAGAACGTACCAGGCCGTCGGAAGTGCTTGTGACGTCATAGGCTAACCCCGCGCAGCTCGCGTCGTACAGGGCGGTGTTGGTGTCGGACAGCAGGAGCCGGCAAAAGAGTTTGGCGAGGACCACTTGCCTGGGCGACCCAGCGGCGTGGGGCGTCAACAAATGCACCGTAGCGTGCAAACGCGGCACTCCTAGCAAATGCTTCGATGGAGACACACGCCACGCCGCCAAGCGCCTGTTCTCTGACCCGGACACTACTCGTGTGGCACGCACTACTCCGGGAACCTCCTCTTCTACACTTTCATTTTCACTGACAACATTGACGTCTCTTTCTTCGTTTCCTCCAGGTGCTGCAGTGTCTGCATCAATGCCTCTTGAAGCGACGCTGCTGAGATCAACCAAATCAGCGCGCTTAGTTGTTAAGGCTGCCACTTTGCTCATTTCAGCAGTGGGCATGAACCGGTTCAGGAGTGGCACGGGCCGCAGCCAAACACGTGTGCCACCGACAATAGCGGCCACTCGAGTCGAATCTTGCGAGTCGTTCGTTGCAGGGCTATCCGACTGCTGTTCCTGATTTTGCCTTTGCTGCGCTTCTGCCTCCTCTGCATACTGCCAGCGATGTAAAGATTCCGGCGATATTGGTTCTTCTCTGTAAAGTGTGCCGTACCATGGTTCTGTTTGCCATTGATCGTTCGGAGATGAAGAAGTCGTCTTCTCAGCCGCAGTCTCGGCGAAAGATTTCAGCGCAACGGTAATGATGGTGTTGGCAGGCGTGAATGCATGACCAATGTCAAGCACTGCGTCCATCTCCGTGGTTGAATCAGATTCAACAGTAGCATGAACCGTATCATCAACTTTTGCAGCATGAGGAGCAGCAGAGTTTACAGTGGAAGCATGTTGCGTGGGAGACAAAGTCATAGAAGGCCCGCTGAGCACATTTTTCGGCTCATATTCGAGCAAATTTGATGCGACGCGAGACACTTGGTTGGCCACACCACCGGAATCTTCTTGGTAAGCAAAGGAGACGTCAGAGAGGGAAGCAAGCTCGTCCATCACCGCAGAAGACACTCCTGCTGCACGAACTAACGCCAAATAAAGGAACGTGGTGTCCAGCACCTATTGACAAAATGAAGAGATCAATAAACAAGAACGAGAATTTGAGTAAAATGTAGGTTCAATAAATTGATAGAGGCTCATCTTGGTGTGAAAGCAAGAAAAAAAGTTTTTTTTTGTTTCCAACACAGTTCTTCCAAGTGCTGGAATACTGCAATTTCGTAGTCAAGTCCACTCAAGTCCCACAAGACCGACTAAAACTAGAGGAGCACCTCGTTCAAGTTTTCTTCGCCTAGTTCCGTCAAAGTCATCGCTAAGCGGAAAGCTGCCCCATCGTCGTGCCGTAAATCTAATCCTGCACTCAAGTCCTCCACGAGCCCTGCTGCCTGCAACACTGCATGCAAGGACCCTTCGCCCTCGTGGCCTAACACGTGGGACCAGTACCTGTTTTTTTCGTAGAACGAAGCAAAAGAGTAGAGATCCACAACATAGAGCGTGCATCTGGTTGAGGTTGTCGAATTCGTGATTGTTGCATCTGCTCCATTGAGTACGAGTGGCCTCTTCTTCAAATCTATAATCTAGTCGTACAATGTCATCGAGAGCATCTTACACCCCCTCTTTCTCATTCATTCTTACCGATGTGGCTTCTGAGCCTTATCCGTGGGGCCTGCCAAGGGAAACGTCAGGGAAAGTTCCCGAAGGTCAGCCACGGGCACAATACGCCGCACGATGCCTACTTTGGACCCACTTCCGTAAGGTCCTTGGTGGCCGTAAGTGAAGAGTGGTGCGTCTTTTCGCACGATGACACTGGTTATGCCACCATTCGTGCGGATGCTTGCTGAAGGGTCCATAGCTGCAGTCTTGGCCGTAGCCTCCGCTACTTTACTACTATCATCTCGTGCTGTGCCTTGCCCTGGGCGGACCTGATTGAATGCACCTAACACCATGGCTTCCAGCAAATCTAACGGCTCCTTTCCCAGCACACAAAGCGCCATTTGCGGCCCTGTGTACCACTGCTCGTGAAACTCCAATAAGGCAGCGTGCAATTTGGTTGGGTCGCCTAGCGCGCCACTCTGCTCACCCAACAGGGTGTCCAAATTGCCCGTAGCAAAGCCACACGCAGGGTGGCCCGGCCGCAAGCCTTGCTTGAACACCTGCTGCCAGCGCCACGCGTCTTCGGGAACGTTGTTGCGGTGCTCCGAGTCGATGGCCTTCACTTCGCGGCCCACCATTTCGAGGTTGAACGACGGGCAAAGAAAGAACTGCGCAAAGCGGTCGAGAGCGCCTAGAAAAGAGGATGGTAACCAAAATGCAGAAAAGTCGTCAGTCATTTCATCAAATTATGGTCTGCCAAATGCAAAAGTAAATGGTATTGATAAGACAGATCGTACACCAAAGTAATTTGGTCGTACATGTACTCAATCACATTGTTGGAGTCTTGGATTTTGAACTAGCTCTCTCCTTTGTACCTTCGAGATACGGCGCAGTAACATCGAAGTAGTAATTGGTTTGCTCATCCGCTGTGAACGCGTTACAACTTCCGCCGTTTGCGCTCAGGTAACTTTCGTAGGCATCTTCCCCAGGGTATTTCTCCGTCCCTAGGAAGAGCATGTGCTCGTGGAAGTGCGCAAGGCCCGCGAACTCGGGTGGATCTTGATAGCTCCCAGCGTGGATGTCCATGGCTGCTCCGGAAATCTAGTGGTATCGTGTTGAATTAAGGGAACTTTACAGGTCATGCGGCAGTTTTCAATCAACCATAATGATGCACTAATCGAATCGTGCTGCGAAATTGTATCATTTGTTCGTTGACCAATGCCTATGATAAGAAACAATGAAGATGAATTCAATTACGCTAAAGACAGCCACTTCACCTCAGTATTGGGGTCCGAAATTAAGCAACACCGTAAACCATTGGACAGTTCAACTACGCGGTAGTTCTTGGAGTCTATGAGCGGCTTTTCCACATCGTCGCATAGCCGACGGGGGGTGCTGTGAGCCGACTCTTCCAATGTGCGTGTAGCAGTGCTGGCTGCTTTACGGCGAAGAGAGCCTAGTCGAAAGCTCAAGCGCTTCCTAAGCTCTGGTCTCCCGTGAATAAAACAGTTTGCGCAACCTGCTAGCCCAACAAAAGCTAAAAGCCTCATCTACTACTGTAGCTACAGGTTCTCTAGTTGTCTATAATAGAGCCTAATGGATGTTACTGGACTGAGTGAAGTAATACGGGCACAGGACACAGAGGCTACGCAATGCAATATATGGTGACTTCGAAGGCGCGCAGGAGACTTTACTATGAGGGAGAGCGAGAGAGCTATAACTTAGGTGCAGCAAAGCTCTAGAGCTCAGTTATAGAGCTCCTCAATCGATCGATCAGGTTGACGTTCAGCTCTTTTTCAGTGTAAAAATATACCATATTAGAACAAGGAGCTGCAATGCTGCAATCCTATACTCTCCGTGCAGTAGCTTCAAAGATTTCAAAACTCTTCTCTCAAAACTGCAAGAAAAGTAACAGGTTGTTAGACTAGTCTTAGACTCCTAACTTTTATAAACATCTTCATAAAGTCCATATAGCACACCTAGAAGTGCTATCTGCTCTACAATTATTTTCAATTTCTTCTTAGGCCGCTTTCACAGGGAGTCAACCATGAGCACTCGCCTAAATTCTACAAAGGTTGTGTATGAGAGTCCATGCCCTGCTGATGCAGACCCTCTGAATCCAGAACAAAGCAATTTGAGACGCACCAATTCTACTCGAGGAGTCCGCTCGTACACTTTGAGTGGTGGAAAGAATGAAATTCTCAAGAGAGAGCGTGAAGAATGCGGCATCGAGGAAGTAAGTGTCGTCAGATAGTGTTAGGATGGAGTAATGGGTGGAGTTTTCTTTTGTATAAAGCTCACAATGTAAACGATTCAAGACTGCATATGAGGTTCAATTTCTTTCGTCTGCTCCAAATTGAGACAAACAAGCTTATTCAAAATAAGTTTTATTTCAAATTTCTCGTCTTCATCTTCTTTGTAAATATTAGAATCATCTTTCTTCGAGCACGCATGAGTGTAGAGTGCATCGTCAGCAGTGTAAGGTTGTAAAGCGTTATTCGAAGCCAAGCAAATGCCAATCAACGACAGATATTTTGGCGTTACCGCTACATCACGTAGCGTTATACTTGACTTATCCCTCGATTCTTACGCTAAACTCAACTTGCTCGGGAATCTTTCATATGAGTACTGCACCTGATGGTGACTACAAACTCGCATGCTCTGTATCTTCGCGAGAGTGGCTTGGCCTTGGAGAGCAGTGGTCGTGGATGATGGAAAAACGTGTACTTGAGCATACATGGATGTGTTCGGTGTCCTCGACTTGGACTAATGACAAGACCTCAACGCGGGAGGAAGTGCTTGAAGCAATCTTCGACAATACGACCAAATTTTTGAAGTATTATCGCGACTTTGCGAGGCCTGAAGAGGATCAGCTATTAGAGCATTGCCATTCGAGTCACGAAGATGCATTAATCCAAGAGTTTTTACACGAAGTTGGTCCAAACTATTCCGGGCGCATTCCAAGGAGCCGCTCAGTGCGCACCGAAATCGCTAAGTGGCGTTGGAGTCATCATGCGTGGACTCTGTACTTGCGCATTCTAGATGCAAACGGTTTTGATGACGAAATTCTGCATAAAGCACAAATGTATATGAAAGATAATCCAGTTATTGCAGCGGCAATCTGTGCAATACTCGCTGTACGTTACGATGGTACCATCGGAGATGAAATTGGACTACGGCAGTTGGTACCACTGGCCCTAAAAGATTCTGAAGCCGAGCCCATTGATGTCTTAGCAGCTTGGCCTGAACCTGAAGACTTAAACCGTTCAGAGCGTGGAAGTGGTCGAAAGCATTTGGGTGGATGGAACGTTCAAGTCATCCAAGCCTTTGCACGGCTCGAGGCAAAAGTGACGACTCTACTCTTCTGCCATCCACCTCAAGGCTTCCCACACCCACTTATAGCAGACGATTTCGCATTCTCTCTTCTCGAACTTTTCACTTCAACAGTTGGGTTGCGAGATGTTGAAGAGCTACGGCGCATAGCTAAATCGTTTTGCCATAATCTAGGTAATCCTGAAGTGGCTCGCCTCGACCCCATGCTGAAAGTGATTGCATGCATGGCAGTTACGTCGGCGGAAGATTCCAATTATGATGATACCAATGCAAGTTCGCGGCCACACATCGTCGACCTTAGTGGAAGCGACGATGCTAATGCAAATTCACGAACTCTCACCATTTTTTTTGGAAGCGATGCAAATATCAGAAGCAACAGCAGCAGTAATAGTAGCTGTGGGAGTAGTCGCAAAGGTGTATCAAGCAATCGCATCAAGTGTTCCCTCTCGTCGGGTATGTCTCATGTCTCAGGCCTTTCGGGTGATGAGCCAGATCTTCTCGCAGCCATCCAAGCCGTGAACAACATTGAGAAATACTTGAGTGTTGCAAAAGTAGGCAAAATAAGATTAAGTCGAAGTAATACTAAGAAGGGGACTCCCCAATCACGCAATAAGAAGTCAGGCGTTCCATTTATAAGCCCGCCAGCCCATCCCGCAAAAAGTGAACCACCGCCACCATCAAAGAGGTTCTGGCGACTCTGGTAACTATTCAAGCTATGAAGAAAATTTCTACCAAAGAGATGTTACAAGCAAATAATTCTCATTGTAGTGAGTTGTACTTGATGCGTCTGAAACGCGAAATCATGCACACAGACTTACAAAAATGCAAGAATGCGATTTATCATGCTTTCATGGTGCATCCTAGCACCTATAAAGGGAAGAACCGAAGAACAGTTACCTCAAATTTTCAGTATGAAACTTGCTGATCCACGTGAATGTATTAGTAACTATGCATGGTTTGTAAGTAATAGTAATAGTAAAAGATATCTTACCCTAAATAGAAACAGGATACGTTTTGTTTACAAATACGCCATTCCCATAAAGCTCCTTGCGGTTAATTTGTTGAACTAACGCTTATTTTAACGCTAATGTTCATCTTTACTCTCATGAACCCTGTAGGATCAATCCTCGGAAGGAGGCATCAGTGGCTTACTAATCCATAATATAATCCATACTCGGGGCTCGGGGGTCCACTGGCCGCCGTTTTTGGTTTTCGCCGTGAACGGCTACAAGATTTACAAAACAACAGCTGCTCATGCGATGTTCTACCCTGAGTCCTGAATCTGAATCCTTCGCTGCGACTGAGCTCATGTAATAACCAGTGACGAACATAAGTAAGAACATATCATTCATACGTAAATGTGTCTATGTGGTGAGATTCGAGGAGTGGTTTGCTCTGTGTATAGTGCGATGGACTCTCTGTATATATATGTCGCGTATTCGAATCGAATTGAAGTTGCTGCAGCGATGCAGCTATCAGGGGACTAAATGAGGCATTACCATGAGGAGTTTTTAGTTGTCAGGAGCTACTGTACGAGCTACGACCTATGGCAAGCCAGAGAACTTGAGGCCAATTATATCAGGTATTCCACCTGCGGGATTGCTGCTTATGTAGTTGGAATGTAAAATTTAAGCAGACGCCAGATCACTTTGGCCTACTGAACCGCATTCGTGATGCGTGATGCCCCTATGACATGGCAGGATGGCAGGTGGCTGTTGCGCTATAAACGCTAGCCGCTACTACGATAAAACATTTCACTAGAAATTTTTCGTTTTAAAAAAGAAGAAGAGAGGCCCGCATTAACAATATTTTTTTGTGAATTAGATCTTCGAAACACACGCAGCTCTATATATAAGCACTAAACATTAATTCGAGTTGCTATAGGGGCGTGTATACTCAGAAATTCGATGAATCCAGCCGCTCGAGCTCCTCCTTGTTGAAGATTTTCGGCAACAAATACTGCCGTATGACTACAAGCCCACCAATCACCGACGGGAAAAAAATGGCAGTCGGCTTGAAAGATTTCAGGGCCCAGAGCGTGGCCAGGCAAACCGCCTGAATGCCAATGTACTGCGCCACTTTCCGCCTGCCCAGTTGAATCACCACTGAAGTCGGCGGAAGCTTGTCTTCGTCGTAAAAGATGGTCGTCAAACGCTTCAGGAAGGCATTCCCGGTCATCACTTTCCGCCCTAGGTACAAAAAGATGCCATATATGACGGGCATGGGGATGGCTCCCAGCAGCGGCAACAGCATGACCGAGCCCAAAATCGCGCTGTGAAGCAGCAGCCCGCTCAAGCGAGTCTCCACCATGCCGATAATCTCGACTTGCGTGGCGGCTTCGGCCAGCTCCAATGCGGCGGCCCGCTCTGCAGCTATTGACACGGTGGGGTCCGTGGCGTTGTTCGAAGCGGCGAGCGCCGTGCTGTTGGCGTCAGCCGCAGCCTGGTCGGTGCCCTCGAAGAACGCTTCCTGGAACGCGCCTGCCATGGCCCCCGTTGCTTTCGCCAGCCTCGCAGCGAAGCTCGGAGGCGCAGGCGCCGGCGCGACCACGGCGTACTGCGCCGCGGCATCGTCGAAAAAACTGCCCGCGGAGTCGTCGTCCGCGGTTTTCAGCGAAGGCTCCGCCGATTCACCCGGTTCCCCATAGGTAGCCATGGCGCGAATGTGGTTCAAGGATTGCACAGTCGCGCCGCACATCCAGGGCAATCCACACACCGACTGAAGAGCAACAATGCCACCGAGCGCCAAGAGGTCAAGGTCGTACGCCGCCCCTTTTTTCATTTTGTGCCGAGGTGCATTTACAACTCGAGCTCTGGGGAAAAAGAAAAAAAGAAAAGAGATAAAAACAAAGAAGTCACAAATAGCAAAGAAACTCCAGATTTGAGAAAGCAAAGAAAGATTCTTGCTGAACTCTCAAGACAGAATACCATTTCACCGGCTGTTCGTGCTGGCAG
>Ga0307982_1002679_pt1 | contig 14344 bp, 10 predicted proteins | sample OrgLakmetagen989_FD_201847 | JGI IMG/M metagenome (GOLD analysis project Ga0307982, IMG submission 201847) | Saline water microbial communities from Organic Lake, Antarctica - #989 | ecosystem: Environmental > Aquatic > Non-marine Saline and Alkaline > Saline | place: Antarctica: Organic Lake...
GAAATCCTGTTCATCGTCGAGGCACCACCAATTTCACATTCTTCGTCGACAACATGGGCGCCTACAAGTACCTCGAAGAGCTATGGCGCAAGAAGCAGTCCGACGTGCTTCGCTTTTTGCTGCGCGTGCGCGCCTGGGAGTACCGCCAGCTGCCTAAAATCTGCAAAGTGAACAAGCCTACGGTACGTCCTTGGCACCTCAGTAACAAACAGTGGGGACTTTTCATTGAACCCTGCTCTTCAACCTTAGCCTCTTTGTGGATTCAACGTCCATGCTGTTATGCTTATCTACCCTCATTCCCTCTTGCTTCGCCAGCGCACGGACAAAGCGCACCGTCTTGGTTACAAGGCCAAGGAAGGCTTCTGCATTTACCGCGTAGCTGTCCGCCGCGGCGGCCGCCAAAAGCCTGTGCACAAAGGCATGGTGTTCGGTAAGCCGCGCAACGCTGGTATCAAGCAGCTGAAGTTCAACCGCAACATGCAGTCCACGGCGGAGCAGCGCATTGGCCGCCGCGCCGGCAACTTGCGGGTGCTGAACTCGTACTGGGTGAACCAGGACGCCACTTACAAATACTACGAAGTGATCATGGTGGACCCGCAGCACAAGTCGATCCGCAATGACCCGAAGATGAACTGGATGGCCAACCCCGTGCACAAGCACCGCGAGATGCGCGGCTTGACTTCGGCGGGCCGCAAGCACCGCGGCCTCCGCAAGAGCGGCCACCGGGGCATCAAGGGCTCGTCCACCCGGGCCTCGTGGTTGCGCCGCAACAAGCTCTCCCTCCGCCGCTACCGTTAAGCACTGGAGTGATTGCTGCTGCTGCTGGTTAGGAGTGCTACTGTGGTTGTTGCGTAGTACTATAGTATTTTATAAATCTGCTGAACAAGTGAACACGGCCATGGCCGGTGCGCCCGGTGCACGGTCCTTCATACTTATAAAATATAGACTTGATTTGAGTACACTAGGAGCCTTGATTGGCCTTCTGGATCTAATTTGCGCATATGCAGCTCAAGTGTGTTCTTTATGTGCCTCTGTGGCTGCTGTGTACTTGCCTTTCCTTGTTTTTGGGAGAGTATTAACTAGACTAGTGACTAGGACTAGGAGTGGAGTGTTGGTGTTGATGTATGTGGGAGGTGTTGTGTTATTGAGGAATTTCCCCTTTGTGGGGGAGGTTCGACTTACCGTACTAACGAGATTTAGAGAGCGGGCGATACGTTCTTACCGGACAATCGACAGGGTGGGCCCTAGTAAACGCGACTTCACGTCGCAGTCTGAGATTATTCATTATTGTGCGGTAACTATGGGTAAATTAAGCGCAACAATTTGTGTGCCATTTGGTGCAGAAACCGTGGAGAACGATCCATGTACCGTCGGGGCGACGAGAAATTACACTGCCGGGGCGGGGAACAGGCAGAACACTTCAGCGCAAGCCAAGGAGCGGAACAGGCAAGCTTTTCAGCGAGGGGGGTGGTTGACCTAGAGCCCTAGTATTGCTAACTAGTATTCTAGGCGCTAGGCGTAGGTCGCTCTTCTCATTGGGAAGTAAAGTAAGCACCGACAACGACAAGGCGCCGACATACGAGTGACGAGTGATGGGCATTATTATTAGTAGTGGTAGGTGGTAGTGGGCTCGGCCATGTCACGTGTCAGACTCAGACAACGTGTCAGTGTCACGGCAACGGCAACGTGCCAGATGTCTGGTGTCACACGGTGTCGCACCGCCATAGCAACGTCACAAGCAACAACAAGCACCAACACAGCGCAACACGGCCAATAGCTAATTATTTTTCCGATTGCGGCGATAATGGAGACCGACGGACAAGAGCCTTGAAGTGTGAAGACTGAATCCGAAGGAGCAAGGATGGCTTCAGGAACTAGAACAAATTCACGAAAGCCCCTTTGCCTTTGAACCCCTATCTGCGTTGCCTCTGCAAGGGCCCCTGAAGGAGGCCGTTAAGGCCGCTGATCCCCGATCGGAGAGAACGCGGAGCTTGGCGTTCTGTTTGCAGCGCCACCACCTTCAAAGGAGCAGAGAAAAAAGTCACGATTAAAGCCACACGGAGACAATTGAGACTTCCTCGTATGCGCGGGGTTTGGTCAAGGGAGGTACTAAACGTAGGGACAGAGGTAACATGCATGTGTTTATGTGGTATTAGTAGTAGGATGAGAAAAACCTCGCGTGTGAGTGTCGCCAATTGACTTCGCAGCACTTTTCGAGAAGGATCCCACCCAACACTCAGAGCCGCACTGGCGAGCTCTCTCAGTCGCTGCAGCTCGAATTCTCCACCATCGTCATCCACGTTGACACTTCCTCCTCCTCCGCTGCTGCCGACGAAAAAAAGACGTCCCAATGCTTCAAGTGCCTCTTCGTCGCTTTGAACTTTGTCGACCACGATTTCTTTCTCCACCTCTTTGGGTAGGATTGCACCCAAGGGGGGAAATGACTGTCTTTGCAGCCACTGCAGCGGCGCTCTGGTGGCGGACCGTCCCAAGGCCTCTGCGATGTCGGCAAGCTCTTCGACTAGCGCTGGCAGCAAGAAGGCGCCCGAGGGAGACAGCAAAAAGCCGAGCAACAGTTCCACGGCGTCTAAACGGGCATCCAACTCCCTGTTGACAGCAGTACCGCCATCTTTTCTTCTTTCATTGGTGTCGGAATTATCACCTTGGCTGCTAAGACTACTACTGCTGCTACTGCTGCGTCTACCACTAGTGGTACTGCTGCTTCTACTACTAGCAGTCGAACCCTTAGCAACGCCGTCATGGACTATTGAATTGGCCTCAGCCCGCGCAGATAATGCCTCTCGAGTAGACTTGAGCGCATTGACACTACTGCTCAGTTGACTCGAAGATGAAGAGGGGGAAGAGGAAGTAGCGGCAGCTGCTGCTAAGTTCAAGAGTTTCTCCAGCTGGCTCCAGCGAATGCGCCCCCCTTTCTTGGGGTCCACCAGCCACTTCTGGAGGAGAGCTTGCAGGTCGGGGTTGTCAGCGGAATCTAATACTTCAGCGGCAATCCAAGGAAAAGCGCCCTGTGAGTGGCACAGAAGATGAGCGATGAGTAGGCAGCAAGCACACTACAACATGGACAAGAAAGGCTCACTGAACTTGAGAGAGAAATGCAGCTCTTTTAATTTGAGCACGAACAAACAGTCAATGATTGTGTTCGTGCGCAAGCGTACACACACGTCGAACGCACACGCGCATCCCTTCTTCTTCTCTTTCTTCAACTACGTCCAATCCGATACTTCCCTGACCCTCTTACCTTGAGTAGCACGAACGTCGGGTCGACTTGTTTCGCTAAACCCTCGTAAATGGCCAAAGTCCGCACGATCAGAGCAAAGAATGGTGGAGTGCGAAACGGCAACGGCCCCGCTGATAAGGCACCAAGCTCGGCAGACAAACGCGTGAAATTGAGATTCACGCCACTGCTGCTGCTGCTGCTGCTGCTGCCGGTGATGTCGGTATCAACGGTGGTCGCAGCGGCAAAGGCTTGTTCCAGCGCAGGCAGCACCACGGCAAGAGCTTCCGAGGTGGCAGCACTTGCATTGTTAGTACTCGACGCCAACGCAGCAGCAGTGGCAACCCCGCCATGAGTGAGGCTATCCGCTCCAGAAGATGCTGCCACCGCCACTGCAGCTGCTGCTGTGGTCACAGCTTCTTTCGGAAGATTCGCATTACTCACTTTCTTCATACTGCGAGCGCTGCTTCCTGTAGTCTCCACATCGTAGCGCGCGTCATAGGGCCAAGCCCACGAGGGCCACTCTCGTTGATCAATCGCTGCCCCACCGTCACCAACAAGCCAAGAGGAGTCGCCTTTTTGAGGTTCCACTGCCTTATGAGACGTGGGCGCAGGTGAAGGGGATAAAGAAGAAGAAGTCGTCGAAGGAGATGTCGGCAGCGGTAGTGATGACGATGGCGATGGCACAGGGGCGCTGTCTGGCAGAAAGCCCAGGTCAATCAGCGTCTCGGCCACCAGGCTCAAGTCTTGAGACTGCAAGCCCAAGATGAGCCCCACTAACCCGTAACGGGTTTTCGAAGGCACGTCCGCCATCATCCCGAAGTCCAGATAGCACAATTCCCCCTCTGGGGTGCGCAGCAAATTGCCCAAGTGCGGGTCTAAACGCCCACAAATGCGCATCGAAAACAGAAGGAGGCACGAGAAGAAAGGCACATGCAATGGAAAGATGGCTTAATGGTGCCCCGAAGCAACGATGCAAGGAACATATGAAGCCAAAACTAAGGCATATGCTCTCGAAGTAATTGTACCACCACACAACACAAGCAGAACGTATACCTGCGTGAAAATATCCGGTGCGAAGCACCTGCCTCACGCTGCACTGCAGTCCTATTGACAGCATCCGCAAAGCTTCCTCTCGATCGTCGCCATCTCCTCCCGCTGCTGCTCTTCCGTCTTTTTCCTCAACGATGCTGCTGCCTCCACTGCTAAAACTGCTGCCAATGCTGCCACTGCTTTCTTTGTCATTCTCCTTGCCACCCTTCTTTTTCACCCAAGGTCCTTTCTCGCCGTCTACCCACTCCATCGCCAACACTCGGCTCGATCCGAGAGACGGGTACACGGCTGGCACTTTCACGTTGGATATTTGGCCGTTGCCGTACAAGGCCCGAAACCTGAGCCGTTTTGCAGAGAAAACTTATGCAAGAAGGAGAATTGAGAAAATCGAAGCGTCACATTTTGGCGTATTAGCGTGTCATACAGTAATAGAAATAACATAGAGACCTGGCCGCGTTGCGGGCTTCTTGTTGGTAGTCCAATTCTTCAAACAATTGCTTTCCAAACGTGTCCACAATCAGCACCAGATCGGACCGCAAGTTCTTATGGAGGAACAAGAAAATCGAACAAAGCACGAAACCGTTGGAGAGGAAATTTGAACAGAAGGATTATTTCATGAAAAAGCATATTCGAGGACCAAAACATACACAGATTCCTTCTAAAACTAACTAAATTTTGCCCCTCAATTTCCTAACGTGAGCGTTTCTTTTCACACGCAACTGGCTGTAAAAAAAGTGACTACGCAATTAAAAAAAAAAAAGGAAAAAGGTTCAAAGAAAGATTATTCAAGTACCTTGGCTTTCTTCAGAGTGGCGCCCGCCAGTCGCAACAAATACACGTCAAGGGCAGCGCTCGACCGCGCGTCTGGCCTCTGTACTTTGAGAGCAACTTCTTGGCCTGCTAAATGGGCCATTCCACGCCGATTCAGCTCCTCCAAGGCCCATGCTTCTTGCTGCTCCCAGACTTCGTCTTTTGGTGTTTCACTTGTCATAGTATTCTTCGCACCACGGACGCGCGCCCGGTAAACTTGCCCAATGCTAGCTGACGCGATAGGCTGCCCATCGTTGCGGTGCCAGTCAAAGAGATGAGATGCATCCCTAAGATTAAGGTCGTCCGCGATAATTTGCATCGCTAATTTGGAGTCAAACGCGCCAACCTTCCAAGGTTCCAAAATTTAAGTTCAATAAACACGCACAGAAAACGCACATTAAAAAAAAAGAGCACTCTAAGCGTCAAACGACCTTTCAACTGAGCATCCAAAAATGAAGGCTGAAATAAAACATTCGCTGTTGCGCACCCACCCTAATCCAAATTACCTCATCTTGCAAGGTGGCCAGCGCTGCGGCCCACTCCGGCACGGTAACTACATCGGGTCGCAGAGCGAGGGCTTGGCCATACTTGATGAACGTCACTGAGCCCGTCGCGCATAGCGCCTACAGCATATGTGTTTGAAATATAAAACAAGTAGTGAGAATGAGCTTCAGTAATGCGGTTCGCGCGAGGGCTTACTTGCTTCTGTTCTCTCAGTGATGACACTTAAAATTCATATACCTTCGAATACTTCACGTGATACAGACAGCATTCGAGCTAGTTTTGCGAACCCCAAACACCGTAGATGAAATCGGCACCTTTTCGAGTTCGAGTCCCCGCCGATTGCGCAAGGCCTGGGCCGCTGCGTCATTCCGCTGCAAAATTGGTGCCACCATATTGTCACACTGAACGCTTAGCCACCAGAGTCCTAGTGGGGTCGTCGTAGTTACTAGCCGCGAGAGCACTTCCCAAGGCCGCCGGTTGTAGTGCTTTGCTATAGCAGGCCCGTCGAAGGTCGTCGAGGGGTAAGCCATGAGAGAAGATGCCGATGGCGTACTCACCCGCATTGGTAGCAATGGTGCGAACGCGTGCACGATACATGCTAGCGAGAGCGCTTCTAGAATTTGGACGTAAACCGTTACCCGCATAGCGCTTCAGCTGCGATAGAAATGGAGCAGCAGGCTGCAATACTTATATAGTGTTACTGGGCTTCTCTAATCAGCACTTTGCAGCGGAGTAGTAGCTTTTCGAAGAAGTTCCACGCGCCTGTACACTCCTATTCAGCACGTCGCACATTCATCAGGTTCTCATTTTCTTGTCACAAACTTTGCTAGCTACAGGGAGGAGCCCAAATATCAGCTGGCAACTGGGCAACTGGACTCTGGACACTAGACCACTGACCCCGATCCCCGTGGCTCAAAAAAGGCACTGGGGTTCGAAGTTCATCTGTAAGAAGAATGGTAACGTGTCTCCGATGATAGGGATGTGGCGAAAGGATCACCAGAGCCATTCGTCGGCTCCAAAGCGAAACCGGTAGATGAAAACAAAAGGCGGCCTGCGATTTCAGCATCCCGAAAATGCTACCGCTGCCAGTTGACTTCACCCTCCATGTCTTCGAACCGGAAGGTTGTCTTGTGCCTACCTGGGGGTCGAAAACTAAAGAAAATAATACCGAGCGACATCAGAAATCTCCGAGATCTCCGGTTAACCACCACTGTGCAGTACAGTAGTAGTAAGTCTCTACCTGTACAGTACACATCGACCGAATCTTTCACAAGTTCACAAGTGCTGCTGTAATATCACCGTGGAGCGCTAGCCGGCCTCGCCAACCCAGCGCGCAATAGCGCATACGTTAGACAACTCTCGACGAACATTTTTGCCTGACACAATTTAACTGCAATCTCGTTTGATTACGCGGTGTAGCCAACCTCATCCGAACTTCCCGACTTTGAGTGCCCGTCGGGCACAACCTTCTTGCTGGCATGCCGCCGCCTAGTTCAAAGAAGAAAAAGATGCAAAAGAAGAGTAAAGCTATCATCTTCGCGAAGCGTTTGGCTCAAACGTCTAGAGTTGTACCCCTTGATGGCTACAATCGGAAGATCGAATTCGAGGACGAGGATGGCCCGCCGGCATCGTGGGCTCAGATGGGCATAACCATGAAGGCATCGAGTTCGCAGTCGGAAATCATATTCAACGACATTCACACGCATGCGTTGAAGCAAGGACAGCCGCCTGCAGATATTTGGATCAACGACGGCGAGGACGGGAAGTATGATAGTGATAGTTTGGGTGAGCAGGAGAGTGGTGGTGAAGAGGATGATCAGGACAACGAAAGCAAAAGCAATTGGAGCGCACCATCCCCACCACGTGACCACGAGTCGCAGGAAGCTACGCCACCAGCGAGCCACCGGAAGCTTCCTTTGCCCTACCGAAGCAGCGACAACAGCAGCATAGGGTCCGCGCAGCGGGGAGAGCTGAACTGGTCACCGCGGAGTGCGCAATTCGTGGGAAGCTTTGAGTTTACCGCAGGAGGCCAAAGGGCGTCTCAGGACCGATTGCGCCCCGCAGGCACATCGCTAGGGGCGTTGTTGAGAAGCGTTGGAGGTTTGCGAAGTGCGCTGCAGCACGTGGTACAGGAGAACAACACCCTAGCTGACTTGGCTGTACCGGAGAGCTTGAAAGCTGGCCCGCCGCTGCTTGAGAAGTTCGCAGGCTGGGCTTTTGGCGCAACTGCCCGCAGCGTGCCCCTCGCCGCGCTCGCGGGGTTAGCGTGTGTTAGCGTGGGTGGGGTAGGTGCAGCCTTGAGTACCTTCGCTGGCTGCAGTGCTTTAGCTGACGATTTGCTAGGCCTGCCATCTGGTGATCCAGGGTTCCCTGTCCTGCGCGGCGCAGTGATCAGTAGCGTGGTAGTTGCTTTGAGCGGCGTAGGTTTGCAATTGCTGCATGGTTGGATTAGTCATGCGTTTGTGCATCAGTCAAGAAACTGTGGCGCACACGGTCGCCTCACGTGCTGTGGACTCACGGGCTCTCAAGACGACTTTAGTCATGAAGATAACAGTGGCCTAATTTGGGACAGTGAAGGCGGCGAACCCAACTCAAGCGGAAGCAGTAGCAAGAAGAAGAGGTGCTCGCCCTTGAAATGTTGTGGCATGGGGAGACGATTACAGCAACTCGCGCTTTGGAGTTTGACAGCTCGTGGTCGTTTGCTGGAAGCTTTGGTGGCAGTAGTCTTAGCCTTCGTAGGCCTCTTGCTCGTAGGAAGGCTTGCGCTAGGACTCGCTGCCGGTTTAATCGGCGTTTCAGCCGCGCAGCTCGCCTGCGCTAATTTAGAAGCCGCGGCAAATACTGCCGCTTCAAGCGACGACGACGGTGTTCCTGCTGCTTTTTATGACACGGTGGTAACAGCTTTCGCCAATAGTGGCATTGGAGCGGCGTTAGATGCACTGGAGCTTGAAGCGGGGCACGATTGGACGCCTCTGTGGCTGCCCGTAGACAGCAACCAGAATTTAGGCAGTGGGGCATCCGCACAGTTTGCGTCGAAGCTTGAAGCCTACACCAGCGGAGGTGTCAGAAACGACGATGGGCAAATATACGGTTTCACGGCTGAAGCCGCGGCGTTGAGCTTGGGTGACATGTGTGGAAGCTTAGAAGGAGCGAGAGACCATTGGCGGCACGCGCTAGGGTACTGCTTAGTATTTCTCGTCGGGCAAGCAGTGGTGCTCTACAGGTCAGCAAGACGAATTAGAATGAGAAGGGTTCGAAGCCAACTCGCTACTTCCATAACTTGCTATTTGTATCCTCTCTGTACTTTGTGTGTGTTTTTTGCACCTGCAGACTGTGCAAACACTGATTTGCATGGTATTTGCTCTCATGTCGACTACGTTCCTTTAACATCGTTTACCCCTTCGTGTCATCTTTTTGGTCTGGCAGCACGAGCACCTCTGGCAGCAGCTTGCTTGCGGAAGTGCGTATGGCTCGTGAAGCTTCGCTTGCCGTGAAACCACTGGTAAAATCTCCGAGCATTGATGAGAACAGCATCGATGAGAACAGCGCTACTGCTGAGGACTCATCGCGCGTGCTCAACCGAAGAATTTCTGCCAATTCCACGACGAACACTTATCGCGACGCGCGGCTTGGAGACGAATATGAGCTCAGACCTAATCTTGGCCTTCGCGGTGGCCGTATTTCACCTACGGAGGAAACCGACTCCAACTTTCGAGGCAGCCCTACGGGCACTGGCAGCATCAAGAACGAGTTAGCCCCACGAGGATTCTTGCCACCAATTCAAAGCACGGCCCCGGCCGTTGTCATCAATTCTGCCGAGGTGCCGACTTACCGCTCAAGCTCGCCGGACAGCCAAAATTCAGTTCTTCTGTGAGACGGAAGGTGAATCATATGTTGAAGGCCAAGACCAAAAGATACAGGGTTAATTTAAGTCCTAAAGACTAAGGAGAGGACACCCCAGTCGACCGACGCAAACCAAAATCCAACATTAATTCAACATGGGATGTGGTGTGGTTCTAGGTGGTAGAAGTGTGAATTAGAATTAGGAATCTTGTGTAAGGTTTGGCCCTAATCCCCTATCGCTGGTGTTGTATAGATTCGAAGTAGTACATAATTACCAAATGCGTACGGGATGTGCGTCAAGAGTAATTACTTCATGCTAGAATGCGGGGTGCAATACGAAGCTTGTCAATTTCAATATTTGGGTTCAAGGCAGCTGCGAATAGGAACTCCAGGTAGATATGTGCACGTGTCTTCGTATTGCGACTTCGAGTAGGTGGATTTTAGCTCCAATCTTCAGTTCAAAGCGGAAAACTTAGAAAAAGAGGCCATAATCCGTTGCTGCTTTCCGAAGCCCTTGAGCAAGCTCTTCCACAGCTCTTGTCTCTTCTGCATTGCATTCCCCGCTTCCGCTTGCACACCGGCCCCGCGCTTTCAGGAACCTCAAGCTCACGTCGTGGAAGTCATCGTAGGCGGAAACGACAACAGGTGCTGGAGGAGCTCCGTCTAATTCTAGGTTAAGCTGAAGGCGTTGATGGCCACCGAGATAGCGATGCTCTAAAGGCTGCATTTCAGGCGGTTGCGATGCCCACTGTGAGGCCACTTCTTGGCTCGAAAAGTGAAGCACGAGAGCATAGCGGTAGCTCCCGGCCTCAGTGATTATGCCCGCGGCTCTACTCGCAGCAGCATCAGAAATTGAGGTCACTATACTCGGATCTTCATGTAGCAAATGATTTTTGTCAGTAGCAGCATACGAAGCAAAAGGCCCTGTTGCGTGCATCGTGGAGCCATGAAAGAATAGCACGTCTCCTTCACGTGCTTCAATACTTTCTTTTCTCGGTGGCACAACATCTATGCGCTCCTCCTCCGACGCTTTTTGACCTGCGCCACCACCGTTTTGAGTGCTTTCTCTTCTCCTGCTGCTATCTCTCTTGCTGACGCGTGTCGCATTCCAATCATGCCAAAGGCGCTCCACCTGAGCAAATTCCTGAATTCGCCCTGGTGGCATGAAAGGCGGGTTAAGACTAGCCCATCTATGGCTTCCTGGCGCGAAAAGGGTGGCACCATTCGAAAAGTTGGTGTCCTGAAGAAACACCATCGCAGCGGCGAAGTGTGCGTGACCGTTGCTTCTTAAACGATTGCCAACACCTAAAACTGCTGTATCCTCCGCTGCCATTTGAGCTGCAGCTGTTCTAAAGTTTGGGTCTTGGTACTTGAAGTCAAAGTGCCATACGTTTTCTCGCACGGACTTATTACTCGCAACGTAAGCGTTGCATCCGTTGAGCTGAAAACCAGGGCCTAAGAGCGCAGCCATAGTGCTTCTCACCACAGGAGATTGCAAGAAAGGCTTCACCAATGCTTTCATAGACTTTTCCTCCGCAACTTTCCCGTCATCGCTTTTGTTATTGTTGTTATTGTTGGTGTCAATCTCATCGTTAGATTTCACACTTGAACTGCGCAATAAGTCCCAAACTCGAAAGCTTTGATGCCCAACCACGCCTGACTCATCTGTCACACGACATTCAACCTGAGGTGCGCCGAATTCAGTGGCACAAGGACTCTCCGAGGCGACAACATCAACCAGAGCGCGGCGGAGACCGCGAACAACAGATAAAGGTGCCACTGAAGCGTCGTTGCTGCTGCCGGTGTTTATGCCATTGCTGTCACGAGGCCAATCACTTCCCCTGCTTGAGTGCACAGCAAAACCATCGTGCTCCAGTGCTGATAGGAGGCTAGAAGATGGCTGCCAAGACGACGATGCTGTGCTGTAAGGGCTGCTGCTTCTGTTGTAGTTGCTGTCATCGTTGCTGTGATCTTTCCCGCTGTTGCTGCGACTCAATCCGCCTCGAAGCGCAGGGAGACAGCCACTTGGGTAGTCCTGAAGTGAAGCCTTGCTGCTCCACGTCAAAGTGCAACGAGAGAAGGATGGTGACGTGGCTTCAATGGGTGCAGGCTTCGGTGCTATCATCCACGCTCCTCCAGGCGCGGCGAGATGCAAGTACCAAAACTTCCATGGGCCGTCGTCAGCAGCTTGATTTGGAAGAATCTCCACCACTGATAGGGCACCGCCCGTGAGCATGGGCAGAAAAGTTTCTGGTTGCGACCCGCCCATATTTTCTTGCATCACAATGCGGCCGCGGCCAGGTACTAAAAAACGCCCAACGTCTTGAAAGAACCGTCGGTGCAGCAGCCATTCAAAGTCTACCGTCATGCTTGAACCTTGATTAACTAAGACCCCATTCGGCCGCACAATGTCTACGAAGTGAGGTGGGTTTGAAACCACGAGGTCCCACGTTCCAAGCTCTTCATCCGGAATGTCGTCCAGTGCATCGGAATGGTAGATTTGGACTCGGCCAGAAAGGCTTGGGTTGCGCGACACTGTTCGTTGCATGGCTTCCACCGACGCGGGATTTACGTCAGCAAGTGCAAGGCTCGTGCAAACTCCGAGCCCCAGCAGAGTGAAGCCAATGAAAGCAGGGCCTGCGCAGAACTCAAAGCAACGCCGCGGTTGCGTAGGCAGCCAGCCGTAGTTCGTTTCGCCGTCACGCACGAAGTGGTTGTACGCGTACCGCACGAGGTCCAGACCAAACCCAGGTCCACCGCCGAGCGACACATCTTCGCGCTCAAGGTACACAACGTCAATGCCTCCAGGGCTCGGCCACACTTTCCATGCAGCATCAGGCGTGCCAGGCGCAACGCCCGCTTGCTCTACTAGGTAATTCTCTTGGCCCAGAGCGGCGCAGCGAGGCCAGCACCCGAACCGCTTCTCTATGGATGATGCGGGCTGTGATGGCACTTCCTGAGACAACGTGGTGTACATGAAGCACGTTTGCAGAAGTATGCACGCTTGGGAGACGCGCCGTAGCTGACCATGCACTGATGACGGCATTGTAAATTGATTTGAAGTTAAGCGCTGAGGTCCATGTAATGCCATTGACTTTGACTTGAAAAATATCTCGGCATCGTGGTACTCTCCACCATTAGCACGATCTAGTGTTTAACGAACTAGTTTAGCGCATCAGTACGTTGGTGCCCATCACGCTTCTGCTTCGAAGAAGCCACTACAGATATACGTAGCCGAGCATCAGCGCACTCCTGTAGCTTATCGTGGGCCGGAAGTAGAGAGCTAACAGGCAAAAATACAAAACAAAGCAGAATATACCAGATGAGGAGCTAATCAGGAACGCATGCCTGAGTAGCCACGGAAGTGATGATAGCGGTCCAAGGTCCAAGGTGCTCTTCCTAGCCCTGAGCCCTGAGCCCAAAGATTCTTTCTGCCAGCCAAATGCGTATCCTGTGTCAATCAAATCTGTACTGTATCTGTAAGGAAGTTGTTTTAGATTTGTACTTAGCTGCTGTACTTAGATGCTCTTTAGTAGCTAATTAATTACTACAGTAGTAGTAGAGTAGGGGGTTAATTCAGAAACCCCCTAGGCATAATACTTTGATCAATTACCCCCTCAAATTCTCAGAATTATATTATAGTAATTCTGGTCGCAACCCCTCCCTGTAGTGAAAACACAGTCAATTTTGGCGCGAGATGCTGCATCCAGAATGGAAGCGATGTCAGACAAAAGTTGTAAGTAGTTGTACCCTCCTTGGTTGTACGGAGGCACGGCACGGAGGTATTATACTTTCTAGACTACCTGAATATAAGCTAGGAAAAGAAGAGGGCAGTTCGATCGAGTAGTACCAAATCGCATTTGAATCCGTGCGCTGCAGGGTTTATTACCGGTTCAACTGTAACCTACGGTTCCTTCACTTGCGCGCACATATACTTGCGTTTCCTTGCCCATTCACGTCTTTTTTTTTGCTTTTGCATAGCCAACATGCAGTGAATTGCTAGGGCGCGTGGCTTGCGATGTCGAGGTGCTGCTAGCCTAGCTTCTCGGGCGGTTGGCATGTGGCGAGGTGCTCTTAATACGGCGCTTTGCTTTGACGTTTTAACCTAGGTGCTAGGTTCGTTGAGATGTCGTGAAGTGCTGTGCCTTTCTTGTGTTGCCTTTTATCCTAGTTGCTAGGGTGCGTGGCTTGTGATGTCGAAGTGCTGCTAGCCTTGTTGCTAGGTTGTTCGGCATGTTGTGAGGTGCTCTTGATAAGGCGCTTTGCTTCGATGTGTTACCTACTTGGTGCTAGGTTGGTTGGCATGTCGTGAAGGGCTGTGTGATACCCTACTTGCTAGGGTACGTGGCTTGGGAGGCAGAGGTGCTGCTAGCCTAGGTGCTAGGTTGGTTGGCATGCGGTGAAGGGCTGTGCCTTTCTTGTGTTGCCTTTTATCCTAGTTGCTAGGGTTCGTGGCTTGCGATATCGAAGTGCTGCTAGCCTTGTTGCTAGGTTGTTTGGCATGTTGTGAGGTGCTCTTGATCAGGTGCTTTGCTTCGATGTGTTACCTACTTGGTGCTAGGTTGGTTGGCATGTCGTGAAGGGCTGTGTGATACCCTACTTGCTAGGGTGCGTGGCTTGGGAGGCAGAGGTGCTGCTAGCCTAGGTGCTAGGTTGGTTGGCATGCGGTGAAGGGCGGTGTCATACCCTTCTTGCTAGGGTACGTGGCTAAACATTACACTTACCAGAGTTGTCGAAGTAGTAGCTGGCGATCCATCCGGAAGCAAAATAGACGCTAACAAAATTGCTGAGCTGGAGATGTCGCAATTGTCATCATGGCTCATGGCTCATGGCACCCGTGAATTCAAGGGCTTCGTGCGACAGGAGGTTTGGCGCGAAATAGCCGAGTTGGTTGGTGAT
>Ga0307982_1002682_pt1 | contig 14333 bp, 20 predicted proteins | sample OrgLakmetagen989_FD_201847 | JGI IMG/M metagenome (GOLD analysis project Ga0307982, IMG submission 201847) | Saline water microbial communities from Organic Lake, Antarctica - #989 | ecosystem: Environmental > Aquatic > Non-marine Saline and Alkaline > Saline | place: Antarctica: Organic Lake...
CTATGAATAACCTTAAAAAAGGACGGGGGATGAAATCTTATAAGTAGTACTGCCATTCAACTACCGGCCAACACAGAGCACGCCTAAGGATTGAAGATTGAAGTTAAAGGATAAAGAGTTGTATCAGTGCCTTTATCATGGCACAGCCCCCGAGGGGCTGGAATCAAAAGGAGAAGGAAGCAACATTAGGCGCAAAAGCAGTCTTGGACTTTTTTTTTCATAGACCTAATTTGAAGTAAATTGCCTAAAATCCAGCTGAGCTCTGCTGGAACGGAAATCATTCCAAGCTCTAGTATTACCAAAAAGTAACTGCCTTGTCGGCAGATCGTCCGCCAGTGTTGCCGCGCCTCGAGTGGGAATACTCATCGACAACTGAGGCCGATGACCATTCAAGCAGCCTGAGATTCTCAAGGAGGCAGGCAGCGTTGCCGCTACCTTGTAGTGGTGAGATTAGAATGTCTCCTCCGCGGACCTCGCCTATTACTTTAGCGTAAATAGGTGTGCGAAGGGTGCTGGTGCCATGCCGAACTTCAGTCCCGTTGTAAACGACATCCATTCCCTTGCACTCAGCTGCACTTGGCATAGGCAAAAGGCCCTGACTGTAGACTTCTGAAGCAGGATAGCCGCCTTCTTGGCAGTCCTTTGCAGTCAAACGCGGATGTATGAGACGAAGTCGAGAAACCGAAAATCCAGCTGCGCGCAAGTCGCGCATCCTCTTGCCTGCAAGTGCCACCGCGGATGCCTCTGCAGCTGCAGCTTTGATGACCTGAACTTCTACACGTAGTGCCTCAACACGGCGCCCCACTTCATCAGCAGTGAGAGACGCGGCTGCTGCAGTGGCCGCTGATATTGACGCTGCTCGCGCATTCGCTGCTGCCTCGGTTGCAGCCGTCGCTTGAGCTGTCAATGATGAAAGTGTCGCAGTAGTTTTGACATCCAAGGTTTCAAGTCTAGCATTCATCTTCCCTTCCCATTCCCGCTGGTGAGATTCATCGATAGTGGGTGCTTGCTTCGGTGCCATTGCATCTCGCATGCGAGCGCTTTGCTTTTCAGCATTGAATGCGCGTTCAATGGCCTCAATGCGATTCATCAGGGCTTCTTCACGATCGACAGAATGATTATCAGATTTAGTCGCAACATCTTTCAGAAGCTCTAGCGCGTCTGACAACTCCTCTCCAAGCTCTGATCTCAATGCATCTTCACGGTCAATGGCACGTACTTCAACATTCATTATTTCCTGGATAAGTAAGTCATTTGACTGTGCCACCTCTTTACGAAGTGGGTCAATCATGGAGTCTGAAGCCGTCTCCCTAACTATGAGGGCGTTGCCATTGAATCTTCCCGCCTCTGGCTTATTTGTGTTAGGCAAAATTAAACGCATTGATTCATCTGATGAATTCAACCCTGGTTCCATTGATGATTCCTGAGAAAGCTCGCAAAGTGATTCATCAATGCCGCTGCCATTCGAATGCCCTTCAGCTAATTCTGCGAGCTTCCTTTCCATATCACCCATTCTACTCAGAATTTCTGCCACATCTGCATTCTGGCCTATTATTCTTTGTTGATTTAATGATTCAGCAGGGCGCACACGCAGCCATCGGAGAAATCTTATGAGGTGCCCGCGCTTCATGCCGACGTCAACACCAAGTTCGCGGGCGCTTTCTTCTGTGAGTTCGAGCAAGTCCTCTTCACTTTCGAAGCCCTCTGCGGTGATAGCAGAATTGAATGCTGACAAGCCTAGAGATTCGAGTAGTGAATGCACCGTTTTATTCAATCGAGGAGGCGAGGCCGAGAAAAGAATGTTGTCAGGAGTATCCGGGGCCCTCTCCGATGTCTCAAGTTCGTGCAGCGGCATGGGCGTGAGACGCGGAGGAGGCACGTCATCTGTAGTGATAACAGGCGGCGGTAATGGAGATTCTGGTGGCGTCATAGGAACAAAAGAACTGACTACATCTTCACGGATGCTGCTGACGGCAGTATGTCCACTGTCTGGGTGTGCCCTTGAACTGGAAGTCTTGCTCGTAATGGGCTTTCGTCGGGGTACTGGTACCGCTGGCTGCTGTGACGACTCACTTCCATCCGGCCGAGGAAACGGCATCGCGCTGCTTGATGTGCTGCACACAAAGAATTATATTCAGTAACTCAGCCAGGGAACAATTTATCGCTAGTAATGTAGTAGCTTGCTTGTGGTGTCATTTTGTGATGTCGAAAGGTAGAAGGTACAGTAGCGATGCTTGGTCGAATCCATTGCTTGGCGACAACATGAATGCTTCTTTCTGAATACTCGTCAGACTCAGTATGATAAAGCAAATACTGCTAGGGGTTGTGAATTCTTGCTAGTAGAGCCACTTCTCGTACTCTCGTGCCCTCGTGCATTTTTAATGCATTTTCTAATACCGTACTGTGGTACAGTAGTCGTCTGTCTGTACAGTAGGTACGTAGTGGACAGTGGACACTATAAATAACATGGAGAGTCAAGTAGCGGTTAGCGCCTTCGTGCAATGAACTGGGTAGTCATTCAGCAAGCTACGGCGAGTAGCTTCATTCATCGACGTAGCCGAGGAAAGCCGCATCAACGCTACCTAGCTAGCTAGGTAGCCAAGACGTGAGAGAACTTAGCCTCAGTTGCATAGCTACTCGTGTGTGTGAACTCGGAACCATGTTTCTCGAGTACGGCACGTTCCAAGAAAAATTGTCACGCGAGCGGGCGAAGCGACAGCCTCGCAAATATGAGCAGGGTACCATCTATTCCACTGGCGGCGACAATCGCGTCGAGGGACAGTTTCTAGAGCGCGACTTGGTGCTAGGGCGCGAAGTGCGCATGGATTTGACAGCTACACGGCTTCACATTTTGCGCGAAGCTCATCCTGACGCGGTGGCTGCCAACGCGCGCGACGAAAGCGAAGCCGACCCGCGGTGGACCCTTCCTCACAAGCCGGGGGAGTTCTTGTGCAACACCTGCGGCTGCCCGCACCCCAACCCGCTCCTCGCGCACACCTACCGGAGCTGTCCGCGCTGCAGCGGCGTGTTAACGCCCACCCACACCCTCCACGAAGAAGTGCTTCAAGAGCGCCGCGCCGATGCGGAAAAGCGCGCCGCAGCTGCGGGTGGCTCCATCATGGCTAGCGCCGAGTCTTGGAAGCCGAGCCCCATGTACATCCTTGCGGCTGCTCTGGGCCATCCGAGGGACGCTTCAAAAGTAAATTCACACCATAGAAATTTCACTCCAACGCCCTCTTTGCCAACTTCCTGGAGAGCTCTTTCCTCACATTGCTTCTGTCTCACTTATAGATTAACTCAACTTCCTACTGGAATTTCAGGCCGTGGACGTCGCTCCCGCGCTCCGTGCCCAAGTGCGGCGTCTCTTCGGGGGCCGCACGGGCATCGACTTCAAGCAGGGCACCAACGTCGTGGCGCTGCTGTGCTCTGGCGGGACTGACCCCAGCCCGGGCGAAGCGAAAGCGCTGCGCGTGCGGTGAGGAGATGACCAAAGGATACTGTAGGAATACGTGGAACCGTAATAGGAGACGAGGTGGAATGAGACACAAGATAAAAACTGCTGTGCCCTTCTCGCCATTTTACGTATAGGCAAAGCAGTTGTTCACCTAGTCCTCGTGTTCGTAAACTTACACCTACTCGTCGCGCTCTAAGTTTAACCCTCCCTAGGTACGAAGTGGTCCATGTCAACTCGGTGGATTGGGATCAGACGGGGTCGAAAGCGGAGGTAATAAGAATGGCAGAAGTTGCTCAAATTCACGTTCTTCGCGAAGTTCTATGGTGCCCCCGCTTCTCTAGTACTTCAATTGAATCTGTAGATAATGCGGCAATTGTGTGACTGCAAACTTTCAGAGTAACTAGATACATAGATGTTGCCGCTGCTAATGATGTTTCAATGCCGCAAAACTAGCCTCTTCCGTACCGCAGGTTCGCGTCTCAGTCGATGCCTCGGGCTTACTGCTAGCGCCCCTCAGCATCCGTACTCCCTCGAAAGTGCCGTTGGTGAAGGTGGGGAAAGCCATCTACGGCCACCCTCTGGGGGCGAAACGGGGACGGGGCGCTTTCGACGTCTCCGAACAGCTTCAGGTAATAGTGACAACGACGATGTTAAAGATGGTGACGATGATGAAGTTGAAGACGATGATGCGTTCAGCGTGGTGGTGAAAAATGAAATCATATATACGTAAATCTAACCTTGCGACCACCCCTAGGGCCGCGTGGATGCGAGCGACGGGCAGCATTTGGAGTTGAAGCACACTGAAGAGCTCCTCGACTTGTTTGACGACCCCAGCCCGGGCATGAAGAAAGAGTTGGTAGGTGCGACTAAGAGCCTCCCGGATGTGAAACTGCGAGCAAAGAATCGTGCTTGATAGCCTTATTGTTAATTGTGTCTCGTTTATCTCTCGTGTGTTCCACACTCATTGTGTAATCTTATCATGAAAAAGAATGAGTCAAACCCGCAGGAGACAAGAAACCTGTCAAACCCTCGAAGGAGACTCTCAAAGTCAATTGATTTCCAAGTTCCCTAACATGAAAGGTGTTGGACTATGAGTTGATGGGCATCGGCGACAGCGTACAGGGGGACGAAATGAAAGATTACATGGTGCATAACCTCGGCGCGGCCCTCCAGCCCAAGTTAGCCCCGCTGATCTTAGTAAGGCACGCGACCTTTGGCGTGACCAAAGCGGGTGCAGCGACCCGGTGGCAACAGCTGAAAAAGAAGCTCTACGACTTGTCTGTGGTGGAAAACCGGAAACGACTGCGTCTGCCGGTGCCTCTGGAGAAATTAGCCGAGCTCAGGGAGGTGCCTGCGTTAGAGGCCGAGATGGCAGCGCTAAACCCCGAGACGCTGCAGATTGGGAACGTCGATGTGACGCACGTGGTGCAGCGCCTGATTGATGGGCCAGGCCAAGGCCGAGAGCTTTTGGTGAGTGTGTGTGAGAGAGGGAGGGTTGTGCTCCTCCTTTGCGTGTTGCCTTCGTAGTCGCTTATCGTGTTTTTCAATTTGTTGTTCCCTTGGCTTGATTTGTTTCGCCTCATTGATTCTTATGCGAACGTCTACATGTGTGCTACCTGCCTTATTTTTACGATACTCTTTATCTTTGTTCCAGGTCCCTCCCGGCGCCAACCTTCGGCAGCTCCTGGAATTGACCTCGCCCGACCTTGACCTGGTGCCCGACTACACGAAGCCCATGTCCGAAAGCGAAAAGCGCGAGCTTGAGAACACCACGTTGTCGCACTGTCCGTTCAAGCAGCTCCGAGTCGAGTACACCGTCACGGGCCACGACTCGGAGCAGCGCACCTCGAGCGAAGAGCGCACCTCCACGGGCTTCGACCGTAATTTCATACGGTACCGCCCGGGGTTCTTGCAGGTGCAGTGCCGCGACGACCACGCGCTGAGCAGCCAAGTCAAAGAGGTAGAGCCACTTGAGGATGGCGATGATGATGATACAAGTGAACGAGATGCCCAAAATGACAACGACAATGGTGGAAGTGTTGCTGAGGGCATGATTGGCAGCAGCAACTCTGTGGCTTCTTCTATCACGGTTGGTAGTGGAGCTAACGCTGCTGCTGCTAGTGCTTCTCCTCCTTCACAACAGCCTGATAGTAAACGGCGTCTGAAGAAAGGCCGAGAGGCAGACCCACTGCCTGAGCCCTCGCCGTGCCGCACCACCGAAACGGTGCACGTCTATGCCGAGACGGTGTTTCCGGTCATGAAGATCGAGCGCGCTCTCTATGGCCACCACACGAATCCCAGGCGGCAGGTGGACGTGAAGAGCGAGATTGAAGACGTGGTGGAGAAGCAAGGAAGGCAGTCGTTCAACGTTGACCCTTCGATGAACCTTCAGAAGTTGCTCAAGGTTAAAACAAACTTCCTTGATTTCTCCCATTGATTCATCTTTCGTTGTTGATATTGTTCATTCTTACTCACATAGTAATTTGTGCTTGAATTATTTTCTCATGCTGGACCATATTCTCAACTGGTTGCTTTTTCATTCCTCTTTTTTGTGTTTAGGTTAACCCATTAAGGGGCTACCGGAAGTTGTTGAAAGTCGGGTACGTGGCTCGCGGTCTGACAGGCACTATGCGCTTGCCGGACGTGGGCGGGAAATTAGTGGCGGACGTGTACATTGGATACCCGCCTCAACTGCCACCGGAGCCGCTGCAGCAGCTGGGACCATCAGCGGACGCTACCACCTCTTCTGCAGCAAACAAACAGTTAGAAAATGGTACAAGTAGTCGAGGTGGTGGTGGCAGTAGTGCGCCTCCTACGAAAGTGGGCTTGTCTACTGCTGGAAGAAAAAGCGGTGCAGGGAAGCCTGCAAAACCAAACAAATACGAGGAATTTATGGATGACGAAGAGAGCCCTACCGTTCATCTCAGCAACAAAGGGCCTGGTGGTGGTAATAACAATAATGGGGGATCAACAACGCCGCCGCCAAAAATTATAAGCACCAAAAGTGGAGCTGGCGACGACAACGACGACGACGACTATGGTGACGATATTGATGGACCTTCTGATTTGCCTTCGCTCGACGAATCAAGGCCGTTAAGCGATGAAAAAGGACTTTTAGTGCCCATCAGCGGCTTAGCCTCTTTTGGCTCGCGTGCCTCTGTGGGTAGTCGTGGCGATGGAGACGCTGAGCCGACGCGTCTGGACAAGAGTTTTGAACAGCAGGCCAATGAAAGTAGCCTTCGCGGCAATTCTTCTTCTTCGTCGTCGTCGTCTTCATCGAGCGGCGTACCAAGCAGCTGGACTCCGAGCACTCGACGACAAGCAAAGACGGTATTAGATATTTTTTTTGTGTTGTTTCATAGTTCGAGTAATTACGCACTTTTTGATGATCATTTCAAGATTAGTTTTGACCTCTACGGTATACTCCCCTTTATCACACTTGGCTCTTAATATTGTCGTTCTCGATCCATGTGTCTACGCGCGCCTATTTCCCTTACAGGCGAAGAAAGGCGTACCACTGAACGACGTGTCGTCCGATGAAGCAGCACAGAAAGTTGCCGCAGCACGTGAGGCCAAGAAAGTGCTCTGGGGCCCTCCGAGGCCGCGGGTCTCAGCTGGAGGGCTAATTGGTCGCCGTGTGGTGGTGGTGGGCTCTTCCTCGGAGGCGTTGAACGGCCGCCGTGGGATGGCCATCTCCTTCGTCGAGTCGGGCTGCCATTATACCGTTGAACTCGACCCAGAAGTGCCCGTAGTCAAGAAAAAGAAGAAGAAAAAGAAGAAAAAGAAAGACGCTTTTGGCTACGAAGTCGACGACGGTCTCAGTGAAAGCGAAGGAGAAGAAGGAAACGACGAGGAAAAGCTTGGAGCGCAGGAAGGAAAAGAAGAAGGATCAATTGGCGCCGCAGGAGCCGCTGCAGAGCCCGAACCAAGCGCCAGTGCTGCTCCAGCTGGAAAGCGCAAGTTTGTGCGGCTGATCGGCACATGTTTGGTAGACGAAGAAGAGCCAGGCAACGAAGAGCCCGAAGAAGACCCAGCAGCCAAGGTAGTAGAAATATAGAATCCCTCTTCTTTTTTTTTCTTCTATATGTGGTGCTCAAATTGAAGTCTTAGAACATAGTTCTATATGTTTCATTTACTTGACGCTAAAATTCTTATTTCTGCCACCTCTCATACAATTCATCTCGCTTGATTCGCTCTTCTTGTACACCAATTATTGCCTGCATTTGAAGTACTTTCCTGACTCGTAAAAAATGTTCCTATCATTTTTTTAAACCTCAATATGCCATGATACAGGCGAAGCGCGAGGCAAAGGAATTGCGCAAGTCACAGTTGAAGTTGGAGAAAAAGAAAACCAAGAGCATCCCTGGCTTGATGCCTTGCAAATAGGGCTAGTGCTATGTTTATAATTTATATTGGCTTTCTTGGATTCCAATTAGTAATTTGGGGAGTAAAAATACAATTCGTTAGGCGTTTTAGTAGTTAAATTAGATGGCAGCTCCCTGAGTATTACATCACACACAACAGGGCTACTCGGATTCTCGGTAGTATATATCTACCGCCATTTATGGCCTTGGGCATGGGCTTTGCCTCAAGCTCGGGCTAAACTTTTCCATGGGCTTCAAGAACCCAAGAAGCAGGCTAGAAGCAGGCAGCTCTTTTATGCACATTCATGTTCACGGCTTTACGTAGGTGCAGTTATTACCTGGGCCCTGCCAGATCTACCCATATATGCCGTTAGGAACTAAAATCAGATTTTGGGTTACGAATCCAATAAAAAAAAGCCTTCTTTGATTTTGACTGCCAGGGCTGATGTTGGTGAGTACATTGAGATAGGTGCCGTACCATATATTTCCGCGCAACAGCAAAAAGGAGGAACTGAAAAACACATCTTTCATGATATTAGGAACTATACTGCGTACACATGTGTTTCGAATTCGGAGTAAGATCTTTCAATCGAGTCAACTCACGAATGTGACACGGTCCGCGCATGTTTATCTTGATGCATCAACTTCTGGACCTGCCGAGGTCACATTGATTCTTTCTTTCAGGACACCTTGAGCACAAGATCATAATGTTGAGCTCCACTCAATTCTTGCGTTGCCGGTCGGCTGTAGTCTTGAAGAATACCAACTCCAGGATGGTAAAAAGTTTGCTAATTTGAAAGTCTTTGCTGGCGCGCAATGAATGGTGATATCCCTTCAAGTCATATTCTTTTCCGCTCACCACTCCACTATTTAAAATGGAAATGCCAAAAATATTTAACAGTTCACGGCGCTTCCGCCAGCTCCAAAACCTTTCAAAAAGGTTATGTCTTGCAATAGGGGTGAAATTTCTATTCGTTTCGCGAGAGCAGGATCAGAACTTGGCTTACAAACAGTGGCCATATATAGCAAAGAAGACGAGCACAGCCTTCACCGCTACAAATCTGATCAAGCGTTTTTGATCGGAAAGGATAAGGTACATTGTACGAGTTTTATTATGAATCACAAAATGTGTCGGCAATATTATAGCGAATTTACTTTTTGCATGTAAGTGAGAGGGATCGTTCTTCTCAAAATAGTGACCAACGAGGCGTTTATTTATTTCCTACTGCTGCTGCCTTCCTTATTCAATCGTTAAAATTCTCATTATGTTGTCGTGGTTGCTACTACAGTCACCCATTGGTGCTTATCTGGACTACTCTGACATTCTTCGAGTGGCAAAAGAGATCGGTTGTGACGCGATTCACCCTGGATACGGCTTGCTTAGCGAAAACGAAAACTTTGCCAAGGTGCTCATTTTCTCACAATCTCTACTGTTTTAGGTGCCCATAGTCAGCAGCTGAGTGTCGTCTAATTGAATCAATTATTTACTTCTGTTATTTACGGCACGTAGATCCCACCATCAAAAACTAAGGGTATCAATTGTTGTTCCCTGTTCCCTGTTCCCTGTCGGATTCCAGGCATGTGAAGACTCAGGCATCGCCTTCATCGGGCCACCTTCAAGTGTCCTGGGCTTGTTTGGAGACAAAACGTCAGCACGCCAGCTGGCCTTAAAGCTGGGAGTTCCCGTTATTCCAGGCACCGATGGGCCGTGCCACTCCCTCGCTGATGCGCGGTCCGCCATCGAGGGACCCACCGGCGGCATTGGCTATCCCGTTATGTGCAAGGCGACCATGGGTGGTGAGTTTGAAAGCTTTGTACAAGTTCACAATTTGTACCCAAAAATTGAGTACTTGGTCAGTCTCATCACGAATGCGTGTCACGTTGAGTGGGCTTAAAACACCCACTTTACCCTGCATAATATGAGTTCGAACAACACCTGAGATCTTCGAAGTCCAGAACAGCTATACGTAGTAGTCTTCTAAATTCATCTTATACCCATCTACAGATAAATCTACAGATAGTAATTGTAATTTGGTTGAAAAACTTTAGTTGAGTTGGTGCCTAGGTGGAGGAAGAGGTATGCGCATCGTTCGCAGCAGCGCCGAGCTCGAGGAAAACTACAACAGCGCATCTCGTGAAGCTCTCACCGCTTTTGGCGATGGAAGCATGTTCATTGGTACGCGCAATCTATAAAAAAATCTTCCATGCCTCGCTCACGCACCTCCTATCCCACCACTCCTAATTCTCTTCGTTTGTGTGTGGACTTCGTCAGAGCGCTTAGTGGAGCAGCCACGGCATGTGGAGGTTCAAGTTGTCGCTGACGTACACGGCAATCTCGTGCACTTGTTTGAGCGCGACTGCAGTGTCCAGAGGCGCCATCAAAAAATCGTTGAGATTGCACCTGCTCTTGGAATCTCCCAGGCGACGCGAGAAGCTCTATGGGCAGATGCTCTTAAGCTTTGCAAAGCTGCTAAATATGTGAATGCGGGTACAGTGGAATTTTTGGTGGACGAACAAGGACGTCACTACTTCATTGAGGTCTCTTCATTGAATTATTGAATTCATCTCCTGGAAGTACTCAGCAAAAACAGGAGATTCCATGCTTTATTACCTGTTGGGCAAGCGTGTGTCTATAAGCTTCCTAAACATCTGATATCATATAACATTTCCCTTTGTTCTTTTTATTTTCCTCTCTGCCAGGTGAATCCACGCATTCAAGTTGAGCATACGGTGACGGAAGAGGTCACAGGGGTTGACATCGTGCAAACTCAAATTCGCGTCGCACAGGGCTACTCTCTCCCTGACTTAAATTTGCACCATGAAAACATATCAAGCCGTGGCTTTGCGATTCAAGCAAGGGTCACCACTGAGAACCCAGCTAATGGGTGAATACAAAACAAACATAATCTCAAAACGTTATCATCTCTGCTATTTGCTTCGCTACATCGATTTTGTTCAAAATGAGGTCTACGTTTTACTACTTCTTGTTGCTCTATCACCCTCAAATTATTGCTCAATTTGCTATGTCTATTGTCTGACTAGATTTGCGCCTGACTATGGCCGTATCGACGTGTTTCGGGCGGGTGAAGGGATGGGCATCCGCTTAGACGCAGCTAACGGTTTCACTGGCGCTGTAATCACACCGCATTATGACTCGCTTCTAATGAAAGTTACAGCCCATGCACTCACGTTTGAACTTGCAGCCCAGAAGCTCAGTCGGGCCTTACACGAGTTTCGCGTTCGAGGTGTTAGTACAAATGTGCCCTTCATCAGGAACGTGCTCCAGCACCCGGTAATGCAGTAGCCCTTACTTTATTCCCTTCTCCACCACCCTCACTTCTTACACCAAAAGAATGAGAGTTGGACCTTCATCTCATTGTAGTAGTTGAAGAGGTGCTTGTGGATATCATGTTATAGCGACTTCTCTTGGCATTTCGTGCGGTACCGTATGAACTCAATAGAGCTATACTCCTGAAATCGATGTAATTGATTTCATTGAGCGATGTGTTGGTGTTAAAGGTGTTCATGGCCCAGCAAGCGAAGACGGACTTCATCGATGCTTACCGCGAAGAGCTATTTACTTTTCCGCCAGCTCGGGATCGTGCCAACAAAGTACTCAAGTACCTGGCTGAGGTAGCCGTAAATGGTCACCCAATGCCTGGCGCCAACCCTAACAAGCCGCCGATCAACCGGAAGCCCGTAGTGCCGTACTGGCCACCGCCAGCGCAGCAGACACAAGATAGCGGAGATGTGTCTACTGGTCTCAGGTAAGATGGCAGATTCATATGAAAATACTTACATTAACTAAGTATGGTGCGTCTTTGTATATTCGTCTCTTCTGCTGTCTCTACAGGCACGTGCTGGTCAACAAGGGCCCAGAAGGCTTCGCAGCGGCTGTATTGGCGCACCCCCGCACTCTCCTCGGCGACACGACGTGGCGTGATGCGCATCAAAGCTTGTTTGCAACGCGGCTCAGGACCCTTGATATGGCCCGTGTTGCGCCCGCAACTAACCACGTATTGAAGGGCGCGTATGCGCTTGAAATGTGGGGCGGCGCGACGTTCGACGTTAGTTTGCGCTTTCTACGTGAGTGTCCATGGCGGCGGCTAGAGCATTTACGGGCGCTCGTGCCTGACGTGCCTTTCCAAATGCTGCTCCGAGGTGCTAATGCTGTGGGCTATACTTCGTATCCGGACAATGTGGTGCAGTCCTTTGCCAAAGAAGCGAAACTCCGCGGCATGGATGTGTTTCGGGTCTTCGACTCATTGAACTATGCAGACAACCTCCTTGTAGGGTGTGACGCGGTGCACGAAGCAGGTGGTGTTGTGCAGGGCGAGTTTTGCTTCACAGGCAATTTGAGTGAAGACTCCAAGTACAACCTTGACTACTACTTGGCGCTCGCAGAAGTCCTGGTGAAGAAGGGCCATACGCATGTTTTGGGGGTGAAAGACATGGCAGGCATGCTGACGCCAGCCCTGGCCACTAAGCTGGTCTCTGCTCTGAAAAAAGAGTTTCCAGAGACCCCTCTTCACGTGCACACGCATGACACGGGCGGCGTTGGCGTCGCATCTATGGTAATTACTACATTACTACTGCTGCCCATTGGTTACCTTTCTCGCGTATGGAGCCTTTTTATTGTCTATGGAATGCATTTAAGTATCGCATTACGGAACGGTCTGTTACAAATGGCCTTGAGCTATCACTTTATCGTTCACCTTTATCTCATTTGTCAGCTGGCAGCGGCAGCAGCGGGTGCAGACGTCGTGCATGGTGCGATCGATTGCATGAGCGGCAGCACCTCTCAACCCTCTCTCGGAGCGCTGTTAAAGAGTTTGTCCGAGCTCGAAGGTGGCAGCGACATCAATCTTGATGAGCTCAGCCTATTGAACGACTACTGGGTAAGATGTGAATTCTATAATTTGTAAATTTTCCAATATGGTACCAGTATCATTTCGGAGCCTACTAATGTTTGCAAAGACGACTGAATTGCATAAAATATATGCTTGGCTTAGGATTAGGATAATAGTCGAAATTTAGGGTTAGGGTCGTGTTTACGGTTGCGAGTATTCGTCAATGGAGCCTTGATGAGCGCGTTATGTGCGCAAACGTCCCTGAGTTGAACATATATATCTAACTATTTATTTTCTGGCGCTCCTTCTCTGTGGGCCAATTTAGGCAACCATGAAGGGCCACTACGCACCCTTTGAGCAAACAGTGGCGGGCTCCTCGGATGTGTTCCGACACGAAATGCCTGGTGGGCAGTACACCAATCTCTTATTTCAGTCTCAGAGCTTAGGGCTTGCCGAAGAGTGGAGCAAAGTGAAGATGGCCTATCGAAAAGCAAACATACTCCTCGGCGACATCGTAAAAGTTACTCCCTCAAGCAAGGTAAAGGACACCGACATTTTACAGACAAGAGTACTCGCAATTTCATCATAAAATTTCTTTGATTTTGGTGTTAAAGCTTATTACATAATTATGCACCAGGTGGTTGGCGACTTGGCACAGTTCATGGTGGCCAATGCATTGAGTGCTCAAGACATTCGCGACCAAGCTGCTAACCCTGAAATGGCACTGAATTTGCCGACTTCTGTCGTGGAATTTCTCCAAGGCCAGTTAGGTCAACCTACTGGAGGTTTCCCTGAGCCCTTTCGCTGTCAAGTGCTGGAAAAGGCAGGCTTACAGCGCCTTGATGCGCGACCAGGGGCCGAAATGCCCCCGCTTGACTTCGAAATCATATCCTCAAGCGCGATCTCACAGCCACATATGGAGAGCTCAGTAAAGACGGCTTTGCGCTTCGGCAAGATCAAGATGCTCTTTCTGCTGCGCTATATCCTCAGGCAAGGGCTTACCCTAGTGACTTACACGCGCTATACCAATTGATGCAATTTACTTTTTGTCAAATAAATGCTCGTAAAGACTTGTTTGTGAAGCCTTTTTTAAAATATAATATTTGCACTTTGATGTCTATGGGGTTACAGGTCTTCAAAGAATACGCGGACTTTTGCGCCGAGTACGGTGACGTGAGTGTGATACCGACGCACGCATTTCTGGCTCCTATGGTGCCTGGGCAGCGGATCAATGTAGACTTGGAAAAAGGCAAACATTTGCTTGTCAAATTTCTCTCGCAATCAGCAGAGCTTGACGAAAATGGAAAACGCGCGGTAAGTATGATTGGAATCTAATATTGAATTGAATTTTGATACAAATCAATCGCTTTAGCTATATTCACAGTAATTACTGTGTGCATGGGTGTGCTTACATACTTACCAGTATCGTTTTAAAAGCTTCGGTAATCTCTATTGGCAGGTCTATTTCGAAATCAATGGCGTTACTCGCGAAGTACGGGTGTTTGACCGGCGTGCTGAAATTGCTGCCAATCAGAGTGGAACAAGCGGGGTCAAACGCACTGTCCGCGCGGATAAGAGCAATTTAGGACACGGTACCAACAAAATACAAATTATGAATCTTATAGCGATGCAAAATGCTTGATATATAGAGCATGCCCAGTGTGC
>Ga0307982_1002685_pt1 | contig 14318 bp, 13 predicted proteins | sample OrgLakmetagen989_FD_201847 | JGI IMG/M metagenome (GOLD analysis project Ga0307982, IMG submission 201847) | Saline water microbial communities from Organic Lake, Antarctica - #989 | ecosystem: Environmental > Aquatic > Non-marine Saline and Alkaline > Saline | place: Antarctica: Organic Lake...
GTCCAAAGTGGCACGCTCCTCCATGCTCTGAGAGTGCAGCTCAAAAGAAGAGTTTCCGCCCGCAGAGGAGGGGACTACAACGAAGTCCCTCAGGCGATCCAGAAGAAGAGTCGCCCATCCCCGAGCTGGTATTTCTTTTCAACTGGGGAGAACAACCAGCCGACTCAGTTAGCAAATGAGTATAAGCCTGAACACAACCGGAACACAACTGTTTCTACTTCCGACTTACTTGAGTGCGGCTACTTGAAACAATTGCTTGTGTTCGTGGGCCTGCGAAAATAACTTTGGACCGCTGCCATCGCTTCCATGGCCACTCGGGCATGTGCCCCTGAACATCTTCCTAGATATAGTTCGCGCTGCTTTGCTTTTCATCTCTACCTGTTAGCCTTCTAATTCCGGCCCTTCGGGGCCTATCTCAAAATTCGTGTTTGTGCAGCTTGCGCCATTGTAGCTGTGTGATCCATAACGCCGTTAGCAAGAAAGATTAAAGGCTATTCTGAGGCCAGTTAGCGTTCGGCACATGTAGGGACATTTAGGCATTGCCCTGCTCGGGCGAATTCTTTTATCTCAATAGTCCAGAGGTATACCGTATAGACGATCACTAAGTCCCGCCTATTTGATTGAAGGAAGGACTCTAGTTGGAGCCGCAATTGGCCTTCCGGGCGTCCTGAGCGTATTTTCTAGCTCATACGCAGCTCAAGTTAAGCACTTCTATTGACACAGGCCTCTAAGGGCCCGATTTTGAGGGCTGAAAGGCAAGAATACAAACTAATGCTGCAGCTTCTATTATAAAAGATATGCTAATCAGGCGCACGAGCATTTCTTTTGATCTGTGACTCCTATGTACTTGCCTACGTTTGTTGCATGGAGCTGTAGACTAGACTAGCGAGACCAATTGAGACTAGCGAGCTATGAGGGGGAGTAGAGCGACTACAGCTATACTTCGTCGTTTAGACCAAGAGTGATTATTACCCTCGTTCAGACGACCTGAGGAACGCATATCCATTCCCCGAAAGGGGGAGCATGAAAAATGAACCCATCGTGCGATCGTGCGATAGCTCGGGATTTTTACTGCAAGCTCACGTGGTGTTTTTGGGTTCTTAGCTCGTTGGCTCGTTGTTGGGGAATGATTTGAGAAGGCAAGCACAGGACCACAGGACCGACTGGTCGACCGTCAATTGCTCCTCAAGCTCATCTCTTTCTCCTGCTATTGAGACTAAATAGGTTCACCTATAGAAACATGCTGTGTTCGTTGCGAGACTCGACGCCTTGAAATGAAGTGAAGCATGGGACCACTGTGAGCCTTCGATGTTTTTGGTACCTTAATTTGTTCCCCGATTGTTCCCAATAATATCCTTGGAGCTCGCATTGATGAACGCTTCCAAAAAGAAAGAAAGCGGCGCCAGCTCTCGTACAGAAGTTGATAAGACCAAGAATAATAGTGACGGGGAAATCCCGGACTTTTCTCACACTGAAGATATTCCTTTCCCGCCGCGAAGTCTCATTAGGAATACCGGGCCCACCTGTGGGGTTACTTCAAGGTATCACCTATAAATTGAAATGACTCACTCCAAACAAATGTCCTTTAAATTAGGAATTTTGTTGTTTTGTAAATTATAGTGCTAACCGTTCCCTCAATCTCCCTATTGACAGCAGGAGGAGTAGTCTGTCACCACCGCGCAGAGATAGCGTGAGCGCGGGCCCGATCGTTAGCCCTGCCGTTGACTCGAAAACGGCCAAATGTGCACCACCGTGGCATCAGTTCGTGCCGGGCGCTCAAGCCTTGGAACATTTCATAACCACTGCTTCATCGAACCCTTCAGTTCTGCCCCTGTCGGAAACCAGCTCGCCCACCACTCCTACCGCCACTGCCAATGTTCAACCTCACGCACTATCAACCGAGCACTCAGCTCCTTCCGTTACTTCTGTGCCACCAAAAACTGGAAACACCGCTGCACCGAAACTGGTTCAGGGTAATCATTTGGCCACTATTTTGGAACAACGCATTGTGAAGCCTTCTGGTGGGGACTTCAAGGCCGATACCACATATAGTATCGAGGGCGTTACTGATGATGAAGTCATTTTAAGTTATGCTGAAGGATCTGACCTGCAAGACAGAGAACAACTCGAAAAGAATCAACCAATCACAAAAGCATTGATTGTTGGTAAAGAGCACGAGACGCCTCTTCATTCGCTTAAGCGCTGGATGGAATCTGTGGCTGAGGAGGTGAATATCAGGAACGAGAAAGTTAGTGGAGACCGAGGCGATGAAGCCGGAGATGAGGATGATGACGAATTATGCTTCACTTCCTCGTCTTCTTTCGATTCAAGTTCGACTATGGCACGGTCGCCGTCACCTTACGATGAGTCCCTTGCGCATGCGCTCGAAGTGAAGGGCATTGGCAGTAGTGAGTTGACTACGGGTTTGGACGCATGTCATCTTACTCCCGGGGCAGGTTCGCCCGTTGACGAGCTTTTCGCAATCGAATCGGTTGATTCAGAGGGCAGCGAGGACGATACTGATACCAAGAATTCCGATAACGCAAAGACAATGAGCCATGACGAGGATTCGACTCTAAATAAAGGCCGATCTAGGAGAGCGTATTCTTCAGGTAAGCAGCATAAGTATCTTGAGCTACTAAATACTGTACCAATTAAATTCGTATTTTAGTGTCATACATGTGCTTGTGGGCGACGTCGAGCAATGCATCTTTCATGAGAGCTGTTATCCTGAACCTTGATGTACTCGTGAGGCAAGAACTAGCCCTGTTTTTTTTTCAAGAAATGCCTTTGAAGTGTTACAACAACAGCGTTGAAGAGTACATCGCACGCACAATGACTAAATCAACGCACGATTGCTATATTCCTTGTAGGTGATGCATCGAAGAGTGTTTTGGGTGGTCATTGCCGACCTTCGCGCTCCTCTTCCGTTGACCACCTGTTGACCCATGCGGTCAAAGGGCTCTTGTCAAGAGCTACTGTTGCTTCTGAAGTGAATGCTACGACTGCCAAATCCTCCACGACAGCCGATCATTTCTCGAAAGCTGCTGCTGCGTCTGCCACACCATCTTTGCCATTCGCCAACGCTGGTTTAGCGGCACGCACGGCTCTGCGTGCCGAAGCTGGAGCAGCAGCTCAACAAACAGCGCGAGCAGAAGCAGCAGCTGATCGCGCAATCAAAGCAGCGGAAGCATCGAGATCGGTGGTGGAAGGTGGACGCATTGCCGTCGTTGCTAATCCAACGCCGGCTACTCCAACATTGTCTCGACAAGGATCACTGGAAGCATACTCCTTTGCATCGTTGACATCGCCACAATTATCTGCAGAACTTGAGGCGCGATGCACTATCACACCTCGAAGGCGGCCATCGATTGCATCCTTTGCAACAACCAACGAACCAGCAGAGTCCTTACTGATGCGCCGAGGCAATGTATGGAATGGTGTGAATTGGGTATCTCCAACGCAATACAGTTCCGAGCCGCTATTACAGCAATCCCCGCCACCGCCAACTCTTTCGTCGTCACCGTCGAATACTCAACAACAGCAGTCTCGATTATCTCGCAGCGCAGAACGGCGGAGCTCCAACGTTTTCCCAGTGGCCCCAACCACTGCTGCTGCTTTAGCAGTGGCAGCGGCGACAGCCCCTGCTGCGTCAGCACCTATCGCAACCACTAGCGGTGCTGTGTTTCAATCTGAAGGCGATCGACGGAGAAGCGAAGTATCTGTTTCCTTCCCGACTAGGCCGGCTGTGCGGAGTGCGCAGCCGCCACCACTTTGGACCAAACCACCAGCGATAGTACAGGCTCGGCCAAAGCCACGTAGGCGACAGTTCTTAGAAGCAGTGCTGACAGGCGAGTCACAGAGTGCAGCCCTTGCCAACGCTTCAGCAGTTGTTGAAAACACTTATTACAGTGAATCATCTGTTGGCACTGATGTATATCGCAGAAACCGTTCGCAGAGCGAACCCCTGCAGTTTATTCAGGGAACATCCAACAGATCTGTCCCCATGCGCCGCATGGCTAGCAGAGACCTCGTCATAGCTCAGCCAGAAGAAAAATGTGGGAAATCGTTTGCTGAGCGAAGACGTGCTTTGCGACACTATGAGAACGGCGAGCAGGTACACATGTGTAGGGTATAAATTTATTATGCTCACAAATTCAAATTTTGTCCCTTCAGTTCACTTCTCGAGACTATTAAGGTCTCTCTCTCTCACTGATCGAACACTCAATGTCTTTATTGAGAGCTTTCTGAATTTTTCTATGCTGATGTCTATACGCAATTTTTGCGCTTTGCTTTCTCAGGCAGTATATCTAGCGAGCCTACAAGTGCCCGCGTCAACACTGGTTCTTCCATCAAAGGTGCGCGCAGAGAGCGGCGTAAATACTGACGACAAAGACCACGGCCAGAATGACACGAAGAGCTTAGTCAATGCTCCTGCTGCTTCTACGGAGCTAACATCTTCATCAGCTCGGCGAAAAAGTTTTGCCGCCTCCACTGAAGCTGCAGCTTCTGCTCTAGCCGATGTCGTAGCAGCATTAGCGGCAACTGCTGCTTATGAGCCGGAGGCAGAAGCTGTGGCAGAAGCAGCACGAGCTGCTGCTGCTGCTCGAGACGATGAGATTCCACTTCCTAAGAGCAATGTTGAAGTAGTAGTCGCTGAGGCGGTGGCACCTGTGAAAGCTGAGACTAAAAAAGATCGACAAACTAATGCATTGACTACGCCATCAGACAAAGCGCAGTCCGCCACAGGTTCAAAAGCCATGCCTTCGGATACAGGAGCATCGCCCAAGAGAACTGCACGAAATACACCAACTGCCATCACGCCAAAATCGCCACCTCAGCCACCGACCTCTCCATTGACCCGCCCTTGCCTTCGCGCGCGCACCCTCAATCCGGCGCCTTTGTTGCCTATGTTCAAAGCTAGGTCTCAGTCCATGAACTCTCCGGAGGATCAATCAAAACCAATGGCAGTGAGTTTGCGCGGCCGTCGGGCGGCCTCTCCCGCGGCTCGGGAGCGGCAATCCCGGCGGCGTGAACCTGTGCATGCTCCTTCTTCGGGAGGGCCTACGAGCACAAACCCTACTGTGCGCCTTCGGAGTAGATCCGCTTCACCGTTGCGCGTTTCCGCTGCTTCGTCGGCGGCCTTGGCAACTGCGGCACCTCTCGTGTTTGGTGACAATTGGAAAGAAGCAAAAAGAGCGGCAGAAAAGTCAAAGGTGTGTTTAGGTTGAAGAGCATTTACTTTGATGTAGGTTTTCATGAAGAGTGAGGTTTCTTTCTTTGAGGTACAAGTTTTTTCTTCTTTGACCTATCTATGTTTGTGACTTTGCTTACCTCCACCACTCTGTCCACTGTACTTCTGCTTCCACTGTGCTTTTGCTTTCATGTCAATCAGGCAGCGGGTCTCCAAGGAGATATTCGACGCCGTCGAGAGCATGCATTCCAGTGCCGCACCCAGACGACTCGGCCTCGCGTTGTGAATCCAAGCGGATTAAATCGAGAAGGTCCATCATCATCAGAGGATACAAGATCTAATGTTCCATGCTCTAGGGATGCTTGCTCGAAGCAAAGCGCTGTGAATGCCAACTCTTTCAGCACAGCGCGGCAGCCTCGCAGTCAAAGTGCGCCTCGCATGTGCACTACCAACAGCAGCAGCAGCCGAAACCGCAACCGCAACAGCAACAGCAGCTACAGCAACAGCAGCTACAGCAACAGCAGCTACAGCAACAGCAGCTACAGCTACAGCAACAGTAGAAACAGCAACAGCAGCTACAATAACAGCAGCAACCGCAGTGGCGGCGAGAGTAGCGCGAAACCTTTCGCTGTTGCACACGCGCTGCCTGCATCGCCTTTGAGGCAGCATAATTCCATTCCTAGGCAGGAAGTCACTGCTTCTAATTTCGTCGAGTCGCGGCGCACCTTCTTAGCTGTCGATACTTCTCCAAGTGAACTGCTATGGAATGGGATTGAGACCTCCACCTCTTCAGTTTCAGGAGAAAGTGTAGTCTTGCCGCAAAGAGTAGAAGCGCGGCGGATGCCTTTTTTCGCAGAAACACTGTCGCCTCTCTCAGCTGCATCTGTCAGCTCTTCTATCTCCACCCCCCGGACTGTGGCTACACCTTCTTCGCACATGGGCGCTTTAACTTCATAGGCGCCATACGAGCAATATCCTTAGGCCGTATGCATTATAAGTTATGCAATATGAAAGCAACTGCGGCTTCAGTGCATGTATAATTTAATAAGCATATTATTTCGGAATTGAATGTGGGAGATTAAGCCACGAGCCACCGATTTATGCTAGGCTGCTAGATAACAGATAACGGCTTATGATAATAATAATGATAATTTGCGTTCTATTGAGGCGCATTTGCACCATATACTGCCACGGAACTAGTAGGGCCAACCAAAGGGCTTTCGCTTTTGTCAATCGTAGAGGTGGGGGTTATAAAAATCCGCGCAGCAGGAAAGGCGACTGAACCAAACACATAACCTTTAACCAACTAACAACTAACAGGCAAGGGTGAGGTGCGGTCGGTAGAAATTTCACAATCACAATCACAATCACACAGGAATGAAAGACACATGATGCGCAGCAGCTGTGCACCAGGTGTCAATTTCACGATTCACAATACAAACAAACATAGACACAAACAAGTTCGTGAACGGACGTTAACATTCAGTTCCTAAGCTAGGGAACACAAGAGGTTCGTTAGGGTCGGTCATGTCCCGACTAATTTTCATGAGCCTTTCCTCGAGCGGCTTTTCTTCACGCAGCTCCGCCACACGTTGAAGAACTTTCAACCGCATTTCTTCCTTTGCCTGCTCGCTCTTCACTTCCACGGCCTTTTGAGCTTTGGCAGCTTTCAGCGCAGCAATTTTCTTTGCCGTTTTTTCACGAAGCGCTTGCTTCTTTTTGGCAAGCTTCTTCAATCGCTCCTCGTCGTTCAGCGTCGTGCTTTGGTCCGACACTGAACCTACGTCCGATGAAGTTTCCGTCCCAGAAGTGGCTGTCTCTGCAATGGGCGCTTGATCTTTGGGTTCAGGTTGATAGAATTCTTGGGGCACATTCATGCCTGTGTCACCACTACTTTGTAAGTCTGGCGCCGATTTTGATTCATCTCCCACTTGTGGTGTAGCTGCCGGATCATTTAATGCCGCAGCATCAACTTCACCTACTTCCGCCGCGGTGGCAGTCTTTGTTTCAATCATTCCTCCGTCATCAAAAGTTTCACCTGTAACTACATTTGCCTCACTGCCTTCGAGTGTCTCGACCACGGCCTCATCACTGTAGCGAGCATCGGAGACAGCGTTCGAAGCTGCGTCTCCAAGTGGTTTAGCTGGCTCGTTGTCTGCTGTAGTCTCATCCACCTTCACCTCCACAGCAGTGGCAGCCTTTGTCTCGACCACGGCCTCATCACTGTAGCGAGCATCGGAGACAGCTTTCGAAGCTGCGTCTCCAAGTGGTTTAGCTGGCTCGTTGTCTGCTGTAGTCTCATCCACCTTCACCTCCACAGCAGTGGCAGCCTTTGTCTCGACCACGGCCTCATCACTGTAGCGAGCATCAATCACATCCGCTGCGTTGGCGGCGTCGGCTTCAACCTCCTCCTCCTCCTCATCGCTATAAGGGGCATCGTTCGCAGTCACGGTAGCGGCACCTGTTTCGAAATCTTCCTCGTCGCTATAGGGAGCGTCGTTTCTACCTGCTGCGGCCACGTTGGCAGCCTCTGTTTCGAAGTCTTCTTTGTCACTGTAGCGAGCACCATTCGCATCTGCTGCGTTGGCGGCTTCTGGTTCGACCTCCTCCTCCTCATCGCTATAAGGAGCACCATTTGTAGCTCCAACAGCTGCCTCTGGTTCGAAATCTTCCTCGTCGCTATAGCGAGCATCTAAATTTGCTGTTGCATCACTTCCTTTGGGTGTCGTAGCCGTTTCGTTATTTGCCGTAGCCTCAGCCGCAGCTGAGTTAGCGGCAGAGGCCTCTCTTTCGATTTCCTGAAGCAATTCTTGACCAGCAAGCAAAGCTTCAGAATCGAAAGGCCCTAACTGGCTCTTTTTGAGGGCTTTTAAAGCTAAGTACAAACCACGCCCATCTCTCTCTTCAGAGGCAGCTGCTAATGCTCCGAATTGGGCGTTGAGGGCGTCTTGAAGCTGGCTAGCCTGGTCTAGGGCCGGGTGACTGTGGCCTTCCAATTCAGCAACCTCGAGAGTTGCGTCGAGAAGCTCTCGGTCATATGAGCCAACAGCTTCAGCGACTTGCGCTATGAGCGCTTTCTTTGACGCCTCGTCTTCCATGTTTCGCACTTTCCTGAATGCGGAATGGTGCCAGCCAGCAGGTGAAAGTGCGGATTCCTCCAATCAAATTTTGTTGGCGGAGGCTTCGCGAAGTACCGGAGGACCGGAGTTAACGGGGAACCGGACTTAACGGCTCCTTACGTGTGCAAGTATGCAATACAAGAACACCCTTATGGGGGTGCGGTTGTTGTGATTTTTCACGGGAGCTCTTGTCTCTGCGGCATCGGTGTCGCAGACCTACGATGGCAGACGAACAGGAGCCGGCCTGGTAACTTAGCATGCTTCAATCAACTAATGATGATGTATTATTTTTAATCTAGCCTCCTATTTTGCATGCTGTGCAGGTTTAAAGACCAGGCCCGAGAAGGCGGTTCCGAGGTACAGATTCATCATTAGCTCAAACGGGTGTCCGAAATAGATGCTGTCTGAGCACTAACTGCTTGTCTGCCTTGAAACTAACACCCTGTGCTCTACACAACATTTTTTTTAAAATCTCTTAGAATGACCTCCCACAAGCGCCAAAGAGCGAATTGTCGCCGGCGAGTTCGTCCGGAGGGCTGCGCAAGTTTTTCGGCTTTCAGAAGAAGCCTCCCGCCACGGCGGCCGGCAGCAACAACCCTGAAATGTCACTCACGGCCGAAGCGCTGGCGTCGCACCAGCAGTGGCTCAACGACCAGCAGCAAGGCGGAGGCTTACCTCCGCCACCGCCGCCTGAAGGCAATGGCAACAGCAAAGTGAAGTCTCCGAAATCCACCAGTTTGTTCGGGAGCGTGTTCAAAAAGAAAGAAAAGTCGCCGCTGCGAGCAGGCGTGAGCCGCGGTGGTGCAGGAGGTGCGCCCCCACCGGCGGACCGCGCCCGGCATCCACAAGAAGGCGACGAGGACGACACTGCAAATTTGATGTCCGCGGGTGGTGCATCCTCTGATATAAACGACGCTTTGTTCGCGAAGCCAGCAGGCGATGATGCGTTGGCAGCACTAGCAAGCGGCGGTGGCGGTAGTGGGGCGAATCACGACGACAGTAACAAAGGTGGCGGTGGCGGCGGTGACGACGGTAGCGAAGGTGGCGAGTCCGCGTCAGGCTCGGAAGAGTCGGAAGCAGAAGGCGAGTTCAAAGGCGGCCGTGGAGATGCGTTAACGGCGAGGTGAGGGGGTGACGTGGATGTGGAGTGCTAAGAGCCAGAGTAGAGGTGCTACAAAAGTAGTAGTAACAGTAGTTGTAGACAATAATACGTAGGTAGCTGAGAGGTGGGCCAGAGTAGGTTGCTGATGATGTTTGCATCTTTCCGTTTTCTTCTCTTTGCTTATAAACGTGTGGGGGGGGGGTTGCCAACAACACCCACGACAGGTACACGATTGAGAAGGAAGTCGGGCGAGGCACTTTTGGCCGCGTGCTCCGGTGTTTAGACAAGCACGCCACCAGTAGCGAGCACGAAAAAGTGGCCGTCAAGGTATTCATGAAGGCTGTTTCTGTATACGCCATTTCCCCTATTATGTCAGTCTGCCTACGTTTCTTACTCGTTCGGTTTCGAACGCTAACAAAAACAAACTCGCCGTAATGACAACAACTTCATATTGGGCCTAAAGTGCGCGCCCTCTACTTCTTTCAATTTCTCTCTAATATTGTACTCGTATCAAATAGGTGGTCCACGACGCGGGGCGGTACTACGAGCTGTCGCTGATCGAAGCCGAAATTTTACGGGACGTGAACGGTGCTGGTGGGCGCGGCACCACTCACTGCTGCGTGCTTTTGAACTTCTTCAAACTCGATGGGCACGCCTGCATGGTATGTGGTGGTTATGGTGGTCATCGTTGCATATTAGAGGGCATGCAAATGTATGGCTACTCGTAGAGCTTGAGAGGTTTTGCGGAATGGGTATTGCATTGAAAAGTGTGCCTGCCTATCAACTTTGCCCAACTTCAATTACACGCTACGCATGGCGGTTTCAAGTCTCTTCCTTCTTAAATTTCGAAGCTCTATTCGTATGATGCGCCTTCATTCTGACAATGCGTTGCTCTCATTTGAACATGCCTCTTTTCCGTCGCCTCTTCTCCTTCTTTGATTGCGTCCTCCTAACTTCTGGGCGGCACACGACAGGTGTTCGAACCCTTGGGCCAATCCCTGTATGAGTTCTTGAAAGCCAACGACTACATTCCCTTCCCCCTGTACTGCGTCCAGGACTTTTCCCGCCAAATGTTAGAAGCCATCGACTTCTTGCACTCCATGAAACTGGTACCTTTGTGTGTATGGCATACGCTATCTTAGGCACGCAAGCATGTTCTAAGTAACAGCTCTCACATGCATGCAATTGCTCTTATGTGGCAAAAGCTCCCAATAGACCGACGACTGAATTTAAGATGTGTTGTCTGCATCCGTCTTGCCTTGCCTCCAACTTTCTTCGTGCATTGGCATTGAACTTCTTTTGTGCCGTTGTTTTTTGTCTTGCACAGGTGCACACTGATTTGAAGCCCGAAAACGTCTTGTTAGTGTCCAACGAGTACACTGTGCAGCAGGTGGGCAAAAAGCAGGTGCGGATTCCCAAGAGCACGCGGATCAAGCTCATCGACTTCGGGTGCGCGACTTACGACGACGACAAGCACAAGTCGGAGCTGATTGCGACTCGGCAATACCGTGCCCCGGAGGTCATCATGTCCCTGCCGTGGTCGTATCCCAGCGACATTTGGTCGGTGGGCTGCATCATTGCGGAGCTGTACTGCGGGGACCAGCTGTTTGAGACTCATAGTAACATGGAGCACGTGGCTTTGATCGAGCGAGGAATTGACAAATGGCCCAAGTCGCTGCTTTCGAAAAGCCCGCACAAGGTATGAAAACAGCTGCTTGATTTCACATGTTTCTTTTCGTCTTTGACTTTACTTGACTGTGTTGTTGTTGTTTTTGTATGCAATGGGCTGCCCCTCCATGTTGTACCATTCCTACGCTCTTCTGCCTTCCTCTTGGTTGAAGTTTTTTTTTGTTATTCCTTCCAATTACTGACTGCTGATTTTTGCAACATTGTGTTCATTGACCATTCATCCATCCACACACCTATCCTACCCATTCACCTATCCCATGCACAGAGCAAGTACTTCGACAAGCACGCGTTGAGCCTGTGGCGGACCGCGCTGGATGCCGACGGAAGGCGCCACGTGCGCGCCATGAAAACACTGGAAGAGTTTGTCGGGGTAAGTGGTGAAAGGGGGGAGTTGAATGAGGTTAAGTGGTGCTAGCAACGGTACTTTGCGATTTCGCTTCGTCTTCGCTCCCCCCGCGTGCCTCCTTTCTGCATGCACGAACGCGCCGGTGCCTGTATTTACCTCTCACCTCTTCCTTCGTGTGCATGTATGGATGTGGGCTTGTGGTGCTGCCTCCTTTTCTGCACGCACCGACAGGCGGACAAGGACACCGGCCTTTTGTCGCTGTTCCGCGCGCTGTTAACCATCGACCCGAAGAAGCGCATTTCGGCCAATCGGGCGCTCACCAAGTCGTTCGTGCGGCAACGCACACGGAAAGCTTGAGTAGGAAAGAGCGAGGAGCGAGTTGCTGACTAAAGTCTGAAAACTTAGGAGGTGCCTGGAAGTGCGCGTCTATTAAGCCTAGAGCCGCAGGTGCGTGTGCATGAATACATGAAGCGCTTCGCCCATAGATCGCAATACCAACAGCCAACAGCAAATGGCAATAACAAAATTAATATAACAAGCAATATACAATATGGCGATTATATTTGGTATTTGGCATTTGATTTGAATGCTGAAGTGCTTTATGGAGAGTAGCCGCATGCGAATAGTGTTAGTGATCGGGCGGCCAAATGAAAGCAATATGCTTTATGCGTCTCGCGTCTAGTAGCTTATTGCTTATTGCTCATTTGCTGCTGCTGCTGCTGGAATGTGGAATGCAGTAGGAATCTGGAAACTGGAAATGGCCCGAGTATGCCTCAAAAATCATAGCTCAATCCTTTTCTACTGTAGCTGTCCGTCTTTTAAATAATTTTTTCCTTGCTGCGGTTAGCGGATAGCGGTGCGGTAGGCGTAACAAAGCTAGTAGGACGTTGAGCGTTTCGCCAGTCTAGGCTAGGAGCGGTGGCTATGCGAGGTTTTGCCGCCGTTGTGCTTGGAGTTTTATTACAAGCCGCGGCTGCATGGCGCGAGTGGCCTCATGTTGGCGAAGGCCCTGCTAAATGGAAGCGCAACTGGATGCCCATGGAGCAACAGAATGACACCTATTTTGAAGGTACGACAACTTTGACTAGATTACGGAGACTGCCTTATCGCGCGCGAGTTAAAATTTTCTACTTGTGCCAGTCTACGGTAGCTATCTTACGCTAGTTTTGAATCACTAGTGTCCGTTTTCAATGGCTATCCTTAATGCCGGTTACCTGCTGTACGAATTGTGCTTTGTATTTACAACGCAGGCCCTGGAGGGCGGTACGGTCATACCATGGTGCTGCACGACACGCAAATCATCCTCTTTGGTGGCCGGGCAGACGAAATTCAGAAAACACACATTCCCAAGACTTACACAGTGAAGGATCAAAACGGGACCGTCGACTTTGCTTCGTGAGTGCTTGCTCCTTCGACTAGATTGCCTGCTTGATCTGAAGATTGCTAAATCACTATCCTGAGAGTTGGCGTCCTTCTTATAAAGCCATATAATTCTTAGTTTGGCCGTCTGAGCCCTTCATTGTCGGTGACCGCTACATTATGAATGGTTGACTCTCAATGCCTCTCTCTCTCTTTTCGTTCAAAAGGTACTGGGAGCGCGTCTACGACTGCGACTATTTGCTCCGCAAAGCTCGTTTCGTAGACCCCAATGCCACTCTAGAGTCGATTCGGTGCAACGAAACCATGGCTAATCGTGCGCTGATTGACACTACTTTCCTTTGGAACGACGTGTGGATGTAAGCTATGCCAACAACGAAAGCATCCACAAACACACACATGCACGCACGCACACAAGGGAATGAAACGCAAGCTGGGGCTGCAGGATTCCCTAGTTTACACTCAAGTTGCTAAAATAATTCTGACTTTTTTTCTAAATTGACTGCTATTTTGCTCTCAATTCCAAAACGTGCACACTCTCGATCACAAGATAGTGACGTTCACTTGCCTGTACCCAGGTACGATTTAAACTGCACCCGGTTGTGGCAAGAAGGCTGCACCAACACCTCGTCCCAGTGGCAAGTGCTCCACGAGGGCGCCATCGACGGCGGCTGCAAAAACTTCGTGGAGGGCCGCGGGGGCACCCGGGAAATCTGCACGGTATGAATTTAGGGGCGTCGGTTATGTCAACAGAGCGTTGCACCACTTAATTGTGTGCACGTAGTCGATTCCTAGTTCAGGATCGAAGCATTACAAATCATTTCCTTCCTCTCATATTGACTTCTGTAAGTCCTTCTCTTCTTCCCATAATCTTTTGCCTCTCATGTCGCGTGTAAACACCAACCACAATCACAAGGTCCCGTCGGAGCGGGCTTTTCACGGCGCCGCGAGATTCAACGACTCCACCATGCTCATTTATGGGGGCTTCTCCCACCGTTGCGAAGAGTACTGCGATGACGTGTGGTCGTTTGACTTGAGGTAGAATAAGCACAATGAGTTTGCTGTGGTATCGCTACTTTTCTTGGCAAACGGATTTGTACGCTTCATACATAAACTTGAGTGCATGGATTCTGACATCTGTACGACCGAGCATGTAATTTACTTTCCCTTATCCTATATGCTCAGGTTCGGGCGGTACATTTGGACTGAAATTTACCCCTTAGACCATTTCGCCTCGGGTGCGGGGCCAGGACGGCGGTGGAAGTTCAGCGTAGTGACCGACGGCATCTCCATGGCGATATTTGGAGGACAAACGCTGTGGGAAGGTTCGGTTCTTGTTCGCCAAGTTTCTTTTTTTCCTTCTTTTCGTGCGACACGTGAACTTTTTTTATTGTTCTTTATTAGATACTAATCCAGGCTGTGATGTGCGGATGTTGGGTGTATTTTTCTCACTTATTAGCTTGTTCGTCAAAACATCCTTTTTTTTAAACT
>Ga0307982_1002687_pt1 | contig 14313 bp, 2 predicted proteins | sample OrgLakmetagen989_FD_201847 | JGI IMG/M metagenome (GOLD analysis project Ga0307982, IMG submission 201847) | Saline water microbial communities from Organic Lake, Antarctica - #989 | ecosystem: Environmental > Aquatic > Non-marine Saline and Alkaline > Saline | place: Antarctica: Organic Lake...
CCTTTGCGCCCCTTCATTGCCAACGTGGATGCTGAATGCAAGTCAGCCGACTTGATTTCTTTTGTAGTCAGCCTCGCCTGAGCCGAAGAGTTGACTCCAACTTGCCTACGGTACTCCTGCTGCTTCGTAACTTCACGCTCAATTTTTCGGCGTGCTTTCTCTGCCCGCACACGGGTTTCTTCGTCACTTTTGACTTTTTGTGCTGCTTCGCGCTTGCGGCGCTTGGCTTCAAGCTGCTCCCGCCGTGCCTCAAGCCCTGACGAGGCAAGCGACGTCAAGCCGAGCTTGTAGTCTTTCAACTGTGCGAGATCGATAGATCCGGTAGCTGCATGAATAGAAGCGGCATGTTCTCCGATGCTCAGACTTTCCAAGAGTTTGGCTCCGGTTGCCCAGGGGCGTAGTTTGTATCGGTGCAGCCACAGGCTCTCGTTGAAGCTCGTTCCATCTCCAAGATACTGCAGCGCTGATCCATCCGGCCCAATCACACCCTTGAAACCCTCCGATACAAATTTTGGCGTGTTGTCATTTTTCCACTCAAAGAAAGCTTCTTCGTCGCTGTCGTACACGATGTCATCAGGCTGCACAGAGTCCACTCCATGTTTGGCCATTCTTGATGCCCTCGCACGCTCTCGCAGCCTCGCCACAAGCTCTTCTTGGGTTGTTCCACTGTCCTCTGCAATGTCAAAAATAAGCATTGCCTTCCTGCTTAGGCTGTCTTTCAGACTCTTCTCAGCAGCTTGGATCTTTCTCCGAAGAGCTCTGTCAAACTTCCGTTTCGCAATCGTGTCGGACGCTTGTGTACTGTTTTCGCGAAGCGCCTTCACACTTGTCGTTGCTGTAGTCACTGGCCGCCGCGCTAGCGCATCATGCAACTGTCCAAGTGTTTTCATGATCTTGAAACGAATCTGCTGCTCGTCAGATTCGCACTTCAGCAAACGATCTACAGCTCGATCAAGTGCAGCTTGAAGAGCTGAACTGTACGCCTCCGCAGACTCTGCAAAGTACGCCTCTCCACCGAAGCCCCGTGACTCTGACCCTTGCTGGTCAGAAAGTTGCATCAAATTCCACCACTCCTTTCTATCTTGGGCGTCAATTGCCGCTTGCTTGTCGAAAATCAGCTGTTTGAATGCATCAAATTCAGCCTTGCAGGCAAAATGCTTCACAATGTCACCCAAGGAAGGCAGTGTGGGGAGCAGTCCATCTGTTGTCCAGTCAATAAAAGGGTACATCATGTCATACTCCGGAAACTCTGGGCTGGAGCTTTTGCCGGTCACCTCTCGCACAGCTTTCGTGCAGGAGACCATTGTAAGCACCAATTCTTGCGGCTGCTGGTTCAAGAGGATTTCCGACGCGTCCGGAGCTTCTGATTGGAGCAAGTGACAAAGACTTGCGCAGTTTCTCCGGATCTCGTGCAGCTCTTGGACTGCAGCAATAAACTTTGCTTCAGCGGCAGCCTTGCGCTTTTTCAAGTCGGACGCTTTCCGAGCTGCTAGCTGGGCCTTTCGCTGGGCCTCAGACACCAGCGCCTTGTGAGCTGATTGCAGTAAGCTTGTTCTGATCGCTACGGATGGTGGGACCCATAGAGCCAGCTTTGACGGAATGTGCACATAATACGAGCTGCCCCATGCACCAGCTCTGGCATCAGATATGCCAGCACACCACTCGTCTTTATGCTGTTGCCAAGGAAAGGGAGATTTCCTAGCGATGTCTTGTTGTGCATGAACACTTGCAGACCCATCGGCGCTGGCTCGAGAGAACAACGAACTTGAGTCAACAACAGCCTCAACGAGTTGCTCTGCTGCCAAATCGCTTTTGAAGAGCTGCAGGAACTCACCGTCTGGCGTGTCATCAGTGAAGGCTCTTGACAATAGACGAAGTTCCGGTGGCGTACTTTTTGGCAGCACAGTCGTGAGATCAATTGGTCCTTTGGTGTTCTGTGCAACGAGTTTGCCGCTACCCGGGGCTCTTCTCGCCAAAACTTCCATTGGCTGATCACAGTCTGTTGAAACGCTTTTGGGGTAAGTTTTCAGTGTTTCAACAAATAGCTCGGATGACAATTGGCCGCGTTTCCTGGCGAGTCGCAGCGCGTGTGCGCCACAGGCTAGTACATCAAGACTTGCGACTTGAGGAAGGTCAGCAAGGGCAGCCAGGGACTTTTCGTCAAATCCAGGAACCAAACTTTGTAAAATGTTCACGTAATCCGACAAATCGCCACTCTCAGCAGCTTGAATTCCGGAACTTGCCTGCGCTGGAGTTCCAGTCATATCTGAGAACAGCTTCTGATTCCCAGCCCTTCGAGCTCGTAATGCTCGACCTCGTTTTCCGCTCACAGCGCGGGCCGCTTTCTTTCTGCGCTTGTTTCGAGCGTGCTCACGTTCTTCCTTCCTTGTCGAATGCGCACCCCTTTCTAGTTCTCGTGCTTGTTCAGCTTGTTTCTGTTCTTCATCACTGGAGTCTTTTTCGCTGGATGCTTCGTTCTTGCGGCGTGTTCCATATTGCACTTCAATGCCAAATAAACCAAAGAGCGTCCCAGCATCGCGACTGGTACCAGTGTACCAGAATGCATCGTTAGCAGCATCTTCACCACTCCCTGTTGCTGAATAGTAAAGTAAAGACTTTGCTGTCGGAGGGGCATGTGCGTGTCTAAATCGACGGCGCCTCGGGGATGTGAACATCAAAACTCGTTTTTCAGTCACATGCCGTTTTCCATTTTCATCAACCGTCACTGAAACCTCTTTGGTAGTGACTTTCCTTGGCGCACGTGGCTTGGGCTGGCGTGTAGACTGGACATGAGCGAATTTCGGTTTGCGAAGCGGAAGTAGGCTCACGAATGCATTGTGAGCTTGGACTGCATCGCGGTCCTTAATCCTGTGCCACTGAGCCACGCGCTTGCTGCAGCGATTTTCGGTCTTCTGTAGCATGGCGATGGTCGAAACCAGAGTCTCGTTGGTGTTGAAGTACGAGTCAGTTGCGATTTCTGCTTGAAGCTGAAGAACTTCAACCTTGGCTCGCCTGTGCTCTTCAACAGCTTTCTGCACAGCATCCAAGTCCCTTTGTAAACTAGAAAGTAGCACAATGTCGTTCTTGTTGTTGTTATGAAATGCAGCCGCAGTGAGCAGGTGCACGTTTTGCAATCTTTCGAGAGTGTCCTCAAGCACTTGCACTTCAGCTCGCAGCCACGTGATTTCCATTTGCTGCTCCTGTGGACTCATTGAGGCTGCAAAATTCTGCAGAGAAGTGTCACTTAGCAACCTTTGCACGACACCAATGCTGCTACGAGACTGAGAAGATTGCCTTCGCTTTGCCTTTGCTCTCTTTTTGCGCTCGTGGTTGCTGTTTGCGTGGCGTCGTTTCACCCATTCGACTTTGTGGACCTTATCTAGCAGTGGGGGAGGGCGTTCACCACTTGGCCAGTCAGGCTCTTCCCATTGACTCGTTTTTGTTGTCTTGTTGTAGAAATAAACTTGGCCTGCATCATTGCGATGCTGCATCCAGTTGCCTGACTCCTGCCAGGGGAAAGGCACGGGCACCTCAACCTCGACCATTTTTTCCATTTGCACGCGTTCCCATTCACTGTCAATTTGTTCTATTTGCAGGATTCTCTCAAAACTTGCTCGTGGTGCATCTGATTCGCTGAGGCTTGCCGCTGCATCAAGTTGCATAGCCCCGTACTCTTCACCAGTATCCTCCTCAGCACCTGACATCATGGACACCAGTGCAGCAAGCTCATCAGCTTCATTATCGTCACCTCCAAGCTGGTGGGTATGTGGCATGGGTGAGGTGCCACCGCCTAAGCGAATGCTGCTTTGAGATTTTGTTTGGCTGAGGAGCAACTGTCCAAGTCGCTCCCAAACATAATCAAGTGTGCGCTGGCACGCTGGGATTTCGCCCTCCAGCTTCAAGATGATCTCAGATTCCCTTCGGGTTCTTTCATCCAATGTAGCGAGGAGTGATTTTTGTTGGGACTCAAGCTCAGACATGACCACCAGACTTTGCTTGGCGAAGCTGACATGTGACTGCTCAGATGCCATGCGAGAACGCATCAGTGCAACCCGAAGCTGTTGCCGCTCATAGTTGAGGCGACATCTAGCATCTGAAAACTTGGGCATTGTGCTGGCCTGTTCTTCCAAGTGGGAAAAGCTGCGTTGCCAACGCGTGATCCACTGGTGGCTTTGCGATTGACTATACTCCACGAGGGCTCGGCTATCGCTAACAATGAGTGGCAGCTGCTGCTCGAAGAAATATTTGAAAGCATCAAGGCTCAAAGTCTGGGCCCGCCTTTGATATGAGCAGCGTGAAGACCAGTGCCTTTGCTCTCGGGCGAGCCGAGCTGCCACAGTGCCCGCCCAGCTAAGCAAGCCATGGCTGTACTCATAAATCTCAACTGCAAGCTGCTCTGCTGCATGTTCACCTAAATTAGAGCGTGTGTGTGATTGAAACTTTGCTTCCAGCGATGCTGCTTTTGAATCTGCTATCGGCTCGTCAGGAAGTACTTCTCTTGACTGCCCGCGAGCGTCGACTTGTTGGGTTGGAACCTGCTCTAGGAGCGGCTCTCTATGCAAAGCGAGCACTGATGCAGCTCTTGCTTGAATTGTAATGCGCTTTACAGCTGCTTCACTCAGCCTGCCCGAATGCAATGCCTTGATGAACGCCGCTTTCACACGATCTGGCCCTGCTTCAACCGCTTCGTGCCCGAGGACCGAAACATCTTTAATACTTGGAACCAGCATGTCTCGCAGTATCATTGTGCACGCCAATTTCCACTTGTCCCAATTTTGGTTGGGTTCACGTGACCGGACCACCACAGTAATTGTAATATTTTCAGATACTGAGCTGCTTGGTTGCACCTGCGAACTTTTTTCAAGTAGCACAGAAGTGTCATAAAGGCCACCACAGACAATTTCATGTTCTTGCTCGCAAACATGATATTCGTTGGCAAACAAGGCATGGTTTCGAAGAGTTGCCTTGATGCTGAGATGGCCAGGAAGCGCTTCCGCTTCGGATTGGCGCGAAAATGACAACTGGTGCTTTTCACGCTCAAGATACCTAGCAATTGCATCTGATAACGATGGCTGCTTACCAGAAGATGCAAGAATGTAAAGTAGATCCTGCGCTTCTGCTTCTGTGCACAAAATTGGGTTCAAACTGACCACTTCAAATGCAGCAGGATCTGCCGTGGCACCTGCTGATCTAAGCCAAAGCCACTGGCCTGCAGTGCACCGCTTTGCAAATCGGCGAGAAACGGACTGCTCTACTTCTATGCTCATCAGTGCATCACTGATGGGAGCTTTCTGGGCAAGAAGGTAGCCCGCCGAGTCGTACAGGGCTCCAAATGTTCCTTGTGATGCTGCCGCTTCAGTTCGAATCGTCGGCCAATTTCTGGCCCTGTGCTTTAGGTCGTCACCACGGATTGCACTGATGGCTTGACTAACCAATGAAGTTGCTTTCTTCTTCTCATGCGGCGCTCGGCTTTGCAAAATGTTGGAGCAAAGCTGCATGGCATGAATAATTGAATCACGATGTTCTGTGGCGACTGGGCTGTTCTTGAAAAAAGTGGATGCACGCCTCAACATATCAGTGGTGTTCAGAGCCCGAATCAAACAGTCCTTGACATCTGCGCAGCTCTTGGCTATTTCATCAATTTGAAACTCGCCGTCATGGCCGTTTAGCTGAGCTGCAACTACTCGCAAAAAGTCTGCACTCTGTGTCATTGACTGTGACCGATGAACATGAAGCGCGAACACTTTGGCTGAATGGCGACGCACAGCTTTCTGCAAGATAATACTGGCTTTGATTGCCTCCTCTGAAGCAAAACCGCTGTGAGACTGCCGGTGGAGCCCACTTTGGCGGTCAGCTTCATGTGCTTTCTGCCTCACTGATTGCAATGCTTTGGTCAACTCTTGCGTCACTACACGTTCAAAGAGATGCTGACGGTAGAAGAGCTGTATTTTCCTGGCTGCAGCCTGACGCGAGCGCTTCTCGCAAGCCTTGAGAAGGCGCAGCTGCTGGTCTTTCCATGATGATCGATGTTTGAGGCGCTGCTCCAGTTCAACTGCAATTCGCTTTTTTGCAGCTGCGACGAAAGCACGAGGGCCAAGAACAACCTGCATTGACTCAATGGGGGCTTGACTATTGGCAAGCTGTAAAAGCATGTCATTTTGTGGAATATTCGCTCCATCTGTGATTCGGTCCAAGTATGAGTGTACAGCCGACACAGGAGGGGCCTTTGCCACATTGTCCCAGCCAATTCGTGCCGGGTTAGAAATAACTGCATGTACTTTGCCGGAGGGTATGCGGTAGGGAGATCCAATCGGAGATTCCAGTTCCGGTGGACTGAACTTCACCACTCGTTCTTCGTCACCCGCCGCGGGAGTTTGAGGTCCATGGGCTGTATTCATGCGCTGTAAACTTTCACCGAAAAGAAACTTGGCAATAAAGCTGACACTTGTATGCGGATTTTGTGTTCGGTATGGTCTCAGGTCATGGTGGGCATGCAGATTCCATTCGTGCGGAGCATGTATGGCCAGCGTGTCATCGGCGATGAATTGCTCATCACGAGTTGAGCGCGGACGCATTCCCCAGTCAAACTGCGAACTTGAGTGCTGCGCTGATTTCTGAGCTTGTGTGACCAGTGTATTTGTAGTGTGGTCTAGGTCGGGATCAATTCTTGGTAAGTCACCATCCAACTTGATAATGTTTTGGTCCTCCAAATCTGAGTCTTGCCTGAGTCGAAGTCCACCCCGGTCTTCAACGAGCTTGCTGAGTGCATCTTTGGGAACTCTTTTGCCTGCGGCTGCTAAACGTGAGGGCAGTGTCTTGGTGCCAGTTTGCTGCCGCGTCACGGGGCGCTTTGGAATCGGGCTTGTTGCAGGCCCGAGTGCCCCAAGGACCTCCGGTCCATCATCGGGAAGAGCAAATTGAACGTTCAGACGACCACGCGCATCATACCTTGGAACCAAACCTCGCATGCGATTCACTCTTCGCTCGTCTTCCCACCTGCCGACCAATGCGCGCATTCGCAACCAGTTGAACCCCAGTCGTTGCCAAATACCTCTGAACGTCTGGAGCAGCAGGCTCGCGGCAAGAACTTTTGTTTGAGCAGAGCGCTTTGCTAGAATAGCAGCCATCACTCGCTCTTGGCACCTGAAAATTATTTGCAGGCGGCGCCACCACATTGCAATAGCAGATGCCGATTGCTGCTTATTTCGCTGTGTCCATGCTGCAGTATGCCGGACAAACCTTGTGATCCGTCGAGCGCTATACTGCACCCTGGCTGCTCTCTTTGTTGCAACTCGCCAAGTAATTGTAAACAGCAGCTGCTTTTCAATTCGCAAACCATGAAGAATAAGCCTCCGTATTTTATTCGCACTGACCCGTTCCAGCCCAATCCGCTTCGACAAAAGCGTTGCATCAACCAAAAGTGAAGCGCCTGGGACAGGTCGAAATCCCATAAATGCTGCTTGTCTGTTATCATCGGGCTTTATTCTTCGCAGAACCACTTTGGCCAGTTTTTTGTCCATAGATGCGAGGGACTGCCCAAGCTCGAAGTTTGAGCGTGATCCTGGCCGCTGGCCCGGAAACCCGAATATTGCCGAGCTGGCAAGTGGAGTGGACACAGCATCTTCATATTCGATAGAGAAATTGACCAGCTCCCGATGATGACCAAGGGCTGCCAGAGCTGCCGTATCAATTGTGCCGACACCGGTCAAATTCAGTTGCAGCAGCAGCGGAGCTGCAGCCACAATCTGTAGCGTTTCCTGAGTAGAAAGTGCGGAGCAATGAGACAGGTTCAAACTCTTGAGCTGAGCAAACATGGACTCTGTAGCAACAGGCCCACTCTTGGATGCCACAAGAGGAATTACAGAGGTCTCGGGTTTGTGCCCCCGTTCTTCTTCAGCAGCATTGCTGGACATTGTCTGTGGCGCACGGTATGTGGTCGTCAGAAGATTTTCGCCGTGAGTACTAACTACATCCTCAACTGTGACTGTGCCGGACAGGAGCGACGAAATTCTCTGTGAAGATCGTTTCGATATGCCCAGCACATCTGCAGACTTCGCGCGTTGCACCAAACCCCTCGCACTTCCAGCTGCAAATACCTCACCATCTAGTTCAATGCTGGCTCCTAGGCCACGAGGCGACTCAACTTGCTTGGGCAACTTTCGTCCGGACAAATCTAACACTTCCAAATACGGACAGCAGAGTCCAATGCCAACCACGAAAAGAAGCAAGCTTCCATCAAACGAGTAATCAATATCAGCAGCATCACCAACTTTGGCAAAGGGGCCTGATCTATGCGAAAAATTAGGCTGGTCACTTCGCTGGGATACTTCGAGGACTTTCAGCAGCCTACAGGACTTGGCAAGGGCCATGACTGCACCGGAGGACACAGCCCTGCTGCACAAATTGAAGCGGAACTCCTCTAGCAGTGGGCAATGCATGGATACATACGCCAACCCAGCATCTGATACAGAGCTACTACCTGTGATATCCAGCTGCATGAGGTCAGGGGCACTTTGTACCACAGTTTTGACTGCATCGTCATCGAGTGCTGGCAGGTGCCCTAAAGAAAGCATCAGAAGTGGCAAGGACAAGGGCCTCAGTTCTTCAAGCAGCCTGCATGTGACATTGTGTACACCAGAGCACCGAAGTTGCTTCAAATTTGGGCAAGATTTCACCAACCGACTGAGATCCAGTTCTTGAACGCCAGATGTTCCAGATATGTTTACTATTTGCAGTCCAGACCATTTCGGCTGGAGCAAATCTAAGTGAGGCACTAGCGATTCGTCCTGGGCGTCTGCATCAATACCATCTCCAGGGAAAAAAGGCACACTGTACCGCATGCGCGATGTCTCAGCTCGCTGCATCATCTTTGAAATTCCAACGGTTATCCCTGCATCAGCTTCTGTGCTCAACGCGCCATTCGTCGATCGAATGATGCCTGCACGCTTTGCCAGAAGAAGAGCCACATCGCGATCAACAATTGGACTAGTTATGCCAAAACAGTAAGGAATGTGAATCTCTAAAATGTCTGGACAGAATAGTGCAATTGCAGTGGTGGATGCAGCAGTTATCATGTGACAGTGGCTGAGGCGAAGCCGCTCCAACCCTGACGAATTTCTCAGCAGAGAGATTACAACCTCATCTGTGACTCCAACGCACATCGACATGTCAATGGTTTTGAGGGAACTGATCTGCACTTCCACCAGTGCATCCATGAGCGATTGTCGCAGCCACTCTCCTCCTCTCAGTCCGGGAAACATGGGGACCAGCAAGTGCGCGGGGCCGCAGCCTGTGGCCACTAGCTTTCCAGCGCTGTCATATACAGGAATAGTTTCATTTCTTTCGCCAATAGGGTACCAACCCAGGGGAAGCTTTGAGGGAAAATCAAACTCCACTCCTTTGTTCAGGGCCACTTCGGCTGCGTCGCTTGCACTCATGACGCCAAGGCCGACACCCCTAACGCTAAAATGTTGAATTGGGCACCGAGCAAGAAGTGGAATTATACCTTTGTCTGTCACCTGTAGGCACCAAGACAAATCCAACGATTTCAGCTTGGCAAGGTCCATCGAAATCGTGGTCAAGGATACGTCAGAGATCTGTGGGCAACTTGCTAGGCTTAAATCTTCCAAATGTATGCAAGAAGCTCCGAGCACAATAAGGGCGCGGTCATCCAGTGATGTGGAACAAGACACGTCGAATTGGGTCAGCCTTGATGGCAGTGTGCTGGCAGCAAGTGAATCTGCTGCGTTGAAGTCCATTGCAGCACAGCCAGGAATAGCAAGCCGCCTTAGCTTTGGAAAACTGTTGAAAATCAAGTCCAGGGAAGAAGCATCCAAGTTATGGGATTGCCATGCCGTCAGCTTCAATTCCTCGACATGCTCGCCAAAACTTGATATAGCTCGCATGTGTAGTGGTGTTACATGCCACCCCCTCAGGTCGAGTTGGGCGCCTTGCCACCCAAAGGGCACTCCTGACTGCTGCAACAGAAGTTGAGTCACACCCGCTGCTGCCTGAATCTCGGTGTTTACCGCCCGAGAAGCTGTTCCAGTGTACTGATTGAACGTGTCGCTCATCCCCCAACTACTTCCCGAAAAATCTGTTGCTAGCGCAGAACCGGGCTTCGATGGTGTCGATTCAAATAGAGCCAAACGGTCCCAAGTACTTTTGAACAAACTGCCCATATGAGCAGAAGATTTTTCGTCATCAGCCCGTCTTGTACGCTGCAGATGCTGCTGCAGCTGAAGCTCGTGCACAACCTCCAGTGGCAAAGCAGCCATCATAAGTCTTTGCAAAATTTTGCTTCGAAGTAACACCACTGATTGTGTTACTAGTTTGGGTGGCTTCAGGGATCCGTCCGGCCGGTGCTGCTCAATGAAGCTGCAGCGCAGCGCTGGGTTTGGGTTGACGGACATGCGCTCAAAACTGCGAAACATGGCAACAGTCGGAAAAACTGAGAAAGGCGGCTGTACAGCTGGAATGCCAGGTGGCAGGGGCAGCTCAGGCGGAACAAAGTTGGTGTATGCAAGGACACTCCCAAAGGTGGCGTTCGCACCGACACCCAGGCGACTTGCAAGCCTTGCACGATTGTAGCTGCCTTTGCTACTTTCCTGCGCAGCATTCCTTCGATCCGATACACTCTGAGCTTCGCAGCCATCGTCCGTGTGGTCAGCCAAGTCCAATATCTCTTGCTGGTATTGTCGCACTCGGTTTTGCTGGCCATACGGAATAGAAGCTCTTGAATCCCCTCGGTACGTCAAAGGGGACTCATGTGTCGCAGATCGATAGGTCTGAGATTCAATTACAGCCTGGGAAGATTTGCTTGGCAAGTGCGGGAGTCTACTGGCTACAATAATGGTCGCACCAGACCCGGTTGTCACAGTGACAGGCTCACGACTGCAGGATGCAGCATCAGTATCCAACAGCGAGGCAGGCGTTGTGAAACTTGCAAATGCGGCTGATGATTGCTCCTCAGCTTGCTGAAAATATTCATCCATCGTGACAGGCTTGTCTGGGCTGCCCGCATGATTTCCAGGAAAGTCTACACCGGTTTCAGCAAGCAAAGCCTTCCCGGTTTGTCGCCTGCTCTGCCTTTGTTTTTCAGACTTGTGGACCTGCCGAAGAGGGTTTCGTGCTTTTATGAGAGCATGCGGGGGGAGATTCTTTTCGAGAAGTTGCTGTGCGGAGAAAAAGCGCCCTCCAAGCTGTTGCTTGTTAGGCAGCCTTGCAGCTTGGACTTGAAGCCGCATTTTAGCATCGTCTAGCGCATACTTTCGTTCAACTGCTGAGATAAGTTTCGGTGTGTTTTGTGCGGTTCTCTTCTTCAAATGTTTTGCACCCAAATCAACACCTGCAGCTGAGGTATTTTCCTTTTTGTCTGTTGGCTGCTGCAAAGCTGTTTGGTGGGTCTTCGTTGACTTTGATTCGCTGACTGAAGTGATGCATGTCCTGTCGTCGTCCAAAACGCCACCTGTGTGGGCTGTGAGTGATCTACCTGCACCATGATGCTTGGCGAGGGTTTCTGCAGAGTTGGGCGAGCTCAATATGCAGCACGGTTTCAACGGCGTTTCGACAACGCACCATAAAGGCTGAAGGTGTCAAGCTCTAGCAAGCTGTCATCCGACACAGCCATGCTTTCGTCTATTTGTCAATTCACTTGCAGCGGTAACAATGTGCGGCAGCAGCAAATTTCTAGCACTCCTACCGGGTTGAGTTTGAATCGGGATCAGATTCCGCACAAGGGAAATCAAGCTGCTTCTTTCCGAAGGACCAAAGCCAAATCATGAAATCCGGCTTCCCTGAGATGCAAGAAACTATCTGAAATGGTGAATGCAACTGCCTAGCTGACAAGCTGCTAATAGCCTGCGCAAACATCGCCAAGAGGCAGCAGGGGGGGCTTCTGCAAAATTGCCTCACGTACGGTACCCAAAAAGCGGCTGTTGACTTCCAACAGTGGCCGCTATATTGTAACCCTGTTATCGGGCGGGCAGCAAGCTGAAACGTGATTTGTACTCATGAGGCGACTTTCCGAGAAGGAATTGCAGGCAACTGAATATTGGATTCGGTGATCACGGCAAGCAATGACTGTGCCAGGACTCGAGGCACTGTGTCTGACCTGAGCATCACCTGGCCTGGTGATGAGCGCTGCCATAAACGAGTGTTGTGGTGATGAACATGCAATCCTCCTTTGCCAGCATAATCTGCTGGAGCCAGAAACAACTGACAGTCATCTGCCGCTGGTGAGCATGGCTGGCTGGGGGGGTGAGTGATTTTTGAGGAGGGGGTCTCTCAAGCAGCGTAGGAGCTTCAGTCGACTGCATCATGCGCATGGCATACCGACCGCCAATTCGACGCGCTACCTATTGTGTAGTCTACAGTGTTTTATTGCTCGTGCAGCGTTGTATTGTGACGAGTTTGCCGTGCTGCAGCAACCAAGCAATATGCTGTCTTTGGGCCGACGGAGGTACGTTGGTTGGTTTTGTGAGCAACTACGTTGGTTGGTTTTGTGAGCAACTGCTGTAGACAGCAACGTGGACATGTTTGCAGGCTGGGGGCAACCCTGCATACAGTGCCCAAGAAGCGCCCGTTCCAGCTTGGGGGATCAGCAAGCTATTCCCTTTCAGCCGCTATCGATTCGCTGTGAGTGCCATGCGGAATTAGAGCTCAAGTGGCTTACAACACACCTATCAACTCAGATTCGGCACCAATGAGACTATCGAGAAGATCTCAGAATCGAACACAGCCTCAGCTTTCACGGAAGACCCTTTGTCATGTGCAAGGGATACAATTGCAGCGTATTCATCCTCGGCACAGCCCCCCTTCATGGACGGTACGTCGCCGCCACGCACGCCCAGGCGCCTTGAGCAGCACACAGCGCATTGCAGATTCTGGGCCATTCGTGTTCTTTGCTCAGCAAATGCACACAATGCACGAGTTGTACAGCATTCCGCACTGGCAAATCATTGCCGGCTCCATTCTAACTGTCCGCCTGCTGAACCTGCCCTTGTTTTTCAATGCCGTGAGTACAATTGCCCAAGTCTCATGCAAAGGTCTCCCAGAGAACTAAAAATACCAAGCATTGTCATCTGCAGGCTGGTTCAGGTGCCCGCATGCGCCGCATTCAGCTACTGCTGGATGACATCATGAAGAAGTTCACTGCAGCCAACCAGGGGGGCGACCGGGCCAAGGCACTGCAGTACTACCAAGAGCGCAAAGACCTCCTCAAAAAACACAAAGTGAGCATGCTGGCACCTTTTGCTGGAATGTTGTTGCAGATCCCCCTTGGAATCGGCATGTTCTACGGCACGCGGCGGCTGCTGAATGATGGCGAGTACATCCCCCAAATTATGACAGACGGCCCCCTGTGGCTGTTTGACATCACAGCCCCAGACCCACTGTATGTGCTGCCCCTGGCATCAGCTGCCTGTGGACTGGGGGCGCTGTTCCTCAACCCCAACCTGCAAGGCATTCCCATGCTGGGCATCACCATGCAGCAGATGCGCAAGTTCTCCGGGGGCATGACGCTGACGTTTGGCGCCGTGGCGGCCATGTGGCCAGCTGCCATGCAGTTTTTGTTTTTGGCTGGGTCAGGCACTGCCCTGCTGCAGTCTTTGCTCCTGCGCACGAATGTCGTGAAGCGGGCTGTGGGCATTCCTGAGGAGTTCCCCAGTGTGCGCCCCCTGCCCACAGCTGGGCAGACGCCAGAGGAGGCCATGGAGGTGTACAGACAAACGCAGCTGGCCACCATGCAGCGCAGTGCCCGCAGTCCGTACTGGTCCTACTTCATGTCGCCCGCCGTGAAGACCTCTGTGCTGCAAGGAGTCATCCCCCCGGGCTTTGGGGACCTGTCCCACCCGCAGGGCTACAGGCCTCGGATGACGTCTGCAGCAATCAGGGCGCAAGCATCAAACAGCTCAGCGGAGCCAACGGGCGTTGCCTCCGTGCTGCGCTTCGGCGGCTCAGAGAAGGACTCCCAAGATTACGTCACGTGGACTGGCTTGAAGCAGGCGCCACCACCGCCACCCCCTTTGGACGACCCCATGGTCGCCGACCTTGCAGGAGAAGCCCCGTCTGGCACCGCTGTGGCGGCGGCTGCCAGCACCGCCGCTCCAGCAGGCGCCGCCCTGCTGACGGCTCAAGAGCTTGCTGCACGCAAGGCTGCAGCTTCTACCACGTCCAAGAGCGTCTCCGGCAAGAAAAAGGGGAAAGTCAAGCGACGCAAGTAGACAAGTGGTATGAAAGTTCAAGCAATTCACATTATCGCACAGTTATGGACACGTTTGCGGTGTGAGACAATCAAATCCGCGAACACTGTCA
>Ga0307982_1002688_pt1 | contig 14311 bp, 7 predicted proteins | sample OrgLakmetagen989_FD_201847 | JGI IMG/M metagenome (GOLD analysis project Ga0307982, IMG submission 201847) | Saline water microbial communities from Organic Lake, Antarctica - #989 | ecosystem: Environmental > Aquatic > Non-marine Saline and Alkaline > Saline | place: Antarctica: Organic Lake...
TTTGCTGCGAATCACAGCATGGGCATGCATTCAAGACCTGAACCTTGTTGAAAAGCTAAACTTGAGTTCTAGGCATGTGCAGAATTGGCTGTCTCTGATTGAGGAGCACTACCACTTCAATCCCTACCACAACGCCACCCATGTGGCAGACGTGACGCAAACCACTCATTACTTCTTGCAGAGCGCTGGGCTTGCCCAGCTCTTGACGCCAGTGCAGCAGTACTCCCTGCTTCTGGCAGCAGTGGCCCACGACGTGGGTCACCCCGGTGTGAACAACGGCTACTTGGTGAACTCCCGACACCCTCTGGCCACTGTGTACAACGACAGCTCCCCCCTGGAGAACATGCACGCTGCCCTGGCCTTTGATCTGGCAGCACGACCCGGGTGCGACCCCCTGCATGGCTTGACTGGCCCTCAGCGCAAGGTTGCCCGTGGGGACATCATCCACTGCATCTTGGGCACGGACAATGCACAGCACTTCTCCAACCTCAAGCTGCTGCGAGATGCGCTGAGCAGTGCCCGTGAGGAGGCAGCTGACGATGAAGAGACTCTGGCCGAGGAGTTCGTGGGGAACAGTGCCCAGCTGGTCATGCAGCAGGTGCTGCACGCAGCAGACGTCAGCAACCCCGCCAAGCCCTGGGACGTGTACATGGGCTTCACGGAGAGGCTGGTGTATGAGTATTACGCCCTGGGCGATCTGGAGGGGCAGGCATCTCTGCCTGTCACCCCCATGCTTGACCGCAGCAAGCCCATCCCCATGCCCAACTTCCAACTGGGCTTTCTAAACGCCATTGTGCTGCCGCTGTTCTCAGCACTGGCAGGCGTGCCGGGGCTGCACGCAGATACGCCCCTGCAGCAGCTCAAGGCCAACATCCAGGAGTGGGAGCAGCGCAAGGCATCCTCCGCCACCGCCCCGGCACAGCAATGAGTGGGCAGCGCAAGGCATCCTCCGCCACCGCCCCGGCACAGCAATGAGTGGGCAGCGCAAGGCATCCTCTGCCACTGCCCCGGCACAGCAATGAGTGGGCAGCGCAAGGCATCCTCCGCCACCGCCCCGGCACAGCAATGAGTGGGCAGCGCAAGGCATCCTCCGCCACCGCCCCGGCACAGCAATGAGTGGGCAGCAACAGCTCTACAGGGCTGTGTGGACAGTCTGCAGTGCCATGAAGCTGCTCTATTGAATGCTACAGGTGCATTCTAGTGGCTGCTGGTTGTACAGCAGTGTCTGCGTGGCTCAGGCTTCACATCTCTGCTGACAGCACTGGCTGCGCGGCAGGCAGGGGGGCATGGGGCCGTCTGCGAGAGCAAGTTGCGAACTATATTGAACACAAATTCACACCAACTGCACTCCAATGAATTTCTCACGAGATCGCAGCTCGGCGGGCAAGCTTGTCATGCTCCGGCACTCACTTGCGTGGAGCAGGCCTCCGTACTGGGTACGCCCTGGTTCCTGTAGCAATGCATCAACACCACGCCGGAACCGTGTACCCAGCATGAACACAGCACACCGTTGCATCTTGTTTTGCCGTGTTTGGGAGAGGTTTGGCTGACCGGATTTCCAGCATGTATTGGCCCCAACTGTATGGCTCCCCGTACCGCAGGGGCCCGTAGGGGCCCAGCGTCGAGAGGCCCAGCCAGCAGGAGAGGCCGAGAAGCAGCGGAGCGTGCCATTCTCGGCACATTGTGAAATAGTGAAGACGAAATGTTAGTCTTTTGAGTGGCAGCGCAGACTGGCGGACTATGAAGTTTTCAAGCAGCCCGAAATTGCCTATATGATGCAAAGGACACAGCCTAAAGAGGATCCGGTGGGAGGGACAGCTGGCCCAGGATGCAAACTGGGCATGTGTGCAAGTTCAGGCTGCGAAGCCACACCCTGACCGCCCGGCACTGTCGAACACAACACCGGATATGCCTGCTGCAGCAGGAGTGGGGGGGAGATAGAGGTGGTGGTGGAGAGGGTTTGGGGTGGCAAGATTGACCCCAAATTTGATTGCCAATACTTCGACCCCACCTGTGCAGCAGGGGGGGCTCCAGGGCACAGATGCTAGAGCGTGCACACTACTGGGGCAAAGCAGTAAATTGCTCCAGCAAACAATTATTCCGCACAGCTTCTGCACATACAATATAAGCTCATTTTCTGCACCTGGATCTCTCATGGCTCTGGACCAGCGGGGCCAGTGGCTCATATCGCCGAGGTTTGACCAGGTGAACACTCGGCAGCTTGAGTACCATCCTTCCCATGAGTCTCTCATGGCTGTAGGCACGCTGGATGGGGAGGTTATGGTTGTTGACCACCAAAAGAATGAAATACAGTGTTACTCTGCGCAATGCGCTGTAGATTCAGAGGACAGTGTACTGGGATTATGTTGGTATGATGAGCGCCTCTGATCGTCCCAAAGAATTTGCTTCTCACTTTTCCCGCACAGGCTGCACAAGTCGCCGCAAGCTTTTTTGAGTGGATCTGCTGGTGGAGTCCTGCGTGTGAATACCATTCAGTGTTGGGATACCTTGCAGTCGTCAACTTTACAAAGCACGTCGCCAGATGACGCATTGAGCACTTGGCCCACCACTTCGGCTCCCGAAGGCTTGCGTACCCCAGACGTGCCAGTGAATTCCTGGGCACTTTCCAGCTCCGAAAGCCAGTCGTTTCCCCAGCTTACTAGCGTGCATGTGAATTCCTCCGACGAGCTGATGCTGGCCTCGGGGTACTCCAGCACCATCCGGCTGTATGACCTGGCTACGGGTCAGCCCCACCGCACATATAGCCACGTGCACTCCAAGCACATCAACATTGTCCGATTTGCAAACTCCACGCCCCACTTGATGGCCAGTTGCAGCTTCGACAAGTACGTGAAGCTGTGGGACCTGCGGGTGCCAGGCGCCACACCGGCCTTCACCCTTCCCTCCAATGGGCCCACCGTCATGATCGCATTCAGCCAGGATGACCTCAAATTGCTGGTGAGTGGCGTAGACAATGATGTCACACAGTTTGATGTAACCAGCGGCAGGCTATCCCTTGACTTGGCTGCGCCCCGCAGTGGCCTGGACACCGCCTACACCCGGTCGTACTACGGCAACGGCGGCGACACCATTGTTACAGCCAACAGCCAGAGCAATCAACTGCGCTATCACAGTGCAGTCACAGGGGACGAGCTGGGCGTGGTGGATCTGCAGGAACCTAGCCACTGCTGCACGCAGTACGTGCAGAGTCTGCGCGGCAGCCCTCACACAGACTGGGAGGCAGCAGTGCTGGTCACTAGCCGCCTCCCTGGCGCAGGCATGGCCCTGAAAATGGTGCAGTGGGACAGCGGTAAGGAAGATAAGGCGCTGCCGCCCGGCTGCTATGCTCGCCAGGGGCAGCGCTTGCTGGATGCACTCGCCTGCAGCAACGGCCAGCAGCAGCAGTACTTGGATGAAGCTGGACAGCTGTGTAGCACAGAGCCACCAGGGCCACACATCGCTGTGCCTGCGGCGTATGAGAGGCCTATTGACTGGCCTGACCTCACTGCTGCCCTGCGCGGCGCCTCCATTGCCGCTCGCAACGAGGCCTACCAGCGATTGAAGACGCACTTCACAAAGGACCACCTAGCGGGGGAGGGGACGCTGGTTGCCGAAGGGCCTGCAGACGAACCACAGGTGGCTGCAGCAGCAGGACCAGCTGTGGGCAGCTTGCCCCCCCCTCCACCCCCCCTGCTGGCAGCCAGCTCCTCCTGTCTCTCCCAAGGCGAGGCGGCACACACTGCGGCACAGCTGCCGCTGCCCCCCCTGCTGCGCGACGAGGAGTTGTCAGGACAACACATCAGCGCCCAGGAGCTGCTGGTACGCACAGATGCAGGCTGTGTGTGTGTCGCCCTGGGACAAGGGGTGTTGCTGCATGTGAGCCTTGCCCAGGGGGGCATGCCGGCAGGGCCCAAGCAGTTTGACTGCCAGATTGGCCTGCAGGGCTCCCCATGGCGCTTGAACGCACACTTGGGGGTGCTGCGCAGTAGATGGCAGCTGCTGCAGAGCGCCACCGCGGATAGTGTGTTCGGCTGGCTGCTGGCTGGGGACAGCGCTCGCCCCCTGCAGCTGGCGGCGGCGCCCCTCCTGCTGCTTGCACCTGCCGCAGTGGGGCCGCCAGCAGCACTCGCAATGGCACTGGTGCATACATACAGTGGTCAATTAGTTCTCACACGCGTGGCCAGTGCACATGTCCAAGCAGCGCTTGCGGGGGGGGCGGTGTCATTCCCTACCCCCCCCGCACTGAGCACTGCTGACGGCTTCCAGGTGGCGCATCCGCCCACCCTGCACAGGTGGCAGTGCCCAGTCAACGAAGCAGGCTTGGAACAGGATGAGGTGCCTGTGTTGTCTGAGGCATCAGCACTGAGTGAGATTGTGGTCGGCTACCTGCACAGCACGCCGGGCCGCTCAGCACTGGGGCTGATGCAGGTCGCGTCATACCAGGAGGCCGCCAGCAGCCCCTCAGCTGGTTATGTGTATACCCCAGCGGTATGCTCCTCGGGGGGGCTGGACGTGGCTGCCCTGTGCGCCCAGGAGGCCGCGGAGGAGGCGGCCGCCCTGCAGCTGCCGCCCGGGGCACAGGTGGGCGGCCAGCTGTACCCCCCCACGTGGCGCTCCATGTATGCATATGCAACAGAAGCGAGGGATAAGGGGGGTGATGATGTCGAGGCTGCGCCCTTGGCTGAGCTGGCTGCAGCTGCACTGGACACGGGCTGCATGCCGAAGCGCCCCCTGCTGCGGGGCGCAGGCGACAGCTTTGCATTGCGACGGGTACGCGTCAGAGCACTCATTGCCAGTGTAGCGTGCGTTTTGCAAGCAGCAGACCACCTTGGCTGCCCCAGTCTTCGCTTGGAGTGCGAAGAGCGCCTCTTGGGTGAGGTGGAGCCGCGGGGTGCAGGGTACTTGGGATTACTGGCGGCAGCTTGGCAGCTGCGGGCACTGCAAGCTGCCTGCATTGACTGCATGTTACAGTGCCCTGCAAACCACTGCTGGGGGAGCGATGCCTACGCCGAGGCAGCAGCCATCAAGCAGCATCTACCTCTGCTTGCGAGCCTGCTCACTGCATGGGGGGGCTGCCAGCCCCAGTCACTGGCAGCTGCAGGCGCCGGTGCTGGTGAGTCAGAACCAGCGGATACAGATGCAGTTGTGCAAGCAGTTGCGCATTTGCATACACGGGTGTCAGATGCATGGGTGGGGGGCCACTTCCCCTCGGCTCGTGATGTGCGCAGCGACCTGAACCGGCTGTTCACTGAGGAGTGGGACCCGCTGGTGGAGGAAGCGGAGGAACACTACACCCAGGAACAAATGGCCGCATTATGCAGTGATGAGTTGGTGCAGACCCCATTCACGCGGCATGCAGCCATCATGCAGCCTGCAGGGGAGATGCAGGTGCCCCCGCCGGAGGCACAAGCGCCGCCTGTCCCCGCAAACGTCGCAGCGGCCATCGCAAACAAAGCACGCCCAACCAGCCACGATGGAATTTTGACAGCATATGGCGCATCCTGCTTCCTCATCGCCCCCGGCAAGCTGCTGCTGCTGGGGGGGGTCGGGGAGACGGGGGTGCCCGCCGCCCTGGACCAGGGGCACGTGTACGACGTCAACAGCAAACAGATGATGAGTGTGTGCGTCTCTGGAGATGTGCCTGCCACCTGCTCCAATGCTGTCGTTGTGCCCCTAGCCATAGCCCCAGAGTCTCCGCACGCCAGCGGAGGGTACCGCTCCCTTGTGGGCGCAGAGCCGTCCACTGCAGGCATCCCACAGCAGCTGCTGGGCTGTAGCTCCGCGACAGACACCACCAAGTGGTCGGCAGTCGATGAGCTGCTGGACTTCAATGGCTCTGGCAGTGCCTTGGGCCACCGCTTTGCAGTGCTGCTGTGTGGGCAGCATCCACAACGCACCGAGGTGCACGTGCTGGACACCCTGACCATGCAGTGGACATGTCTGCCCAGCGGCAGCCCACAGCGCCCCCTGCCAACAGGCAGGTATCTAGGCTCAGCAACCTTGATTTCAAAGAGTCGCAGGGTGTCCTGGGAGGCTGCTGCTGAGCAAGACAGCACCTGCCAGGTGGTGAGCCAGGTGCTGTTGTCGGGTGGCGTGCTGGGCAGGTGGGACCGTCCTGCCCCTCCCACCATCCTCACAGTGACGTCACAGGTGCACCGAGACGGTAGTGCCAGCCACTCCTTGGACTGGCTGCAGCCGTTCATTCTGCAGGGCGCAGCCCAGCTGCGTGTGGAGCACTCGTGCACGTTTGTGCCCATGGGCCCTGAGCAGGCCTCCCGAGCAGTCATATTCGGGGGGAGCACTGGGGGGGCCTTCTTGGACACTGCGATATCCATCAGGATCCCTCAGTCAGCAGCTGACTCGTGGGAAAGCGAAGTGGTGCCCTTGGGGGGCATGCCCCCCACTCCCCGGGGGCTGCACAGCGCAGCACTGCTCACCCCAAACTGCATCGTGGTGTCATGTGGCGCCCGGAACATGGGTGCAGGGAAGCCCTGCAATGACGTGTACACCATTGCATTCAGTGAGGCAGCAGCCAGGATGGGCAGACCAGCCCAGCTCACAGGAGTGGCCACCCAGCTGTGCTCGTTGGGGCAACTGGCCACGCCCCCCCCGACAGAAGATGTCAGGGGCACACACAGCACGCTATTGACGTCCGCATGGCGCGATGCCTTGCTGGTGGGCGATGCCTCCCACGCGTCCCATGTCGGCGCCCGCTTGGAGGGGGGTGGGGGTGACTTCGCGGCAGGCATTTGCAGGAATGTGTCCATGTGTCCTCGAGTGCGTGCCGCATGTGCAGTGGTAAGCCCCCTTGTGCTGGAGACTCCCCCTGGGTGGACAGCATACAACCAAGCATTCGGCGAGGACTTGGCAGCTCTCATTCAGTTGGCAGCAAAACCTGGTTTTGAGGAGAAATGCAGCTTGCTGCTGTCGCCAGCCTTCGCTGATGCCCTGTCTTCCAAGAACTCAGCACTGGCAGCTCTGCATGGTATTTCCCGCAAAGGAGCAGAGGTGTTGGCTGGCTCTGTGCAGCCAGGCGCACAGCGCTCCAGCTTGCAGGCAGGCTTGCTGCACCGCTCGCCAGTGCTGTTCATGGTGGGTGGCGCGCTGCACATCCCCACTCGTCAGGGCCAGCTCATGAGTGATTCAGGTGTGTACAGTGTCCAACTAGTAGGGCGTTCACATTTGACAGGGTCCATCGTGGCAGCTGTGGCAGCTGCTGCCAAGAGCCCAGACACCCCCCTGTCTCTGAGCTTCTTGGGGGCCACTGCAGCGTCGCTCTCAGCCAAAGTGCACACAGCACCATTCATGCAGCCAGTTCAAGGGGACAAAGGCCACGATAAACTTGCAGACATTTTGTTCTCCCACATGAACAAAGCAGTCATGGCAGCTGAGCAGCGAGCTGTGCGTGAGGCTCCGTTTCAGCACGCCATCATCCAGGTTCAACACCCACTTGTGGCAATCGCTCAGTCTCATGTAGCTGTAGTACGAGAGTGCAATCATCACACCTTTGGCAAGGCACTGTTGCGGCAACAAGAATGGTCCATTGGCCATGACATGTCCGTACTGTCGGATGATGGCCAGCGGCTCTCATCTAGTGGGTGGCTTCTACAACGTGCGTGCCAACATTTCAGCACCTTGATTGGGAACAGTGCATTCAAAGAGGCTGATTCGGGACAAGTGCGGGTCCCCTTTGCCCAAGAGTGTGCACAGTACTTCCTGTCATTCGTGCATACCGGGCAGCTCTCCGGCGAACTGCATGAGGACCCGCACGCACTGCTTGAGCTGCTCCAAGCTGCCGCTTCGATATCGTTGGAATCCTTGGTGGTCGAGTGCGAGTCTCGTCTGATTGCCTTCCTGGATGTGGAAAACTGTCTTGGCTTGCTACAGGCTGCAACTGATCACCACTGCGTCCGGCTGCAGGAAGCAGCTCTTGCTGTAGCGCTGAAAGACTTTCGCAGCTTGAAGCAAAGTCCAGACTGGGAGGAGCTTCCTCAACTGCTCGCACAACAACTGGAGGACGAGTTCATGAAGACTGACCATATTCATTCGATAGACAGACTTGTGCCCAAAGTGACAGCCAATGAAACAGATTGATGGCGAGCTGAGTGCAGAGCTGCAGCTTTACGGATCTGTGTCAGCTTTCGCTCTTGCGATGTTTCGATGCGTTGAGGCCAACCAATACCCCCCTTGGTTGTTTCGTCGAATTTGCCGATCAAACCCACCTGCTGGTTGCCGTTTTTCGGTTGCACCCTAGGTTTCCTCGGGGAGTACAGCCCATAGTATGTGTGCTTTGTGCTGCCATTTTTGTACAGTGGGCGCTGTCTAGTGCTGTTGAGAGTGCCACCTGCGTTCAACACTTGAGGCAGGCTCGGTGCTTGAGACCCTTGTCGCCTTGCCGCATCATAAGCCTGAATGTACTCTTTTTTTGTTTTGCTGTGGCAGAGCAGCATCCTGGCTTGAAGTTTGAGCCGTTTATGAGTCGTTTGAAGGGGGCTTTCAGACGCTGCAAGTCTCCGAACAAGTATTTGATAAATGTTTTCAGAGTGGATCCCGTGGGGTTTGCTTTGACTCTTCAGCAGGCTGCCATCGAAGGGGTACGGTTCCTGATACTCTGTTGAGGCATCTAGTGACGGGAGAGGCGCTGTCCGCAAGATTCCTCTGTATTGATTTGTCTTGTGCTTGTCTGAAAAGTAGCCCTGTGCCGAGTGCGTGCGTCCGCTGAGTAAGGCAGCAGCTTGCGTTGTGGTGCCTTGCTTCGATAAGCTATGCATGTAGATGGAGCTCTCAAGTCTGTTTTGTGTCTGTTTATCCTGGGGGGCTTCAGCGGCTGCCGTGTCTGAAAAGAGCTGCTGTTTCAGTTGTGTTGGCAGCTTGCTTTCATGCACACGAGTTGCTGGCTCTGATTCCCAATTTTGCTCGTTTTGTGCTGTCAAGTCTGGAAATTATGTGCAGTGCATACTATACTGGGTAAAATGTGTGCATCTTACCTGCATGGTGCCCTTTTTCAGATGCAAGCATGGCTGCATAGCTCTGCACCGGCATATGAGAGTGTAATGTGAACTCGCCAGACCAACGGTTTACTCACCCCAGCACTAGGTCGCACCCCAGCCTTGATGAGATGATGACGAACAGCCTCTTGGGTCGCTTTTATCAGTGCTGCATGTTTCTGTACCAAGTCTGCTTTGCGGTGCTCGCGCTGGATGCCGCTGTTTTCAGCTTGGTCAAACCGTGTTGAGCCGGCAGATGCACTAAACGCATAGTGCGAATTTCTGCCTTTTGACTTCATTCTTTGGCGGGTTCGTCCTAGTTCAACCATGGCAGACCTGCATTATGAGGGGCGTTGCAAAACAACGACGCGACATATCCTCAAGATCTGTCACCTTGTTTTCCCATATATGGCTTCTACGTCCAGAGCATCCTCTGCTTGGGATGGATCATATGCCAGGGCTTTTTTCTTTTCAATTTCATACCGCAAGGCGTTCTCGTGAGACCTGAATCGGTGAAGATCAAGTGTGTATAACGCCATGCTTGCAACGCGTGACTCCACAAGAAGCAGTTTGGGCTGATTGCCAAACGAAGCGCTGAACGGGAAATGAACTTGCTCTAAGTATTGGTTATTCAGACTGATGTTAGTGTCTTTCTTTACATGTGCTCAGTGCAAATAGGCCATACGCAGTCGTTCAGGACAAGCTTGCTTTCCCCCCCTTGTCCAAGCAAATGTGATCATAACATGAGCAAATGTAATTTCGATGAGCTCTGGCATGTGAGCACCAAAATTTGCCATTGTCAAATTTGCTCCTTTTACCGCAATGGTGCAAAACATAAAACAAACGGCCAAGGGCTTTTTGAGCAAGGCCCAAGTTAGCTCAGGCGCAGATGACCATGACCCTCATGGTTGTCTGGCTAGAAGTATCCTCTCAGACAGCCCCCGCACCATATGTATATGTATCCATTTGCAGGGCATGGGCTTTGTGTGGGCAAAAACGGAGCAAGGAGACACCAACTACAACCCCCCTCCTCAACTCCCAGTATCGCAGGGGCCCGTAGGGGCCCAGCGTCGAGAGGCCCAGCCAGCAGGAGAGGCTGAGAAGCAGCGCAGCGTGCCATTCTCGGCACATAGTGAAATAGTGAAGACGAAATGTTCGTCTTTTGAGTGGCAATTAATTGACCCCAAATTTGATTGCCATTACTTCGACCCCACCTGTGCAGCAGGGGGCTCTTGACTGGTAACTGGGGGTACCAGGAATGGAAACTGACAGGCCTCATAGTGTGCAGTTCTAAAAACAATCTCAATTGCACGCAAACTTTATAGTGTTCCCAGTCTTGCTGCGACTGTTGTATGTAAAGCATGGCCGCGACCGTCGCTAAGCGCATCTCCCAGGAGACTTTTGACAGTGTCGTTCAAGAGAATGTGGAGGATTTTGAAATGGCTTGGGATGAGGCAGTGGCAGATGCAATCGAGCAATTTGAAGCCAACAACATTGACTTGAGTAATATTGACACGAAAATGCGCCCGGAAGACCGTGATACGACTGAGCACCCGCTCATCGCTGCCAGCAAGGAACTCCATGGCGTTACCAGCAAAACGCCAGCTGCTGCAGGCGAGGCCGACCAAGACCACGCTGACATTGTTGTCGCATGCATCACAAAGGTGTCTCAACTACTAGCCGACAATAGTGAGCTCAAAGTTATTGCTGGAGCATGTGGGGCAATGCAGGGTGCATGGCAAGCTTGGCAAATTTGTCCCGACGATGTCGCAAGAGACGCTAGCGTTCGCTTGCTCATTCAGCTGATCGAAAACTGTGGTATGTGCAAGCCAGCCCAACACTAAGCCTCAGAAGCCATTTTTGTGATATGCAGATGCGAATCGTCGGCATGTTGCTGAAACATGGGTCACGGAGCTTTGCACCCTGACCAAGGCCAGCGCTCAGGGCATAGTGGGACCACCAAGGTACGCGTGGCATCCACTTCCACAGCAGCACTGTAGCAGGCTATCACTTTTGCAGCTCGTATATATCTGCACTTATTGTTGTGTGTACTCGCGGGGAGAACTTCAAACGGCAGTGTCGCACAGAGGGCATGCTGGACTTCTGCTTGCAAGAGGCAGCGCTGGCAGTGCCTGAGTGCGCAATTCAAGGGGCGCAGGCTGCCACTGGTGGGAGCCAGCTTGCATGCAGCACGCTTGGTGACCTTAGCACCCGATCTGTCCACCAGCATGTGAGCCTGCTGAAAGCGATTGTATCTGGTGACGACACAACGGCCACTGTGAGCAAGGCATTTGACCATGCCCGAGAGGTGGTGGGCAGCAAGACTGCAGCTGTGTACACATTGATTGCATCTTGCGTTCACAGTGCCATGGCGGATCCGGCAGGTCCAGGTGTGCCGCCCATCGTGAAAGACTGCGTCTCCCTGCTCCGCTGCCTGGCTGTGAATGACTCCATTTGCGTGCAATTCACAGACCAAGGTGCTTTGCAGCTGTTGACCAGTGTCGCAGAGCAGTACCCCAAGCACGCACCCACTATTCGGAACGTGTGCGGGGCTATCAAAAAGCTGGCGCACTCGGATCACGTGAAGCGGGCAGTGTGCGCCGGGGATGCCAAGCCCCTCAGCGTGCTGCTTTCGGGATTGCAAGGCTTCATGTCAGATGCATCTGTTGTGGAGCAAGCCTTGGCAGCTTTGAGTGTCAGTGTCTTGCGCACTCCAGAAAACGCCCAAATGGTGGCAGACAGAGACGCACTGCCGTTCATCGCCAAGGCCATGCAGGTGCACCCACAGGCTGCTGGGCTGCAGCGCCAAGCCTGTCTGTGCATTCGCAACCTAGTTAGCCGCAGCAAAAGCACCCTGACGGAGCCGCTGCTGGAGGAGGGGGTGGAGGCGCTGCTGCGGGCGGCCAAGGGCAGCCACCCAGACTGCCAAGACGTGGCCAAGGCAGCACTGCGGGACCTGGGCTTTTGAATTAATCGCATACACATGACACTGGCGATGCCTGGCAGGGTGGTGGCTTATGAGCCTCCGCTTGCACGCTTCAATGCAGCCTGCCGCATGGCATCCCGCCTCGAGGCAGAGTCAGCAGCGGGGCGTGAAGCACCGGAAAGGGACCCCAATAAAGAAGCGCTGCTTTGCTCTGTGGAGCCCAGTCGAGCACCGCCCCCCTCGAAAGCTGGGCCAGAGGCGGCGGCTGGCTGGCTACTGCCAGCGGTGCGGCGGGAGCCGAGGGTGGCGGCCCCAGCAGCCCCACCGCGCCTGCCCCCTGGGGAGGGCGCTGGCTGTGCGCCTGCTGCTGAATCGACAGGGGCCGAGCCCACAGCTTCGTCTGGGATGAGGCAGCTGCACATGGCGCCGATGTCGGCCATTCGATTCACCCAACCTGGGATGCCCTTTCCGAGAATTTGTTTAGCCAGCGCATCAGAGAAGCAATTACAGTTCTTTTTGATGAGATGGTAGCTACTACCAGGCCAGTCGGGCTTCATTGTACCAGCCAGGGAAGCAATCTCAGAGCTGCTCATCTGCGTTGTCCCCAGCACAATGGACTGCCGAAAGGGCGCATTTGCTCCTTTGGGGGCATGCGAAAACACTCCTGCTTGTGATGCAAAAGTCCATTCCGTTCCATGCACCTGCAAACCCGAGTGGTATGTGCCAAGGCCCACCGGGTTTAGGTACTCATTTGCTTCTCCAAGATCATAAACTGCACGACAAAATAGTGCCAGTGCTCAGTGCTTGGCCTCAAAGCAGCCCAACAGACCATTCAAGACAACTGGTTCGTGATGCCTGCGAGGTCCAAACGAGGAGGGCATGGTTGCAGCAATAACAGAACGTGCTACGATGGCTCAGCGTGGTGACGTTGCGCGGAGGTTTCTCGTGTCCCTCTGAAGGCCTCTTCCGAAGTACTCGACGAATCTCAACCCAGGCGAATGTGAAGCAACAAACAACGATTGTGATTTGATTGGGCCGCAGGCACAGCCTAGTGAGACTTTGTTCGAGTGAATGGGCCCCACAAACTCGGGGCGTCCTGATGATTGTGTGAGGGGCTTGTAGATACTCGACCAGGCAAAACCCGGGAAAAGTGCCCCCTCGCACAAAATGTTTGATCCGTGTCAGCACGTACTATAAAACAAACTATCTGTCTCTATGGGCTTGTGTGCGTCCGCCAGTCTTCACTTCACCCCCCATGAGAGACTCATTTTGTGTCCAGTCCTTCTGGGCGCGCCCTTTGTTCCTGGTGGGGTCACCAGTGGTCACAGCGCAGCAACACAACAAGGGCATATACATGGTCATACATTACGTCACAGTAGCTGCATGTGGGGGCTTGTTGGTGGCGTGCTGTTGCTGTCCTCCTGCTCTAGCAGGCTGCTGCGCTGCCTGTACCCTGCGATCACTGGGTCCATCTTGCGCTGGTATTGCAGGGCACTCAGCTCCATATCCGCAAAGAATGAGCTCTCATCGTAGTCGTAGGCGTCAAATACATACTGCGACTCCATCTCGTCCACATCCACGAACATGGCCTGCAGCTGGGCGCGGGCCAGCTGGGCGCCCTGCAGCGCATCCACACGCCCAAAGAGACTCCGCAAGTCAGCTGGGAGGGAGGCAAAAACAGAGGTGTGTTTCAGTGTCTTGCTAAGGTGGGGCGACTTGAACCATTCCTGATTCACAGTCAGGGCCAGCGTCATCCACCTGGGGAGCAATGGGGCTAGGTGCAGCCGGCTGTCAACCAGGAGGGCGTCCCCTGGCCCCATGCGCACCTCCATCATGCTGGAGCCCTCATGAGGGCACTTGCCATCATCGTCCATGGCGCACATATCCGCCATGCACTGCATGTGTGAGCCCGCTGTGGCGTACGTCATGACGCGGCGTCTGTCCCCCGCCCCCCCCAGGGGCAGCAGCACATGCACACCTACGGCGGGGGTGGTGGACATGCCGCTCCAAAAGCCGTGCCGTGGGTGCGACATGGCCCGGGCTCTGTCTCGGCAGGTGGCGTCCTCAACACCCTCAGGGTATGCAGCGTGCAGGCGCTGCTGTACAAGGCTGTGTGCAAAACCATCCAAAGTGCCAGGCCGCACATGCTGGTCCCGAGCCAGTAGTATGCCGCTGCTTTGGTGCTGTGCTGCTTGCTGTGGCAGCACCGCTGCTGCACCCAGCTCCAGGCGGGAACTGCGCATGCCGCCCGACACTGTGGGCATCACCCAGGGATTGAGGGCCACGGCATCATCAGCCAAGACATCCAAAGGCATGCTACCCACTGCAGCTGTGCTGTTGACGCCATGTGCAGCGACTTGGGCCTGGGTGGGGCTGCTGTCCAGGCGGCGCTGTATGC
>Ga0307982_1002689_pt1 | contig 14311 bp, 11 predicted proteins | sample OrgLakmetagen989_FD_201847 | JGI IMG/M metagenome (GOLD analysis project Ga0307982, IMG submission 201847) | Saline water microbial communities from Organic Lake, Antarctica - #989 | ecosystem: Environmental > Aquatic > Non-marine Saline and Alkaline > Saline | place: Antarctica: Organic Lake...
TTGCTGTGTCTTTTGTTCTGCAGTTGGTGTGGTACTCACCGCAGACATGCAGCGGCGTTTCGCCCTGCTTTCTATCCTCCGCTTCACAGCCGCCCGAGAGCAAGGCCTCCACACGCTCTGAGTCGTCAGCCCGACACGCTTCAAAGATATCCATGAATATATGTATTCCTCTAGATTGTTTCCACTTGTGCAGGGTGCCCCAAGCTACTGCGGCAGAGAGTAGGCTGTTTCCTGAAACTTTCAAAACAAAATGGCCAGAAAACCAAGGGGTGCAGTTTATCGTTGTTCGATGTATTTACCAAAACCGGCAGCAAATATGAGGCACACGCATACATTGGAGAACAAGTTGTTGGCTCCTGCTGTATGAGTTGCATGTACTCACTTACAGTGCTCGTGGGGAAAGTATTGCCTCCTGGCAGGACTTTTCTATATGCCCCCTCCTCCCCCTAGTTGATAGCTCATGTCAATCTATCCAGCATACTGTGTGATTGTGCTGTCATGGGAGGTGAAGCGTGCAGGACATTTTCTTTACACCATGCCGTTTTATTCCCTTAGTCTGTGGGGAGTGCGCCTTTGAGCCGGTACCTCAGCAGCAGTAGCCAACTTGCAACTCAAGAGACAGGCTCATATTCAATCAAGACCAAGGATTATAGGCTTGAAGCCGTACTATTCAGTTGAGCATAAATTCACAGGCCACAGTCAGTGCTACTTAGCAAGTCCTTGCATCGCAAGTGCGTTTTATAGCGGTCAATGCCACCTGTCAAACTAGTCTCAAATACCGCACAGCAGCTGCAGGATGGATTTCGTGAAAAACGAGGTCAATGACCAGTTGATCCAATTGAAACAACTGGTGGCTCAGCCCCGCCAGGTTCGTACGGCTTCGACGCAGCGCCTCGATGCCGTATGCATGGGTGTTTTGTGCAGGCTGCATTTCAGATGCTGAACCTGGCTATGGTTGTGCTGTCTGCTCTCATCATTTGGAAGAGCGCCATGGTGTACACCATATCTGAATCTCCAGTTGTTGTTGTTCTCAGGTTTGTGACCGCCACCGACTTTGCAGTTCCGCTTGCATGACTGCCTCCCTCTGCACAGCGGCAGCATGGAGCCCGCCTTCCAGCGGGGAGACATCCTGTTTCTGGACAACCAGCCCACACGCATCAATGTGGGCGAGATCGTAGTGTACAACGTGAAGGGGCGCGATGTCCCCATCGTGCATAGGGTGCTTGAGACCCACGAGCTGTACGTTGACCCCCTTCGCCCCCCCCGTGTGCCATGCTCACCCTGTACACCCGCGCAGCCCCGGTGAGCCTGTGCGCTACCTGACAAAGGGCGATAATAACAGCTTGGATGACCGCGGCCTGTATGCGTATGGCGAGCGCTGGCTCAGCCGCGAGGAGATTATTGGCCGCGCCAGAATGTGCGTATGCAGCGCCGGCACCTTCCGCTGCCCCCCCCCCCCTTCACCCCCCCTTCCTATGTGCAGAGGTGTTCCATACCTAGGCATGGTGACCATTCTGCTGAACGACTACCCGTACTTCAAGTTTGTGCTGCTGGGGGTCATGGGGCTGTATGTGCTGACTTCCCGGGACCAGTGAGCAGGGGGCAAGGGGCACTGCAGACCTACACGCCGTATGCCAGCGGTGATACAAGCAACGCAGGCCTATCTTTTCATTGGAGTTGGTAGGGGCGCCTGGGAATAGCTGTTTGCCGTGGCTGTGCGCACCGATTGGGGACTAGTGAACGGGTGCAAAGCAGCCTGTGGTGCCAAGGGGGGCACACTGCACACTGCACGCTACAACCTGCAAGCTGACCGAGTTCATGTCAAATTCAAAAGTGTACCAGTTGCTAGTTGGCACTTCCTTCTGCACCAATCAAGGCTTGAAAGGCGCTGCTGCTTCTAGTGGTCGCTTGTGCGACACGCAGCTGTTGCGATTGGCAAGCATGAGCACCTCGTCGCCGGTGCAGCGCAAGAAGGTTGCAAATACCAAGCGATGGGTCGGTGCTGCAACAAAGGCTGCTTTCAACCTGGATGTGGGCTTTGGCAACGGTGACCAACCGCATCTGAGCCGCAAGCTGGTACGAAAATTCACTGGCCATCTCAGCCATGATGGTAAAGTCAAACGTCAAAACCCACACTTTGCAGGCACTTGCTGAGCAAGACCGAAATCATCCACGCATCCACGCCTCACATAATATAGCTGCGGAAGTTACCAAGTATGAGCGCTATCGACCATGCAGCCTGCAAACTGGTGCGCATCGTCCGCTTTTGCAAAAGCCGCTTGCGTATGAATAGGTTTGTCGCTTCGCAGGCATGCATGTATGCAATGGAGATGCTTGCTCTGCATGTAGCAAATGCTGCTTCGGTAGCTCGAGTGAACTCGGGCGCTACGGTAAGTTTTCGCAGAAAATTCCCCAAACCACTTGGCGTTGTAGCTGTGCGGAGCTTCGTTCCCATCACGCGATGCTTTTGCAGGCATTGGTATCGTGCTATACTACCGGTTTATCAAGTACATGGTCGCTTTGTTTGCCATTGTATCATTGTTTGCGGTTCCCAACCTCATCCTGATGCACAGCGGTGGCAAGCTTGCCTCCCAGCTGTTCACCCAGGTGGACCAGCTGGCCCTGTTCAGCATCGGCAACCTGGGCGAGGGTATCGACGTGTGTGCATCTGCATTGGACGGCGACACGGTGGCAATACAGTGCCCAGAGGGAGCCGCCATCGGCACAGTTGAGGCGTATTACGGGCTGCCCTCCGGCTCCTGCGGCTGCCCCACGGCCCAACAACCCAGCCGGGCCGACGGCGAGTGCCCCGGCACAATCGACGCAGACAGCTGCTCCCCAGACGGCTCCTACTGCCACCTGGATGTAGCGCGGGAAGTGAGCACTCCAGCCCGCGAGTTCACCGCCGGGTCCTGCTGCTCCCACCAGCTGGTGGACTCCCGGCCGGACTTCCAGTGGCTCAGCCTGGTGCTGCCGGAACACTGTTCTGCTTCGGCAGCACAAACTGTGGCACGAGGCGTGTGTCTGGGGAAGCAGTCCTGTTCCATCCCCGCCACACAGCGGAACATTACGTGGACACCGGGGGCGCTGAGCGACTTCGCGTGCCCAGCTGACGCAGATGTGCTGGGCGACGGCACCTGCTCCATGAGTCTGGACGCCGCAGGGGACCTGGGATCCTGTGTGTGGCCCAACAGCACCCTGTCTTCCCCCGATGCCTTCAACGTGGACAGCTTCTCCCGCACCCCTCCTGCACAGTCTTGGGCGGTGCAGCGGGGAGACGGCTCCTTCCAGCACTACGCCAGCAGGCCCAATGCCACGGAGCTGGCGGCGCTGGGCGGCGTGGCGGTGTTCCCAGTGTCCCGGGACATGCAGCTGTACTCCCCCGAGCTGCCCAGTCCTGGGCAGCACCGCCTTATGGTGGTGGCGCAGTGCTTTGACACGGAGGTGCGCGTGCTGGGGCAGTCATTCACCAAGCAAGACGTGGGCGTGTTCATTGGCCTCTTCGATGTTGCAGTGACCATGGCACTCCTCCTGGGCTTCATGCTGCTGTCGGAGTCGGAACGCACCGAAATACGGGACTTCGCTGATGTGGCGGCGTCAGACTACTCCGTGTTCATGCGAAAACTGCCCAAGCACGCAGACGTGACGACACTGGAGCCGCAACTGCGGTCGCACTTCACTCGCATTGCCAGCACTGCTCGCCAAGTGGACAAGCCCCTGCAGAACCCAGAGGTATGAGCCCCCCCTGTGCCCTCCACCTCCAAGTCATGCACCCATCACGCACTCTATTTGCAGATTGCCGATATCAACTTCGCTCTTGACAACACAGAAGTGGTGGGTCTCTTGGTAAAACGGTATGTACCCCCCTTGCACCCCCTCTTCCCCCCCCGCCCACACCGGCGGTGATTTGTTTGCAGCGGTCGCATCCTGAAGAAACTGGACCTGAAGTTGAACCTGGCACGTGTGCTGACTCAGCAGCTTGCCCAGCGAGAGGGCATGACCAACCGCAGTGCATCAGCGGAGGAGCGTCTGCACAAGCGCATGGCCAGCGCCAAGGGCAGTATGGACAAGCTGGGGGAGGAGCTGGCACGAATGGATCGGGTGCTGGACAACAAGGAAAGTGAGAAGCATAACCGGAAGGGGCTGTCCGCCTACATCACATTTGAGGAGGAGGAGGCGTGCTTGCGGGTGCTTGAGACGTACCCCCAGTCCACCCTGCTGTACTGCTGCCAGGGACAGCGTAAGCGCTTTGGCCACGCCGCCCCGGGAGAGCGGGTGTGGGTGGAGCGAGCCCCAGACCCTAGCGATGTCATCTGGGAGAACTTGGATGTACGCACCAGCAAAATTCGTTCGGCGTGCACCTTCGTCATCACACTGTTCGTGTTGTTCCTGTCTGGGCTTGCCGTCTTCCTCACTGAGGACGCCGCCCGGCAGGCCCAGCGTGAATACACCTCCCCCGACTGCAGCTCCCTACCCCCGGCGCAGTTCAACAACAAGACCAATGTGGTGCGGGATGAATTCTACGAAGACTTTGGGCTGCAAACTGGCCGCACGGGGCTGCTGGAGTGCTTCTGCTTGGACAAAGTGGACTTCTTGAAGCCAAGCGCCCTGTCCAATGAGCAGTTCGACACACCGGAAGGCGAGAAAGCCTTGTGTGTGGATTGGGCCCAAACATACTTCTCGGTGCAGGTCCTGACATACGGTGGTGCAGTCATCACTCTGTTTGTGAACGTGATTCTGCGTTTCATTTTGAAGGGCATCGTGCAGTTTGAGCGCCACCGCTCCAAAACAAGCGAGCTGCTCAGCAGGGCCTTCAAGATGTTCGTGTTGCAGTTCCTGAACACTGCAGCAATTGTTGTGTTTATCAATGCTCGCATCGACACGGGCTTCGAGCCCCTGCGGCGTGGAGAGTTCTCTGACTTTTCCGAGCAGTGGTATGTTGCAGTGGGAACATCCATTGTTCTGACAATGGCGCTGAACATTGTTCTGCCACATTTGTTCCCAGTGGTCCTGTGGCTGATCACTAAGTACCGCAAGTGCTCTGACCGCAGCTGTGGCTGCGACGAGCACCGCACCAAGTGCATCACGCAGCGGCAGCTGAACCGGCTATACATGGGCCCCAAGATGTTCTTGGATGAGCGGTACGCACAAGCCTTCAACGTCATCTTCGTGTGTCTTGCGTTTTCATCTGGCATGCCGCTGCTGCTGCCCATCGCCATGTTGTCCTTCATCGTCACGTACTGGGTGGACGCGTTCCTATTTGCATATGTGTACCGCACGCCGCCCAGATACAGTGCCGACCTGGCCAAGCAGTTCACAGCGCTGCTGCCGTATGCACTGCTGCTGAAGCTCATGGTGGGGTTCTGGATGCTTTCCAATGACAACATCTTTCCGCCCTCGGATGCAGTGCAGGCAGCTGCAGCGGACAGCGACGGGGAGGGGGTCACAGGGGGGGGCACACAGGTGGCTGCCGCCAACGAAGCCACACTTTCCCGCGCAGTGTCCTTCCTGGACACAACCTCCCTCGATTTCGGCCGCCGCGCTGCGGAGCCCAATGTGCTTCCGCACGTGTTGATGCTGGCCGTGCTGCTGGTGTATATGACACTGGTGCGGGTGCTGGTGCTGAACCTGCGCCGTGTGCTGCTGGGCATCTGCCCTTGTCTACGCTTCGGCATGGGGCGGTTCATCCCTGGCCTGGAGACGAAGCGCACTGTGCAAGGGAAGGGCCTGCTGAACTACTTCGATGCCATCCCCACAGACGTGCTGAAGCGCATGGAGAGCCTGCCAGTGAAGGATTCATTGCGCATGAAGCTGCAGCGTGCAGTGGAGAACAGGTGGAAGGTGCAGCAGGACCGCCAGGAGCAGATCGAGCAGTACCACAGCATGCTGCGGGACGCCGCCGCGCAGGCCAGCAACGCCGAGAACGCCCACGCGGAAGCTCAGCAGGAAGCGACCGCCAAGCTGCGTGAGTGGCTGGCTGCAGCCCAGCAAGCGGAACGCATGGCAGCGGCGGAACAAGCAGAGCAGGTGCAGGCTCAACGGCAGCTGGCCCGCGCTGAGGAGCGGGCCCGCCGCTTGGCGGTGTTCGGTGTTCGCAAGGAGAAGGCTGGCTGGGCAGCGCACAACGAAGCCTTGCTGGCGTGTGTGCAGAGCCGAGAGTTGCAGTGGAGGGATGCATTCAGAACACAGGTCCTGGGGGCGCCCACCACGGAGCAAGACCCCTTGATCACCACCCGCATCGTGGAGGAATTCGAGACCATTGAAGAGGAGATCACGGAGCAGCCCCTCCCCGAGGCGGTGGCTGCCAATGACGCAGCCGACAAAGCAGCTGCCAAACAGGCAGAGGTGGTAGCGGCCGCCGCCAAGCAAGACGAGGCCACTGCGGCGGCGGCGGCGGCTGTGGGCGACGCTGACGACGTCCTGTCTCCCACGGCAAGCGCCGGCGGCAGCGACTCAGAGGACGATAGCAACCCGTCACACAGCCGGCAAGCGTCAGCAGTGGGGGATGTTGCCCCCCCTGCACCCCCCAGCAAGACTGATGTGCAGGGCGACGCCATCAAGGTTGAGCCCCCCCTTGTCCCCCCCCTGGTTGATGCCCTGTTGAGCCCCGAGGAGGAACAGGGGAACCCCATGGGTGCAGAGCCCAGCCCTGCTGCCCAGCAAGGCAAGCCCCCCCCTGCACCCATCACTGCTGCGGGCGGGGCTGCTGCAGCTAACCCCGTCATGAGCCAGCCCAGCGCCCCCCTGCCCCCACCAGCTGAACCAAAAAACACAGCTGTAGCACCTCCCCCTGCACCCCCCACAGGCGGCTCAAGTACGCGTCGTCGCGTGTCTGGCATCACCCGCCGCTTGGTGCAGCGCATGATTGAGACGGAGATCAGTGAAGTGGTGGACCCGTGGGCATCCACCGCGGTGCAAGCGCGGCGGGTGTCGCCTGCAGATGTGCAGCAGCGCGCACACTCCGCTGCAGTGGCCCACAAGCACGCTGGCGCCACCACCATCACCGTGCAGGACATAGCTCGAGCAGATGCGGAGCGGGACGCGGCAGCCGCCAAGGCACACGCGGACGCCGCCTCGCAGAACCCAGTGCTGTTCTTGTTGCACAACAGGGCGTTCCAACGAAGCCTGGACAAGCTGCCAGGGTCGTCTGCGCCTGTTCGTTACGAGGTGGGTGCCATTCACGCCCCCCTCAGCAACAGCTCCTCCAGCAGCCCCCTGCGGGGGGGGGCAGCAGGGGGGTTCAAATCCCCCCTGGATGACCGCCCCTCCATGTCCTTGGCATCTGCTACAGACGAGGAGGTATGGACCGTCACAGACACGGAGGACGTGGAGCGTGGCCTGGGGCTGAATGACCCTCAGCTAGGGGTGCTCCAAACTGCCATTGGGGGGGGGCTGCAGAACTACGAGGACGATGTAGACATCGCATACGCCGTTGAAGAGCAGCTGCAAGCTCGCATGGGCAGTGCGTACATCCCACCGGAGCAAGGGGAGATGCCTGTGCAGTGGCAGGGGGACAAGGGGGTGCCGGGGGGGGCCTTGCCCCATCGCGTGGACATGCCGCTGACTCCAGGCGACACGCCCCGTCTGGAGACTGCGCCCAGCCATAGCAGCAGCATTTACGAAGATCCGCACATGGCAGAGGAGGCGTTCGGGGTGCGGCGGGAGCCGGACCTGCGCTCCCCCCACGCGGGGCCCGACGCAGTGCCAGATTGGGGGGGCACAAATGTCCCGGTGACCCCCCGCTCAGCAGGCCGGCACACTGCCAATGCCGTGATGCGGGAGGCTAGCAACAGCAGCAACACGCTGCCCCCTGCCCACCCCCAGCTGGTGGTGACTCGCTCCCAGATCGAGAACACAGACGCCGCGGCCCGGGCCCACGCAGCGGAGCAGGCGGCGGCGCGGCAGCGGGCCATTGCGGAGGACTTCTACCGCCGCATGGGTCTGAACATGAACCTGAAGCCGCCGGATGCAGTGCAGCTGGAGCTCAAGTACATGCGGGGGCTGCACAGCTATGACCTGCACGACTCCAACGACATGCTGTCCAAGTTTGGCTTCGACACAGATGTGCCCTCCAGGTACAAGCGCCGCCTCAACACAGCCACACACAAGCGGCGGCAACTGGACGCTGCCCTCACTGGGTCGTTGCACAACTTGTCCCACGGTAGGGCTGTGCAGAAGTCTGGTGCTACCTACGCCATGGGCGGCGCGGCCAAGCCCAGCCCCTCCAAGAAAACATCCATGCGGGGAAGCCCGATGCGGCCAAAGCGCTCCTACGTCAAAGCCAATATGAGGAAGTTCTAAGTGTGCAATTTACTTTGCTCATTGTACCACCTTTTGCTGCCAATGCACCGCAGGCACCTCCGCGTTGTTGTGCGGAGAGGAGTTCACGTGGCAGAAGCAGATGACTCACGCAGAGAGGGGGACCTAAACCACACGACCCCTTTGGTTGGGCATAAGGGTTAAGACGCATAGTCGGGCAAATTGATTTCGTTTGTTTCGGCTCAAGGTTTTTGATTCGTGAACTTGTGACAACGCTGTTTGGCTTCAAAGCTAGTTTGGGATTTTTCCTAGATTCAGATCAAGCACTTCATACCATGGCTGCTGCAAATGCCCAGGATAATGTTGTCAAGGCATTGTCTTATGTCGAGAAGAAGGTTCAGCACATTGGTATGTCTTTTGGGTGCTCATGAGTCAATTGCCTGAACCTTCCCGCATGTAGAAGTAATTTCCGCTTTGAATCACCACTTTCAATTCACAGAGCTCGTTCAGAATGCCGCTGCATCTACCGGCTTACGTCCTGCATACATTGCCGTGGCAGGTGGCCTCTCAGTTCTTGGCTTCTTGTTTTTCGGCTTTGGTGCTGGCTTTGTTGTGTGAGTGTGGAGAAGTTATGTGCTTGTGATTTCTGAGCCACTGAGTTTTGGTGCAGGAACCTCGTTGGCGTCGCCTACCCTGCATATGCCTCTTTCAAGGCCATTGAGACGAAGGATACATCCGAGGACGACACACAGTGGTATGTAGCGGCGACTCCATTTCAGCAAAGTAGCAGTTTCTACACGAATTCATGCGCATCGCAGGTTGACCTACTGGGTGTGCTTTGCCTTCTTCACCCTGCTGGAGGTGTTCGTCGAGTACATTCTGTACTTCGTGCCGTTCTACTTTGCCCTTAAACTCGCCTTCATTGTGTGGCTGCAGCTGCCCCAGACCCGGGGGGCCGAGTATGTGTACAACCACATCGTCATGCCCTTCCTGCTGTCCAACGAGACACAGATCGACAGCACATTGCACCGTGCAACCAAGTCGGGCATGGCGTTCCTCAGCGATGCCCGCACTGCGGTGTCATCGATCACCAAGGACGCCATCAACAGCGATGCCGGGCGGGCTGTCGTGCAGCAGGTGGTGACCACTGCTGTGACCGGTGGTGACTCCAGCATGCCCACTGCGGAGGTGGCGGAGGTCACTGAAGTGCAGGAGACCGTAATTGCTCCCGCTGCAGCCTCTGACCCTGATGCAGACGAGCCCGCGGCAGTGGTTCCCCCTGCTGTGCCCACCGCTGACAAGGAGGAGTAATGACGCACGCAGCACGTGCAATACGCTGCAACCACGTGTAAGTGTGTGCCTCCCATGAATGAATGTTATTTACAAGTGTGCATGCGTGCATACTGTTGGGCAGGGGGGTGGCAACCTTGCTAGTACTAATCACAGCAGTTTGACAGAGCAGCATCATGCTTGAGCAAAATACTAAGAGCCCAGATTTGTGCACCCTTGCCTAAACACCCCCCAGCAGTGTTGTTGTCGCCCATTCTTGCCCTGTGATTGCCAATGGCCACTGCGCGATTTGCTGCCCTGCTGCGCTTGCGTGCTGCCAGACCTACGCAGATTGCCATGCAGTCTTTCTGGCAGCAGCCTGCACGTAACATGGGTATCTTTGAGAATGTAATGGATGGCTACCAAAAGAAAAAGATGAACAGCCAGGAGGAGGCCATGAGTGAGCTCTGCAGATATGTCGTGACGTCGCCATCATTCAACTGTGAGCCGCATTTGCAGTGAAGCTGTTCAAAGCTCAGATGGAGTACTTCACAACCGTCGATAAGTATGACATGCAGGCACATATTGTCAGCCTGCAGGTAAGTGGTTGCTTAGTACCGGCATAAGTTACAGTCAAAATCCGCACAATCGCAGGACACTGCCAAAGTCAGTGGCGTGGACGGCTGGCAAAAGTACTTGCGCACTAAAGAGGAGCAGCGCGAAATCGAACAGAAGTTAAAGGAGGTCAAAATTGCAGAGGTGCTTACGGTACGTTCTCGCGTCGAGGTGTCTGTGCACAAGCCATGACGTGATGATGAGGAATGCAGAGCGAGGAGGTATCCAACCCTGCTGCGATTGACCGAAGAGCAAAGATGCGCATTGCATCTGATTGTGGCATGGATGTTCCTGCTGTCAACCGCTTCTTGGTTGGTTTTGAGCACGCCCAGGCCACCCACCGGTGGGTCGGCAAGCGCGTTGCCAACGAGCAGCGCCTGCCAGAGACAATGGTGGAGTACCAAAACATGATGATGGAGGGGGGATCACCTGGCAGCAAGCGACACATGAAGAAGCTCATGCCCCGCCGGCGCGGCCGCATGGGGGGAATGAAGTAGGCCCACACAGCAGGAGGGGGGGTGGCAAAGCCAATTGATTGATATCCACAGCACCTGCGCTGCAGCAGCAGCACTACTCGCTGTCACTATCGCCCCCGTCCAGTACTGTGCCTCCTGCCCGTGCCTTTTTGCTGGCTGGCCGCACAGCAGGCGTCCCCTCCTCCTCCTCCTCCTCGTCACTGCTCTCCACCACGGCTGCCCCCCTGCCCACACGCTTGGTGCCCCCCACAGGGCCGGTCGGCGCAGCGCCATCGCTGTCACTGCCTGCAGCAACAGCTGCCCCTGCAGTACCAGCATCGCCCTCCTCGTCATCGTCATCGAACAGGTCATCCTCCTCCTCATCGTCGTCACTGTCCCCGCTGCCGCCGCTGTCGCCGCTGCCTGCAGCTGCAGGCTTGGAGGGGTCAAAGTCTTCATCCTCCGATTCGGAGTCGCTCAGACGTGCAGTAGCCATAGTAGCTGCTGCGCCCTCTGCCGCAGGCGCCACTGCCACCGCCCCCTCCTCCTCGTCAGAGGCGTCATCTGACTCCTCGTCCCCCGCCGCCGCCTCCGAAGCAGCGCTGTCGCTGTCACTCTCCGCCGCAAACAGGTCTGCCTCTTGTGTGCCACTGCGCATGCTCTTCTTCAGCTCCTTGAGGCCCATCCCCCCCGCGGCATCGTCGAAGTCCAGGCCCTCCTCGCTCTCCAGGAAGGACGCCTCCATGTCCCCCACACGCCCCCCCCGAGTTGCCCGAGCAGCAAGGGCTGCCTCGCGCGCAGCCGCCCTGCTCTGTGCCACCAGTGCGTCATCCGTCACCTTGATGCGTTTGGCCATGATGGCCTCTGCGTCCTTGGCTGTGCTGATCAACTGCATGCCTTCCCGCAGGGTGCCTTGGCGGGCCAGCAGCACGGCCTTGGTGGCTGTGTTGCCGTGCAGGGGGCGGATCTGCAGCCGCCGACTGACAGGCGCAATGGCCTCCAGCACGGTCTCCTCTGTGCCCTGCCCTTCCACAGCGGCGGCTTGGGTCCCTGCGAACAGCAGCTCACAGTCAGCCAGCAGCTGGGATGCCGACACATGGAACACGTCCTCCCCAACGTGCAGGGTGGTGCTGCCGTCACTCCACTTGATGAATTTGGTGTTGGTGACCTTGGCGGATTTGGAGTCGTCGGCCCACTTCCACCGGATGGTTGCGGTGTCTGCCCCCAGGATCTTCCCTTGGGCCTGCAGCTGTGCGGCCTCAGAGCCGCCGTTGAAGGTGTCAGGGTTGAAGCCCTGTCGGGCCAGAGCAATGGTGCGTGGCAGTGGCAGGATGGTGGCTTTGTGCTGGGGCAGGGGGCGCTGCGTGGCTGAGCGCACTGGGATGTACACGGGGGCGGCCGCTGTTCGCCGGGCAGCCTGGGCAGCTGCCTCGGCTGCAGACACAGCTGGCTGGCGACTGGGCACACCTCCAGTTGCAGGGGCCATGCTGATTTCTCCAGAGGAGCTTTGCGCTGCGGCTACGGCAGGGGGCGCCGCAGCACTGCTCACGACGTCGTCATCTGAGTCTGACTCGCCAAACATGTCGCGCGCTGCAAAGGCACAGGCTCAACCAAGCACAACGAACCAGCATAAGCACTGCTAGACTTACTTGTGACTGTGCCACCCGTTGCTGCTGCTTCCTGCTGGACAGCAGAGCCGTTGGTGTCTGTGTGCCCCTGGGCGCTCTGCGCGGATGATTGTGAAGGCTTCTGTAGCGCAAGTTTTGGCGCAAGACGCACTGTTGGAGCCAACACTTCCTCATCACTGTCACTATCTGAGCCAAACAGTTCTTTATTGGATGGCACTGTCGCCATGGCTGTCTACAGTGTGGCTGCGTGAGCGGAATATGGTGCTTTGCAGACAACTGCACACTGTCACAGGTCTATTTCGGATGCACCATGCAGTAGCATGTGTCAGTGAATGTGAATTATAGTCATGGTTGGAGGCAACTGTCGCATTATGCAACCGCTGCAAGGAAGTAGGGTTGTGCGCAGGGGGGAGGGGAAGGATTTGAAGGGCGCCGCTCTTGATCTAGAGTCTTTCAAGCCAGGCGTGGGTGCGTGGATGGCTGCAACGTTAAAACATTTTGACGAGCTTTGCTATGTCTTGTTTGGTTGTGCTGCTTTGAAACAGACTTCCCACCAAGGTCACAATGGCTGCCACAGATACCTCATCTTCCGCAGGCACCTCCACGTGCCGCTTTTTCGAGAATGAATTTCCCGAAGTCGACGAGTGTGTCACCGTACGCGTCGAGAGCATCGCAGAAATGGGAGCATACGTGCGTCTGTTGGAGTATGGCGACAAGGAGGGTATGGTGCTGCTCAGTGAGCTGAGCCGACGACGCATTCGAAGTATCAACAAATTGATTCGCGTTGGCACCAATGAAGTCGTGATGGCAGTGCGCGTGGACAAGGAGAAAGGCTACATTGACTTGTCTAAGCGCCGTGTCTCAAGCGAAGAACGCGCAATTGAGGAAGAGCGCTTCACCAAGGCCAAAGCAGTGAGTGCAGTGTTCCCGGTCTGCGTGAGGCGGCATAACGCCGCCGCCAGAGGCGATCTCATTCTTGTGATGAAAAAAAACAGCAAAGCAAGCACGGGCGCAACTTTTACAGGTTCAAAGTATTCTCATGCATGTTGCTGAGAAGCTTGGCAAGAGCCTGCAGGATTTGTGCGAGCGCATTTCTTGGCCTTTGGACACCAAGTACCCCTCCGCGTACGAGGCGTTCACCCTGGCAGTGCAGTACGTATTCCACGCACGCATCACACACTGCAGCTGTTGCACATCAATGCGCACTTACCCACGTGCGGTGTTCTGTTCACCCCCCCCCCTCCCCCCCTTGCAGGAATCCCGATGAAGTGTTTGCCGGCCTGGACATGAGCCCTGAGGAGCAGAAGGTGGTGCTGAAGCAGATCGAGCGACGCCTCACCCCCTCAGCCGTGAAGATGCGGGCAGATGTGGAGGTGTCCTGCCTGGCGTACGAGGGCGTGGATGCGGTGCGGGAGGCGCTCATTGCCGGCAAGGAGGCGGCGGCGGACAGCGAGGCGCCCGTGGCCATCTCACTGGTGGCACCCCCCCTGTATGCCCTGTCGAACGTGCACATGAACCGGGAGGTGGGTTTTGCTGCACTGGAGCTGTGCATTGAGGCCATCCGCGCTAGTGTCACAAAGTACAAGGGGCGTGTCACCGTGAAGGAGGCCCCCTACGCCTTGGCGGCAGACGACGACAAGAAGACCGAGGTCACCAGCGACAGCGAGAGCGAGAGCGATGCTGAAGACTAAACAATTTACTGATGTTGCGTACTTTTATTGTTGGGCTGTGCCGGCGCATGCAGTCATGTGCTTGTTGGGTCTCCTGGCATGGCGGCGTGGTGCATTCGTGCTGCTGCACATTCGGGATGAAATCCTCACTCGTGATGTGAAGCTGCCCAGCCTGGGGTCGAGGATTATAGGTGGCATTGACTTACTAGCTGGTGGAACTTGGATGGGAGTGGATGTTGGTAGTGGTCGATTTGCCGCGTTGACTAATGTGCGAAGAAAGCTTCCCAGCCCAGCATCACCAACATCACGCGGGGAGCTTGTGTCCCGCTATCTGCAAGGAGAGCTCGAAGTTCCCACCAACCAAACGAGGCAGACTGGCGCTGCAGCTGTTCCCCTCGGGTGTGTTTCGCTCTGC
>Ga0307982_1002690_pt1 | contig 14308 bp, 10 predicted proteins | sample OrgLakmetagen989_FD_201847 | JGI IMG/M metagenome (GOLD analysis project Ga0307982, IMG submission 201847) | Saline water microbial communities from Organic Lake, Antarctica - #989 | ecosystem: Environmental > Aquatic > Non-marine Saline and Alkaline > Saline | place: Antarctica: Organic Lake...
TGTACTACAACACGGCCTGTAGTGCACATGAGTTGTTTTGCACCCAACGAGCATCCACCAGAAACATGAATAATGTGGCACAGGGAAACAATACATTCAAAGATAGCCCACTCAGTGAGACAGCCAATAACTCCCCCAAACCTTGGCGACGAAGAGGCTGAACGCTTCAGGGCGAATGGCGCCTTCTTTCGGGCTCACTGCGCGGGCTACGGCTTCATAGAGGGCTTTCGTGCTCGTGGTCTTAGGGTGGCACAGCAGCAGCGGAGACCCAAACAGCTCTGTGGTTTTCGGCTTGTAGTAGGCCGAGGCGTAAAGGGGAGCAGCTGCAGGAGCTGCGATCTGATTTTGTGTGTTTGTGTTCGTGTGTGGAAAGAGCACGCAAGCACACGCCGCGCGAAGACGAGCAAAAAGACAGAGGAAAGAGGAGCAAAGATTGAGATGTAAACGGGTCAAAAATTATACAGAGCACAAGATGTTTTCATTACAGAATTCAACATTCATTGCGCCGAAAACAACAACGAAATAAAGGCGTTCAAACCAAAAGGAGGAACACAAAGCCAAACACGAACAGGAAAAAAAAACATTTTTGTGAGTTGAAGACTATCTTCTTGCGCTCTCACAAAGTCTCAAGTTGCGAGACACACACACACACGCACGCACACACACACGCAAACACGCTTACCTTGCGGCGAAAGTATATGGTGACTGCTGCGTAAGGCGACTCCACCTCGGGGACAATCGGAGTAGTCCGGTACGGGTAGTACGTGTTCACCGGCTTATAGTCGCCCGCAGTGGTAGTAAACGCGTTCGCATCGGCAACCTCGTGAACATGGAGCGTGGAGTGCGTCAGGAACTCGAGCGACGCGTCGTTCCCGAGAAACCGCTGCACGGCGTGAGGGTTGTGGTTCATCGATGCGCACAGGGCTACGCTGGCCAACGGCAGCCCGGCCGCCTCCGCGATGGCTTCTCGAAGCACTTGCGCTTTGCATCCCTTGGGCACCAACAGCTTGTGCTCCGTCTTGGTGCGGCCGACATAGGCCCCTGGCTTCGCTTCATCTTCTTCTTTATCATTCTTCACCGCAACAATTGCGTTTTCCACCTCCATGGGAACATCCGTTGTTGTCGTCGTTGTCGTCGTGATGGTGGCTGGAGCCTCGGGCTCTTTGATCTCGCCCAGGGCTTTGCTTGAGGACACCCCTGTAGTCCACACCGCGACCTTGAAGGTCTGGGAGCGCTCTTCCGCGGCGGTCTGCAGAGGGAGGGAGACCATGGTGTAGGGGTCAAACGCGACGCTCACGTTGTCGCACTCGGGGCAGACCAAAGTCGACTTGAATTGGCCCATGAACAAATCGTGCACGAAGGAGTGGTTGCGCAGCTTGTGCTGCTCCAAGAAGAGGTGCGCGGTCTCTTCGTCGCTCTTGGTTGGGTCCGCATCCAGCGCTTCAACGTAGGGCTTGTCGACGACTCGGTTCAAGTCTTCGTGGAGGCCGTCGAGAAGGAAGTTCATGAGCTCCGAGGAGTCGTGCTGCTGGTAGCCCTGAAATTCGGGCCGAAACCGCCCCATCTCATACTTGAACCCGCGAGGGGCAACGGTGCTCACGCTGCCCTCGGCTGGCCACATGAGGTTCATGAGGTCGCCGAAAGACTCGGCCAGCTTGCCCTCGTTGCCGAGCGGGTTGCTGCGATTGATGTCCCCCAAATACGCGCCGCTCACAAAGTAGTCGCGCAACGGCGGCGTGCTCGAGAGGCATTGCAGCGTGCTGTTCATGAAGCAAGTGTTGCCCAAATTGGTTAACCCGACGACGCCTCGCGCGATCGGACGCTCCGCAGAGGTGACCACGTTTTCCGACGCGCCGGTGCCGCCAACGGTGCCGCCACCGTAAATGTTCACGGCTTTTTTGGGGGGTTGAATGTGGAATTTTCCGTCTTCGTCCGGCAATTCCACCAACAAATCGTTGTTCTCCATGATCTGAACAGAGAGAGAGAGAGAGCGAGAGTGTGTTTGAGAGATATGGTTTGAGGACAACGAAGAATCCATCATATCGAAGCCTGGGAAATCTATCGCATCACAACATTTACGAACTATGAGACCGTTCATCCTATCGAAAATCCTCAGTTGTTTAGAGGTTTGTTATGCCGTCTAGAAAGTTTAGTTTTACCGAAACTGAAAGTTTTCTTGACACATCCCTCGATTCACCTGGCAATCGGTGAGGGTTTTGGACGGGGTATCCAGCAGGGCGTAAGGCTGTTTGTTGAAGTAATCCCAGAGCCTCACGTCGAGCCCTACGACATTGCACTGCTGCAAAATGGTTTCCTTCAGTTCTCGCACGGTAGAGGCTTTGGAGACGTTCAAATGCCGTGGAATTGCCACCTCCCCCGCTGCCTTGGCTTTGGCCACTTCCGTCGACAGCACCACTTTGATGTTGATGCCGTGCAACTCCACCTGAGAGAGCGAGCGAATGCGCACACGCACACATAGACACACACACATTGAAAAAAAAAAACTTCAGCTTCATTTTTGTTGAGCAGGTCATGAAGTATGCACTAGTGTGACCTCTTGTAATGATAGTAGGAAAACTCACGAAACCGAAGCAAATCTTTCGCATGAAAGTATGTAATTCCTAGAATGCGCACGGTTCCCCAAACCCGCTCATTTCTGCATCTCTTCTCACCGTTGCGCGCCGAGTGCCACTGCTGCTGCTCCCACCGTAGGCATTGTAAGTTGGGGCGTCCGCGACGCCGCGCCGCAAAATCGCAGGCCCAAACCTTCCTGCAGCCATGCTCCCGCCACCATCTCCACCAGGGGAGGATGTTGCTTTAGCCTCTTCCTCGGGCTCCGACGGTGGCTGCCCGCCGTACCACTGCTCGAGCAGTGACCATTCAGCTGGTGTGACCAACTCAAAGTCCATGCCTTCTTGCACCTAAACATACGAATCATAAAAATAAGTGGGCATGGGAGGTACTCAAGGTGAAATTAAACCACAGAAGACACGCAAAAGTAGAACTTCTACTAGTCTGCTTGCGGCTTTTTCCCGTGCTCAACATGCAATGAAGACCATAACAAGATGTGCAATGTTCGACAGTGTAGACTGTTTACCGTCGTTTTCAGGCGTGTTGTAGAGTCAGGTTGGAGGAGGGGGGTGTTGTCGAGCGCTTGCGGCCGAGCGCCTGAGCTGACGCCATCCGTGTCGTAGCCCACCCAGTCCTAATGTGACGCAGAAATAGAATAGAACCAAGAGACGGCAGGGTGTGAGCTCAGACCCTACTTATAAACGTGCGGTTGTTGAGCACAACTGAACAGCAGCGAGATAATGATGACTAGGACGCTAGCCTTCATTCGAGGACTATTGAAGGGTTCTTTAAACGAATTACCTTCCATTGTTGCCACCAGCTTCCTTCGACTAAATAGTACTTCCCTCCAGCTTGGATCGCGAAATCATGCAACGCCTTAATAACTGCTCCTTCTTCAGCTGGCGTCTTGCCACTTGCTGCGTTGCTGCTATCGCCATCGCTGATGCTAGCACTGTGTAGGTATAGATACAAGACAAATGCGTAAATCGCGTAAGCGCAGCTGAAAGAGTCAAGAAAACATATATATTTAAGTGTACAACGAACAATGCCTTCTTAGCAAGGAAGCTTACGGTGGTGGAGGCAGGGAAGTGCTCTCCGAAGAGGGGGCGGATGGGGGCTCGATGCTACTCATTTGTTATCAAACTGCTACAGCAGACGGTTAGAGCACAGACGGTGAGTGCGGCGAGGAAGAAGACTGCGCAGAGGTTTACGATGCAACGTCTTCGCTTCGAGCAGCTGGTAGGACAGCTACACCACGCTCAATAATGATAGCTCGTGCGGTTCTTCGCTAGGACTGACCTCGCGCTGATGTACCGTGCACAAGGTGTGTTGCGAGGTATTGAGCTCCTAGTCGAAGTCCCTTCGTACTTCCTCGTAGATAAACGCTGCTTCCTTGCTGCTTCCTATGATGATACGTGTGCCCGCAGCGCAGAATTTATGAATAAAAAATAAAAATGCTGCGAGAGCTTCTTCTTCGCTTCTTCTTCTTCTTTTGAGTGTTTACGTCGAAGGATTAGGGTCTGCAGGCGTCTGGAAATAGATAAATCTTGACCCAATCCTTTCTACGTATAAGGCTTCGATGGCTTCTTTTCAGCTTGCTTCCTTTTTTCCTTGTCCTTTGACGACTGAAGACCTCCTTGCACTTCATGGGAGTGATCGGGTGCATCCTATATTCATTCATTAGCTAGAGGCAAAGACCAAATGAAAACCGTGCCGCTATTGCTATTACTTAGCAGAACTGCAGATGGCTTTGGACTAACCTCTACTCGTTTCGCACGAGCGTCGAGTGTGTGCCGTGCGGTCGTAACTCCTGGTAGGATCAAGAAGTTCTCATGGTTCAACTTCGTTGAGCTTTTATGAATAACTCGAGCTAGACAAATTTTAAACGGCTAACACCGTTTTATGTTATTTCATTGTTACTAGTACCAGCTTCTGAAAGATTGGCCGCCTCTGGACGTGGAATAGTGGGCATCACGCTCAGCCCTGAGGTGTGTGTGTATATGTTATAATAAGTTACGTTTATCATAATACCGGCACGAGTGAACTTGCTATTTAAAAGAAGCTAACCTATTTCAAATAGATTCTTTCTGGTATTTACAAGTATTTTACCACTGCTCAGGTGTCCTCGCGTGGACGGCCGCAGTCTGCTGTCTCGCCTAGGGAGGTAACTACTGGCTCTGCCTCCTCACTCCTCCTTTCAACTATTGATAGCATTGCATAAGCCTCGCTCGATTTCGAATGCTTGTTGCGTATATATAACTTGTATTATTGCTCCTCGATTACTAGCCTTCAATCGTGTTGTTCTTGCCTGACTGGTTGATTGCCCTTCCCATAAGCTCGGAGATGCGTCGGAGTTCATGCGACTGCATGCCAAAGCAGCGTGGGTGGTTGTAGGAGAAGCCCCGCTGCTCGCGCCCATCGTCGAGGAACAAGTACGAATTAAGAATTATAGGAGATGCTATGTTATCATTAGGCAAAAGCGATTGAGCCTTCGGTTCGTACACACGCACGCATATTTGAATAGCTTTTTTTTTTTTTCCCTTTTTTTTTTCAACAGCATCTTCTTTGCACACGCCATGAACTTTCACAATGTTTAATCACAGCGTACCTCAAAGTCTATTTTTGAATTCTCCATTGTGTTCACACACTTATGTTTCTCCGCTACATGCTACATCGTAACGCGACTCCTAAAACCGCCACTGCCACTGCCACTACTACCCCTATCACCATTTCCACTACCACTGCCATTACCTACCACCTACTACCTACTACGAACAGCGCCTGGCCGCCGGTTTATTTCCCGGCCCCTGCCCTGTAGTGTACCGCGACTCCGCCTGGATGCAAGTGGCTACTGCGCAAGGCTACGTGTGGGATGCTGCAGCCGCAGCAACAGCCCTTCAAACCGCGGTGCGCGATAAGGATGCAAGATGGAATACAAGAGTGGTTTACCCCGGACATGATTTTAATAGAAATTGTGCCTCAGTATTTTTTGCACTTTTTCTGATGAACTTCAGTGTTATTCTTTTGCTATCTCACTGGGAGCTTCTTTCCACTGTTATAGTATTCTTTGACCCCTCTGCCTCTGCACTCCCTCAGGTGTTGCATGGCGCTGATGCCATTGTCGTGCCGACACCTTGGAGGGGGCAACCAGCCAAGGATGAGAATGATGGAGCTCCGTCGCCTGAGCTGGAAGCCTCGGCACTCGAGGGCTTGGCTGCGATTGCTGCGTCGGCAGAGGTGAATGCAAGGTTGATGCAATGAGGGTGAAGTAGGGAGGGAGGGAGAGAAAGCATAGTGGGTTGGTGAGAAGTTGCGGCTTTTTTTTCAAATCTTTCATTTTTGCACTAATTTAGTTTGTAGTCGAGTGCTTTGATTTTACGCTCCTTTGAAATTTGGTGTACTCTAACCTTCGTTTGTATGTTATTTCTTTTCTTTTATGTACATGTGTATGGATGCGCATTTTTTTTTCTGTACTCTCTTACGTGGCAAATGTGTGATGAACCACTAGCCTCTCGGAGTCGCCATTCTCCCAGAGCTGTTGACTTTTCAGTCCACAGACGACAGCACTGCAGATGCTCCTTCTCCCACCGGTACGGTGCCCTCCTTGAACGAAGCTCATTCTTCGAGCTTAATTTCTTCCCTCGCGCAAGCGGCTACTGGCAACAGCGGCAGCAGCAGCAGTGGCGGCAGTTGCAGCAGTGGAGGAATAGTGCTCGTGAGCAGTGGCGCTGCGATTCAATTGGCTGGGGGGGCAGAAGCGACCACTGCGGAAGTCAAACGGCGAGCAACCGTGGTGCAAGCTGCCGCCGACGCCGCCGCAGGGGTGGTGTCTTCTTCCTCCTCTCAAGAGGGTGGCGAAGAAAAAGGGGAAGGAAGTGAAGGGGCGTCCGGCGGGTTCTTGAAACGAGGCTTCTCCGCGGCTGCAGCCACCAAAAAGACCTCTTCAACTTCATCTTCGATCCCGAAAGTCGCGTCAGGGCCTGTGCGAAAGGCGGTAACGGTGGTGGGAGTGGTGTCGGTGCCGCCGGGGCAGGTACTGAGGGATGAGATATGAAATGCGTGGAATCGTAGGTTGAAGTTTGTGTTGTATTGTTGCTTATGCCCTTCTTGTCCTTTCCTCTGAGTGTTAATTTCGTTTTCTGCGTGCTTCTCATTTCTTTCCATTTTTTCTTCTAATATTCTGAATGCATATATTAGGACATGCTGAAAGCTGCGGTCAAGTCGCTGGAATCTCGCGGCTACGCTGGCGCTCTCCTCTCTGCTGAGGTGAAGAAGAAGGAGACATGATATTATAGCACAACACAATGAAGTTCTGTCGTGCCACCACCAGTAATCACTCTTCTTCTCCAATAGGCCACTTTGAATGAGACAGAACTACTGACCAAAGACATAAAGTGCATATGGCCCATTAATCTCTTTCCCGTTTCTTTCTCAAAAGTGCACCATATGCTCCATGCAAGCTCTCCTCAAAGCTTTATCAGACTGTCCTCTTTACATTACTTCAGGTCTTCAGCTCGAAAAACTGACCTCACATTTGGATATTGCCTACGCCTTTCTTCATCTGTCTCCTTTTCCTCCTGTTGCCACCATCACCTCCGCCACCACCATCACTATCACACCAGGTGGTGCCTCCGGGTCTGCCAATGAGCAGTTTAGGGCGTTACTGGGCTGCGGCGACCAACGACATCCGGTCCAAAGCCAGCGCCACTTTTCAAGTGCGGCTCAAGAGTTTCGCGGAAGGCGGCAACAGCAAACCGGACGCCTGGCAGGAATACATGAAAATGACCCAAGAAACGGTAAAAAAAACTGCCACATTTTATGACGAAAGCACATTCTTCATGATCCTTGTAATTGTCAAAGAGTTATAAAATGGACAAACGGTTCGTGGAATCCAGGGTACACAAGTATAACTTCCTATCCTTGTTTCATTTAAAAATGATTTCCATTCCTTAGTTCTTGCTTCCTCTTCATTTTACTCTCTTTCATTTCGCACCCTTCTTCGTCTCTTCCCTATTTTCATCGCCACTCACCAGGGCTTGAACGCAGCGAGTGACGCAAGAGAAGCTGACGCTGCGAACGCTGCTGCTGCTGGTGGCGGAGGAGGCGAAGACAACGGCGATTGGCAGGGCTTTTAAAGAGATAGTTTTTCTTGAGTAATTACGTAAGTAGGTAAGTAGGTGATCAATGAAAGAAAGGGGCTTCGCTTATCAGCCGGATTTGCGAATATCTCTCGACAAAGGCATCTGCCATGAGTTAATCTGGTCTAGTTCATACGTTCTGACTCCTAAAAGAACATTCAGCCCAGACAGACTTGTTCTGAATGGTTCATCAATACGCAGCCTTTTGCTATATATCTTGACTTTTTATAGATTTAGGTAGTACAATCAAATCCTATTAAAAATTCAACCCCGAAACCCCAATCACATGAACAATTTCCAGTTTCCAGTTTCCACTTCAGAGGCTCAGAGGGGGCTTGAATTGTTATGCTTTCGGCTCTCTACACATTGCCCTCTTTGTAACTTCGACTTACGCGCAACGCACGCGCGTAAACTTTTTCCCGCAGCATTGGCTTTCTGCGTTACTTTGGTTTGCACCAGTAAGACTTCGAGTTCTGAATCGGAGGGGGGGGCGAGTTTATCGAGTTTTTTTTTGCATAAAGCAACTGTTTTCGTTTTCGATTACTCACAAAAGGCTAAAGGTTCCCTTCAGCCACAAAGCACACAGCATCGGGAGACAGGAGGTTTGGGGTTGTGGTCAGCCAGCTTTCTCCACTTCAGCCTGCCCTTGGCATTATCAATCCACCTAATGAATTGAACGAAAATGCCCATACTGCTGAGCATACACGACTCTTTCAGCGGAGGACCGAGCTAGCAATGTCGCTGCGCTAGCGTAAACATTCGGTGTCTTATGCCCCGTGTATTAGCTGTAATTTGACGGGAGGTGAATAACGCAAGTCAAATATTGTATCCAATTTTCTCTACCTTTTTACGACCCTTTGACGTTCGCGCTCAATATGCGTATTATTTAACAAAATGGTACTTGGATGAAAGCGAACGTGTCCTTGTGTGCTTGAGCGCAATTATCTCAGCGGCAGAAGAACACCCAAAACATATGATTAGTTTAGAATGGATATTGTTATTATAATCATGTCTTCATATGCAGGCAGCAGGAGAAAATGTATTTACTGGTTGAGAGCAAGTGGATTTTTGCAATGTTACCTTTTTATGTTGAAGTATAAATGTTTCCGAAACTGCCTGACGACTGCAGGGAGATAATTGAAGGAATGAAGTGCGTACCAATGTATCATTTGTATAGATTCAAGGGTCCCTTACATACTCAGATTTTAAATGAAAAAGAGAAATGAACTGAAAATGTTGAGGTAATTGGGAGAATGGAGTTAGAGGGAGGAAGGAAAGGATAGAGTCTTCCATCAAATGTCATTGTTGGGTCTCGGTCAGTCCACATCACGCATCAACAGCCGAACACAAAACTTAGATACTTCAGATACAACAATGTTCAAGTATCTATTTCTTACGCCGTTTTTCTTTGCTAAGCTCCAAGAAGTTCATGCTTTCGGACTTGCACCTTCCCGCCTTTCATCTCGCGTGGCTCTAACGGGAGTTGAACCAAAATGGACAATGCAGCAGGAAATTGTCAATTCAGACCCTTTTCTTCGTGTTTTCCGTTCCCAATCGAAAAGCCCTCCTTTGATTTCATACAGCCCATATTTTCGCGTCAAATCATGGAACTCTGCGACTCCGATCTTTCAAGAAATGTTGAATGAAGCCGCTTCGACTCCAGGTTGGGAGCATTTTGGCTGGTCACGAGCAGGCGACTACGTACGGTGGGACACTACATTTGATGACGTTGAATCCTTGCTTGCGTCTTTTGAGACAATTAGCCCTCTCATGAACCAGCTCCTCGCTGATGCTGCCACCGTGGAACGTTTGAATTTTGCTGCACCTTCTACCATCCTTTCCACCGTTCAATCAAAGACAGCACGCTCGGCACTAAAAGAACTTCGAACGAAACCCGTATACTACGAAACGGTTGAGGACATACAAACAGGATATTTTCACAAACCGGAAAAAGGCTTGAGTGAAAATACTTGCACTATGATGCCACATTTCATTATAAAAGATTGGAAAACTGCCAAGCCGCTCATGCAAGAAATTATCGAGGCTGCAAACGATGAGCCTGGGTGTACTTACTTTGGCTGGGAAAAATCCAACAACAGATTGATTGCTCGTGAGACTTTCTTCGATGGTGATTCCATGAAAGCCCACGTAGAGAAGGTTCGACCACTTCTTGATAAGCTCGTGGCAGGTCCAGCTGAGCTTGAAAAACTTGAAATTCATGGTCCTGAAATTCAAGTTGAGAAGGTTAAACCAGTTACTGATACTTTTATGCCCCAGTACTTTCAGAGCAATGCAATGCAGTCGACAGAAGGCGCTGCACCGTAAGTATTTATATAAACGTGCGACGCTTCAGTTTAAAGCAAAATTCAAAGATACCTCAAATCTTCGTGCTATCGGGCTTATAGATCACTGTCATGGAAGTAGTCATGAAAGCGATATGGCACCTTTCTGCGATCGATTTCCTTCGGTAAATGTAAACAGTTCATTTGGCATTCAGCAAATTAATACAAATCCCATATCCCCGTTTGAGCCTAAAATCCTGGCTATTTCGCCTTTCCGATTGAAGTCATACTACTCGGTTATAATCTGATTGTATTTCAAGTGCAACAAAATCCCATTCCTCGTTCCTCGCCATAGGCCATAGACCTAGAGCTCGAGAGCCCAGCCTTAATTAAATCTATTGATACTGCACTAACAAAAAATTATTCAGCCGAAGTGAATCCGCTTCATTTCTAGTCTAGTCTTAGCCCTTCTTAATTCCTGATCGCCTTTGAAGCCGGCATCTCGGTGTCCATGTCTACTTCTTCTTCGGCATGTCCGCAAATGCAGATACAGCCAATACCCTTACCTGGCTGCTTGTCGCCTTTGAAGGCCTTGAATGAGTATATTACAAAAGTTCAGAGAAAAACTCGTTATCACCTCAGCAATCCGCCAGCCCAAAGGAAATTGGAGCGTCTTGGATGCCACATACCCATTGAGGGTCACCTTGCTGTGATATGGAGAAGGAAGAAAAGGAGATTGGGTGAAGAGGAGTATCAAGGATAATGTTAGGGAGTCAAGGCGACACAAAAGTCCAATCATCACCACAGTTGTATCATGATTCACATGCTCGTGCACATGTGATATGTTTGCTATCTCTTACCCCAACTTTTCGCTTGGTTTCAGCGCCTGTTTCAAGGAGGAGCTTCACGATTTCAGTGCGTTTCAGGCCCTTTGCCGTTAAGAGCGCTGTGTAGCCATCCTATACCATCAATAAAAAGGAACAGAAGTGGACGAGATCGGTGATGTTGTCATACGGAGGTGAAGCCCAAAGGAAGGAAGAAGCGCACGAATTTAAATCATGGGAAACAGGGGTGGTAGTTCTGAGTTATTGAAAAGCTTCAGCGACGAGTTGATTTGAGGGAATGCAGGATTGACTTACCACGTTCATCGCCTCCATCTCAGCGCCTGCTTTCAACAGGAGCTTCACTGTATCCGCGTGGCCTTTATCAACGGCACTGATGAGCGCCGTATAACCACACTTCACCGCGAATTCAAGAAAGCGGTGCAACGAGAAGGATTTTAGGAAGGGGCATGGGAGGTAAGACTATTGGAGAAAGATTGAGTCGCATAGGGATATAAGTTCGGATAATGGACAGAAAGTATACGGATAGGTTTAAAAAGGATAAAAGTCACATGTGTCTCATTTGAATTGCTTTATAGGTGCAGGTGCACCCGTGCTCGCATGGAAATGTTTCTCACCCTGTTACTGAGGTCCGTATCAGCCCCTGCTTTCAGAAGTAGCTTGACGATGTCGGTGTGGCCATGGTAAGAAGCATACATAAGCGCTGTGCGTTCATGCTGTGACATAAAAGTTAGAAAAAACGAAGAACGAGAGAGGGAAAAGAGCGCTTTATTCATGCCAATGAAGTACTCCTGGAAGCTAAACTAGTGGGTTGTGTTCAAAACAATTTGATTCTACCCGTTGACCCTACCACGAAAAAAACATAATTACTCCCTAAAGTCTTTGACACAAGGCCTGAGCGCGCACACAATTGCAACTACTGCACTACTGGAAATATCAGGGTGCTAATCTACAAACCTCCGTATGCAGTGCATCAACGTTAGCACCTTTCGCTAGGCAATCTTGCACTGCCGGCAGATCGCCTTCATGAACCGCAGGCCCCAAATCAATTGTTGCGTTCGCCTAATTACGAAGCAACGCAAGAGAACAAAATGGACGAGAAATTGCGACATCAATGGTTTGAAGCCACATTATTCTTTTTTTCGTGATCAGATTTGCGAAAAGGTCTCTCACCGTAATCGCTGCTGCAAGAACTTCGTGCAACCAAGCATGTGCCTCAGTTGATGAGCAGTGTGTTGCGACATGCAATATCTCCGCACGCGCCATCGTTGTGTCGAGAAACTCCAAGACATCACCAGCACAATCGTCGGATAGTTCCTCAAAGGGTTGAGTGTTGGCTGCAATCTGAGCTATGAAAGCATCACGAGCCCATGCAAAGACCGTTGTTCGTGCAGCAGGTGTAGCCCAGAGAAAGGATGGCCCCAATTGATATTCATGCAAAGGCAGTGCTGCTGTCAAGACTGACTCCTCAGAAGCCGATAAAGCGGCGCAATGCGCAGTCGCAGCGGAGATCAGAGCGGTTGGGTTTTTTTTAATGGTAGCTAAAACAGCAGCGTGGTGCTCGAGGATGGCACAGCAAGCGTCATCGGTGGCCAGGTCGAGAGGTGTGGCGCCATTCTAGAGTTTACACATGTGTAACCACACATCAAATAAATTATGGTTCGCAGAAAAAAAGGACGATATACGAGCATTGAGTCATAGACCCGAGCAGGATGGCAGATCCCTCCGTAAATATCTCCTCTTGTTTCTCACCGTATCCTTGACGCTCATATCTGCGCCAGCCGCAATAAGAGTTTGCACGATTACTGCATCTCCGCATTGCCCAGATTGGTGGAGCGAGGTTCGACATGCCTATGGACAGAAATTATGCGAACAATGTAAAGCTACAAGTACAATCAATCAGTAACGCAACAATGCACTAATTACATATAGAGCACAAGAGGAGGCTACCTCGTCTGGGTACTTTCCAACTATTTCGAGGATTTCCGCGAGAGCAGGATCGATAAATGCCCGATGCTTGGCAAGAGCGGCACGGGAAGCAGCTGGGCTTTTCAACAAGGTTGATCGACAAACTACCGTAATTGCTGTTTTCAAATTTATAGCACTAGCCTTCCTTTTTTTATTTGCGGAAGATTGAGCTACAGCTTTCCAGGTGCATGCAGCCCCGCCATCGACAGCACTGATGCTAAACAAAGGCAATTCTCGTGAATTTAGTTCCTTCCCGCGCTTCCGCTTGGAGGTTGATTTAGAATTTGGTGCCAAGTCGGCATCACAGGTGCTTCCTACGACGCCGCTGATGACCACTGACCGGCGTGCTCGCGTGCTCGCAGCCATGAATCAACTGATATCCTTATCTCCGCTATCTGTAGCTAAGCTTTACTCTTCAACCAAGAGTATCTTGCTCAAACCCTGCTACAGGTAGTAGCTAGAGGTTTCTGTACGAGCCGAATTACGAGCATTTCAACGAGTACGCCAGGTTTTTGAGCCGAATATGCATTTCACAGTACGCAAATAGATTCGACTACTGTAGATTATACTCCCCCGGTGCAAAGAAAGACAAGGGCAAAAACATCATAATTTCAGAAGTTTCGAAATACACAAGTATCATGCGTGTGTGCGCTTCAGCGGGCTCTATCTGGCGCCTTTCCTCCGAACAAGCCGGAACTCGAACTGCCGGCGGAGTCTGAGTGCCGGTTATCACGTCCTACAGTAAGCTCTAAGGTTCACGAGGCAATTCTCCGGGCATTTTTTTGCTCCGGTGGGACATCGGCTCGGTCTTGTTGTCAAGCGGAGGGCGCATAATACACAAATGCATGTAGATGCGCTCGTGCGTGTAGTGCGACTTATGTGAATTAGGCAGACCGACGTTCGAATTTTAGACCCAGACCCCTGTTTATTTCTGGGCTTTAGACTTATGACAATAAGACGAGAAGATGCGTGGTGCATTTAAAGAAACCAATGATTTTTTCGAAGGTATTAGTGCTGTGTCAATAGAAGCACCTTGAATTCGATCATTAAATTGGGCCAGATCAGGTTAAATCGGATTCAGATCAGACTCCCCAATTGCAAAGAAACATCAACAAATAGCAAAAAAGCTGCGTATTGGTGAATCCTCCAAAACAAGTCTGACAGTCCGACTGGAAATCTCGGGAGAGATTATTCGCGATAACAGTTCTCCTTGGCACTGGCCTTCACCTGAGTTCCATCTACTAGCAATGTGGTACAAAAATCTCGATCAAGGATCAAGGTACTTAATAGGTGCGTCCTTGCGTAGTATTTCTTACGTGCGCCCGTACCCGCATCCCACACGGTAAAAAAGTGTTATATCGAACTATATACCGAACTGTACTCTTAGTCATCATTGATCGAGAATTGCCACCACTTCCATGTGGTGCTTTTCGTAGGCGTGGTCTGACGCCGTTTGGCCTTCCTGTGTTACGAACAGTAATGAAGCACACCCACATATAAACGAATA
>Ga0307982_1002692_pt1 | contig 14300 bp, 17 predicted proteins | sample OrgLakmetagen989_FD_201847 | JGI IMG/M metagenome (GOLD analysis project Ga0307982, IMG submission 201847) | Saline water microbial communities from Organic Lake, Antarctica - #989 | ecosystem: Environmental > Aquatic > Non-marine Saline and Alkaline > Saline | place: Antarctica: Organic Lake...
CTCTTTTTGACGTTCCCATAATACACATGTCATTGCTGTACATCGATTGTTCTTTGGGCTACGCAAACTACTCATTCTGCAAGCAGTTCTTATTGGAGGTGGAACGCAGGGGTTTATGGACTCTTCACGGCATTCTTTCAGACTGGTGGTTGCCTGCTATATTGACCACTTGGTTGGTCTGGGTTCCAAGTCTATTTGTGGTCTACAGTCTCCCGAGCGCTTTACAATTCATCATGTTTTCGATAATAACGACCTTTTGGACAATGATCCAGCTCTTTATCGAGGAAGACGCAAAGGATGACTCTCCAGTGGAAGAGAATCGTATGAATGGGTATCAGGTGACCCCGCCTCGTGCCAACGACGAAACCTTTGATTTGAACTCCAATCCAAATGTAACCTCAAGACCAATCGTGAATTATTCCACTTTTAAATTCAATGATTACTCATCTGCTGACAACCAGATGACAGAAAAGTCGATCGCTTCTAGATAGCTTCGCCATTCTCGAATAAACATTAATTTAGGGCCTGAAAATGCTGTACTTCTATTGAAAAGTATCCTCGTAGTTAAAACAAAGGTTGGAGCTGTAATAACACCTGAATCAAAATCGGGAAGTGCGTAAAATATGCGCTGTGCGTAAGCTCCTCAGCGCAACAGAAAACAATGCAGCAAGCAGAAAGTCACCTGCTAACGTAATGATTTCCCTAAAAAGTTAACGCAAAGTTCTACAACTACACAACCAGGCAACTAACAAACAGCTCCCGACATGGACATGGGCTTTATTCTCATGTCTGCTTGTGCTGGTAGTGCAGTAGATTTGAAGTATAAGCGCAAAATCTAATTTGCAATATGTAATCAGTCATCCCTATTCGTCATCAGTGGCCTCCTCTTATTCAATTTCATCTCCAGTTCCACATTTAAGCACGGTATTTGATGCAGCGTTCAGGGAATCATGAACAAAAGCATAACACAAAGACATTCGTAACACGCAACTACCAGCCCGATGAATCAATTTCCCAATATGGCTCTATTACATAAAGGTTGGGACCTGCGATTTGAGTAGTGCTGCATAGAGGCCACCAGGCCTGTTTCCCAGCTCTTCAGGTTTGCCTTGCTCAGCGACCGCGCCATTCGCGAGCACCACCACACGATCTGCCGACGCCAAGGTGCTGAGGCGGTGCGCAACAATGACCACCGTGCGCCCAGCGAAGGCATTGCGGAGTGCAGCCTGCACGAGCGCTTCGGACTCGGCATCGAGGGCTGAAGTAGGCTCGTCTAGTAGGAGCACCTAAAACATAGTTACAGTGTTAATGATGAGAAAAGCAGTAAAAGATCGATGGAAGTGCCTGAGAGGATTCTTATTTATTTTCAATTTACGAGGATCGAGACCAACAGTTGCTCAAATAACCACATGACCGCGAACATAATTGTCTTACTCACCTCAGGGTCGCGCATCAAGGCCCGAGCGATCGCAACGCGCTGCCGCTGCCCGCCGCTCAAGCTGCCGCCGTTTTCGCCCACGGGCGTGGCGTAGCCCTTGGGCAAGGCGCACACGAAGTTGTGGGCGTTGGCAAGCTTGGCGCACCTGCACCCAAACATAGACATATAAACGTTCAGATCTGCTTGGTGAAATGTGGCGTGAGAAAGGAAAAGGAAAAGAGCAGAGATGTAGTCAAGTATCATGCGTGTTCAGATTTCAGCAAAACATGAGCCGAAATGAAGATGAAACAAAAGCAGAGGTGAAGTAAGATAAGGTAGTGTTTTTGATGTTTCTTATATTCGCTAATAGGAATGGGAAAACAACAATGAAGCGCACCAACCTTTCCACATCCTCCATGGTCCACGATCCTTCGGACAAGCCATAGGCAATGTTTTCCGCCACGGAGACCGGAAAGAGCTGGGGCTCTTGGGTCACCCATGCAATGGTGCGCGCCAGGTCCTCAGCTTGGTATTCTCGAAGCACGTCTTTGCCGTTGAGTTTCACACTGCCCCGCTGCGCAGCATAGAACCCACACAACAGCCGAATCACGGTGGACTTACCCCCACCCGAGCCACCTACTAGCCCCACCACTTCGCCAGGTTTCACCGCTAAAGTCAAGCCCTGTAGGACGGGCGCGCCTTTGCGCCCGGGGTACTCGAAATGCACGTCCTTCAGTTCGAGTTTGGGAACACTGCTGTCTGAAGCCTCGTGGGCTTCTTGTGGAGTTGCACCGCCTTTCTGACAATCAACTGGCAAGGTACTGCGAGCCTCAGCGTCAACTTGCGATTCAGAATCTTCAAATATTGGCACTGCCGTAGGGGCGACCGTGTCATCTGGTGACTTCGGCAAAGCACGAGGAATGCGCTCCGGCTCTCGGCTGGCCATGGCAAACACCGACTTCCCCGCTCCCAGAGCCTGCTGAATGCGCGTCCACTGCTCGCCCACGTCGAAGCTCGATCCTGCCACGAAGGCCACATACAAGAAAAAAGCCGTGACGCCTTCCCCTGTTAGCGCACCCGACATTACAGCGCGCTGGCCTGTAAGAAGCACTGCTAAAGTGACTGCACACGACGCCATCGCAGAAAGGGACCGGCCCAAGCCGTAGCCGTAACCCTGGCGAATGGAAAGCAATAGGAGCAAGGCCAAATGATTAGGGCCCTTGCTGATATACATATTTGGCCAGAAATAACGAAGCAATCAGGGCAGTCATTACTTTTGTGCTGTACGGCGAACAATAAACAAACACACTTTCCACTTATGTTCCAGCACCTGTGCTTCTTCGAGCGCCATGATGTTCCCGAGCTTGCGGCTGTACTTGCCCACTTCCACGTCTTCTGCTGCGTGCGCGCGCACCAGCCGCACCAGCCCCAAAGCCTGCTCGGCAACGGCGTTGGCGTCGGCGGTTTCGTCGGTGATTTTGGCGGCGAGCCAACGGCTGTAAGCGCCGTTGACGTGGGAAATGACGCCCATCATCAGCAAGCCCGCCGTGGCTGCTGCGGCCATTTTCCCGTTCAACCAAAACAGGTACGCGAGGCCACCCACGGTTTGAATCGATTGTCGCACGATAATGTTGGCGTGGTATGAGACCACGTTCCTGGATGACGAAAGAAAAGATGTTTTCACATGAAATGTAAGACAATATGAGGATATTATGCTGACGGAGTAACGTACGCGAGTACGCGTAAGTTGAGCACTTTCACAAAGCATGGCTCAACGTACGAGAGCTTCGAAGCATCGCCTGTGAGACGACTCGTTAGCTCTCCGGTGGGATGCGAATCAAAGAAAGAAATTTCTTGGCGCAGGAGATTTGCAAAGAGCTTCAATCGAAGGCGAGCGACTACCGTTGCTCCAGCCACGGAGAAGAAGCCTCCCCGAAGGCCAGTAAATATCGCAGATCCCTGAGTTGAGCAAATACGAAGGAATGTTTATGAAAAGAGAAAAATAATCTTCAAGAAATATTCCAGATCCCTTCGAAAAGCAAATACGAAAGATTTTCATTAAGAAGAGAAAGCGAAATTTCAAGACACACGAAAGCCTTTAAAGTGAGTATGCAGTAACCAAAGAGATCATCGCACCGCAGATAGGAGCAAAAAGCCTTTCATTGCAGCTGCAAAGCCAGCCGTATCACTCGCCACGATCGACGATAATGCTGCTGCGCTATATTTCGGTAAGCCAGCGTCGCAAAGGGCTGCCATCACGAGGCTCAAGGATGACACAAACAACAAGCCCTTGTCTGCCCATGCCAACTCGCCCAGGGCTTGCCAGTTGCTTTTGTCTCGAACCGAGGCGACCTCAGCTTTCGAACCAGAATAAACACTGCTAGTCGTGTCTATCGAAGCATCTGTTGAGTTACCAGTTTTTCTTCTAGCCCGAGAAAAATCTTTAACAGAGTCGAAGAATCGATTGACACTCCCGAGGCCTCCACCTGGAATCTCCCACGACACTGCTGCTGACCTCGTAATGCAATGGTTTCGTCGGCTCGGCAATGAAGCTACCGAGTGACCGGCCCAAGACCACACAGTAGGCAAAGGTACGACAAAGCATACGAGCACCCACGAACGAAGCATTTTATTCACTGTTGAACTTATTTTTTTTAAGCTGCGTCTAGAATACTCCTCGTTAGCTATAAGTCGGCCAACAACCTGCACAAGTTCCTAGCTAGAACTTTAATGTGTAATGAAGAAGTAGGTGGATGTCAATTGGCCCTAAGAGTGCATGCGTGTCTTTCCTCTTTGATTCGATAGAGCCGATTGTACGATTTTACGACAGATATGACCTGAAGAAGTTGAGACGAGCTAATAGTGCTGATGTGTTTGAAGAATATGCTGCATCATAATCTATATTGCGTCATCAACGAAGACGTCATGGACGAATGCGTGCTGGGATGACTGATGAGATGATGCCGTGTACTTCTAATATGTCGTAGATTGTTGTGGAAAATGCGTCACAAGAACGTGTTCTTCAAACGTTCCAATCTCTCATCTTCGTCACATGATGTCATCACGCAGCAAGCTAAGCTAGTCAGTCGTTTTTGGTGTCCGCGAGTCCGCGAAAGCATTGAGCTCACCGGTGCACATCTATTCAACAGATAGGGTGTGAGCATCACCTATCAATAAGCGAGCTCTAAGTTAGATCAACCCAAAGCTCACACTCGGTATCCCTCCTTCGTAGTCTTTGGGTATAAATAGCGTCGTCCAGAGATCACTACTCCAGTCATGCAATCGCTGGGAAAGACGAGTTACGTAACTTTCTTCATCCTCTCGCTTGCATCGCTCGTAGCCTCGTACAATGTGCCTGGTACAACTCGTTCCTGCACACTGTCGAGGCGCCAGCTAGTGTTTGGCGGCGCCTCATTCGCGTCGATGCAAGCTGTAGTGACAACTGCACCGTCTTCAGCTCACGCTGGAAGTTTTCGTCCTCTTGAAGCAGTGCGGATTTTAAACCAGGAAGCCTCGGACAATTTGAAATACGACGGCGAACTCGCGCCCGTAAATGGAGTTCCCAATTCACCGGCGTCGCTGCTTGAGCCCATCCAGCGAATCAACGAGCTGCTCAAGGAAGCCCGCGCGCAGGTAAATGCAGATGTTGCAGACCCAAGCAAATGGGAAGAACTGAGGTTGAAGCTGAGCTCGCCGCCGCTGAGCAAAAAGGAATTTAAGCAATCGTTCAACGCATTTGCCGACAACATTTACTACGTCGCGGGGTCGGAGCGGGCAAACGCGTATTTGATTGGTGGAGCTACCCCAACCACGCAACAGACCACGCAGTACTTGTGGCGTAACGAAATTCTCGGCAACGTTGAAACGTCAGTGCTGGAGCTGGACTACTTGATCAAGCTGCGCGACAAAGGTGAAACCTCGCGCGAAGCGCTAGTGGGCGAAGAGCTCGACGATTTACGGGGCTTTCTCGATGAGGTGTGTGTGTGTGCGCAGCAACCATCAATCCTTAGTGATGAACATTCGGGACCTAAGTCGTTATATTCAATTCCTCATAGACATATTCATGAATTTCACATGATCGCAAATGATTGCCTTACTTAACCGAGATTCATATCTCACCAGTTCGTCTCTTTCTTTTTTCTTGCGTCAGGCACTCAGAGTGATGATGCAATACTTGGACGTTGCCGTTCAAGGGGACTCGGCCAACGCAGCGCGCCTTAAGCGCGAAGCTTCAGAGTGGTTCAATGAGTCGCCTTAAGCGTTGGTAAGCGTGGAGTTGGCGACTTCTAAAAGGACCTTGGGCTTATCTGGCAGTCTGACCTCCGAATGCCTTAGCAAAGCCCGGTTAAGTTACACCCGGTACCCTTTACCCTTCTATGTTATTACTAAATCCGCAAATCCACGCATCCCAGGTCACCCCAAAAATATAATATATAACACATAATGTCCACATCTACATATTGAGTCCAATATTCACAAACCAATGTACCTATTAACCTATTAAATTACTGATTGGCGAAGTCGCAAAAAGCTGAGGGACTAAACAGAAAACTTCTTTCCAGGAATTAATTTGCTTCTTTGTGTTCATGGGCAGAGCCGCGAATTGCGAAACAGCAGCCACGAAATCAAAGAGGGCCAGCTGCAGTGCAAATCCCGTAAATGCGCTCTGTATCTGTTTTATAAGGTCTAAGGTGCGAATGATGTGAATCTAAATAATGCTGAAGACTTTCTTCAGCTTGATGACCAGGCGCCAGTCGTCGTCTTTCATTTCGTCCTTGAAGTGCTTTTTGAGGGCGTCGATCGAGCCGCGGGTCAGCTCGCTGTACAGGGAGTGCTCGTCGGTGAATTGCCGCCCGAAGGTCATGCCCGGGTTGCCCTCGTTCACGATTGAAATGGCGCACTGCTGGCCCTTGCGCTGGGACTGGACTTTGGTGTTGTTGGCTTCGATCGAGGCCACGCGGCCCACCATCAAGAAGCCGTTCTTCGGAATGCACAGGGGGGTGCCCACCTATGTGTTTGCGCGTCAGGAAGGAAGGAAGGAAGGAAGGAAGGAAGGCAAGGAACGAGTGTCAAGGAACCACAACGGGCATGGAGCTGCGAGAATTTATTCTAACGATTCCCGAATCACATGAATGATGGCATTAAGGCAGCAAAAAATAAAAGGATTCATAAAATGGGTTCGAAATTGAGTGCGTAAAGAATGAGTTTCCAATAGTTCACAAGCTCCGTAGAATGACACACCTTGAGGATGCCGTCGATCACTTCGACGCCGCAAATGATGGGGTCCTTTTGGTTGAAGACCATCTTGGGCATGATGTTGAGCACGCACGGAAAGACCGCAACGTCCACTGCTTTCGCCTTCTCTTCTTCCAGCGTTTGAGCGCGGTGCTGTTGCAGCAAAGGAATGAAATCAAACCAAAAACGAAAAGGAAATTATTTGTTTTAAAAAAATATATCAGCAAGAGACTCACACGGGCCTATCTAAAGCACTCAAAGCAGTATTCCATGGCAGTGAATGAAGCTCATTCGAGGCTGTCAACGAGTGCACACATGTGCATACCCACGTAGTACCTTGGTGAATTGGTCGAACAAGTGGTAAATGATGTCGGCCGTGAAAATTTGCACTTTGGTCTCCGCGGCGTACGCCATCGCGTCCGGGTCGATGGGCACGTCGAACGACAAAATGGTGGCGAATTCCGGCTTCTTCTTCTCGTGCATGAGGGCCGCGCGCATCACGTCCCGCTTGTAGACCGGCCCAATGCTGAGGGCTGAGACAGGGATGGGGGGCTTGCATTCGTTGCGCAGGAACACCAGGAGAGCCTCGAGGGCACCGAGGGTAGAAGCGCTCACGAACACGCCTTCTGGATCGGTGGCAAGGCCCTAAACAAAGAACGGAAGATGAAAACAAAAAAAAACGGGTGAAATTATACTCAGATGTTTTTGAAAGTAAATAAACAAAGCGCATACTTTGCGAGCTGCTATGCAGGCTACGCTTCGAAGCTCTCTTTCCCGCGCGCGCGCTCTCTCTCTCTCTCTGGCCTGGCTCTAGCTCATAAGTACTCAAAACTATAGCCGCACTAGCATACCTTGGCGAGGGCGGCAAAGTCGGCCATCACTTCGTCCTTCAGGTCATCCAGGTTGTCTTCCGGCGTCAGCACCATGATCGGCGACCCCGCCACCGCGTTCTCGAGCCCGGGCGCGCAGATTTTGATCCCCACCGCGGCTTCCAAGCGGTCGTGGTGCACGTACTGGGACTTGACGCGGAGCTCGCGGTTCGGGGGTGGCGTCAGCAACGCACGGATTTGCGTCACCACGGGCCCGTCCGTGGTGCACACCACAATGGTGGCGCCGTTGTTGAGGTGCCCGTTCACCAAGATGACGTCCACGGTGCAGCCCAGGCCGTCGATCACCTTGACTTCGAGCACCGTGCACTGCAGGTTGGGGCTGAACGACAAGTGCTTGGCCAGGCGCTGCTGCGACAAGCGTGCTAACATGTGGAGTAAGTCGTTGACGCCCTCGCCGGAGATGGCTGACGTAGGCACCAGGGACACGGTCGAGGCCAGCTCCTTGTTTTCCCAGTACAGCTCCGCGTTGAGCCCTTTCTCCATGAGCTGCACCCGAATGCCCTTCATACGGTGGTGGAACTCTTCCTGAGTGGACGCTGGCTGCAGCGCCAAAGCCTCCCGAAACTCGAGGTCTTTGCACTCCACCCACCCGTAGCAGCGGTCCACCTAAACAAAAAGAAAAAAAGCAATTCAGGCAGACACGCACACCACATTCGAGCAAACAAGTGATTGTGGGTGAGAGACGGTTCCAGCAAACTGGAAGGAAAACGAGCGTGTAGCCCTGTTTGATGCTGCGCCGAAAAGAAGCGGAGAACACGAAGAACTCGGGCAGACTCCGTGAACAAGGTAGTCCAAACATTCACCTTATTCAAAGCCACCACGAACGGGCAGCGCTTGGCGCGGAGCATTTCGATCGACTCGAGGGTTTGTTGCTCCAGGCCGTGCATCAAGTCCACCACCAGAATCGCAATGTCGCACAGGCTCGAGCCTCGGTTCCGCAAGTTGCTGAACGCTTCGTGGCCTGGGGTGTCGATCACCAGCATGCCCGGCAGCTGCAAGTCCATTTTGATGGCCTTGTTGAGCTTGGTAGTCTTTTCTTGCAGCGTGGTCCCGGGAAAGAAAGTAGCGCCAATTTGCTGCGTGATCCCGCCGGCTTCGCCGTCTTGCACGCTGGTGCGCCGAATTTTGTCCAGGAGCTGTAGTTGGCACGTGCGGGGAAAGTACGCGGCAAAGACGTCAGAGAGACGAGCTTTCAAATCAAAACAAATGCACTCGAGCAATCAAGCGCACGCACACCGTGTCCTTCCCGTCTATCCCTTCTCTCCTTCACCATATCATTCTGTTGATTACCTTGGTTTTGCCGGTGTCCACGTGGCCCATGATGCACACGATGGGGCACCGCAGCTTGTCGGTGGTCCGCAGCGCTTCGTTGGCCGCTTCCCGCGCTTTCCGGGCGTCCCGCGCGGCCAGCTTCTGGGCGTGGGCCTCCAGCTGGCTCTTGCTCATCGACTTGGTGTCTGCCACTTTCGCAGCGAGGGACAGACCCCCACCGCTGCCAGCGCCGCCTCCCTTGTCCTCCTCGTCAGCAGCAGCCGCTGCTGCGCCGACCTTGCTGCCCTTGTTGGCTTTGGTGAATTTGGCTTCCTTCTCAGCCAAATCTTTGGCTTCTTGTGTGGCGCGCATCGCGGCCTTGGCCTCGGCCTCCGCCGCTGCCGCTGCCTCGCGCTCCCGGCGGGCCGCGTCCAGCTTTTTGAGCTCGTCCGCCTCCTTGCGGGCTTCCAGGACCGCCAAGTCTTCTCCGCTCGCGATGGCTTTGGCTTCCTCCAGCCCTTCAATGGCCACCACGGCCACCTCGTCGTCGTCCGAGCCCGCGTCCCAAGCAGCCGCGTCGTCGTCTTCGGCTTCCTGCTCACCACCTGCCGCGGCTGCGGACTCCTCGGTTTTCGCAGCTGGCTTCGCCTCGTCTTCCCAGCTGTCTGGTGCTTCAGCTGCGGCGGGAGCAGTAGCAGCAGCAGCAGACGAATCCTCTGTTTCTGGTGCCTTGGGCTTGACTTGCGCAGCGCCCTTTTTACCGTTGTTCTTTTTGCCGTACACGGGCTTGCTCGCCGTCCCGCGGTTGGCGCCGCCACCGGCCAAGTCCTCTTCCCGAATCATGCCCGCAGCCTTCATGGCATCCAAACGCGCTGCTACCAGCTTGTCCTTCTCCTTTTGGGCTTTGGTTTTGTACGTGCCCGCCTTCTTGGCCGCTTCGACCTTCGCGGCGGCTTTCGCCTTCTTTTCTTCCTTGAGCCGCTCGGCCTCCCGCTCGGCGTTCTTGGCGGCTTCTTCCTCAGCTTTGGCTTCGGCTTCCGCGGCCGCCTTCGCCGCTTCAGCTGCGGCCATGTCGGCTTGCACTTTCGCCAAACGCTCCGCCGCAATCTTGCCCGCAGCTGACATTTTCTTCTCCTTTTCGGGCGCCTTCTTGGCGTCTTCGCCTCCAGCAGCGCCTTCGCCACCTTCGGCGTCCTCGCCACCGCCACCGGCCTTTTTGGGTTTGCCCTTCTTCTTTTTCTTGTCGTCTTTCTTGCCGCCGCCGCCTTCGGCCTGTTTGGCCACCCCCATGGACGCTAGGAAGGCAGCGGCCGCGTCGACCGGGGGCGCCGCAGCACCACCACCTCCTGCCGCGGCGTCATCTCCAGCTGCTGCAGGTGAAGCGGGAGGAGCAGGCTCCTCGGCGACAGAAGGTTGCGCAGGCACTGCATCAGCGTTATCGGCAGCAGCAGCTTCTAGGACCGAGTCCTGTTGTATAACAAAGCCAGCGGCGAACACACATGGAGTCGCAGGTTCAAATGGTCTGACTGTATGCAACTATTAAACCAGGCACTACACATCTTGCTAATTCACTCGGGTCGAGAGTAAAACAGCTAGCGAACACAAAAAACTTGCTATTCATAAAAAAAACGCGCATTGATCCAAAGAGACACTCAACTCGCTACAATAAGTATTGCCTCACCAAATCGTCAACGTCGGCGGCGGCCTTCCCCTTCTGGTTCTTCTTGTTTTTAGATGGCATATTTGTTGACTAAACGAAAACAGGGTAGCGATTCTATAACGAACGCAGATTGAGCGCCGCGATGCTAAAATGGTTGTTAGGAGCAGAGCGCTCTAATAGAGCTATCGAATGGACGAGATTCAATGGGCGCCGAAAGCTAAGCCACGCTTGAAAAGTTCTCAGCGAGTGGTTCAGATGACGACGATACGACGATGGATTCCTTCGTTTACGGTAAAGTACATCAACCCTACGACAACACTCCATTGCTAGCTGGCTAGCTAGCGTCTCTAGACTACTTTAATAGTACTACAGAGCTACAGAGCGAAGTTAGTAGCTACTAGTAGCTAGCATTTGACAGCGATGGAGCGAGCCTACGACGCAACAATTACTCCTAAATCGCTGTGAGTTGAGAAGAGATGCTTCATTGAGCTAATCGCTTACAATACTTGACTAGACTTCGGAATCTACGTACAACATCATGTCGAACCCTCAAAAGGTGAATACACCGGGCGAACTCGACCGTGCAGATAAGGTTTTGGCAGTGGAATTGCCACTCCTAGTTGTAGAAAAAGTCCTACGATTAGAGTCTGATGAAGACAGTGGCATTTTCGGGTGTCTGTTACAATGCCAATTCGGATCCGGGCCGCTCAAGCCAGGGAAAGCATCCATGCGGATACACTTGCACACTAGTTCATGGTCGTGTGGTTGGGTCGGTAGCCCTGGCGCTCTAACAGGCGCTACTGCGGCCGATTTCGCTGGGCTTCTGTGCCGGGGCACAGTGCTGCATGTTGTCCAGGGTGCTGTTCAAGTCGACAAGAAGCAGCGCCGCTACGTTGCAGTTGCCGAGGCAGCTCTCGTGCGATGCGCAGCGGAGCCTTGGGCGGTTTTCAAACTGCTCCTAGACGGCTGGGACTACGTGGCCGCAGCGACAGCAGCTAATCGCTCTAGCACCAAACGCAGTAGCAGCGAGCACCGAAGTCTTGGTTTTGAGGATGATGCAGCTGCAGCAGCGGCTGCGACTGCCGTTGGAGCTGCGCTGGGCGGATGCGATCGAGCAAGGCTATTTTCACTTCGCCAACTGGCACTGGAGCAGCACGCTCTAGGCAACGGAGGAAGCAACCAAAGTAGCGTGCCTTCAGATGTTGGTGGCGATGAGAGCAGTGCTGGCGAAGGTGGGCGACGAGTTGGGCGATTTCGTGACGTGTTTCGCTCTGATCGGAAGCTGCGGGTTGCGCTCAAGGTACCCTCCTTGTCTCCTTGTAGTTCATTGCTAAGAATTGTAAAGCATCATACAATTGAATCAAATGCTCAAGACTGGTCACTTCTTCAGGTATTATCTCTCCTTCAATTTAAAAGTTTCCATTTTTTTTCTTTTCAATTGGACTAGGCTTTGTGCGATGAGATGCGCGCAGCCGACGGACGACGAACCGGCCCTCGGCAGCGGCTGCGCAAAACCTCGAAGCGTGAGTGGGCCGCTTTGCAGAGGGCTTCCGCACGCTGGCCTCCTCTGTTAGGGGTGAGCGATGCAGTCGATTTTAGAGATACTCAAGGACACGAGCGAAGTGTAGTCAACGGAAGTGAAATCGTGCCTGACGTGCCTACGAAAGCTGCCGAGGGTGCCGCTGTAATCGACAAGACTGCACCTGCGACTCATGGAGATGAGGTGACTTTGTCGTCGCCGTGTTCTGCATCTCCACCATCTTTGATGACAAGTGAAGCCCTACGTGGAAACTGGGGTGCCTTGGAACCAGTGCTGAATTTGCCAGATCCATCGAATGAAGCTCGTGTTGCTTACCTTGAGCTCAAGAAAAAGCCCCAGATTCGGTACAGCGCGCCAAACAAACGATTCTGAATTGTTTTTCTTGTACATAGTGCTTGCCGTTCGCAAATCGGCAGGTGTCTATGTCGTTTAGCATGCATGTCTAGGATACCTTTATGTAGTGCACCTTTTACACATTTCCTCTTTTCTTGGTGTTGTCCTGATCAGGTGGATGGTGGCTCAGCTGGCTCTACTGGTGGCTGAGCGCCGCTCTCAGGGGCTCATACATGCTGAGACTACTAGCAGCAGCGACAGTGGCAGCAGCGACAGTGGCAGCGATGTTGTGCATCTAGTAGATGTAGGTGGTGGCCGTGGGGACTTAGCACTCGTGTGTTGTTTAGCACTGGGCGCTGGAGTGAAAATAACTGTTTTGGACAACAACGCTCCGTCTCTTGAGGCCGGCCGACAGCGCGCAGCCGCACTGGGGCTAGCAGACAGTACCATTAGTTTCGTCGAAGGAAGTGTGCTTAGTTTACTGATGAATGGCACTGCAACTGACACCCCAACAAACACCACGGCCGCAGAGAAGGCAGCAGCAACGAATGATGTTCAAGAAACAGCCGCCGCGGCAACAGAAGAAGAGGAAAGCAGCCAGAATAGTGACGATCTCAAAGTTGCACCTTCCTCGCGGCCTGCCTCTTCCTCTTTGAGCGTGAAGCCTGCTGATGTCGTGTTTGGCTTGCATTGTTGCGGAGGTTTGAGTGAAGCTGCATTGAGCCTTGCGATTGCTCAACGCGCTAGCTTTGCGATATGCACATGTTGTTTCCGGAGCCATCCTAGCCTTGCTCTCTTAACCACACCCAAAGAGCAAGGCTCGAAAGCAGAGTCACCGCTGAAATCAAAATCAGCAACGCTTTCGAATCATAGTGATTCTCTTCTTTCTGAAGTTGAGCCACCCTGCTCTCAGACTTCACGAGATGATAGCGAAGCAAATGAGTTGGCACCTGCACAGAGCGGCAAAGAGATTGGCACAGCCTCTCATGATTTTGACCTTGATGATGCGACAAGAGCTGCGCTAGATGCTGTGAATGCAGCAGCAGAAGACGCGGTCAAGGCATCAGAAGAAGCTCTGAAGGGGGTGCGAAGGGTTGCTGGTGTTATGGTGCGCTCAGGAGAGAGGGTAGATCTTGCAGACGCCCAATCAAAGATCACAAGCATTCTCAGTGCGGCAACTACACTGAGATTAGGTGCAGCCTTGGATTCAGATAATAGAAACGCTGCATTTGTACGAGGCAACAAGAAGCCTAAGCCACGCTCTAGCGACCCTCCAGTGGCCTTGGTTGAAGAAATTTTGAAGAAAATGTACAAGGCGAAGTCTATGCAGCACCTCGCTGCCATTTGCGGCTTACAACAAGACGAAATTATTGCCTTGAGCTCCAAGCATAAAGGTTCTGCTTCTGGTGCCAGTGGAATAAAGGGCGTTGACGGCAACGGCACCATCGAACAGAGCAATGGTGCTCAGCCTTCCAGGAAGCGTTCTCTCGAATCTGTGTCTTCTTCTAATGTGGCTATTGAAGCAGAAATGTCTTCTGGAAGCGATAATTTTCTCGGAAAAGAGCCTATCCTGGCAGGAGTAAACCTACACGATACAGCTGCTTTGATGCCTCTAAGTGTTACTGCCGAAGAACATGCTGACTTGCGCTGCGTAATGACGCTGGCTGAGTCAGAAGACTCGCCTCAGCAATCAGACGCCATGGCCGTCGTCAATCGCGCTCGTCTCGCCGTGACAAAAGCTCGTTTTTTGGCAGCTCACTCGTCTCCGCAAACTACACCCATTGTGGCCACTGCTGCTGCTGCACAGGACAGTGCCAGTGCCAACAAGTCGTGCCCTGAAAGTGCAGTGCGCCTGGACGCAAAGCAGGGCGTGTTTCCTGAGGACTATTCGCACCGAAACCGCGTCCTGATTGGCTCAGTGCGGCGTGGTGTTCAGGAGGTGGCGGGGACCTAGCTGCTACAGGAGTTTCCATA
>Ga0307982_1002693_pt1 | contig 14299 bp, 10 predicted proteins | sample OrgLakmetagen989_FD_201847 | JGI IMG/M metagenome (GOLD analysis project Ga0307982, IMG submission 201847) | Saline water microbial communities from Organic Lake, Antarctica - #989 | ecosystem: Environmental > Aquatic > Non-marine Saline and Alkaline > Saline | place: Antarctica: Organic Lake...
CGCCACTGCTAGCCACAGGACGCGGACCAGGTCGAGGTGCGCCACTGCTAGCCACAGGACGCGGACCAGGTCGAGGTGCGCCACTGCTAGCCACAGGACGCGGACCAGGTCGAGGTGCGCCACTGCTGCTTAGACCCTGTAATGCGCCGTGCTTGGGAGATCCACTACCGGGCTGGCTGCCGCTGGATACCTGCGAGCTGCTCGACACACGGCGGCTGGAGGGTGGGGGTGGCGTCTTGCCACCGGTAACAGCCACAGTTGCCCTGCGTTTTGAGCCCAGCGCGTCCCCCTTCGCCGCAGGTGGTGCAGGGCCGTCCAACGGGTTTGTGCCCGACCTGGACCTGGCCGAAGGTGCAGGTAGACGTGGCAAGCCTGCAGCCGCCGAGACACCTGCAACACCCATCGGTGGGCCAGGTGGGCGTGGAACGCCTTGTGGTAGCGCTTGTTCGGCGAATGCCTGCGGCGGGGGTGGCCCACTCGGCCGAATAGGCGGCGGCGTTTCACTGTGCTTGCGACTGGGGCTGCCTGGGCGCGGTGGGGGAGGCTCAGGCACACCAGGAGGAAGGCCTGTGATAGACTTTGTTGGAGTTGAGTTAGTACTGCGCTCTGGAGGTGGCGGAACGCCTGGGGGTAGACCAGATGCTGTTGAGAGTGCCGGCGAAGCTGATCTGCTGCTTTGTGTTGGCTTAGTCACTGAGACTACTGGTGGTGAGCCACTCGTACTGCGTGGAGGGGGTGGAGGAACACCAGGTGGAAGTTCCATTTCGACATCATTGGCGCTTGGTTTCGACCCTGCAATGAGCTTGCAGTAACATTGGCTTGTGAGCAGGTGAAAAAGTTTTGCACGGCGCGAGTGAAACGCCACTCGTCGGCTCAAAGGCCAAAAGCAGAGCAGTGGAGATGAAATCGACCAATAAAAAAAGGTCTCATAATAAATCAAAAAGAGATGTCCGCGTTGTTTTGGCGCGCTTGGCATACAGCAGTGGCTTGTGGTTGCGCTCCACTGCAGCAAGTAAACGTACCTCGCTTGACAATCGCAGCTTCAGCAGTCAAGTCAAAACCAGGTGGTCCAATTGGCGGGCCAACAGAAGACATGCTGAATTGCAAAGATCAACACACTGCTGCAGCGGGACAGCGCATCCACTCAACCCAAAGTCGCCTGCAACCTAAATAGTCTCGCTTCTGAAAGCCTGCCTTGACCCACAGTCGATACCAGCAATGCTGCAGGCTTGTTGCAGGTGGAAATAACACCGAGAGGCGCTTCAGCGATACAATTTTATGTATTTGGCACAAAAACTGAGAAGCACCAGCTAAATGGCCTTTCTTTGTTTGCGGCTTGAAGCCCCCCCCTGCCTTGGCGCCGACAGTCTGCTGTGCATGCAATTCCGAAGCGGAACCCTTTAGCCACGTGGACCAGGCGGTGCAATTGTGTTGAGACCAAGGGCCTGCGAAGCCTGCAGGAACGCAGTCTCCTTTGGCACCACCTTGATGGTCGTGCCCGGGCGGCTCACGATCATGCGAAGGGCGTCGATGTACTTCAGAGCCAGCAAGTACTTGACGGGGTTCTCCCCACTGCGGCGAATAGCTCGGGCAATTTCCTTGATGGAGTCAGCTTCTGCGCGCGCCTGGTTCAAAATCGCTTTCGCGTCACCTCTGGCACGAGAGCGCACAGCCTGTGCCTCTCCCTCTGAGTTCTTGATCATTTCGTCGCGGCGGCCCTCAGCGTTGATAACTGCGGTTTGTTTCTCAGCCTTGGCCTTAATAAGCACCTCTTTGTTCTTCAGGTCTGCGTTCTTCTTCTTCTCCAAGTCCCTGGAAAGGCTCCCTGCAAATTCACAAGCACATGAACGCTGTCCAGCACTGAGCTACGCTCGGCTCTGCATGCGCTGCAACTTTGTACGCAGCTGTCATGCACGCACCTGCTTCCACTTTTTGGATCTTCACAAAGTCAACGTGCACGCCCCAGCGAGTAGCAATGCGCTTCATTTCAGCACCGACCGGGTTCAAACCTGCGGTTGACTCAATGATCTGGTCCACATCCAAGCGTCCAGCCACATTTCGCAATTGCGCTTGCAGGACTTTTGACAGCATACGGGGCAAGTTCTGGGTGTTGTAGAGCATGGTCTTGGCGTTGATGATCTGAGAAGGGACGGAAACTCAACGTTGTGTTGGTGCTGGCATCCACATGGAAGCTTACCTTGTAGTTCAGCAAAGCATCCAAAGAAATCATTGCATTATCTCGCGTAATGACCTGTTGCTTGGGGAAATCCAGCACTGCATACACCACATGGATGACCAGGGCTCGGATGTTGCGCGGAAATGTCTCAGCAACATGATGCCTACTCGACCAAACGCTGACAGCCGATACTTACCCTCATTTTGAAGAGAAACTGTCTTCTGATTTGCTTTGTCGACAAGTCTCAAATTGCCGCTGGCATCACTGATGTAGTAACGCACGCTGTACGTGCGTGGCCAGTCTGCAAGCAGCATGCCATAGTGAGTGATACATGTGCAACGAGATTTGCCACAGCTAGCGCACCCAAGAATGGAACAATAAAGTGCAAACCAGCCTGTAGGGTGCTCTTCCATTTGCCCAGTCGCTCAATGACCATTGCTTCCTGCAATAAATGACCTCGTGCATGGATGGACGGATGGATGGTTGGATACCTGTGAGCCTTGCGCTGAGCTCTCACCTTCTCGCGGACGACTTTCACTGACAGGTAAATGCCCCATAACACCAATACAACAATGAGGACCACTACAATGATGATTGCGGCTGTTGCCCCTGAGTCAGACATGATGATACAGTTGACGAAGCTGGAAACTTTCGAGAAACGTCCTGTAACGCGAGTACCGGTACCTTGGCATGGGCATGGGTCACGGGCCAAAACAGTACCTAACGGTCCAATGCTCTGGATGGGGAAGATTGCCGGATGCATGTCTTGAACCTGACCGAGCCTAGCCAGCATTTTTTGGGCCTGCCGGCCGACGAAAAAATGGGGGGGTTCCAGCGCATGTAGAGGCCCCCTGGGGAAATGTCTGACTTTTTTCACGTGCTCAAGTCAACGTTGGCTAGGCCTGCAGACGGGACTTGCCACAGTTGCAACCTGGGGAGTCTCAGGTCTCAGAGATGCAGCTGACCTGCCAATGGTTGGCTACCGTTTTATGTCACCTGTGGTGCTTGCAGATGCATTCGCTGGGGCAGTTCTTGTAAATTTCGTATGCAAAAGAGAATTGGCCAGACTTACTGGCGGCTGCATTCGTGCGCTGTGACTCGGTTTGCGGCCACACTGTGGGCCCCCCACTGTGCGCTGACCTGTACCAGCATGCATTCATGTATTCACTTGCGCCCGAGCTCACTGTGAAGCTGCATAAGCACCTTCATGCCACCACAATCCCGCAGGCGCTGTGCACAGGCTGGGTTTTTGGCCAGCCGGGCCAGAGCAATGGATGCGTTCTGCCGCACCGGCCCCTTGTCCTCATCTGCTTTCACCACCTCAACCAAGGCTTCGACCCCCCCCGCAAACAGCACAGCGTCAAACACATCATCGGCCACCACCCCAGGTGTGCCAGTAGCTGCTGCGCCGGCACAATTCGTCACCAGCTTGGAGATATTTCCGCAGGCTCGAAGCCGCGTGCCTAGGAACTTCCGCATGGCGCTGGGCGGCACATGCACCTGTGCGAGCGCCGCGTCCCCCACCGCCTGTCCCCCGCTGACGACAGTCCCAGCCAGAGAGCGCTGCGCTGCTGTCTTGGCGCTGCTGACGCTATGCACCATCCACGCCACGCTGCTTCGAAGCCCCCCGTGCTTCACAATGCACACTAGGGCGCTCTGCCGGGCAGCAGTCTGCAGCCTGTCTTCAGATGCAGTGGCGGTGGACACTGCTGTGAGCAGCAGCACCAAGGCATCCAGGGCTGCGGCACAGGATGCTGCATCCGCATCTACCACTGCGAGTTCCCCCTTGCAAAATGCCAGCCTGCAGCACAATGCATCGCAGCATTGCGCAAGGCATGCGCACATCTTAAGTGTGCGCAGCCCTGCCACAATTGCGCCGCTGGTGTCCATTGCTCGCAGTCGACCCAAGCACATTGCAGCCCGCAAGAGCACTAAGGGGGGCAAGGGGGCCTCAGCGCCAGCACCCAGCTGGGCAGCAGCGTCCGGCACAGCTGGGGGCGTCACCCCCAGTGTGTTGCATATCCCTGATACAAGTAGACCTACAGCGCCGGCCTTGTGCGCGGCCTGTGCCACTTGGGGACATTGTGTGGCGGCGTTAGTGATGGCCCCTAGAGCTTGGGCACACACCCGCTCCCACGTCTCAGATGTCCCTAAGGGAAGCCGCACCAAATCAAGCAGGGGGCGCAGAGCCATGCCGCTATTGGCTGCATCGGCAGCTGAAGGTGGTGCCAGCGGAAGCTCAGCCGCAAAGTGTGCCCTCATGTGTGGGTGGTGGGCCAGGTTTGCCAGGGCGGCTGTGGCGGCTTGCGATGCAGGACTCACCAGCAGCTCAGCATCCCACACTGCGCGGGGTATAATGCAAGCCAGGGCCTGCAGCATGCTAAGCACTGGTGAAAGCACTCCTGGTTGGGCACCCGACACCACGCCCAGCGCCAGCCCCCCCCACTCCTCAGCCGCCCCGTCAGTGACGGCGTCGGGTGTGGATGCTGTGTTGCTGTGTAGCGCCAAGAACTGAGTTAGACTGGCACATGCATCCAGTAGCTGCAGGATGCGGCCTTCCTGTCGTTTTGCTTGGGACGCTGTGATCGGTAGCCCACCTGCACCCCCTTGAGCGGAGGCCGCTGTTGCCACCAGGCCAGGCGGAGGGGAGGCAGCTAGGGCCCCTACTGACCACATCGTGAATGAAGGCAGGCTCCTGTGGATGAAGGTGCGGTCTTTGGTTGCAGTGCGCAGAAATCTGTCGTCCGCCACACCCCCGGGGTGTTCTGGCCTGGCCAAGCGGAACAAAGCAAGCAACAAGTCCAAGACCGCCCCGACAACAGTTGCTGAAGGCACAGACTGCGAGTTTCCCAGGGTCAGTGCTTGCTGGAACTGCTGCAGTGACTCCACCGCTCCGCCCACAGCAGCCTGAGCCGTTTCCGATCCACGCCCGGCGCCAGCCATCCGTGCCGCCTCAGCTTGGAAGCCTGAGCGCGCAGCAGCCGCCGCCTTGGAAGCGACAGGCACCAGTGCAGCGCACAGCTTGGTCGCTACATCGGCGTCTCGCACAACAGCGGCAGCTGCAGAGCTGCGCTGGGCGGCACTGCCCACCAGGTATGCGCCCGCGACAAGCAGTTCAGCATCCATCTGCCCCACAGTGCTTGCAGCACTGGCAGTCAAAAAGCAACAGACAGCATGCAGAGCACCTGATTGTGCCATGATGTTGCTGACAATGACGCTGTCACTTTTCGCAGTTGAAGATACAGTTGCAGCGCTGCCCCTCGCCCAGGCCAGAGGGGCGTGTAACACTGCAGCAAGGCCGCGATGGTCCACTTGGCCACTGCGTGCTGCACGCTCCAGGAGCTGCACAGCCTGTACAGTTGCCTTGGTTGCGCCCTGTGTCGGCAGGGCTGCGATCACCCAGGACGCCAGCGCCGCCACTGCCGACAAGCAATGCCTGGGACTGGAAGGAATGGGCACAGTCACCACAGCGGCAGTGGATTGAGCAGCCCTGCTTTCCAGGTCAGCATTGCGGGGAACGTCTTCGCAGGGCTGGGCTGCCAGCGCCGCGGCGGCTGAGGCTGCAGCTGCCCTTTCCACCAGCGCCCCAGTTGCGTCCAGCAGGGCATAACGCACCTGGGCATTTGCACCAGGCAGCTTGGCAGCTGACTCTAAGTCTGCTTTGGCCTCGGTCAGTTTGTTGCACTTGCCAAGCGCAGCTCCACGACGAAACAGCGCTTTGAGGTTGGCCGGGCTGATATACAGGGCCCGGTCAGCAAACTCGGTTGCAACCTCAAACTGGCCCAGTGCTGAGTGCACTGCAGCCAAGTTAGTCAGCACTGCCGCATCAAAGGGTGTCAGGCTCAAGCACTCAAAGTACAGAGTGAGAGCCCGCTCCAAGTGTTTGCGTTTGAAGGCTTCATTCCCCTTCAAACGCAAGCGTTGGGAGTCCTCCAGCTTCTGTGTCTCTTTTTCTCTGCGCTTGCGCATGTCTGACAGGAACTGTCCGCAAAAATCTGGGTTTGCAGCTTCAAACGCGGAGTCTTCAGCCTTGCGTTTCGTTTCAGCTGCTGCTGCCGCTTCCTCCTTAGTGGCAGGATCATCCGGCGTCCAAGCCTCCCAACGACTGTAGTTCAGCCCCACATAGTTGCTCTTTGCAGTGCTTTCTTTGCTAGCAGTCTCCGCTGGCGTGCTGGTTTCGTCCTTCATCGCCTGAATGTCCTCGGCGAGCGCGTCCAAGTCCTGCTGGGCAAAAGATGATTTACGCTCGCACGGGTCTCTTCCAAACCGCATCATTGCATATCGCCACCATTTGATACGTTCTTCAGTCATTTCCTTCTCCTGCAAGCTTGGGGGTGCTGAAATTGTGCGGAATTCGACGGAATGCCACTGCGACGACGGTTAAAACTGACGCACTTTGGCTTCCGCATTCAAGCGACGGGCCTGCTCCAGACCCATGACAAGCTGCTCGTCATCATCGTCTTGTTTTTGTTTAGCTGCTTGAATGCTTTTCTCGACATGCTCGGCTTTTCGCCGGCCGTGCTCCTGTGATTCAACACAACAGACGTGAAATTTTGAAACGCTGTGAAAACGCAAGCCAAGCAGCGTACCCCCGTCACGTCAGAGGGATCCACTCCCTCCTTCAACAAGGCGATTTGTTGTTGGACCTCAGTCACCTTGCTCAAAAAGTCATCAAACTCAGCATCATCATACTTGCTGGTTTTCTTTGCCATCAAGGCTGCTGCCTGCTCCAGTCCAGCTGCTGCCATTCTTGAGTCGCAAAGCTGTCCGAATGATTGGGAGGATGCTTCACAGATGTAAATAGCTTGTACATACATTCATGCTTGAGCACTACAATGAAAGAACAAATGACAATGAACAGATGAAGCTTCAGCCAGGCGAGCGCAGCAGCAGGACACAACAAGGGGGGCTTAGAGGCCAGAGGCGCCCGACTCGAGCACCGCATCATTGCCCACAGCAGCCGAGGAGCTGTACGCTCCGGCACCGTTTGACCCCGATTGCTGCATCCACGAGCCTGTTGTCCGTGGCTTGCCCCGGCTCGTGTCAGCTGGGGGCACGCTGTACGTGATTGGCGCTGCTTCAGCTGGCTGCCCAGTTTCCTCAGGCTGGGGGGACAGGACGGCATAAGTGCCGCCATTAGGAGCAGTGTCTTCCATATCGGCAGCTGCCAGCAGCCCCCTGGTGGTTGCGGAGGCCCCCGTGCGATTACTGCGCTTCTGCCAACGCCGCAGGAAGTACCAAACCAGAAACACAAAAGCAGCAGTGCCGCAGACACCAAAAATAATGGCAAATGTGTTGCCAATACCAATTTCAAAATCGCAGTCTGTAGCGAGGGAGCACTCAGCAGCCTCGGCGCGTGAACCGCACACTTGGTCGATGTAGTGCAAAGAAACTGCTTTGACGTCTGACCGGCCGCAGCCTGGAGGCAGGCACAGCGCAGTTGACATGCCAAATTTCGACATGTATGGAGCTGAACCATTTGTGCCGGGTGACGACATTACTCCAGTGCAATAGCTGCCTCCACTTTCAATGCACGCATCAGCAAGAAGCTGCCGGCCAACATCACAGTGCACCACGCCGCAACTTGTGGCATTGGTTGCCAAACAATCCATGAGATTTGTCTGGCAACCAGCATTAGCTTTGTCAAAGCTTGAAATAGCTTGACCAAGAATAGACTCGCTGATCACCTTACACTGGCTAGGCAGTGAAGTTTCCTGCAATGTTGCCATGGTGATATCTCCTGGAAGCTTACTACCACGATTCTAAATCTCAGAGACTTCGACAACTGTGCTGTGGTGGCAATTAAGCTCAAGGTAGGATACTACTAGAACTTATGCACATGCGTCATGTTTTACCCTAGCAAGTGCATTTCTTGGGAGGCTATCATTGGTGAATGCCAACACGACACGGCCCCCCCTGACTGCCCGAATGTCCAGTGGGGCAGCGGGGGTCAGCCCGACCAAAACAAATGAACTGACAATAATACGCAGCGCTTGATCATGATCATAGTCCGTGCGCTCTTCCATCCATGCTTGGCTGGGGACGACAGCCAGCCCTGCTTCAGAGCTCAGCCGCGAAGCTCTCATTGACCCGAGCTGGGACGACTGCGCACCTGGTGTGTCTCTGCGATGCGCACAAACCGGTGGTACACCGTCCAGTGGGCTGTGGAGATCAGCTCTGGTGCCTCCGTGAAGGCAACGATCATCCCGGCATCAGCGCCATCCACAAGAGACAGGAACAGCGCAACGCCGGAAGTGCCCAGCCAGAACACACAAATCACCTGTGCAATGCCGTGGATAAGCACTCCTGCCCCCGTCACTAGCAGGGCTGTTGCCCCTCCCGTGCAGCAGCACAGCAAAAGTAAGCGGTCTATCTTGTCCTCGCCAACGATTGCCTCGGTGCCACGCGCCACCAGGTCGCGCCACACACGCTGGGCAGCTTCCATCCAGGGCAGCTTATCCCACAGCACACTCACTAGGGCGTACTTGTGCGTGCGAGCTAGGCCCCAGTCAGCGGCAGAAGACAGCCCCCCCCCAATGCCGCTGAAGCACCCCCGGGAACTGTACTTCATCACACGCCCCAAACGCATAGCTGGCCAGAGCAGGGGTGTCACCAGGCCAAACAAACTGCCCAGGATGATCGCACCCAGCCGAGGAAACGCTGCCTGCGCCGCCACGCCAAGCGGGAAGAGCAGCGGCTGCACAGAAGACGCCTCCGCATTGGCATCCAGCGGCATGTGCTCATCACCTGTGGCAATGCCGTGTGGGGCTGTGGCCGTGGCCTGCTCAGCATCGCTGCCGGCCACAGCTGTGTCCATGGTATCCCAGTCTTTCGCTGACTCCTCCTGGGGGGGAGCAGGGGGGGCTGCCGCCTGTGTCTGCTCCAAGGCACCTTCAGGAGCAGCGGCTTTCTGCTGTTCTGCTGCACCATCTGCGGGCAGGGTAGTGTCTTTAGATTCCGGGGCCCCAGCTGCAGCGCCCTGCATGCCGTGGGGGGGGGTCGCCTCATCCCCCCCCCCCAGACCGAATTCCTCATCTAACTGACCAGGAACCATGTCGCATGACTCAATGTCTTTCATTGCAGCCTCCTGTGCCAGTGTCTGCAGCCATTTACGCATTGAGGCGCTGGCCACGCCTGACACGATGCTATGCAAAACACTCAACGTCCAACGCAGCGAAATGAGCAAATACAGGATGCTAGATACTGCCCCAGCATTTGTTTGGCGCGCTTGTAGTACGTGTCGCACGGTGATTGCCCACAGGATCAGGAAAATAGTCTGCACGATGCTAGCCAGGGCGGCCACCGCGATAGTTCCTGGGAATGCCTGCAGCATGCGAGTGATCATATCCAGCAAAGCGCCCAGAAACTGTGCGTGGTCTTTTGCTTTGACTGCAAACATGATGTTTGCAGCGATGAACACGCCGATTAGGATGCCAATGGCCAAGAACCCCTCAACTAGAAGCAGCACCATAACGGCGGCCATTCCAATCAAGGCACCATAGCTTGCTGCCCGCACAACAACCGACCGCATTTCCTGAAACAGTATAGCAAACCACCCCAACCCTATCAGCAGTGATAGTAGAGATGCTGCAATACACTGCCCAAGGAACGTGCTACCTTCGTCGTTGCTTGCCCAAGCATCTGAGCATCCAGCAGAGCCAAAGTGCATACAGTCACGTTGCCGAAATTTGAAAGGTCTCACCGTCTTCTGTGGTATCAAATCCAAAGCTGCTATACAGTAATAGGTGTACGACGAACGCCACTGCCGCTACAGTTTGTGATGCCCAACTGAACAACATCTTACATCATCTGGAGCTTTCGCTGAAATGTCTACAGCTCAAGGCAACCCCAGTGTCGCCCCAGTGTTCCCAGGCTCTCACAGGACAAGCGCGTTTTTCCTTGTGTAGTATAATGACATTGAGAATTGCCAAAGGCATTTTCAAGAGAGAAAAAATTGCAAGCCCCCTTGCGATGCATCACAAAAATAGAGGTTCGGACAGGGAGACGCATCAAAAGCGCTTGTGCGACAAAAAACTCTCAAACTCTACAGGTATTTCACCATTATTTAACACCGCTTAGCATTTTGAGTTTTGTGAGAAGAGTGCAGCTGCTGCTTGAATTTGACAGCAAAAAAGGAACCCCCTGCACATCGTCAGCCTTTCTGGCCGCCGATAGCAATTCAATTGCACCCTCCAGCCGATTCAGCACACCTCTGAAGCTCGCAAGCGCAATATTCAATTTATTTCTCGCTAATATGGCTGCGATTCCGGGTCCTGTCAGAGGAATCATCAACAGATGGCAGCGTGTTGCGAGCTTCTCAAATTCCGCAAGAACGCTCTTTGGACAATCAACTTTGCCATTCAAGCATGCGTCCGCTACACCAGCAACCACCACGATGGCATCATCAATGGCTCCTTCTCGTGGATTTGCACGCCAAACGTCCATGACACACAGGCGGAAGGCAATTGGCCCAGTGGCCAGCAAGCAGAGCCTCGCCAAAACTACGGATCGCTTTGAAATGAACACATATGGTGAGCCAGAGCACTACGACCCAATGTCACTAGAGGACTCCATCAAACACCTCCCAAGCACCATTCCCACAGCCCCCAGCGGCTTTTCGTGGTGGTGGATCCCCACGATTCGCTCAGCAGTGCTGGTGCCAGCCAGCTGGCACTCCTGGAGTGGTCGTGGCAACCTGCTGGTGTGCGAAATGGAGAAGCACCTCATAACCCCATCACCTACACCATCATCCAAGGGTGTCAGCATGTGGGTGTCGCAGGTCAAGCAGCCTCTAGGGGGGCGTCTGTTCGTCCACGATGCCCCCTTCGACGTGGCTGAGTGGATGGTGGCCAACCTTACTCGCCGGGCAGCTGAATGGAGGGACGACGCAGCTCGGGCTGCTGGAGTCAATGTCGCCACGCTGCACGCTGCTGATGCGTCCACGGAGCACATGCAGGCACGCGCCCAGGCTGTGCTGAATGCCGCCAGTAACATTGCTGGCGACGATGCGTCCTTGAAGCAGCAGATCGCGGCCGCCCTCGCATCTAACTCTGCACTGGCTCCGCTGGGTGGCAATCTGCCCGATCTCCTGCCCGAGAACCTGCAAGCTGCTGCAGAGGGCCACGTCAGTGTCACCAAGGACAAGCGCTCTGGAACTGAGGACTGGCAGCAAACAATCGTGAACTCCACAGCAGCAGCTGAAGCAACACCCCCAGACATCATCGACACGTGGCATTTCCGCCCATTTGATGGCCTGGACTCCTTCGGTATTGAGTTTGTGATGGCCAGTGCGCACTCGGGCTCCGACCCTGATGCCGCAGGGCGCAGGTTCCACATGCACATTGCTGTGGACAGCGAGGCAAACACGGTCACTGAAATCGTGTTTTCGGCGCCAGAGGTGCACTGGGCTGAGGCGTGGCGGCAGCATGGCCAAGTCATGGTTGAAAACATGTATTTGAACTGGGAGGACTCCTCTCCGTACAAAATGGCATGAATTTATCGAGTTGTTGCTGTGCATCGATCAAAATATCACAGAGCGGCTTGCTGACACATCTGTCACTTTGTAGAATAGGTGTCCTCCATCTTCAAACATCCCCTCTGGAGCTGCTTCGCCGCGTGGCGTGACGGCCCCACTCACAAAATGCTTGCCTTCAGCATCTGAGGCGCTGGGCATAATGGCGCTCACGATTGCTGCGGGTAACATTGCAACAGCGCTCTGCACCTTGCCCAATGCAAGCGCTGGGATGCCCTGCGGTGTGCTTGTCGCAAAGTCGTCGGGCACGTCAGCTAACTCAGCAGCGAAACTGACAGCTTCAGCCGAGCTGGCTTTGGCTGCGGCATCCGCTTCAACGCTGCCAACTCCTGACGCCGGCGGCAGCTCGGCTTTGTGCAGACCTGTAACACTGCCCAGTCGAGGGGTTGTCATGAACTTCAACGGCTTGTCGTGCTCAGTAGCGCTTTGCTCGTCAAGGGCCTGTATGACAGAGGGGTCATTCGGGTGCAAAGCCTGCACCAAGCTCAACCGCCCCCACGCTGTCAGCAAATTCTTGCGCAAGTCCAGAAAATTGAAGTTTGGGCAGTCATTAAAGCACCTTGCAAGCTCTGCAGCGCCGTCTGACGCGATTTCATTGCCCCTCAGATGCAGCTGCTGAAGGGCCTTGCTCGTCCTTGCTGCTTGAGCGAGTAGCTTTGCACCTTCGCTGTCAATTTTGTTCTCATTAAGCCAGAGAGTCTCAAGCACTTTGCTATCTGCCAAGAAATCGGACAGGGCTCGGACTGCCTTGAACGTGAGGCGGTTGTGCGACAGCCGAAGGCAACGCAGGGCAGGCAAATGGTGGAGGCCTTCTGTCAAGGCCACCGCACCCTCTTCGGTGCTTTCAAAATCAGTAATATTGTTGGCGTCCAAGCACAGTGAGTGTAGCTTTCGTGCGATGAAAGGTGTCGAGCGGGGGGATGGAATACGCAAAGCTTCAGCTGGCAGCTTGCTGGCTAGCTGCTGGACATCTGCCTCGTTAGCAACACCAATGGACACTGTGCTATCAGCATCGTGATGCTTATAATGGGGCTGAAATAGTGCACCAAGTACAGAGCAACCACTTGAGCGCAGTGCATTGCGACTCAAATCCAGTTCTTGCAAATTTGAGTGCAGCAGTGGCTGAATGCCGCGCAGCATAAAGCGCAAGCCTGGAGTACCCAGCACATTGCCACTCAAGTCAAGATGCCCCAGATCAGTGCAGTCCTTTATTATCCCAGCCAGATTGTGCAAAAACGACATGTCGCTGCCCTGGTCAGTGATGCCAGCATCTGTCAGGGTGATTTGCCGCACAAGCAAAGAGTTGTCATTGAACTGCAAACATTTGATTAACTCCAACAGCCCTTTGCTGCCCAATGAACGTCCCCGTGTATCAATTCCCACAATGCCCTCGGCTCCTGCAATCCAATGAATTGTTTGTCTGTTACCGTTTCATCATTGGGCAGCAGCAGATTTGAACATTCTACACTCACCACGAATCGCCATTTCTTCCAGCAATGGTGTTTTGGAGAGGTCCATACTCATTTTCTATCAAAATTTGGCGTCTTCGTCTTCTTGATGTGCAAAGAGCTGCTATTTGCACAAATGTGGCCGGTGATCAGTGTGTGATGTGAAGTACTGGAGACAGTCGTTCTACAGTCGAACAAGCAACAGCTTCTACAAACGACAAGATCTGAAGGCCTATGCGAAGTGCAATCAAATTCAATGCTTTCAGTCTTCGACAGGTCTGCTCATAATCGATGCCTCTCGCAGGGGGCAACAGAGAGGTGAAGAGGTGCCGCACAGGTAGCGGGCGAGGGGAGCTGAAGCGTGTTAGCGATCTCCCCCAGATGGCTATCCAGCGCGAGGCAGCTCGGAGCTGTTATTGCAAGTTGGGTGCAAAGGCAAGCCCGAGGGCCAAATGGTGCCAAACGGGTACTTTGGCTGCCGAAGTCAGCGCCAGAACTGGATTGGTCTGCGGCAAAGTGACAGAAATCAAGGCATTAACTTAACGTGGCATGTATTCTATCGTGCTGGTTGTCACCATAAAACGTCAAATACCTGCTATGAAGCCCACCGGCTCGGCTTGCTCCCCCCCCAACTCCCAGACAGCAGGTACACCCCACACGAAGCGACCAACAAGCAACTCAGACCGCACAGGACAGAAGAACTGAGCTCGCGTTGTGGTGACTGGCTCTGGGATGCAAGTGGTAGTTCATTCAGTCATGTTGCTTGGAGTAATTCGTTGTTGTTGTAGCTGCTGGCGCTAGAGGGGCTGCTGCGATTGGCGCGCTTGGATATCTCGGGTCGACCAATTGGTGAGGTGAGAGGGTCCGTTTTGCACGCCATCTCGCTTTCGGGCTCCCCTAGAACTGCAGTGATGTCTTTGTTGTTGTTCCTTCCTTGGTAGAGGGGGGTGCTTCCTTCGGGTGTAGTTTCTTGGCATTTGGGTGGCCGACCCGACCGTCAGAGCAAATAAAAAAAGGAAAAAAAAGGGGAGGGACAGGACAGGGGCTGTCCGGACGGGAGAAAAAAATCAAAAATCCGTCAACCCGTTGAAGCTTGGCGAGGCTTCTCCTTGACTTGATGTTGATGTTGTCCTTCCGAGTGTC
>Ga0307982_1002695_pt1 | contig 14298 bp, 14 predicted proteins | sample OrgLakmetagen989_FD_201847 | JGI IMG/M metagenome (GOLD analysis project Ga0307982, IMG submission 201847) | Saline water microbial communities from Organic Lake, Antarctica - #989 | ecosystem: Environmental > Aquatic > Non-marine Saline and Alkaline > Saline | place: Antarctica: Organic Lake...
AGAGAATGGCAGAATGGGAAGCACACGACAATGGAAAGTTCAACCTCTGTCAACTGCCACTTCCCCTTACAGGGGAGATCGGTTTCTACATGTACGCGCCACCCTTTTATAAGCTATAAGGCGTTTAAGAACTGGATGGTAATTACTGAGTGGTCAAAGTGGACCCATTTTTTCTGTATGCTTTCTTAAGACCCGCTCTGCGAACTGCGAAGGAATTACTCCAACGATTCAACGGGCAGGGCTGCTCCTGGTGTGAAATTGTGGACTTCCAGGCGGGATCCCGTGGCGGTAAAAAGTGTGCGGCGACGGTGGGCCTCGGAGGTTGGTTAACCTCTGTTGCTGTTGTTCTTGCTGTTGTTGCTGTTGCTGTTGAAGCTGCAGTGCTTCTACCATTTGCCGCAACTCTCCCTGTTTGTCCAGCACACTCGCGAGGTCGTTCTCAGCGTCTTCGCGTGCCTCCTGCGCCTCTCTTAAAGCCGCAGCATACTCGTCCGCTCGACTCACCGCCACCTCCAAGCACCCTGTCAATCGCACTACTTCCGCTTCTGAGCGCTCTAATTCGCCGAGCACCATCCGAGACGGCTGCGACACCGCACAGCTCACGTGGTGCTCGAGCTCGGCGATTCGCGACCGCTGATTGGCTGCTTCCGAGCGGGCCTTTTCTAGAAGAGCCGTTTGGGCTTCGAGGGCCCGCTCTTTTTCGAGCAGCTGTTTCGCGAGAAAGACCGCCTTTTGGAGCGAATTGGAAAAAAAAGGAAGGGATAAAAACAAGGGAGAGTAATCCTAAGCGTGCCGAAGAAACACAAGAACAAAAGTGGAGTCAAGCAACAGGACATGATGCCTGTGGCGATGCCTTGCTATAATCTCGCCCCCACCCACCCCCTCACCTGTCGCCTGCGCCTCTCGCTCCCCAACCCGCCTCTTCCTCCTCTGTCTCCACCCCCCATCAGTGCCAAAGCTTCCTCGTCGCCCGCGGCCCGCATCACCGCGGCGTCCAGCTCGATTTCGAGCCCGTCGTACACCTAGAGTACATAACCCGCGCGCACCAGAAGCGACGGTGACGGTGGTGAATCATACCCGCTCAATTCGAAGCCCCTCTTGCTTCATGCTGCTTGGCTTAAATGGAAGGAGCTGCTTAGATAATAGCATTTCTAATTCTAGTATAAACGAAGAGAATCTTTACCTCCAGCGCGCGGCATTTCTCCTCCAACTGCAACTTCCATTTCTGTTCAGCTTCAGCGGACGAATTTTCGAGAGCCCGAAATGCCACTTCGTGCGCTGCTACTTGCTTCTTCAGCGCGTCTACATGTAGGTTCAAGTCCGCGATTTCTGCGGTCTTGGCCTCGTGCGTCGACACCAAACTCGTGTACTCAAATGCTTTCACTTTCAACTCAGACCGCAGTTCCGCACACCTTCATTTTCAAGAGGGGGGGAGAATAAGTTATTAAAGAAAATAAGCTGACATAAGCCAGAACACACCAACACACATTTTTATACGACACAAGTGAATTCAAGATTCCACAGTGTGCCCTCATCTCATTAATGCTGCATAACTATCTCACGCTACCAATGACGGGACATGGTAGTAGCTCCTCCCCCCCTCTCTCTCGCTTCCTGTCTCACCGATGCTCTGCCGCACTGTACTCCGTTGCCGCCGTCTTGGTCGCATGGTCGTGATCCGCGCGGAGGGCGCTCAACTGCTCGCGGCACCGCTCAGCCTCGGCCAGGGCTAAGTCTGCACATGTAAAGGACGGGAGCATGATGTGATGCGGTGTCAGGTGGCACATTCACGCACACATAAGGGAAGCATTCATTGTTTTTCTTCGGTGTCACTGAGAGGGTTTCACCTAACCCCTCTCCCTCAAATACCACATCCATTCTAACACGCGGGCTTTCTTACGCCTCATCCTCCTCCTAACCTCTTGCTTCCCTCAGGGTTTCGCATTCTCGTCGATGGACGGCTCCCAAGCCTTCGCGGATTGAGCTCAGTTCCGCTGCCGTCGCCGCCCTCGCTCGGGCGAGCTCGCTCCCGACACGGTCATCGTAAGCCGCGCGGGACTCGTTCCGCAACTGTTCCAACGCCGCGCCGAGCTGCTCCTTGCTGGTTTCCGCCTCCCTCAGCTTCTCCTCATAGGCTTCCATGGCTCTCTCGGCCCGGTCCGACCGATGGTTGGCTTTCTCTACTTCCTTCTGCAAGTAGCCCTTGTCCATCTCCAAATAGCCGACTGCATGCTCGAGGTCCCCCATTCGTGCGGTCGCGCTCCGCGCATTGGCCTGTGCTTCTTGGAGGGACTCTTGCTGCGCAGCGACCTGCGCTTGCGTGCTCAGCAGTTGCGCTTCGGCCCTTGCGCACCTCTCAGACAGCTCTCCGTGCTCTCGCCCTTTAGGCTCTAACTGAAGGCACTTGCGCTCCGATCGGTCCAAACGCGCTCGCAAGTCGTCAGCCCACCTAATTTAGATACACACACACATCAATACACACAGAGGTGGAAATATGCACACGAGAACCACTTAAAGAAGACTCGAGCACTGCGCAGGTATTGTTTTGGATAGGCTACAAGCACACGCGTGCACCCATTGAGTGATTATTTTTCTTCCACTCTCACCTTTTCGCACTCTCAAGCTCGAGCCGCAGACCCTCTTCCCTCTGCGCTGACGCTACCGCAGCTCGCTGCAGGTCTCGCTTCCGGGTCTCGCTCGCATGGCCCGCCTGCTGCTTTGCTTCCGCAGCGGCCTCCACATCGCGCCGGGACTCCTCGAGGTCCTGCTTGAGTTGCAGCCGCTGGCCGTAGACCTGGAGGCACACGAACTCCCGCAGGCTGAGGTCGCTCTCGTTGGCGTGGCGAAGCTCTTCGTAAGTGGCTTCAGACACGTCCAAATCCCTGCGGAAGTGGATGAGAAATGAAGTAAGCATTAGAAATATACGCGATAAAATCAAAAACAAGCAGCACCAACCATACAAGTGAGCGAACAGGGGAGCTCCACGAGCACATGTGTTTTCATACCGAAAGGCGTTTTTCTGGTCCATGAGCATTGCTTTGAGGCGGTCGTTGGACGCTTTCAGCTCCGAGGCAGTCATTTGCAGCGAGCGCTCATTAGCCTGAGGGCACAATAGGTAATTGGGCACGAGTAAGTAGCGGATGCAAGAGCAAAAGAACAACACGTTCACACTAATCCGATGCTCTTTGGACGTAACCTATAGAGTAGAGCCAAGCGAAGAAATCTACGATAACACGAACTGCTAATCGTATGGACCTGTCGCAAATTTTCAGCTTCCGCGAGCGCTGCTGCCTTGCTCAGCCTCTCTTCGCTGAGCTTTGCATCCAAGCCGCGCGTCTCGGCCAACAAGCTAGCAATCTGCTGCTGCATCTGAGCTACCATACCTGCAGGAACTCCACTCCCAAGGTCAAGGGGAGCGGATTTACTCCTTCCGTATTCGTAAGTGGAGGCTGATGCATCGTCTTCGCCGTTGCCGTAGTCGCCCTGCGCTTTGAAATCTTCGAAGGAGCCAGGCAAGCTTAGGCTAACCGACAACTCGTCATCTTGCTGCACTTCAAAGCCAGCTCCATCGCCCCAGTCATCCGATGGAGAGTTACCCTCTCCATATGGTGCACGATCTGAGATGGCAACCCCGCCCTCAGCCTGCCCTTTGCTCTCACGGCCAGCATCAAAAGATGCAGAAAAGTTCACGGCAGCTTGGTCTGCCTCGTCCACGCATGCCAGCCCGATGTTGGCCGCTGTTTCACGGAGAAGTTGCCGCTTTGATTCTAAGGTCGACATTTGACAATGGCCTCTGGGTTGTCTCGTTGATACTAGGCGCACATGTGTGAAGGAGAGCAATATGATAGTCGCTGGGCCCAACTGTAACCTTCGGCAGTTGAGTACTATTCTGATGATGGCAAACACAACGAGGAACGAGTTGTTCAAAAATTATTCAAAATCGATACTTTACGAAATCCGCCCTGTAGTTTAGCTCATGCATCAGTCATGCAGTCATGCATAATATCTTTTTGGATTTTTCTCTGGCAAGCTAGCTTTGGGGTAGCGAGAAGGGATTGTGGAGCGCCCCGTTCGAGCTATGGCTGACGACAAAGGAATTGCACGGTCCTACTGTGAAGTTCTGAAGAGAGGTACTTATATATAGGTCACTCGTCTTTAGCTTGCTACTTGTTCATGAAGATCTCAGACAGACTACTGAACGTAACCGGAAAATGTATCTATTGCATGGCTTTGCATAGGGAGATTTCTTGTCTTCGGGTGCTGGCTCGCAATCGTACTATTAGGCCTGAAGTGGGGCTCAAAGTTCACTTCAGCTACTACTGCAGAGTACAGCAGTGCCTATGACTCACCGAGTAGTGTGGTAAGTGAGTGTTCAGTGGCAAGTTGATCGACCAAATTTATTCTGTCTTTCGGCGCTGTTCTTTTGTTTTCCGAATAAAAAATCCGCTTTGAATTGTTAGGCCCAGCGCGAAATTGGAGCTCATTTCCCGTCAACACTTCAGAGCCAAAGCGTGTGCATGCTGCTGGCTTTAACGCCAGCCGGCCTGACTCATGGTTACACGCCAGCCTCCTTCCTCGCTGCTGTCAAACCTGTAGAAATGGGCCTCTATGCTGCCATGGCCTCCGAGTACAACCTCGCCTACCCTTACAACGCCACCAATGCTACCACAGCTTCAACGGCCTTCATTCGATCGGTGGAAGCTTATTGGCTGATTGAAGCGGGTTATGACGCTATCGACCTCGCCAAGACTCTCGTGGCATCGGACGGCCACTCCACCATAATCTCGGTGTGCATACTCTAGGATGGAGACTTTCTGTCTAGCATAGGCCGACTGGAGATAACAAGCTCACATGAATATTGAATCGCGCCATTGGATGCATTGTTCAGGTGGTTTTCGACAGTACCAATGCCGATGACGTGCAGCAGATGGTGGATTTCCTCACTTCGCAGACCCAATCCTTGCTCTCACAGCACGGCCTTCAAGATGCCGTGAGCGCTGGCGTCACCGGCTTACAGGTAAAGGCTCTCAATGTTTCCATTGCGTGCATAAATTGCATCTCGTCGCGCTTACTTCCTGTCGATTTGATGTCTCTTGAAATGCAAACACGCACAACAGCCATTCGCCACGGCCATTCTCGCTGGTGTCAAAGATGACTTAGAGTTTATGGACACCGCTGTGCTGCCCTTGGCCCTCGTGATCCTCAGCCTCGTCATTCGCAGCGCCACTTTGATGATCATTCCCATTCTCAACATCATCATCACGATCTTGGCCGAATTCTTGGTCATGTACCCCGTAGCCCTAAGCATGGACGTGGTCTCATTTACACCATCTCTGATGATGAGCATCACGATTGCCATGTCCATTGACTACTCCCTCTTTCTGTTGAGCCGGTTCATGGAGGAGCTCTCGAACGGCCAGCCAGTGGACGAGGCGATCGTGAGCATGGTGCACGGCGCGGGTCACACCATTCTCGTGAGCGGGGGCACTCTGGTGTGTTGCTTCTTAGGGATGCTCATCTTTCCCATGGCGATGCTGCAGAGCGTCGGGATTGGCGCCTCGGTGACGCTCTTCTTTGCCATTTCCGTGAACCTCACCTTAACCCCAGCCCTCTTGTACTCTATCGGGAAGGAACTGGTCTTTTACCAAGTAAGTCAACTCTCGCCTTCCCTGTCTACTTCGTATACTGGGCAATTACTGAAGCCTATGTTTTCAAAACATAGGTCTTCTCACCTGCCTCCTTTTCGCCTCTCAATTTATCAGGCCTCTTTAGAGCACTGTTTTTGCCGCCCCCGCAACAGCAGTCTGCGATCATCCATGGCCTTTGCGTCTCTTCCTCACGACAAGAAAAGCAGCAGCATATCGAGCAACCAACTCGCTGAAAACTTGTTGGGCGAAACGTCATACGAGCCTTCTGGCTTTACCTCGGGAGACGCGACTGAAAAGTTCGAAGTGGGCTCCTATGCAGGCAGCGCCAGAAGTTCATATTTGGAAGGGGAGGTAGGGGCTAGCAGTGGGAGAGATAGCGACGAGGCGCTGGAGTCGTCGTTATGGTTCAAGCTAGCATCGGAACTTTTGAACCCAAAGAAGGGTGCTGCAGTGTTGGTAGTGGTGTGCGCGCTAGCTGCGCCCATATGCACCTACTGCCTTCAAGTAGACACCAGCATCAGCTTTGACATGTAAGCAAATGTATTTATTCTGTCGCTAAGATAGTTCTTCGTGGACACCATCAGTCAGTCACCTCTTCCTTCTTCTCAATATCTGGGAAGTCTCATTGCGGTACAACTTGAAATGTATCATGTTCTATCAGGTCAGTCCCATCGGACTCGGACGCCTACACGACATTCTCAGCAGTCGAAGGTGGCTTTGGAGCCGGCGCGGTGTTCCCTTACAAACTGTTGTTCGTCCCCAAAAACGCCACTGCTTTTGCTGCTGTGTGCGGCAACACTCAGACATTTTCCACGGAATGCACGGATGAGCAGCCTTGCTCTCTCGGGTTCATGTGTCAAGACGCTTTCGATCAAGTGAACGAGGTTTTGTCTTCGATTGAAATTGTGGGAGCTCCGCACTCAACCGTATCAGCTTATCTTGGAATATCTCAACTCAACGGTACTATTCCGATGAGCGACTACACCGCTGCCTTTTATGCGAAGCGATTTGGACAGCCGCTGACCCCTTACCAGTCCTCGATCATGCTTCTGTATGGCTCCTCCTGCGAATCTAACCTCCCTAGTCTCACGGGCGGCAGCGGCGGGGGAAACATGTGCACCTCCACTGTAGTGTCGGTGTTGCTAGAGGAAGACCCGTACAGCATTGAGGGAGTTGATTGGTTGAAAGCCGTGAGAAGTGAGATGGACACTCTGTCAGCTGCAGACGACTTCCTCTTCGACCTCTTCTTGGGCAACGGCGCAGGCACCACTTACGATGTCACCACCGCGGTCTATGATTCCTTCCCACTCATAGTTGTGGTGACCCTCGGCACCGTGTTCGCACTCATGGCTTTGGCCTTTCAGTCCCTCGTTGCACCCCTTCGCAGCGTCGCTACTCTAGCCTTAACGCTGGCCTTTGTCTTTGGCTTAGCAGTGCTCGTGTATCAACACGGCGCTTTTGAGTTCCTCTCTGTGCGTTGCCTCGGAAAAAGCGACGCGATCAGCTGGTTGCCACCGGTATGGGTGCTGCCGTCTGTTAACCTTTAAATACTTAAGCGTTCTTTTTCTTTCCTTTGTGTTTGATGTTTGAGGAACGTTGAACCAACACAATGAAGCAGCACTGTGATCACAGCATTGGCCTCTTCTTGTTTTCACACTACGATGCGCGGCATGTGCAATGCATTGAAATGTGGTTTCATTTTAAACCTTAGGTGATGTGCTTCAGCATCATCGTGGGCCTGGGGCTAGACTACGACGTCTTTTTGGTGTCCCGGGTCTTTGAGTACCGCTTAGAAGGCTTCTCCGACCACGACGCCGCTGTCAAAGTAAGGGCAGTAGGAAGGGACATACATTGGCTCTAAGCTCGTTTTATGCATAAATAAATGTAAATCTCTTCCCGCGCGCCCGCTCTGTCATCCTAGCGCTCGTTCACGTCTTTTTTTTGCTCTTCAATGCAGGGAGTTTGCTCGACGGGGTACATCATTACCGCTGCAGGATTGATTATGGCAGTGGCCTTTGGAGGCTTGTTCTCTTCCAGCGAGCTTATTCTTAATCAGGTATGCTTGGACATACATTGAATTAAAATGGATGTGTCCACAAGATTCTATTGGATGAACTTCCCGCTTCTAGCTCCTTACATGGTAGCGCGCATCACCTCATACACTTCACAAACACTTCACTCTCAATTCTTTACCTCTCTCCCCTTTGTCTTAATCAGTCGGCCTTTCTCTTGGTCTTCGCGGTCCTTCTTGACACCTTCGTGGTGCGCACCCTCGCCGTGCCCGCCCTCCTCGGCCTCACGGACACCAAAAGTTGGTGGCCGAAAACTATGCCGCCGGTGACCCGAGCTCTGACCAATCATGATAGTGGCGGGGATGGCGGCTACTGATGTGCTTGGAGCGAGAAGATATCGCATAAAACTCAGAGAGCCATTGGAAAGAGGCAGCACGCGCCCCTCTCTTTCCTATCTATCTCCGCCTAAGTCCAATATCGTTGTCGTGTTTTTGTTGTCGTTGTATATGTGATCTTTCTTCTAATTCCCGGTTTTTGAATTTGGTTCGAGCTAAAAGGCCACAGGTCACTGTGGTAGTGTGCGGTCACTTCAATAATAGTAATAATACTGATAGTTTTTTAGTAGCCCATAGTACAAAAGTTGTATAGTTGCGTTCGGCGTTCGAAGTCATTTGCCCTACTTGTAATTGTAATGGTGAAGTGTACATAATTTGAACCTGAACCTCGTTTCACTAACATCGGGCTTTATTCATCAGAAAGTGCCTTTGGTTATGTTTTTAAGCTGGGTGCCTTGGGTTCCAACTGCGAGCTGCGCAGTTAAGAAAACAAGAAGTCTCAATTCTTACGAAATAAGTCTCTACGGATCTGCCATTCGCAACGACGGCACGGAAGATTGAACTTGAACCCATTGAAAAATACAACCCAGCTCGTCATATATATGAGCCCACAGTAAAAAAACTGCTTTCAATCAAAGGCGGTCGAGTTTTGATGCCACTTCTTTGAGAGTAGCCGACATTTTCGTGAATTCGGCGTAGCTGAGCTCCACTACCTGTATCACCGCGCCACCGCTGCACGCGCGCCAAAAATGCAAGAGTAAAATGCGATGAGTACACTTTTGAGCAAACCACACATAGAGACTACACACACACGACATACGAGCACTAATGGGGTAGTTTACCTTGCGTCCGTGACGTGAAACGACAATTTCACAAAAGGCGCTGAAAGGTTCGGGCAAGATGATGATGCAAGCGCCACGCCTGATGCCACAAAAACAAGGAAGAAAGAACGTGAACGGGAGAGTGTTAAATCCTAACAATTCAATTATATGCTGACTTTAGGAGAGATTAAAGAGAGAGAACGGAACTGACAATCGTACCTAGCGTCCATTCGAGCCCTACGAGCTGCCCTAATTTGAGCGCTTTGGAGACTGCGTCGCTCCCGCCGCCATCGCCGCCAGCGCTGGCCGCACTCAAAGAGGCGGCCCACGCCTTCGCTAACACGGCTGCTGCCGCTTCGGAGGCCTCCGTCACCGCGCCTAGAGCAGCGATTAAGGGCGCAGCATCAGAGCCCACGTTATGCTCTTGACACCCGCGGTATATGTACCTACCAATTTAGAGTGGCATCACAAGAAGTATCCCTCATGTTAGATACAGCAGCCGATACAAGAAAAAAATCATTGCGTCTTCTTTGCACGCGCCTCACCCAAGTGCATTGGCGACCCCTAGGAGTTCTGCCGACGGGATTGCCCCTACTTTGCTCCGCTGTGCCACGAGGCCTAGGCGCCCCGCGTTCAGGCGCTCCTGCTCGAAGACCTCCCCCACCTAAATAGGGGGATGTTAACACAATACCAGGTAGCGACAAGGATGTTATTGAGCAGCACAGCTAGGAAGATTGGTTCGACATAACCACTAGATTTCGAGGCTCATGTTTCAGCCATTGAAATGTGCACGTGGATTTGACGTGTGTCAGAGCTTACGAAGGTTTCGAATGAAGACGAATCGGCGGCATTCATCAAATTGATCGCTGCACTGAAGCCAACAGGCGCACTCATAAAGTGCACGTTCATGGCGCCGTCTCCTATGCAATCTTGAAGCCAATTAAAGGCCCAGCGGTGGGCAAGGTAAATCTATAGCTTTGGTGAAATGACGCCCCCCCGCACTCCTTTTTGCATCTCCCATCCGGTCCAGCACCAAAACGGGGCCCGCGCAAAAAAAGGAAGAAAGATACGCAGTGAGTCAAACACCTACCCTGTAACCATTACTACATCATCGACGTTGCCCACGTTCCAGATTCACGTTCTCGCCAACAACTCAGAGTTTACGTACTAAAGCTTAGGGCGCACGTAACAAGACTTGCATCAAGATGCCAACGGTTGGCGTAGTGCGGGACGATCTTTTCGCTCGCCTCGGCCGCAACTACACTCAGGTTAGCCTTCGAATCGTCTTTTGCTAGTGGTTGATCCTTTCGTAATACCGAGACGGTCAAAATATTGAGAGTACTACTACCAGGGAGACAAAAATACGCGACGTAGCACCTAGGTTGGCTGGTGCACCGACTCAGCTATTTCACTGCTAACAGGAGGAGTTCGAGCTCTTATGCTTCGAATTTGGTATCGAGTTGGACGATGTGACTTCGGAGGCAGAAATGGTGAAGAAAGAGCAGGTGATGATGTACACTCGAGGCTTCCTCCGCTCTCCCCCCATGAAATTGAAAGTGCAGTCGAGACGCTTACGCTCGTTTCATTTTTTGCTAGCACCACAAATAAACTCAAATAGAAGTGCCCAGTAGATGCAGCAGCGCGCCGAGAGCAGTATACTAGCCGTAGCCTGCTGTCCAAATACCTCGTTTGCATTGTTGTAACACTGAGTACCTTGAATAACAGGGCGCAGCTGCCAAGGGAGAGGCTCTGGACGAGTCCGTCATTTACAAGATTGATATTCCTGCAAACCGCTACGATTTGCTGTGCATCGAGGGCATTGCGCGGAGCCTCCGCATCTTCAAGGGGCTAGAGGTGAGAAATGCATTGTCGCATGCGTGTGATTACTTTTCTAGGAGCAACGAACACGAACATTACAGTTGCTTGTGCAGGCAAAGTTCGGCTTGCTCATGTCAGTTTAATTCATATTCTAGCTCATCTTCCTCTTCCTCCTCCTTGTCTTCCTCACCTCCAATCCTCGTGCAAGCCGGCCCCCACCTACACTTTGGTGGAGCCAGCTCAGCGGCAAGTGCTGACGGTGGCCGCGTCCACACGCCAAGTGCGCCCTTTCGCCTGCTGCGCCATCTTGCGGGGCATGAACTTCGACGACAAAGTCTACAAGTCGTTCATTGACTTGCAAGACAAATTGCACCAGGTGGGGAATGGATGAAACGTGAGAAAGGGCATACGACACGAGTGAAGAGTGGCGTATGTTTGTATGCTTGGGTGCAAATGTATTTGTGCTTGGACTAGCCGAAAATATATTGTTGGAGTGAAGAGGCAGGAAGGTCAAAGCACTAGTACGATCGAATCAGGAAGAAAACTGGGCTGTTTAGAGGAAATCCAAGAAATGTTCACAAAATATATGGCTCAGCTCCCCCCATCTCATTTCATACTCCCCCCCCTACCCTCCCCAGAACATTTGCCGTGGCCGCAAGCTAGTCTCCATGGGCACCCACGATCTGTCCACGGTAGAAGGCCCGTTCACGTACACTGCGGAGCCGCCGAAGGACATTGAATTTGTGCCTCTGACAGAAGAAACGAAGTCGTGGAGTGGGGGCGACCTCATGAACCATTACGCCACTGCGCCCGAATGCAAGCACCTGGCTCCGTGAGTGCTTCTCCTTCTTTGTATCCATGCATGCTCGCGTGCATTCACATGTACAGCTTAAATTGTGGGGGAGCTTTTCTTGAGAATATGTTATCTAAGATTTTACGAGTCTGGTTCTCATACACGTGTGCACTTTTTTCATGTTTCTGGAGTGTGCTCGGCTGCTGCTCCACTATCCTCGTTTTAACCATCCTCTCTCTCTCTCTTTTTTTTTTCACATTTCTTTCATGCCTCTTGTGTACGCTTCCGTGTCTCTCATTAGTTACGTGCCGATCATCAAAGACGAGCCCCTGTACCCGGTGATCCGCGACTCGAAGCACACCGTGATGTCCCTGCCTCCCATCATCAACAGCCACCACAGCCGCATCACCCTCGACACGAAGGACGTGTTCATTGAAGTCACCGCCACCGACCTGACCAAAGCCCACATCGTGCTCGACACTGTGGTCACCATGTTCAGCGAGTAAGTGACAAGCGATGTGGGTGGCCGGTCTTTTTGATTCGTTTCGCTTCTTCTCTTTCGCACGGATGTATGTTTTTACTGAGCACGCCTTTAGATTTTCCTCAGATTTACCCTGCTTCAGTGTCTTTCACTCTTTTCTCTCTCCCCCCCCTCTAAACTATCCCGCGCCTGACCTTCTCTCAACAACCTTTCTGTCCAGGTACTGCTCCACCCCTTTCGCCGTGGAACCAGTCGACGTGGTGTACCAAGAAGGCGCAGCAGGTGTGAAGTCCTTCGACCCCGAGGACCCTTCCGGCGCCAAGCAAGCTTTCATCCCGACAGAAACCTGCCCGCGCCTATCCACCCGCACCGCCACCTGCCCGATCAGCGAAGTGGCCTCCATCGTGGGCGTGGAGCTGGACCCACCGACCATCTGCGAGCTCTGCACCCGCATGCAATTGGGGCCTGCGTCTTATGACGAGGCCACCCAGAGCGTGGCGGTGACCGTGCCCCCGACACGAAGCGACATCTTGCACCACGTGGACATCGTCGAGGATGTGGCGATTGCCTACGGGTTCAACAAACTGATCCCGGGCAAGATTCCCGATACTTTGACCGTGGGCACCCCCCTGCCCATCAACCACTTTTGCGACCAACTCCGCGATGAGGTGATTGTGTGTGCGTGTGTGTGTTTTCATCGTTTTATCTTCCACTCTAATCTTGAAAATTTCACCTACTCTTTAGTAGACTTCCAGATTTGTTTACATGTATCGCTTCGCTCGACTCAAGTTCTATGAACTCAACAGATTGCCCGCGCGGGCTACATCGAGATGCTGACCCACGGTCTGTGCATGGCTCGGGAGAACTTCGCCAATTTGGGGCGCCCGAACGACGACTCCGCGGTGCAGCTCCTGAACCCAGCCGACGAGTCTTATGAAGTAGTGCGGACCTCTTTGATGCCGGGAATCTTGAAGTGCTTGCACCACAACAAGAGCATGCCCAAGAAGAACGGCATCAAGTTCTTCGAGATCAGTGACGTAGTGCTCAAGGACGAGTCCACTGACGTCGGTGCGCGCAACGAACGCCACTTAGTCGCGAGCTACGCAGGCCTCAGTGCGGGCTTTGAGGTGCGTGTTCATTGCTTCAAGTAGCTATTTGTTGCAGAGTAGTAGCCTTTCTTTAGGTTGAGAGAGGTCGAGTGTATATTTTTTTTCAGATGCGTCGACCAAGAAAGCCATCATCTGAACAGATGTAGCTTTCTTTCTCCATGTAAATGCATTGGTCTGTTATGCTATATTCTTTTTATTTCACTTGATTCTTCTTGCGCGTTGTTGCTTTCTAATGTGTACAAACAGGTGATTCACGGGCTGGTGGATCGCGTGATGGTGTTGAATCAAGTCACTCGAGTAAGCGTACAGGGCGGCGTTCCTGCACCTCCGCCTACCAACACCGCGGCTTACGCCATCGTCGAGTGCACCGACCCCAAGGTAGAGCTCTATTTTCATGTGTATGTGTGTTAAGAGCACATGGACAGTTGCCGTCCTTCTTTTTTACACTTGCAAGAGCACGTTCGTGTGAAGTACACATGCATCTAATACTTCATTTTCTTCTTCTGGGATGCACTTTCCAACTGCGATGCACACTTCTGTCAGGTGTGCGAAACGTTCTTGCCAGGGCGGCGGGCGACCATTCTTTACTCCCCCGCCAAAGGGGGAAGTGGCTGGTCGTCGATTGGCTGCTTTGGCGTGGTCCACCCGGAGGTGCTAGTGAAGGAGAAGTACGACATCGAATTCCCGTGCTCCATCGTGGAAATGAATTTGGAACCATTCGTTTAATAAAGCGGTGCCGTTAATGCGATCGCCCATTGGAGCTCCGGCATTGCGGTTGAATGGCATCGCTTTGCCGTACCGACATCAGGCCGTTTTGTCATGGCTTGGAAAGGCCTGTTGTAACCAGACCTTGGTGATGTTCATACCAGCCGCTTTTTTGCTGTCGTCTAATTTTGCCAAATACGACAAGAAACACGAAGCCCATTTGGATTTGGAGCAGCGTTTAGAGCTTGGTTATGAAATATGAAAGCAACCAGCTCGAACAAGGGACATCTTTTTGAGGTGATTTCAATTGGGGATTTCAGTTCCTCAAAACCAAATGGCAAGAGTTCCATAACTCCTTTATCAGTCCCAAAGACTTCGCGTTGTATTGGCCGTTTATTTTCTAGAAATGGGCGAATGCCGGGAGGTGCTGGGCGGCGGACCAGCACCTCCTTCGAAGCTATAAACGCTTCGAGTGCTACCGGGATCCCAAACTTAGTGAGGTTAAGTGTTTAGAGCATCGCCGGTCGCCTACGACCCGTCGATCAATTTACACCTCCTCATCACGTTGTGGGGCGC